>Ga0126370_10001635_pt1 | contig 10303 bp, 5 predicted proteins | sample PanSoiMetaPlot_3_FD_92586 | JGI IMG/M metagenome (GOLD analysis project Ga0126370, IMG submission 92586) | Tropical forest soil microbial communities from Panama - MetaG Plot_3 | ecosystem: Environmental > Terrestrial > Soil > Tropical forest > Bulk soil | place: Panama | collected 2016-02-17 | reverse complement strand
GGTCAACTACTCGGGAAAGCGGCAGTCGCTGACGGCACCCAACATCGGCGCCGGCTAGTCGCTCGAGCACAGGCAGAACGGATGTCCCGCGGGGTCGGCGAAGACCCTGAACGAGTCGGCCCCGGCTTCTAGCCGCGTCGCGCCGAGCTCGATGGCGCGTGCCTCACCTGCGTCGAGATCGTCGACGATGATGTCGAGATGCGCCTGCTGCGGGCGGGCAGGGTCAGGCCACCGCGGCGGGCTGTAGTCGCTCACCTGCTGGAACATCACGTTGTTCCCGGCACCGGTGATCAGCGCGCCCTCCGGGCCTTCGTAGCTGACCTGCATGCCAAGCAGACTGGCATAGAAGCTGGCTAGCGCTTTGGCATCTGGCGCGTCGATGGTGACCGCGTGCAGCGCGATCGCCGCACCGATCCCATCTCGCTGGCACAGGTCGAACGGATGTCCTGCGGGATCAGCAAGCGTGACCCAGGTCGCGCCGTCGGCCAGCCTGGTGGCGCCCAGCGCGACGGCCCTGTCGGCGGCCTCCTGATACCCGTCGACGAGCAGGTCGAGGTGGAACTGCTGCGGCAGCTCCTGGCCAGGCCACTGCGGGGCGACGTGGTCGGGAGCGAGCTGGAACGCGACCTCATGCCCATCGGGCAAACGCATCGTGATCCAGTCGTCGTCTTTGCTGATGGTCTCCCAGCCCGCGAGTCCGGCGTAGAACGCCGCCTCCTGCTCGATGTCAGGTGCATCGAACGCAGCGGCGGCCAGGCGTCCTGTTGTTGTCGTCATTACCCCATCCTGCCTCGGCCCTCCGACATTGACCGGCCGTCAGCGCAACGCGCGGCCGAGCGTCCTGACCGTCCAGCCGGCCGCAAGCCAGCGGCTGGGCGGGAGCACGTTGCGCCCGTCGACGATGCGCCGTCTGCGCACGATCGTGCCGAGCGCAGCCGGATCGAGGTCCCTGTACTGCTGCCACTCGGTCAGGTGCATCACCACGTCCGCCCGCTCGCACGCCTGCTCTGCGCTGGGCAGGTAATCCAGGCTTGGCATCGCCGCCCTGGCATTCTCTGTCGCCCGCGGGTCGTGGACCCGCACACAAGCACCCTGGCGGTGGACGGCGGCAGCGACGTCGAGCGCTGGGGAGTCTCGGACATCGTCGGTGCCCGGCTTGAAGGCGGCGCCGAGCACCGCGACGTTCCGCCTGGTGAACGTGCCGCCGGCCAGATCTCGCGCGATCTCCACCGTCTGCCTGCGGCGCCGCAGGTTGTACAGGTCGACCTCGCGCAGGAACGACATCGAGGCTCCCGCGCCGAGCTCCTCGGCTCGCGCCACGAATGCCCTGATGTCCTTGGCCAGGCAGCTGCCGCCGAAGCCCAGACCCGCGGAGAGATAGCCCCGGCCAATCCTGCGGTCATAGCCGAGCGCCTCCGACAGCGTCGAGATGTCGCCTCCTACCACCTCGCATACGTCGGACATCGCGTTGATGAACGAGATCTTCGTCGCGAGGAACGCGTTGGCGGATACCTTCACGAGCTCGGCGGTGTTCACGTCGGTCGAGATGAATGGCGTGCCCTGATCGAGCAGCGGCTGGTAGATCGACCTGAGCACGGCGTCGGAGCGGTCCGACATCACGCCGACGACCAGCCGGTCAGGGCTGAGCGTGTCCTGCACGGCCATGCCCTCCCTGAGGAACTCGGGGTTCCATGCCACCTCGACGAGGACGCCAGGAGGGGCCAGCCTCGCGGCCTTCCTGGCGATCGCGCGAGTCGTCCCGACCGGCACGGTGGACTTCCCGACGACGAGGCAGTCGCGCGTGAGCCGCGGCAGGAGGTCCTCGAGGACTGCGTGAATCCCGGTCAGGTCGGCCGCCTCAGAGCCCGGGAGCTGCGGCGTGCCGACGCAGACGAAATGCACGTCCGCGAACGCTGCCGCGTCGGCCATCGAGGTCGAGAAGCGCAGCTTCCCGCTGCGCACGGCGCGCGTGAGCAGCTCGTCGAAGCCAGGCTCGTAGAACGGCGCGATGCCGTGGGCCAGCGTTCCCGCCCTGGCGGGATCGGCATCGATCCCGAGCACGTTGTGGCCGATGTGCGCCAAGCACGCTGCGTGCACCGCGCCGAGGTAGCCGGTGCCGATAACGGTCATCCGCATCTCGCGATCCTTCATCGGCTCAGCAGCGGCGCGACGTAGGCGGGGAAGGTGGCGATCGCCGCTGCGGTGATCGCCAGATTCGCGGCGGCGAGCGACAGGGTGGCGCTCGCGGTCAGCCGAATGGACGTCGCGAGCGGCAGTCCGGTGCGCGCCGATGCCTCCCGCGCGTGCAGCACCGGGACGACTGCCACCACCGCCGCGTACGTGAGGGCCGCGAGCAGGCAGAGAAACACGTAGCCGGGCGCCGTGATGAATCGCTCGCCAGCCAGCGCGGCGCCGGCCGAGGCAGTGCTGATCACGAGGTACGGCAGCAATGCCCTGGCGGCAAGCGGCCGGGCGGCGGGGTCCCGCTTCGGCGTGACGGCGAAGGTAACGGGCCGGGACCGGAGCCCCTGCCAGAATGCTGCGGCAATCCCGCAGGCCACGTAAGGCCAGCGAGTCAGGCCGAACAGCCAGCTCTCCCAGCTGACGATCGGCGCCCCCGGCGGGCGGAGCAGCCCACGGCGGCGCAGCAGCAAGATCATCAAAAGCAGCCAGGCCGCGATGGGCCACCAGTGGGCGAGGAACGCCAGATAGTTCACGGCGATCCAGGGGATGCCGGTGACCGCGGCGGTGATCGCCAGCGACAGCCCGGCCAGCGTCGCCGACGCAAGCAGGATGTAATAGCCGAGCGCGTACAGGAAGCGCGCCCGCATGGGCAGCGGAAGCCGACGCATGTTCTTCGGCATCAGCCCGAACAGGATCGCGGTCAGGCTTCTTGACCACTGGAATTCCTGTACCGCCATCGCCGGGAAGGTCACGGGGCCCTCACCGTGCGCCTCCGCGTCGATCGCGAAAATGCCCTGCCATCCGGCGACGTTGAGCAAGAAGGTCGTCGAGAAGTCCTCGGCGAGCTCCGGGCCGATGCCGCCGACCTGGCGCAGCGCGGCCGTCCTGACGGCGTAATGGGACCCGATGCAGAGCGGTCCGAGCCGGCCGGTGTGACCAAGCTGGAACGGGCCGTGGAACGTCGCCTCCCGGTACAGGCGGCCTCTCGCGGTCCACGAGTTCGCCGCGTTCACGTCGCAGACGCTTGGCGCGGCGACGTAGCCCACCGCCGGGTCCGCGAACGGCCTGATCATCTCGGCCAGGTAGGTCGGGGCCGGCCGGTGATCGCAGTCGAGCTGAGCCACTACGTCGTACTGCCGGTAACCCCAGTGGTCGTAGAAGTAGGCGAGATTGCCCTCCTTGCACCGAGTGCGCCGCGGCCAGGTAGCGCGGTGATACTGCCGGACTCCCTGCCTGGTCGAGACGTTGACGCCATGCTCCCTGCACCAGCGCAATATTGGCGGCGTCGGGCCCTCGTCGCACAGCCATACGTCGTAGCCGCGCGGGAACCGCTGAGTGAGCATGGCGCTCAGCGTGGCGCTCGCCATCTCCCATGGCTCGCTCTGTGCGCGCGTCACCACGAAGGCGACCCGCAACTCGGGAACCTCGACCGCCGGACTGATCTTGCGCAGCCGGTTGATGACGGCAACGAACAGGAGCGGAAAGGCTGAGATGGTCGCCAGCACCACGCTGTTGATCAGTGTGCCACCGGGGCTGATCCGGTGCACGGGCTCGAGCCACCAGGACCAGAACCAGGCCACGCAGGCCAGCCAGCCGATGGTCAGGACCGCCAGGACGAGCCGGTCGAAGTCGCTCAGCGCGAACGTCAGCGTGCCCCGCCGCAGGTGACGCCTCGGGCTGCCGAATGCCATCACCGGGCCAGTGCTGGTGATCCGCCTGACCGTGCCGCCGGATAGCGCGGCAATGTCGGCGCGGACATCTCTCGTCGACTGCACGCGGGTTGCTGGTGAGCGAGACGCCGTTTCTGGCTCTGGCACGCGTGCAGACAGCGCAGACCTAGAAATCCGAGACATATTTAGAATTCCGGCGTATCCAGGCCGGGCATGGCCCGGTCCCGGCGATATGAACACAGCCATCAGAAAGCGCGGCAGAAGCCTCGCTAGATTCGCAGGCCGCCGAGGCGACTCGAGCAGATCGCCCTCACGACTCGAGTGAACGCCTGAAGAGATTAACAAACAGACAACTCTTCATGGCGAAAAGCTATCGCCCCCCGTTTCCCTATCTCGGGAGGTTATACCCGGTTGTCCAGGCAGGTCAAGGCGGCCGAATAACGCTGAGGGGCGACCTGGCAGTTCGTTTCTCGCGGCTTGCGCAATATCAGCGCCGCCGGATTCTCTCGGGCCGTGCGAGCCCGGCGCCGGGCTGCGCTGCACCGCCCTCGCGCGATAGCCTCCGGGCTCCAGCCAGCAGGCTCAGGCCTCCTCGCCGGAAGGGTACGCCGGAGATTTTTGTTAGGTTAACAAACTAGGAGTGGGCGTGCAGGACATCCCTCGGGTGGCTGGCGGCGGCGCAAGCCGCGCACACGGCGCAGATACCGCCTGTTATGGATGCGACCAGGGGGCACTGCCGGTGCGCGGGCGGCGCAGGGCTCGCGGCAAGCCGGCGAGAGCCGGGATGGCACCCGCATGCCCGGCCGCCGCACAGAGTAAGGAGATTGATGACGACTGGCGCCAGCCCGCAGCGCCGCTGGCTGCGGCGGCTTATCGGCTACTGCTGGCGTTATCCGCGCATCGTGATATTCGCGCTTGGCGGCTCGCTGCTTGCTACCGTTATTGCAGTCGCCATTCCGCTGATCCAGCGCGACATTGTCAACAACGCCATTCTCACCGACCGCCAGCCAATCTGGCTTGGCGCCTGCGCGCTCATTGCGGCCGCAGTGCTGAGTTTCGCAGGCGTATTCATCAGACGGTATCTCGGCGGGCGGATGTCACTCGCCGTCCAGCACGACTTGCGGACCGAGATGTTCGCCGCGCTGTCGGGTCTGGACGGCGCTCGGCAGGATCAGCTGCATACCGGGCAGATCGTCAGCAGGTCGATCTCGGACGTGAACATGATCCAGGGCCTGCTCGCGATGGTGCCGTTCCTGCTCGGCAACATCGCGCTGTTCTTCCTGTCGCTGATCGCAATGGCCTGGCTCTCGCCGCTGCTGACGGTGATCGCGCTCGCGGTCGGGCCGGCGCTGTTCGCCATCTCGCTCGCCGCGCGAAACAAGCTGTTCCCGGCGAGCTGGGACGCGCAGCAGCACGCCGCCGAGGTTGCGGGCGTCGTGGACGGTGCCGTGACCGGCGTCAGAGTGGTCAAGGGCTTCGGCCAGGAGGAGCAGGAGGTGGAGCGGCTCGAGGCGGCATCACGGCTGCTCTACGCGGCGCGCGTGCGCGTGGTCAGGCTGATGGCGCGTTACAACCCTTCGTTGCAGGCCATCCCCGCGCTCGGACAGGTCGGGGTGCTGGCGTTCGGCGGCTGGCTGGCGATCCGAGGCGATATCGACCTTGGCACGTTCCTGGCATTCTCGGCGTACATCGCGCAGCTCGTCGGCCCGGTCCGGGCGCTGACCGGATTGATCACGCTCGGCCAGGAGGCAAGGGCGAGCGTGATCCGCGTCTTCGAGGTCATCGATTCCCGGCCGGTGCTGACAGAGCGGCCGGGAGCGATCGCACTGCCGCCAGGTACCGCGCACATCGACCTCGACGCCGTCACGTTCGGCTATGTGCCGTCGCAGCCGGTGCTGCGCGGGCTGACACTGCAGGTGAGCCCTGGTGAGACGGTCGCGGTCGTGGGCACCTCGGGGTCGGGTAAGTCGACAATCTCGATGCTCCTCCCTCGCTTCTACGACGTCACGGGCGGCGCCGTGCGGATCGGCGGGCGCGACGTCAGGGACCTGACGCTGCGCTCGCTTCGGTCGGCGATCGGCCTTGTGATGGAGGACAGCTTCTTGTTCTCGGACACAATCAGCGCGAACATCTCGTACGGCCGGCCGGACGCGACAAAGGAGCAGATCGTCGCCGCGGCACGAGCGGCCGAGGCCGAGGAGTTCATACTCGGGCTGCCCGATGGCTACGACACCGTCATCGGCGAGCAGGGCTTGACCCTGTCAGGCGGCCAGCGCCAGCGCGTCGCGCTGGCCAGGGCGCTGATCACGGACCCGGCCGTCCTTGTACTTGACGACGCCACCTCGGCGATCGACGCGCGAGTCGAGGCCCAGATCCACGACACACTGCGCCGGGTGATGGCCGGGCGGACCACACTGCTCATCGCGCACCGGCGGTCAACCTTGCAGCTGGCCGACAAGATCGCCGTCCTTGATGAGGGGCGGCTGGTCGATCTCGGCACGCACGCGGATCTCGCCACGCGGTGCCCGTTGTACCGGCTGCTGCTCGCAGGCCCTGGCGACGACGCCGAGGGCGTCGACGCCGGCGAACTCGCGTACTACGCGAACCCGCCGGTATCGGCGAGTTCCACCGAGCCCAGCCCCGCCCCGCGCGGCCGGGCCGCCGGGGCGTTGCGGGCAAGCACGGCGGACGGCGGGCTACTGGCCGGCGTCCCGCCCACGCCAGAACTTCTCGCCAAGGTCGCGGCGCTACCTCCCGCCGACGACGAGCCTCGATTGGACCGGGCGTTCAGCCGGGCCGGCGACCCGCATTTCACGCTGCGCGGGCTGCTGCGACCGTTCGCGATCGCGCTGGTAGCGGGGCTGATACTTGACGCGGCCGACGCGATCGCTGGCATCGCGCTGCCCTGGCTGACGCGCGGCGGCATCGACCACGGCATCGAAGCGGGTGCCTTTGGCGTCATCGCCGTGATCTCCGCCGCGGCGGTGGCCGTCGTGCTGGCTGACTGGGTCGTGAACGCGATCCAGGCGATCGTCGTGGGCCGGAACGGCGAGCGGCTGCTCTACACGCTCCGCGTCAAGATCTTCGCGCAGCTCCAGCGGCTCGGACTGGATTACTACGAGCGCGAGATGGCCGGGCGGATCATGACCAGGATGACCACCGACGTCGATGCGATGTCCACGTTCCTGCAAACCGGCCTGATCACGATGGTCAACGCCGGGCTCACATTCGTCGGCGTCATGATCGCCTTGCTGCTCATCAACATCAGGCTCGGCCTGGTGCTGTTCAGCGTGCTGCCTGTGCTCATCGCGGCCACGATCATCTTCCGCGCGAAGTCATCGCAGGCATACGCGGAGGCCAGGGAGAAGGTCAGCGCGGTCAACGCGGACCTGCAGGAGAACGTCGCCGGGCTGCGAGTCGCCCAGGCGTACCGTCGCGAGCAGGTCAACCAGGACCGGTTCTCGCTGCTCAGCAGCGCCTACCTCAGCTCGCGGCTGCGGGCGCAGCGCTACATCGCGCTGTACTTCCCGTTCGTCCAGGCGTTGTCGGTGATCGCAGGTGCGCTGGTGCTCCTGGCCGCCGGCAGTCAGGTACGGGACGGGATGCTGACCGCCGGCAGCCTGATCGCGTACCTGATCTACATCGACATGCTGTTCTCGCCTGTGCAGCAGATGTCGCAGGTCTTCGACGGCTACCAGCAGGCCGCCGTCGGCCTTCGGCGCGTCTCTGCCCTGCTCAAGACGCCGACCAGCACGCCGGAAGCCGACCACCCGCGCACGGCAGGCCAGCTGCGCGGCGAGGTCGAGCTTGCCGATGTGCACTTTAGCTACCGCGACCAGGGCCATGAGGCGCTGAAGGGCGTCAGCCTGCGGATCGCGCCCGGGGAGACCGTCGCACTGGTTGGCCAGACGGGTGCGGGCAAGTCGACATTGGTCAAGCTCATCGCCAGGTTCTACGACGTGACCGCGGGCCTGGTACTCGTAGACGGCGTCGACGTCCGCGAGTATGACCTGGGCGGCTACCGCAGGCAACTCGGCGTCGTGCCGCAGGAGCCCTACCTGTTCGCGGGAAGCCTGCGCGACGCCATCGCGTACGGAAAGCCGGACGCGACGGACGCCGAGGTGGAGGCCGCCGCCCGCGCCGTCGGCGCGATCGAGATGATCGCCAGGCTGCCCGGCGGGTTCCGCCACGAGGTCTCCGAGCGCGGCCGCAACCTGTCGGCCGGGCAGCGCCAGCTCATCGCGCTCGCCCGCGCATACCTGGTCGATCCCGCGATCCTGCTGTTGGACGAGGCGACGGCAGCGCTGGACCTGGCCGCCGAGTCCGCGGTGATCAGGGCGACAGAGCGACTCACGGCAAAGCGCACGACGCTGGTGGTCGCGCACCGGCTCAGCACCGCCGCCCGCGCCGACCGCATCGTCGTGATGGACTCCGGCCGGATCGCGGAGGTTGGCACCCACGCCGATCTGCTCGAGGCGGGCGGCGCCTACAGCGCGCTCTGGTCCGCGTTCACCGGCGAGGCCACGCTCGCCGCCTGACGAGCCGGCCAGGCGACGCTAGCTGCGTGACGAACCAGCGCCAGCCTCGCCCAGTGTCCTTCGGCTGCGGCCCGGGCAAGGCATGCCGGGCGCTGGCCAACCGCGGGCGGCGCACGCGCGTCTCATTACTGACAGGAATGGGCCCCGGCGGCGCTCGCGGCTAACGCGGATCGGCGGGGAGATCGCGGAACAGTGAGGCAGGCGGGTATGAGCCGTCACGGGGCCTGCTCGGCGCTGGTACTGTCCGCATTGCTTGTGCTTTCGGCATGCAGCTCAGGCAAGCCAGCCAGTCACGGTGTCAAACGTGTCGGCGGAGTCGTGCGCGTCGGCCCCTACACCCAGGTGTTCGCCAGCCGACTGCCGGCGAGCCCGGCCCAGGCCGCCGTGGTGGAAGGCTTCCGCGAGGGCGAGGTGCTGTGGGACAAGTCGCAGAACGCGCAGCATCTGGTGCCGCCCGTGCGGGGCTACGTGACCGGCCAGGCGCTCACGCACCTCGAGGCTTCGGTGAAGACCGGCAAAGCCCGTGATCTCGTGCCCGCCGGGACAGACCGATTCTTCCTGACGCGCGTGACCGCGATTACCGGGCCCAACGCGACCGTTGCCACCTGCGATGACGGCAGCAAGTTCACGGAGCAGAACCCGCGCACCGGACGGGTTGACGCGAGCTTCGAGTCCTCCCCGGGGCAGGCGTATCTGTACGAGACCTGGCGGATGATTCGGCTCGCCGGGCACTGGGCTATCACCGGGCTCTCGGTGGTGACCCTACCCAGCCGCCTCGCTGAGCACTGCCAGCCCGGCATGGCCGGGTCCACGCCTCCCCGCCGGCCCGTCGTGGCGGTTCTGCTCCGGCGGATGAAGGCGGCGCTGCGAGCCGCCAGCAGCGTCCACCTCACCGGCACCATCCAGCAAGGCGCCAAGACCCTGACCGTCAATCTCTCCCTGACCCGCTCAGGCGAGATCTCGGGACAGGTCTCAGCGAACGGGGTCGTGCTCACCGTGCTGGCCACGCACGGCCAAGGGTTCGTGAAGGTCACCGCCGCCTTCCTGGCCATTGCCCACCTGCCCGCTACGGCCTGCGCCCGGTTCTGCGGAAAGTACCTGGAACTCTCAGCGCCGCAGTCGCGCGAAATGCTCACCGGCCTGAACATGGCCTCGATGACTCAAAGCATGACTAGCGCCCAGCCCGACAAGATCAAGTACCTCGGAGCGGTGCGGATCGCGGGGCAGCTAGCCTGGCTGCTGCAGGATCCGAACGGCAACTCGATCTACGTCGCTGCGAAGGGCACGCCGGATATCCTCCGCGTGGCCGCAGCGCCGCCAAGCATGAACAGCGCGAACCTGACGCAATGGAACGCGGTGCAAATCCCCGGTCCTCCACCTCCGAGCCAGGTCGTGCACCGCAGCCAGCTGACGGGATAACCGCAAATGCGGCCGTCACTGCGGGCCGCAGCCCGCAGGCGGTCAGCGACTTGGCGCCCCGGAAAGGGTGGCCTCGGCCGGCACGTCATCGGCGACGTCCAGGGACTCATGCAGGCTCGCCGGCTGGCGAACGCCTACTGGCTCACTGACAGCCACACCGCGTCCGGCGACCGAGCTGCTTCCGGCGACCGAGCCGATTCCGGCAGATACCGCCACCGGGCCGGACGGCATGGTCCTGATGTCCCGCGGGATCAGCGCCAGCACCGTGGCGACGACCATGAGCCCCGCGGCACCGTACTGGGTCGCGGAGACGCCGATCGCCGCTGCGATCGGCCCGGCGACGAGCGCGCCGACTGGCATGCCCATGACAGTGCCGAGCGCATCGTACGCGGAGACCCGGGCCAGCTTGTCTGCCGGGATCTTGGCGGCCATGGTGACCGTCCAGATCACGGCCAGCGTCTCGATGCCCACTCCGAGCGCGAACGAGGCCAG
>Ga0126370_10001634_pt1 | contig 10307 bp, 8 predicted proteins | sample PanSoiMetaPlot_3_FD_92586 | JGI IMG/M metagenome (GOLD analysis project Ga0126370, IMG submission 92586) | Tropical forest soil microbial communities from Panama - MetaG Plot_3 | ecosystem: Environmental > Terrestrial > Soil > Tropical forest > Bulk soil | place: Panama | collected 2016-02-17 | reverse complement strand
GCCGCGGAGGCTGGATTGCCGCCGCTCTCAACAGAGAGGAGCGCCATGCGATGCCGCACTCCGCATCAACTCGGGCCGTTCGCCGCCGCCTGCTCTTCGTTCCGGCCGCGGTCGTGGTGGTGCTCGCAGCAGCCTGGAGCGAGTTTTGGTTTTATGCTGCCGCGCGCGCGGAGGCGGATTTGGCCGCATGGCGAGAACGCGCACGGCAGGCCGGCCGCGCGCAGGATTGCGTGTCACAATCGATCGCAGGCTATCCCTTTCGCATCGAGGTGCACTGCGGCGGGGCCAGCCTGCAGCTCAAGGGCGACCCTACGCTCCAGCTCAAACTCCCCCTCGCCGAAGTCGCAGTCCAAGTCTATGACCCAAAACTCGTCATCGGCGAGTTCACCGCTCCGCTGCAGACCTCCGAGCCCGGACGGCCGCCCGCCCTCGTCGTGCAATGGAATATCGCTCAGGGCAGCGTGCGCGGCCTGCCCTCAGGCGTAGAGCGTGCCTCTCTGGTCGTTCTCGGCGCGAGCGTGCGTGCCCCGAGTCTCGCCGGTAACGATTCCGTGGTTGGCGCGGCACGAATGGAATTGCATGGCCGGCAAGCTCCCGGGTCCAGGGCCGATAATCCCGCTATCCAAACCGTGTTGCGGCTCAATGCCGTCGTCGCCGACAAACTCGAAACCCTCTTCGACGCGGCCATCGCAGATAAGCTACGTGCGCTGGCAGCCACGCCAATGGATACTGAGATTACAGCAACGCTGCGCGGGGTCGATGAGATCTCTCCCAAGCCTTGGCCATTGTGGTTCAAGCAATGGCAGGCCCGCGGCGGGGCACTCGCGATCGAGAATGCGCAGTTGGCGCAGCAGGACGTGATCGCGAGCGGCTCTGGCGCGCTCAAGCTTACTCCACGTGGCGGTTTGGACGGCGACCTCCAGGTGACCGTCGTCGGCATCGAAAAGATTCTGAAGATGTTCGACATCGATCGGATTCTGAGCGAGGGTCAGATCGGGGCAACGTTCAATGCACTTGACCGCTTGATTCCCGGCCTTGGAGATGTCGCGCGCCAGAGTGCCGCGCCCGGTCTAATCGCCGCGCTCGGGGAGCGCACCACACTCGAAGGCAAGCCAGCCGTAGCGTTTCCGGTCCGGTTCGTCGACGGCGCAGTTTTCCTTGGGCCCTTCCAGGTGGGGGTGGTGCCGCCGCTGTTCTGATGGCCGGAACGGCACAGGCCCGCAAGGCGTTTCTCGGCTGAGCGATTCAAAATCGCTAGCGAAGATGGAATGAGTGATGGAGGCAACCATGCAGACGGATACGTCGACTTCCGAATCTCACAGTCTCATCGCCAGTGATCGTGTCGAAGGCACTCCGGTGCGTCGTTCCAGCGGCGAGAAAATCGGCACCATCGAGCGGCTGATGATCGACAAGCTCAGCGGCAACGTTGCGTACGCCGTGCTCAGTTTCGGCGGTTTTCTCGGTATTGGACAGAAGCATCTCCCCGTCCCGTGGGCCCGGCTGACTTACGATCGTAATCTCGGCGCCTATCATCTCGATCTCACCGAGGATGAGTTGAAGGCCGCGCCCTCGTTTGCCGCCGACCAGGAGTTCGATTGGGGGGATCGCAGCCGCGAGATCGAGATTCACAATTACTATCGCGTGCCGCCTTATTGGGGCGCGTATTAGACGGATTTGACTGTATGCCTCAGCGTTGGGCGTGTGGGAGCCGCCGCTCAGAGGCAAGCGAATATCGTCATTCTTCGGCCGCGTAAGGGCGCGGCAAGGGCAGGTGCGGAAGCTCGGGATGAGGCCTGCCAAAATCGGGGGTGGCCGAATCCTGCCCAATCTCCACGATGGCTCGGCGGATCGCCCGTGTGCGGCTGAACCGGTTGAACAAGGTCTCACCGTCGCCGCGACGAATGGCGCGCGTCAGCGTCGCCAAATCTTCGTTGAAGCGGCCGAGCATCTCCAGCACTGCCTGCTTGTTGGCAAGAAAAACATCGCGCCACATCGTCGGATCGGAAGCCGCGATGCGAGTGAAGTCGCGGAAACCGCCCGCCGAGAATTGCAGCACCTCGGAGCGCGTCACCTGGCTCAATTCATCGGCCGTGCCGACGATGGTGTAGGCGATGAGATGCGGCAGGTGGCTGGTGATCCCGAGCACGAGATCATGGTGCTCGGCGGACATCGTTTCCACGTTGGCGCCGAGCAGGCGCCAGAATGAGGCGAGCCGTTCGACCGCAGCCGCCTCGGTGCCCGCCGGAGGCGTAAGAATGCACCAGCGGTCAACGAAGAGTTCGGCAAATCCGGCGTCGGGGCCGGAGTTTTCCGTGCCGGCAACCGGGTGGGCGGGCACGAAATGCACGCCGGCGGGAATGTAGGGCGCCATGTCGCGCAGGATCGCGCCTTTGACAGAGCCCACGTCGGACACAATCGTGCCCGGCGCAAGATGCGGGGCGATTTCCGCAGCCACCGCGCCACAGGCGCCGACCGGAATCGCGACAATGACAAGATCCGCGCCTTCCGCCGCCGCAGCATTGGTTTCGACCACTTGATCGGCAATTCCGAGCTCGGCAACGCGCCGGCGCGTCGCGGTGGAACGGGCGGTGGCGATGATCGAGCGCGCAGCGCCTTGCGTGCGCGCGGCACGTGCGATCGAGGAGCCCATCAGACCCATGCCGATGAGCGCAAGGCGATTGAAGAGCGGGGCCCTCATGGGCTGCGATCCCGCCAGGCGATACGGGCGCTCGCGCCTCCCGCATCGCGCGAGAAGGAAGATAGATGCGGCGAAACCAACAGGTTGGGGCAGTCCATTACGTCTTTTTCCCCGCGAAGTCTGCGAGCGCGGCGACCGCGAGCCGGTTCGCCTCCTCCGTCCCGACGCTCATGCGCAGGGCGTTCGGCAATTTATAGGCTTTGACGCGACGCAAGATGAGGCCGCGACGGGTCAGGAAAGTATCGGCGTCCTCCGCGGTACAGCCGCGTGTTTCCGGGAAGTGTATCAACACGAAGTTGGCGATGCTCGGCGTCACCTCCAGCCCGAGCTTGCGGATTTTGGTTGTGAGCCAAGCCAGCCACTTTTCATTGTGTGCCCGAGATGCCTCCAGATGCGCGCCGTCCTCGAGCGCGGCTATGCCCGCTGCCATTGCCGCTGCATTGACGTTGAACGGCCCGCGGATGCGGTTGATGGCATCGACCACGTGCGCCGGCCCGTACAGCCAGCCGAGGCGGAGCGCTGCAAGCCCATGAATTTTCGAAAACGTGCGGCACATGACCACGTTCTCGCAGGTGGCGACAAGCTCGATGCCGGCCTCATAGTCATTGCGGCGTACGTACTCGGCGTACGCGGCGTCAAGCACGAGCAGCACATGCGGAGGAAGGCCGCGATGCAGCCGCTTGATTTCATCAAACGGCACATACGTGCCGGTGGGATTGTTCGGATTGGCGAGAAAGACGACCTTGGTGCGCTCGCTGACCGCTGCGAGCATGGCATCGACGTCAGCCGTGTGGTTCTTTTCCGCCGCCACGATCGGCGTCGCGCCCGACCCGCGCGTGGCGATCGGATAAACAAGAAAAGCGTGGGTGGTGTGGATTGCCTCGTCACCGTCATGCAGATAGGCGTCGGCAATGAGGTTCAAGAGCTCATCGGAGCCGGCGCCGCACACAATGCGATTGGGATCGAGGCCAAAAGCACGGCCGATCGCTTCGCGCAGCGCAGTGGAGTCGCCGTCTGGGTAGTCCTCCAGGTGTTCCCCGACCGCGTGATAGGCGGCGACCGCCCTCGGGCTAGGCCCAAGCGGCGTTTCATTCGAGGACAGCTTGAATACGCGGCCGGCGCCCGGTGCGGCGCTTCTCCCCGGTACATAGGGATCGATCGCGAGCACGCCGGGACGTGGTTGCGGACGCTGCAGGAGGGACATCTCGACACTCCGGAAATCACCGGCCGGTTGGGACGGCGTCTTCGGTGGAGACCCTATAGCGGGTTGCGTGGCTTCCGACGAGGGTCGTCGCGCGTACCGAAGTCCCCGCCTTCACCAAAGTATCTGCAACGCGATCGATGCTGCCGCCCTGCCGCACGGAGATGAGAAGCGCCGCGGCGTCAAAGCCGCCATCAGGCACGGCAAGCAATTCAGCGAGGGGGGCAAGGGCCTGCGCTACTGCCTTCGTCCAGCCGGCAACGCGCACGCTCCACACCTCCACCTCTTTGGCCATTGCCTCGGTCGCAGCGCGCGAGACGACGAATACAGGCACGCCGGCCGGATGGTCGGCACGATCGACGAACGGCAATCGGGCGATGATCTTGGGCGCCGACTCGAACTCGAGCGCACTCCACCAGGCGCCGGCGCCGGCCATGATGAAGGCCGGTACCAGACCGAGATCTCCCTTAGATTCGGACACCGCCGCCACCACGCTCGCGGCACCCATGTGCGGGATGGAGGGCACCGTGAAGCCGAAATGGAAACGGGCCGAATCGCGCATCGCCGCGTCTCCAGCCGAAAGGTCGGCATGAATGGAGAACGGCGCCTGCACGTAGGTGAACGTCGAAATGATCACCCGCCAGATGCTCTCGGCGGTATCGAGCGGAAGAATCCCCCTGTGACGGTCGACTAGCCGTCGCATCATCTCCGCCTCGCGTGCCGGGCGGAATGCAGAGCCCGTTTCTTGCGTCTGCTTGGCAGCGATGAGGCGATCGATGATTTCGCCGCGCTCCATCAGCAAGCCGTGCATCGCCTCGTCGATGCGGTCGATTTTTCGCCGCAGTTCGGCGAGCGAAGGTGTTTCAGACCGGGACGGTTTCACCATGGCACTTTTTGCCGTCTCTTTGCCCGTCATTGGCCGCTTCTGGGCGTCGCATTGATAGGTGGGGCAACAGCCTAAAGCAAAGAAAACATTGACAGCGGCGCCGTGCAGCCTATCTAAGCGCGTCGCGGCCCAAGTTCAGGCGGTCGCAGAGGCGGCGGCCGTGTCGCCGGCCGGGTCGCAACGATGGTCGAGGCCGAGTTCAGAGTCACACTTGATGCTACCGACCGCGCGCGCGAAGCCGACAATCCGCATTCGCTCGTCGTCCGTTTCGGCCCGGATAAGCCGCTTTCCCTCGATGCGGGTATCGAGCTCGCTCCATTTCAGATCGGTTATCAGACCTATGGCACGCTGAATGCCGAGCGCAGCAACGCGGTGCTGATTTGCCATGCGCTCACCGGCGATCAACACGTCGCCAACCTGCATCCGGTAACGCAGAAACCCGGCTGGTGGGAAACCATGGTCGGACCCGGCCGGCCGATCGATACCGAACGCTATTTCGTCGTTTGCCCGAACGTGGTTGGCGGCTGCATGGGCACGACGGGACCGGCTTCCACCAATCCGAAGACCGGGACGCCGTGGGGTCTCGACTTCCCCGTCATCACCATTCGCGACATGGTGCGCGCGCAGGCCATGCTGCTCGACCATCTCGGGATCGCCTCGCTGTTCTCCATGGCCGGCGGCTCGATGGGCGGGATGCAGGTGCTGCAATGGTGCGCGAGCTACCCGCGACGGGTGTTCTCGGCATTGCCGATCGCGACCTCGACCCGCCATTCGGCGCAGAATATCGCCTTCCACGAGGTGGGACGGCAAGCGGTGATGGCCGACCCGGAATGGCGGCATGGTCGCTATTTCGCAGAGGGCACCAATCCGCAACGCGGGCTCGCGGTCGCGCGAATGGGCAACCACATCACATACCTCTCCGACGCGGCCTTACACCGCAAGTTTGGCCGCCGATTCCAGGACCGCGACAATCCGACGTTCTCGTTTGACGCGGATTTTCAGGTGGAGAGCTATTTGCGCCACCAGGGCAGCAGCTTCGTCGAACGCTTCGATGCGAATTCCTACCTCTACCTGACCCGCGCAATGGACTATTTCGATCTCGCGGCGGATTACGATAGAGTTCTCGCTAATGCCTTCAAGGATACGCCGACGCGATTCTGCGTAATTTCCTTTACGTCGGACTGGCTCTTTCCGACCTCCGATTCGCGCGCCATCGTGCACGCCCTCAATGCTGGCGGCGCGCGCGTCTCGTTCGCCGAGATCGTGACGGACAAGGGCCACGATGCGTTCCTGCTCGAGGAACCGGAGCTGTTCGCGATCGTTCGTGGTTTTCTCGAAGGCGCGGCCAAGGCGCGCGGACTTGCGCCCGCGCGGGGATGGCCATGCTGATGCGCCTCAAGCACGATTTGACCATGGCGGACGCGGCGCGCACGCCGGGGGGTGCACGCGTTGACCTGCTGGCGGTTGCCGACATGGTCGCGCCCGGCGCCAAGGTTCTCGACGTCGGCTGCGGCGACGGCGAACTGCTGCGGCTGCTCGCCGAGACGCGCAGTGTCGATGGCCGCGGCGTCGAGCTCTCTCGCGAGGGCGTTAACGAATGCGTGGCGAAAGGGCTCGCCGTGGTGCAAGGCGACGCCGATACCGACCTCGCCGATTATCCCGATGACGCCTTCGACTATGTGGTGCTCTCGCAGACACTGCAGGCGACCCGCCATCCGCGCATTGTGCTCGAGCACATGCTGCGGATCGGTCGCCATGGCATCGTGTCGTTTCCAAATTTCGGGCACTGGAGAATCCGCCTGCAGATCCTGTTCGGCGGCCACATGCCCCGCACCGACAACTTGCCGTATGCGTGGTGGGATTCACCGAACATCCATTTCTGCACCATCAAGGATTTCCGCGAGCTCTGCCAGGTGGTGGGTGCCAGGATGGAAAAATCGGTGGCGCTCGACGCCTGGGGACGGGCGTTGCGGTTCAACACGCCGTGGTGGACCTGGAACTTGCTCGGCGAGCAGGGCGTGTTTCTGCTCAGCCGGCGAGGTATGAGCGGCACTGCACCGCGTCAATTGGGAGTCGCCGACGCAGTGGGCCGGTAACCGCGCGGGTTGACTGTCGGCTCAATTGCTCAGTTCATCTCCGACGGCGATTTCCACACCCTCCACGACCTCGCCATAGATGCCGCAGTCGGCATGGCCGAAGCGTCGCATCAGTGTGTCGGGAATTGCGAGATCCCGGATGCCGGTGTCGGGATCGACGTTGGTCGCCGCGCAGCGCATGATGCGCTTGATTATCTCGAGCCGCGCCCGCTTCCCGAATGCGATCTCCCGCCCGACAAGATCGAACTCGCGCCACGCTGGCCAGCCGGTCACGTAGACATTGCCGCGAAAGCGCGGCGGATGGACCGCTCTGCCAAGCACGGCTTCGATGGCCGCCACCGAGGATAGGTTGATGATCGACACGACTTTTCGGGCTACGTCGGAGAAACTGAAACCCGGTGCGTAGAGCACCTTGGGAGGTCCCCGCAACTCGCCGGCGCAGAAATCCGCGAAGAATCGCTCGATGACTGCGCGGCCTTCCGCGGTGCGCAGATCGCCTCGCGCGGCCTCGCGCGCCTCTGTCTCGATGGCAAGCGTGTGGCTCGCCTCGTCGAACCGGGTGCGCAGCCCAGCGAGGCGTTCGTTACGCATCAACATCAGATAGCGTTGCTTGGGTTGATGCCGTGGCGCGGCAGGATCGAATCCGGAGGGCCCGTTCTCGATGGCGTAGAGGCGATCCCCCGGCAAGGTCTCCGCCACGGTAAGCGTTGTGCGCGCGAGGGGCTCTGGCGAAAGTCCCTTCACCGGATAGCGGTAGATGGCTTGGATCTTTGGACTTGCATCGCCCATGCCGCGTTTGTTAGCTGCTCGACCGCTGCCTGGCTAGGCGGCACTCGAAAATCGCCAATCGCCTCTACCGCGGCAATCGACAAGCTCCCACATAGTTAGGCAGCATCGCCAATGGGCTCGGGCCGATTGATCGCGCGCAGGCATTTGGCTTAGGTGAAGGACGGCGGAGACCTCCTCGCGCCGCAAGCGCGAGTGGCAGGCCGAGGAAGCTGATATGGATTTCGAAAGATATACCGACCGCGCGCGCGGATTTGTTCAATCTGCCCAGTCGCTCGCTTTGCGCGAGGGCCACCAGCAGTTCACGCCCGAGCACCTACTCAAAGTTTTGCTCGACGATCCCGAGGGTTTGGCGAGCGGCTTGATCGACCGCGCCGGCGGCCGCTCACGCGAGGCACTGACGGCGGTCGAGGCGGCGCTCGCAAAACTTCCCAAGGTGTCCGGCAGTGGCGCCGGCCAGATCTATATGGCGCCGGCGCTGGCGCGCATATTCGATCAAGCTCAAAAAGTCGCGGAAAAAGCCGGCGACAGCTACGTCACGGTGGAGCGGCTGCTGCTCGCGCTCGCGCTTGAGAAGGACAGCGAGGCCGGACGAATTCTGGCCCGTGCCGGCGTGACCCCGCAAAATCTCAACGAAGCGATCAATGCGCTGCGCAAGGGCCGCACCGCCGATACGAGCTCGGCCGAGAATGCCTACGACGCGTTGAAAAAATACGGCCGTGATCTCACCCAAGCGGCGCGCGACGGCAAGATCGACCCCGTGATCGGGCGCGATGAGGAGATTCGGCGCACGATCCAGGTGCTCTCACGACGCACCAAGAACAATCCGGTGTTGATCGGCGAGCCAGGTGTCGGCAAGACCGCGATCGTGGAAGGTCTGGCGCAACGTATCGTCAACGGCGACGTGCCGGAGAGCTTGCACGACAAGAAACTGCTCGCGCTCGACATGGGCGCGCTGATTGCCGGGGCGAAATATCGCGGCGAGTTCGAGGAGCGGCTCAAAGCGGTGCTCCAGGAGGTGACATCGTCGGACGGTGGCATCATTCTGTTTATCGACGAGATGCACACGCTCGTCGGCGCCGGCAAAGCGGACGGCGCTATGGATGCTTCCAACTTGCTCAAACCGGCGCTGGCGCGCGGCGAGTTGCACTGCGTCGGGGCGACCACGCTCGACGAATATAAGAAGAACGTGGAGAAGGACGCCGCGCTCGCCCGACGTTTCCAGCCAGTTTACGTCGACGAGCCCAGCGTGGAGGATACGATCTCCATTCTGCGCGGCTTGAAGGACAGATACGAGCAGCACCACGGCGTTCGCATCACCGATTCCGCGCTTGTGGCGGCGGCCACGCTGTCCCACCGCTATATCACCGACCGCTTTCTGCCCGATAAGGCGATAGACCTGATCGATGAGGCGGCGGCACGGCTCAAAATGCAAGTCGATTCCAAGCCGGAGGAGCTCGATTCGATCGACCGCGAGGTCGTGCGACTCAAAATCGAGCAGGAGGCGCTCAAGAAAGAAAGCGATCCAGGTTCGAAAGAGCGGCTCAAACGACTCGAGAGAGAACTGAGCGCGCTGGAAAAGCGCTCCGCTGATCTCACAGCGCGGTGGAAGGGCGAGAAAGAGAAGCTCTCTGACGCCCAAAAGCTTAAGACTGAGCTCGATCGTTTGCGGGTCGAGCTCGCGAACGCGCAGCGCAAGGGAGAGTATCAGCGCGCGGGCGAACTCGCCTACGGTCGCATTCCGGAAATCGAGAAGAAGCTCAAGAGTATCGAGGCAGCGGAAGGCAAAGGCGCCATGGTCGAGGAGGCGGTCACTGCCGACCACGTGGCTCAAGTCGTCTCACGCTGGACCGGCGTGCCGGTCGAGAAGATGCTCGAAGGCGAGAAAGAAAAGCTGCTGCGCATGGAAGAGCAGCTCAGCAAGCGCGTCATCGGTCAGGAGGAAGCGGTCAGGGCGGTCTCGACTGCGGTGCGACGCGCGCGCGCCGGCCTGCAGGATCCGCACCGGCCGATCGGCTCGTTCATGTTCCTGGGGCCGACCGGCGTCGGCAAAACCGAATTGACCAAGGCGCTGGCCGAATACCTGTTCGACGACGAGACGGCGATGATCCGCATCGACATGTCGGAATACATGGAGAAGCATTCGATCGCGCGCCTGATTGGCGCCCCGCCTGGCTATGTCGGTTACGAGGAAGGCGGCGCGCTGACCGAGGCGGTGCGGCGGCGGCCCTACCAAGTGGTGTTGTTCGACGAGATCGAGAAGGCGCATCCGGACGTGTTCAACGTCCTTCTGCAGGTGCTCGACGATGGCCGTCTCACCGACGGACAGGGTCACACGGTCGATTTCCGCAACACGCTCATTGTGATGACGTCGAATCTCGGCTCCGAATACCTGGCCAACCAGCCGGAGGGCCAGGACACGGACGCGGTGCGCGATCAGGTCATGGCGGTGGTGCGAGCAAATTTCCGTCCTGAATTTCTCAATCGTATCGACGAGATCATCCTTTTCCATCGGCTCAAGCGCAGCGAGATGAGCAAGATCGTCGAGATCCAGATGGCGCGGCTACGCAAGCTGCTCGAGGACCGCAAGATCTCCATCGTGCTCGAACCATCCGCACGCGAGTGGCTCGCCGACAAGGG
>Ga0126370_10001633_pt1 | contig 10309 bp, 9 predicted proteins | sample PanSoiMetaPlot_3_FD_92586 | JGI IMG/M metagenome (GOLD analysis project Ga0126370, IMG submission 92586) | Tropical forest soil microbial communities from Panama - MetaG Plot_3 | ecosystem: Environmental > Terrestrial > Soil > Tropical forest > Bulk soil | place: Panama | collected 2016-02-17 | reverse complement strand
CTTTTTCTGGGCGGGCAAATATTCGCAGCATCTGAACGAGCGCGAAACGCTGGTCACCGAACTCAACGTCTTCGCCGACTTCAATCCGAAGCTCCCGGAAAAGTTCCGCAAGTCATCCCATGTCTTCCTGGCTAACATTGCGCCCGGCCTGCAAACCCGCGTTCTCAAACAGGTCAGCCGCCGGCCCAAGCTGGTGGCCCTCGATACCATGAACTACTGGATCGAGCGCACTCCCGCTGACCTCCGCGAGACCCTCAATCACGTCGACATTCTGATGATCAACGACTCCGAAACCCGCCAGCTCTCGAATGAGCACAATCTGCTCGTGGCTGCGCGCCACATCTTTAAGCTCGGTCCCAAGACCCTCGTCGTCAAACGCGGCGAATACGGCGCCATGATGGTCGACAAGCACGGCGTTTTCTGCGTTCCGGCGTTCCCGCTCGAAGAGCCGCATGACCCTACCGGAGCGGGCGACTCGTTTGCCGGTGGTTTCATGGGCTATCTGGCCGGCTGCAGCAGCTCAAGCGATGCGGCCCTGCGCCGCGCCATGGTCTACGGCTCGGTCCTCGGCAGCTTTGCCGTCGAGGAATTTGGCCCGGAACGCCTGCGCAAGCTGAAGCGCAGCGAGATCAATGCGCGCGCGCGCCACTTCCTCAAGCTCACGCAATTCAAACTGTAGTCTCTCGGGCACAAGTCTTAGCAATTAGTTTTTCCTTCGTTGGCTACCCATGTAGACTTTTCTCATCGCATGCTTCCTCTCTCGACCGTTGCTTGCCGCCTGCTGTGGGCTGCCCTTCTTGGCGCCGTTATCGGCGTCGAGCGCAGTTTCCGCAAACGCCCCGCAGGCATGCGCACCGGCATCTGCGTTTGCTTGGGCGCGGCACTTTTCACCATTGTCTCCGCGGAGTTCGCGCGCCTCACTGGCGACCCCAGCACGACGCGGATCGCTTCCAACATCGTCCAGGGCATCGGCTTCCTTGGTGCGGGAGTGATCCTTCGCGAACGCGGCAGCGTCATCGGAGTCACCACGGCCGCCGCAATTTTCGCCGAAGCCGCAATCGGCATGGGCGCCGGCGCCGGGCTCTACCGCGTTACCGGAATTGCCGCCGCCATCCTTCTGTTCGCTTTGGATGGCCTCATCTACATTGAAAATCTCCTCAGCATCAAGAGCCGCCGCACCATTTTCCGCATCAGCAACGGTTCAGCGATCGACCTCATGCCCGAAGTCCATCGCATTTTCGGCGAGATGAACGCCAAACTCGAAAATCTCCATGTTTCGACGGCGGGCGAGAAGCACCTGATTCAATTCGACTCCGACCTGCGTCACGATCAGCGGCACAAAGCTCTGTCCGCGCTCACGCGCCCCGGCATTACCGTGGAAATGCTGCCGGTCGAAAGGCAGCAGGAATGACGTCGCTCGCCGCCAGGCAAATTCCAAAGGCTCTTGGCCAGGGTTCGTGCATCGTTCCGATCGCTCCCGCTTCACCCGGCAAACCCGAACGCATTGCCGCAGGCAAAAGGGAACTGGAACGGCTCGGTTTCAGCCTGGCGCCAGAACGCGGCATGAATGCCGAAGGTTACTTCGCCGGCTCGCCCACAGAGCGGCGCAGCCAGTTTCTCGATGCGCTAAACGACCCTTCGGTTGACGCTCTGTTCGCCACCCGCGGCGGTTACGGTTCGGCCTATCTTTTGGACGAGGGTCTGCCCGAAGCTCTCGCTTCCCCTAAACCGGTCGTCGGCTTCAGCGATCTCACAACGCTTGAGGTCTATCTCTGGCAGCGCCACCGCTGGCCCACCTTCTACGGTCCCATGCTGGCCGCAGGACTCGATGCGGGGGCCAATACGGCCAACGGCTACGACTCCCTATCCTTCCGCCATGCGCTCACCAACGCCTCTTGCGGCTGGGAAACGCCTCTCGCGGGCGAAACTCTTTACCCGGGCTCGGCGGAAGGCATCCTGCTGGGCGGGGCGATGACGCTTCTCGAAGCCACGCTCGGTACGCCCTGGGAGATCGACACCACGGGTTCCATCCTGATCCTCGAGGACCGCGGCATGAAGCCGTATCAGGTCGACCGCGTTCTCCTGCATCTCAAGCACGCCGGCAAATTCGCTGGCATCCGCGCCATGATTCTCGGCGATTTCCCGGAGTGCGAGCCGCCGGTTGCGCATAGCCCTTCGGTTCAAGACGTGGCGCGGCGTATTCTTGCGCCTCTGAAAATCCCGGTCATCTTCGGCGCGCCCGTCGGGCATACGGCGCGGCCCATGCTGACATTGCCTCTTGGTGTACCGGCGCGCCTCACCGCCGAAGGTCAAGGTACACTGAAGATTCTGGAGCCAACCGTCCGTCCATGACACCCTCTGATTCCGCAAAGCAAAAGCATGTTCACGTCATCGGCATCGCCGGGTCCGCCATGGCGCCTCTTGCCGGAATGCTGCGCGAGCACGGCTTCCGCGTCACAGGTTCCGACGCCGGAGTCTATCCGCCTGCTTCTACGCTGCTCGACTCGTTGGGAATTGCCTACAACCACTCCTTCGACGCTGCGAACCTCGCGCCCGCCCCGGACCTGGTGATCGTCGGCAACATCATCGCGCGCGGCAATCCCGAACTTGAAGAAACGCTCGAGCGTAAGATTCCCTACCGTTCCATGCCCGAAATCCTCGAAGAGGTCTTTCTTCCCGGCAGACATTCCATCGTGGTAAGCGGCACGCACGGCAAGACCACGACCACCGCCATGCTCGCCTGGGTTTTTCATTCCGCCGGAAAGCAGCCCACTTTTCTGGTGGGCGGCGTCGCTGAAAATTTCGGCAAGAGCTACGGCCTCGGCAGCGGGGCGGAAATGATTCTCGAGGGCGACGAATACGAAACCGCTTTTTGGGACCGTGGCCCCAAATTTTTCCACTACCATCCTGACGACCTCATCATCACCGCGCTCGAATACGATCATGCCGACATCTACGCCGACTTTGCCGTGTATCAATTGGCGTTCAAGCGCCTGGTGAATCTCGTTCCCCGCAACGGCCGCGTAGTCCTCTGGGGCGACACCAAAGACTCGGGCCCCGCACTGCGCCAGGCGGCGGCTAACGCGTTTTGCCCGGTCGTCACCTACGGCTTTTCGCCGGAAAACGACTGGGTGGCCAGCGAACCGACGTTCGCCGGCGACCACATGGAGTTTCGTGTCACCCATCGGGGCCGCTGCTTCGGTGAATTTTCATTGGCTGCTCTGGGCCGACACAACGTCTTGAACGCGCTCGCCGCCATCATCGTCGCCGAGGGCCGCGGCGTTTCCGTGGCCTCTCTTAATAAATCTCTGGCCTCTTTCCGCTCGGTGCGCCGCCGCCTTGATGTCAAAGGCGAGCATCACGGCATCCTGGTGGTAGACGACTTCGCCCACCATCCCACCGCGGTTCGCGCCACCATTGAAGCTGCCCGCGGCCGCTGGCCGAACCGCAGGCTCTGGGCTATTCTGGAGCCGCGTTCGAACTCCATGCGCCGCAAAGTGTTTCAGGAATCCCTTCCGCAGTCATTAGCAATGGCCGATCGCGTTGCTCTCGGCGGCGTTTTCCGCGCCCAACAGCTAGGCGAAGAAAGCCGCCTGGATCCTGAAACCGTCGCAGCTTCGGTTCGCGCACTCGGCAAGGAAGCCAACGTCGTCTCGGGTGGAGAAGCCATGGCCGATTTTCTGGTGGCCAACGCCAAACCTAACGATCTCTTGCTCATCATGTCGAACGGCAGCTTCGACGGCCTCTGTGAGAAGCTCCTTGCCAAGCTCTGTGCCTCGCTGCCGGTTCCTGCAGGAGCAAACCCAGGGTGACCCTTTCGCCGCGCCACACCAACCTGCAAAACTTCTATCCCCTGGCTCGCCGGTGCGGGCGCATGATCTGCTTACTCTCGCCGCGGGACGCTGGCTGGCGAGATTTCGGCTTACAACTCTTGCGCTGTGCCGGCCCTGTCTATGCCTTTCTGACCGCCCTTCTTTGTTGCGTCCTGGCGCAGCCCGCCAGAGCTACGATTCGGTACGAGGTCTCGCTCGCTAATCCATCGGAACACCTGTTTCACGTCAGCGTGACTGTTCCCGACGTTCGCGGCGCACTCCAGCTGCAGATGCCGGCGTGGAACGCCCTTTACCAGATCCGCGATTTCAGCAGCCGGGTACAGCAGGCGAGCGCTGAATCGAACGGCAAGCACCTCGAGGTTGAAAAACTCGACAAACTTACCTGGCGCATTCGCGGCGAAGGCACAGTCTGCGTTCGCTATGCCGTTTTCTGGGATTCACCCGGTCCCTTCGCTTCGCAGCTCAACGAGGAACATGCCTTTATCAATCCCGCCATGGTCTTTTTGTACGTTCCCAACCGCCGGGCCGAAGCGGTCGCGTTGACCTTCCATGACCTGCCGAAGGATTGGGAGGTCGCGACGCCGCTGGACCACGCGAGGACAGAAAGCGGAGCCAATCTTGTGCACACGGTTTCTGCCTCGGGCTACGACGCTTTCTGCGACGGCCCCATGGAAGTAGGGGTATTTAGAACCTTTCCGATAGAGGATGGCCCTCGTCCCGTCGCCGTTGCCATCCACGGCGACAACTGGAAGCAAGCCGACGTAGAAGCCGTGCTCAAAAGAATCTGCCCGTACGAAGTGCAGTTGATGGGAGGCGCGCCCTTCAACCGCTACCTGTTCATCTTGCACATTGGCAAAGCGGCGCAGGGTGCGGGCGGAGGAATGGAACACGCCAACGGCACGGCCATCAACGTTTCCTCGGGCCAAGCCCTGGCCGGGGTCGCCGCGCATGAGTTTTTCCACCTGTGGAACGTGAAGCGCATCCGGCCTGCTTCACTCGAACCGATTGACTACACGCGCGAGCAGTACACGCGCGCCCTGTGGTTTGCCGAAGGCGTGACCAGCACCTACGGCAGTTACACGCTGGTGCGCTCCGGCATCTGGTCCAAGCAGGATTTCTACAGCGACCTCGCACAGAACATCAATGAACTCGAAGCACGTCCGGCCAATCGCTGGCAAAGCGCCGAACAATCGAGCCTCGATGCCTGGCTCGAGAAATACTCCTATTACAACGGACCGGACTTCAGCGTTTCCTATTACAGCAAAGGCCAGATCTTGGGCCTCTTGCTTGACATTCTGATTCGCGACCGCACCGGCAACGAGAAGTCGCTCGACGATGTGATGCGCAAGATGAACGACGACTTCGCGCGCAAAGGAAAGCTCTACCGCGACTCGCTCGATATTCGCCTCACCGTGGAAGCGGTTGCCGGCGGCTCATTCGCCGATTTCTTCGAAAATTATGTGGCTCATGCGGAAGGGCTTCCCTATGCCGCCATTCTCGGCAAAGCCGGCTTGCTCATAGAGAAACAGGAGATCCAACGGCCCGACTTAGGTTTCGCGCTCGAGCGCGAGTTTGGCGCCAAGGTCACCGTCCGCTCGGTGGTTGCCGGTTCGACCGCGGAGCGAGCCGGCCTGAAAGCGGGCGATGAGATCGAAACCTGGAACGGCGAAAGCGTTCCGCGCCGAGTCGAAAGCTGGCTGCGCACCCGCAAGCCGGGGGACATTTTGCGCCTGCAAGTGCGCCGCAACGAACAGCTCTCCAACCTCGTTTTCGCGCTCGGCGGACGGACCGACGAAATCTTTGTGGTCAGCGAAGACCCCAAGGCCACGGCGAAAGCCCAGGCCATTCGCGCAGGATTGGTTCGCGGCAGCGCTGCCGCTGCGGCCGCCAACTGAAGCCTGGCCGCAGGGCTTGGCTTTCGAGCGCCGTCGCGCAGATGGCTTGACGGACATAGCAGCTTTCGACAGAGTGGCATAAGCCTCTGAACATGCTGCGCACCTTCATTGTCGCCGTATCTCTTTCGCTGTACATCATCGTCGTGGGCGTTCCGCTGCTCATTTTCACGCTGCTGGTGAGGAACCCCGACGCGCTCTATGTGGCCGGCGCGCGCGGCACGCTGTTCCTGATGCGCGCGGTCGGCGTGCGTGTGCGTGTCGAGGGCAGGCAGCGCGTTCCGCCGGGTACCTGCCTGTTCGTGGCCAACCATACCAGCTCTGCTGACGCACCTGCCGTGGTGAACGCGATTCCGCGCCGCATCGCGATCCTGCTGAAGAAGTCGCTCTTCCAGTGGCCCATCGTGGGACAGGCCTTCACCCTCGCACATTTTATTCCAGTGGAACGCTCACGGCATGAATCGGCGATCGCCAGCCTAGAAAAGGCCATCCAGGCCATGCGCGAAGGGCAGTCGTTTTTGATCTATCCCGAGGGCACGCGGAGTCCCGACGGCCGCTTGCAGGAGTTCAAGAAGGGTGCGGTGGTGATGGCCATCAAGGCTGGCGTTCCGATCGTACCCGTCGCGTGTTCGGGCGCGCACCGGGTGATGGAAAAACGGTCGCTGGTGATCCATCCCGGAGAGATCGTCGTGGAATTTCTCGAACCGATCGATGCTTCGCGCTACACGTTTGACGAGCGCGAAGCGCTGAACGAGGCGGTGCACGACGCGATGGCGGCGGGATTGCCTCCGGATCAGCGGCCGTTCGGATTTCCCGGCGCGGCATAGCCAGGGAACGCCGCGACCAGGGAACTCAGCGGGACTTCAGTTTTTCCAGCTGGTCTTCGAGTTCGCGGACCTTGCGCTGCAGTTCGGGCAGGCGGTTCAGAATGGCTTGGGTTTTGAGCCATTGGCGATTTTCCACGGCAGGGTAGCCGGAATAGAGCGCGGCGGCAGGAACATCATTGGGAACGCCGCTTTTCGCGGTGATGACCGCGCCCTTGCCGATCGTGAGATGACCCGCCGTGCCTACCTGGCCTGCGAGGATAGATCCGTCGCCGATCCGTGTCGAGCCGGCGAGACCGACCTGGCCGCAGAGCATCGCGTTGGCTCCTACCTGCGAAGCGTGGCCAATCAGCACCAGGTCATCGAGCTTTGCGCCGCGGCCAATGCGGGTTTCGCCGACCGTAGCGCGATCCACACAGGCGTTCGATTGGACCTCGACGTCGTCTTCAAGAACCGCAGGTCCCGATTGCGCCATCTTGTACCAAGAGCCATCCTTTTGTTTTGCGAAGCCGAGCCCGTCTCCCCCGATGATGACACCGTTCTGGAGGATGACCCCGTTGCCAATGCGGCAATGTTCGCGTACGACGGCGTGCGCGTGCGCGAAAAAGTCGTCGCCGATCTGCGCTCCGCGATAGAGGGTGACAAAGCTGTGCAGCACGGCGTTTGCGCCGAGCGTGACCTCTTCCTCCACGAAACAGTAGGGCCCGATATGGGCGCTCTTGCCGATCTTCGCGGACGGCGAAATGACGGCGGTCGGGTGAATGCCCGGCGGGTAGGCTGGCGGCCGGTAGAAAAGTTCGATGGCCCGGGCAAAAGCGAGGTAGGGGTTTGCGGTGCGAAGAGCGGCCAGCGGAGGCAGGCCGGGCTCGCGTTCGATGCGGATGCCGTCTTCGACAAAAATGGCGGTAGCCCGCGTGGTGTGCAGCAGCGGGAAGTAGCGGCGGTTTGCGAGAAAAGTGACATTGCCCGGTTGGGCGTTGTCCATGCCTGCGACGGCCGTGATTTCGGCGCCCGGTTCGCCTTCAAGACGGCAGGAGAGCGTTTGGGCGAGATCAGCGAGTTTCATTTTGGCAGCTCCCGTGGAACGGAGCGAGTATAGAGGAAGCAGCTGGTTGGCGCGAAGGAGCACAAAGCGAAGCAGCGCCGACGAGGGTTGAGCGAAGGGTCAGACGTTCCCTAAAACGGAGGTGCCATGCTGGCGGCGCTGCTGGAAGATGCGAAACCGATCGCGGAAAAGCCGCTTCGGATAGGTGAAGCGGTACAGCCAGAGCTGCGGTCTGGACAGGTGCTGCTGCGAGTGAAGGCTTGCGGGGTGTGCCGGACCGATTTACACATTGTTGAAGGGGAATTACCGGCCAAGAAGCGGCCGGTCGTTCCGGGACACCAGATTGTGGGAGAGGTTGTGGACGGCGCCACGGCGGAGTTGCCGATCGGAACGCGCGTCGGAGTTTCCTGGATGGGCGGTGTGGATCAAACCTGCCCTCTCTGCCGGCGCGGGATGGAAAATCTTTGTGACGCTCCGGTGTTTACCGGGTATTCGGTGGACGGCGGGTATGCGGGCTACGCGGCGGCTCGCGCAGACTTTGTGTTTCCCCTGCCCGGCGCGCTAAGCGACACGCAGGCCGCGCCCCTGCTGTGTGCGGGCATTATCGGATTTCGCAGCATTCGCGTGGCGGCTGTCGAGCGCGGCGAGCGCGTAGGGCTTTTTGGATTTGGAGCTTCGGCGCATCTGACGATAGGCGTACTGCGGGCATGGGGTTGCGAGGTGTATGTTTCGACGCGGGGCGAATCGCACAGACGGCTTGCGGAGTCGCTCGGGGCGAGCTGGGTAGGAAGCGAAAGAGAAAAGCCAGCGGTGGAGCTGGACCGGGCAATTACCTTTGCGCCCAGCGGAGATGTGGTGGTGGCGGCGCTCGGCAGTTTGCGAAAAGGCGGCGTGGTGGCGATTAATGCCATTCACCTCGATCGCATGCCTGAGTTTGACTACGACCAACTGCTGTGGGGCGAGCGGCAGATTCGCAGCGTGGCGAATATGACGCGCCAGGATGCGCGAGATTTTATTGCGCTGGCCGCAGAGATCGGACTCAAGCCGAATGTTACGTTGTTTCCGCTCGACCAGGCCAACGAAGCGCTTCGGGCGGTGAAGGCAGATGCGATTGACGGGGCAGCGGTGTTAGTCCCGTAAGAACAAGAAGCGGAACTTGCCAATCGGGACCTTTAGATTTCATGTCCTTCCAGCCGGCTTTGACACCAACAAGACCTTGCCGTGACGCAACTTTGATTTGACAGTCGGGCGAAGTTGCCGCACGTTCTCCGTTGCCGCACGATCGTTGGTTCAAGACATGTCCAGGTCGGAGATTCGACAGGTACGCCGCGCCAGAACATCCTTTCGAGAAATTCTTCCGAGTCTGCATGAACGGAGGCACTCATGCATGCGAAAAGATTGCTATCGCTAGCGCTCATGGTTCCGGCTTTTAGCCTTGCCGCAGCGGCCGTAGAGGATGACGGCAACACCTTCAGCGCCCGCCTACGCGGCCTGAACGAAGTTCCCCCGGTAGCCACCGAAGCGAGCGGTTCTTTCTCCGCGACGCTCAGTTCGGACGGCTCGACGCTCGCCTACAAGGTGACCTACAAAAACCTGAGTACGCCCGTCCTTTTCTCGCACATCCACTTCGGCTTTCCGAAGGAGGCCACGGGCATCATGGTGTTCCTGTGCGGCCCCGCGGCAGGCCAGCCGGGCGGCCCTCCGGCCGGCACTTTAAACCCGCCGCCATGCCAAGGCACAACCTCGGGTACGGTAACCGGCAGCCTGACCGCGGCCAACGTGATCGGGCCGAACGCCCAGGGCATTACTCCGGGCGCCGACTTTGCCAAGGTGGTCGAAGCGCTTCGCGAGGGAGCGGCGTATGTGAACGTGCATACCACGCGCTCGCCTGCGGGCGAAATTCGCGGGCAAGTACGGCACGACGACGAAGGGGAAGATCGCTAAACGAGAGCATCGGACGGCGCGGCTAGGCTTGGTGCGGCATGTCCGTAGATCCAGCCGGGAGTCAGCCGGTTCAGCGGAATGGCAGAAACGTAGTTGCCGTGCAGGAATTGCTCGAAGCTGAAAAAGAACACGGGAATGGCAACGAAGTACCGCGCGTGCCCTGTGAGGCTGGCCGCCAGCGCCAGCGCTCCGCCACTCAAGGAGATTTCGCGCAGCGCCACCGCCAGAGCAAAGCGATTGTGCGGATCTTGCACCCAGTTCGGGGCATGGATGAGCAGCAGCATGAAAAGTAAAAAGCCAGGGCCAGCAAACCCGCCGATTGCCGGGCCCGAATCTTCGTCACCAAGCTTCGCGCGGCAGCGATGAAGCAAGCGCCAACAACATAGGCCCAGAACGGATGCCAGGGAATCCACGCCGGTATGATCGCGGAGATGCCCTGGGTTACCGTGAAATGCTCAGTGCCAAAAGCGGCGAGGGGCACCGCGTGTCCCGAGGAGGATCAACTTGTCGAATCCTCGCTCCCGCCACGCTTCGCCGAGGAAGATCACCGCGAGGCCGATGGCAAGAACCGCTCCACCGACAACTAAGGACCAAATCACGGGGCGGGGAATTGCGCGAAGAACCTAGGCCAATAGGTGTGCCAGGGCGCCGCTCACGATGAATCCTTCCTTTCCCGCGAATCTTTGTATCATACGCCGGGCTATGGAGGCCCCGAGGCTATGGCAAAGGCAAAGGAATTGGCTACAAAACCGTCCGAGCCCAGAAAAGTCG
>Ga0126370_10001632_pt1 | contig 10313 bp, 7 predicted proteins | sample PanSoiMetaPlot_3_FD_92586 | JGI IMG/M metagenome (GOLD analysis project Ga0126370, IMG submission 92586) | Tropical forest soil microbial communities from Panama - MetaG Plot_3 | ecosystem: Environmental > Terrestrial > Soil > Tropical forest > Bulk soil | place: Panama | collected 2016-02-17 | reverse complement strand
TTTTTTATCGATCACGGTATGGGAGTTGTGATCGGAGAAACCAGTGAGATTGGCGACGACGTGACGATTTATCAGGGCGTAACGCTCGGTGGCACGTCGACCAGGCCCATCAAACGGCACCCCACGATAGGGGATTCGGTGACGATCTTCAGCGGCGCCGCGGTCCTAGGCCCGGTAACCGTCGGCCGCCACAGCCGGGTGGGCGCTGGCTCCGTGTTGGTCACCTCCGTGCCGCCCCACTCGACGGTGGTCGGCATCCCGGGCAGAGTCGTTAAAAGTGAGGCGCAGCACACCGCGGCAGGCAAAGCGATTATCGATCTCAACGCCGCCGATCTGCCGGATCCCATTGCCAAAGCGATCAGCAGCCTAGCCGACTATGTTGAAAAGCTAGAGAAGCGCGTCGACGAGTTAACCGACCGCCAAGGCGGACTCGAAGAAAAAACGGCAGAGGAGAGTGAAGTCCTCAACAGAGTCAAAGAGCTGTTGAAGAATTCGGGAACCTGACAACGGCGGGGGCAGTCGCGGAAACTCGTTGAACGTTTTGAACAACTTGAACAGCTCAAACCGAGATGAGCCTTCGTTCAAAACGTTCCAACAGTTCAAGCCGTTCAAATGAAACTCGCCAATGCGCAAATGCAAATGTTGATGCGAAAGAAAAAGGTAGTCGTAGCCATGAGCGGCGGGGTCGATAGCTCGGTGGCGGCAGGTTTGCTGTTGGAGCAGGGCTATGACGTTCAAGGAGCCTCACTGCGCATGTGGGAAGGTGAGTTAGGCCCGCGCGTTTGCTCCGACCATCGGGGAGCAAAGGAAATAGCCGAGTGTCTCGGTATCCCGCACACGCTCTTAGATCTGCGTTCCCGGTTCGTCGAGACGGTGGTCAAACCGTTCGCGGGAGATTATCTGCGCGGCCGCACGCCCAACCCGTGCGTTGCCTGCAATCGCGATTTCAAGCTCGGCACCTTGCTCGAGTGGGCGAAGGAGCGGGGAGCGGATTATGTGGCCACGGGCCACTACGCCAAGATTGCCCGCAGCGCGTCCACAGAACGGGCGTTGCTTTTCCGGGGCGCCGATCGAAGCAAGGATCAATCATACTTTCTATTCGCGCTGTCCCAGGATCAATTGGCTCGTACGCTCTTTCCTCTCGGCGATATGCATAAGAGCGAAGTGCGGGAGCAGGCGAGGTGTTGGGGCTTGCCGGTCGCGGACCGTCCGGAGAGCCAGGACATTTGTTTCGGTGATTACAAGGCGCTGGTTGAATCTTTTGCCGGGGAGGACGCTCCACAGAGCGGTGACGTCGTAAACCGCTCTGGAAAGGTGCTCGGGCGACATCGTGGCATTCACAACTTTACTATCGGACAGAGAAAGGGTTTGGGGATTTCCGCGCCCGCGCCGCTTTACGTATCCGAGATTGAGGAGCAGTCGAAGCGATTGATTGTTGGAACGAGGGAAGAGCTGGGCTGCGTGGGATTCGTCGTCCGCTCGCTCAATTGGTTGAAGCCATTAGACGGTGCGGAAATCGAGGCCGAGGTGCAAATTCGCTACCGCTCGCCAGCCATTCCTTGTGTTGCCCGTGCGGCGGATAGCGGCCGGTACGAAGTGCGCTTCGGCCATTCTTATCCGGCTGTTACTCCAGGACAAGCCGCTGTGTTCTACCTGGGCGAGCAGGTTTTAGGCGGCGGCTGGATCGAGAGAGTAATCAAATAAATTAAAAATGCAAAATAAAAATGAAAAACGATCAGCAGGCATATCCCTATGGGGTTTTATTATTGCCTGTTGTCTATTGGCTATTGCCTAACCCATGCGCATCGCTATCACCACACTCGGGTGTAAGATCAACCAATACGATTCTGCCGTGATTCAAAGCCGGTTGGAAAACACCCATTCGTTGGTACGCTTTGACGAAGAGGCGGACTGTTACATCATCAATACCTGTACCGTGACCGACCGCGCGGATTGGGAAGCACGACAGCTCGTGCGGCGCACGAAACGATTGAACCCATCGGCGAAAGTTCTCGTTACGGGCTGTTATGCACAGGTGAGCCCGGAAGAGGTCGCCCGCATACCGGGCGTTGACTACGTCATTGGGCTCAATCGTATGGACGATTTACTCCACTTCGTTGAGACACCCATGCCCAGTCTGGCGTCCAGCATTTCGGTCAGCGACGTTAAGCGAGAGCGCGGCGTCCCTGTGCTGGGAACAAGAGCGCTACCTGGCCACACGCGCGCTTTTCTCAAGGTGCAAGAAGGCTGCAACTATTCCTGTACGTACTGCATCATCCCGACGGCCCGCGGGCTAAGTCGCAGCGTCACCCCGCGCGAGGTGATGGAACAGATCCGGCAGTTAGCGGAAGCAGGGTATCAGGAAATTGTTCTGACCGGAATTCACCTCGGCGGTTATGGCCAGGATCTGTCGCCGAAGACTGATTTGACTGCGCTGCTGGAAATGATTGAGGACAGCCGGCTCATACCGCGCGTGCGGCTCAGCTCCTTGGATCCGCGCGAAGTGCCGGATCGGCTGCTCGAGCTGATGGCCGGTTCGGATGTTATCTGCCCCCACCTGCATGTGTGCGCCCAGGCAGGTGACGATGGGATCTTAAAGCGGATGCGGCGCAACTACGACACGGCATACTACCGCGTTCTTTTGCTCAAAGCGCGGGAGCGCTTGCCGGAAGCCGCTTTGGGGAGTGACATTATCGTCGGATTCCCGGGCGAGACCGAACAACAATTCGACGCTGCTCACGAATTTTTCGCTTCCCTTCCGCTGACGTATTTTCATGTTTTCCCGTACTCAGAGCGGCGCGGTACTGCTGCCGCGTCGTTATCGGGCCATGTATCCACGAGTATAAAAAAAACCCGCGGACGGAGAATGCGGGAACTGGGCGCACACAAAAAGCACGAATTCTGCCTTGGTTTCCGCGGCCGAACAAGCCGAGTCTTAGTCGAGGGAAAGGTGGATAACAAGACGGGCTGCCATCGAGGCTTCAGTCGCAATTATCTTCCGGTGATGGTACGGGGCGCAGGTCAACGGGTAAACCAAGAAGTCGATGTTGAACTCGACGCTTTGGACAATGGCTGGTTAATCGGCAATCTAACAAAGCAAAATTTTCAGGCGTCCGGCATAACGATGAATGTTTAGCAGGTGGTGTTGAAGGAAAAACGTCAGTTCGAGGTTCTCCAGAGGGAGCTGGGGTACCGCTTCAACGATCCTTCCCTTCTCGTGCGTGCTATTACGCACGTTTCCTTCCAACGCAACAAGATTGGCTCTCACAACGAAGTGTTGGAGTTTCTCGGCGACGCGGTGCTAGATCTCGCCATCAGCGATCTTTTGATGCGCCGGTTTCCGGACAAGAGCGAAGGCGATCTTTCACGCATGCGCGCGGGACTGGTCAATTCTTCCGTGCTGGCGGACAAGGCCACTGATCTCAAGCTGGGTTCCTTACTTTTTCTCGGTAAAGGCGAGGAACGTAGCGGTGGGAGGGAAAAACCGTCTATTCTTGCTGGAGCGTTCGAAGCTTTACTGGGCGCCGTGTATCAAGACGGGGGATACGAACCCGCCCGTCGTCTCGTGCAACGATTTTTTGGTTCAGATGTGCAGGTGAAACAGCTCGGCCAGCAAGATTATAAAACCAGGCTGCAAGAAATCAGCCAGATGCTTTTTCGCCAGCCGCCCGTGTACCGGCTTATCTCCGAAAGCGGTCCGGACCATGAAAAGCGTTTTGTCACCGAGATCGCCGTCGGCGGCAAAGTCTTGGGTAGGGGTGAGGGGAGGAGCAAGAAGCAGTCTGAGCAGGAAGCCGCCATGAGAGCCCTAACCCAACTCCAGCGTAGCGGCGACGTCGCGCCGGGTTAAGCTGCGCTAACCCAGAGTGCCGAGCGTTTATTCTAGTCCCATCAGTCTTGCTGGGTTGGCGCAAGCGACGAGCTTTATTTCGTCCATGCTCAGTCCACCTTCGTAGAGCATGCCGAGAAACATGCGGAAGAGTTCCGCCGGATTCGGACTGTAAGGCCGAAAATAGTCCGTACTGGCGATCACCTGCCGTAATCCGATTTGACGAAACTGCTGGACGAGTTCGGGGGAGTCCATGCGGCCCGGCGCCAATGCATTCCAGCAGGCCTCGAGGAATGCGCCCATTTCCGCGGCGCGCTTCATAGCGTCCACGGGCATGCCTATGATGTGGCTCTGGACGTGGTTGACGACGATTCTATGACTAAAGTTCATGTCCCGCGCTGCTTCGATAAAAGCAAGGGATTCTTGCCAGGATACATGACCCATGGCAAGGGTTAGATCGTGCGCTCTACAGCATTCGATGATTTCGCGACCGAGGGGGACTAATTTGCCTCTTTCATTGAGGAAATAGTAATTGGGATTCTCCAGTTGAGCGTAGTTCTTATAGTAGGACTTGAATCGAGCGCTGAACCCTTTTCGTTCCACGTCATTGCGCGCGCTCCAGGTCGGGAGAAAGACCATTTTGCCGCCCAGCTCGGCGCAGGCTTCGATGATACACGGATTCGGCCCACCAGCGGTGATGTTGAGCGCGACACTAGACCACAAGGCAACATTGGTTTGAACGGATGCGAGGATGTAGGGGACGACGTTGGCTGTGGGCCACCAGTGGGATTTCAAGACCACGCCGCGCATCCCTAGCGCGTCGGCCTTCGGCAGCCACTGAAACTCGGGTTCCCGTTTTCGTTCCCTGGCCGAAAACTCGAAATCGATGTGACAGTGGACGTCAATAGCGCCTTTCATCATTTCATCATAGATCGTCATGGGCCTGTGGCTCTCTCCAAAAATTCTGTTCGCGAACTGGGCTGCGGCGCGCAGTTACCGCGCTTGAGCTTGTTTCGGTAAACAGCAGCGTTTGTATTTTTTTCCGCTGCCGCAAGCGCAAGGATCGTTCCTTCCGGCCTGACGGACGAAAGTCTTCGCGTCCGCAGCCCGGACCAACTCCATGAGTTTTTCCCCGGGCTCGCCGGCCTGCACCAATTCTGCGAAACTTTTGAAATAGGGCTTGCTGTGTGTAAAGAAACGCTTTAGCCCGGCGCACAAGTAGTTGAGTCCCGCCTCCCCGTTCGGGGTTTTGATCACGCGGTCTTTAGGGCAGCCGCCGTTGCACATGTTTAACACTTCGCATTGGCGGCAATAGCGCGGCAAGCTGGTCCATTTATTTTTCCCGAATTCCCGCTGCCTCGGGTCCTCGATCATTTCGGCGAGCGTCTGCTCGAAAATATTGCCAATTTTGTATTCCGGCAAAACATAATGGTCGCAGGAATAAAAGTCGCCGTTGTGCTCTACGACGGGCACATCGCCGCAGGTCTCGCGGTAGATGCACAGCGCATGTTCCATCCCTAAAAATGGCCGCACAGACTCGTCAAATAGCTGGATAAAAACTTGGCCAATGTCGTTGCGCACCCACTCGTCGAAGATCGTAGAGAGAAACTCGCCGTAGGCGGCCGCGGGCACGGAACGGGGGTTGATGGACCTCTCGGGATCATCGTTGATTTCGACTAGAGGCAAGAACTGCAAATATTGGCCGCCGATTTCTTTTAGGTAGCGATAGACCTGCGTGGGGTGCCGTACGTTGACGTCGTGAACAACACAAAGCAGATCCACGTGCACTTTGTGGCGGCGGAGCATCTGAAAGGCCTGCACCACCTGCTTGTGGGTGGGCTTTTGTCCTTTAGTGACCCGATAGTGGTCGTGGAGTTCCCTGGGGCCATCGAGGCTCAGGCCGATGTAAAAATTCTCTTTGGCGAAAAACTCGCACCATTCTTCGTCGATGGTCGTGCCATTGGTTTGAATGCCGTTAATAATTTTTTTGCCTTCCGGAAGGTGCTTTTTTTGCAGCGCCACCGCCTTGCGGAAAAAATCTACGCCGAGCAGCGTCGGTTCGCCGCCGTGCCAAGAGAAACTGACTATCTCCTTGGGCGTCGCCTGAATGTGCTGCAGGATATAGCGCTCGAGGGTTTCGTCGTTTAGCCGAAAGTTTGTGCCTTTGGGATAGAGATCTTCCTTCTTGAGGTAATAGCAGTAGTGACAATCGAGATTGCAGATCGCCCCGATTGTCTTGACCATGATCTGAAATTCACGGGCTGCAGTTTCCAAAGGGATTACCTCCAGTATCCGAACAAAAGCGAGGCTGCATTATTCATGTGCGCCAGTGATCGAGGGACGAGTCCTTAGAGCGAAGGGAACAGGACTTTAGCTCGGAGTGGCCCACAAACTGGCTTGGTGGAGCGACTGTCTTGGAAACTACGATCGGCGAGCCAAGTCCCAAAAATGGCATTGATACAGTTCGTCTCTGTGCCTTCGCTCCTTCGGGCTCGCCCCTCGATCACAAAGCGTCCTGAGTGGACTTTACTCGAAAAAAACGTGGATGTCATCCTTAGGGAACCCAATCGGAGATAAAGATGTTGAACTCTCTGGGCTCCTTGGAGTTCCTTGTAGATGCGAAGATAAATTTCTTTCCGTCGCGTGAGAACATCGGGAAGCTATCGAATCGAGCCCCGGAAGTGATTCGCTCGAGGCCGGATCCATCGACGTTGATCAGGTAGAGCGAAAAACTCCGTCGCTCTGGATCATGCAGGTTGGATGAAAAGATAATTTGTCGATTGTTAGGATGGAGAAAGGGAGCCCAGTTCGCTGCACCGTTGTTGGTGATTTGCCTCTTGTTCGAACCGTCGGCGGACATTGTGAAGATCTCCGCTCTGCTCGGCTTGATCTGGCTTTGCGCCAACAAAGTCGCGTATTCATTTATCTCTTCTTTGGTCTTGGGATGGAAGGCGCGATAAACCACGGTTTTACCGTCCCAGGAAAAAAATGGCCCTCCATCGTATCCCTTCTCAAAGGTGAGCCGTTTCGCTCCGGTGCCGTCGGCGTTCATCGTGTAAATGTCAAGATCGCCGGATCGCATGGAGGTGAACACAATTTTCTTGCCATCCGGCGAGATGGTTCCTTCAGCATCGTAGGCCCGGTTTATTGTCAACCGACTCGGTTTGGAACCGTCCCTCTCGGCGCTGAAGATCTCATAGGTTGAATAGATCGGCCAAACATAGCCCCGACTTCGATCTGGCGTTGGAGGACAGCCGTTCCCCGCCAAATGAGTCGAGGCGTAAATGAACCGCTTTCCGTCGGGGAAAAAATATCCACAGGTAGTCCGCCCTTTCCCTGTGCTCAGCAATTTCACATTTCCCCCGTCGATGTTCATGCTGAAGATCTGATCGCATCGATAGGGTGATCTGGTGGATTGAAAAATTATTTTGCTGGCGTCAAAGGAAAAATAAGCTTCGGCGTTCTGACCGCCAAAGGTGAGCTGCTTGAGGTTTTGCAGATGCGCCTCTTGGGTTGCCGTGGGCTTAGACGGCTCTTGGGCCGCAGCAAAGAACGAACTGACAACGACAACGAAGACAGCAAGAATGGACCTGACAGTTTTCATGGTGAGTTCAGAGCTTTGGAGGACTCTAGTTGAAAAATAAGGAAATGTCATCACGCGCCTTTGGCAGATGCAAAAGTCTTGACAGCCGAGTAAAGAATAAAGAGAATCCCACCCGCCGATCGACAATTAGTTCAGCGGCTCGTTTTCGGCGTTTCAATGGCGATGTCCAGCTTCGTGTGGACCCCCCAGCGCCACGCCGATGCGATTCGAAGAGATGCCACGAGCAATCGAAAATGATTAGATACAGCGGCTAAACATAGGAGGGCCATCCGATGACGAATAGCACATACGATGAAGTTTATGCGCGGTGGCGGGTCGCTCCGGAAAGTTTCTGGGCGGAAATGGCGGAAGCGGTTCACTGGTACAAAAAATGGGACAAGGTGCTCGATGCTTCGCGCCCGCCCTTCTACCGCTGGTTCACCGGCGGAATGGTGAACAGTTGCTACAATGCGCTGGATCGCAATGTCGAACAAGGGCGCGGGAATCAGCCGGCACTCATCTACGACAGTCCCGTAACTAAAAGTATCAAGACGTTCAATTATGGCAAATTGCTGGATGCGGTGGCGCGCTTTGGCGGAGTACTCGTTCGCCAGGGACTCCAGAAAGGCGATCGGGTCATTATCTACATGCCGATGGTCCCAGAGGCCGCTATTGCCATGCTCGCCTGCGCGCGGATCGGGGTGATTCATTCGGTGGTCTTCGGGGGTTTTGCCGCCCCTGAGCTGGCGAGCCGGATCAATGATGCGCAGCCTAAGCTAATTATCTCGGCTTCTTGCGGCATCGAAGTGGACCGTGTTGTGCCCTACAAGCCGCTGCTCGATAAGGCGATTGAGATTGCGGCGGTCAAGCCGGAGCGTTGCATTATTCTCCAGCGCCCCCAGGAGAAAGCGTCAATGGTCGTCGGACGCGATCTCGATTGGGCGGAACTGATGGAGGATGCGAAGTCAGTCGATTGTGTTCCGGTTGCGGCAACCGATCCGCTCTATATCTTATACACGTCCGGCACCACCGGTCTGCCCAAAGGAATCGTCCGCGATAATGGCGGGCATCTGGTCGCGCTCAAGTGGAGCATGAAGAATATTTATGGTGTCGAGCCGGGCGAGGTCTTCTGGACAGCCTCTGATGTGGGTTGGGTAGTGGGCCACTCGTACATTGTCTATGCTCCTCTTTTCAACGGCAACACGACTATTCTTTACGAGGGAAAACCGGTCGGCACCCCCGACCCTGGCGCTTTCTGGCGGGTGATTTCGCAACATAGGGCTAGGGTCTTGTTTACCGCTCCCACGGCCTTTCGAGCCATCAAGCGCGAAGACCCCACGGGCGATTACATCCGCAAGCATGATTTGAGCTGCTTCCGCACGCTTTTTCTTGCCGGTGAGCGGTGTGATCCCGATACACTTCTGTGGGCCGAAAAGCAACTCCATGTCCCGATCATTGATCACTGGTGGCAAACGGAAACAGGGTGGCCAATTGGCGCCAACTGCCTTGGTTTGAGCATGCTTCCTGTGAAGCCTGGCTCATGCACAAAACCCGTTCCCGGTTACGACGTACGAGCGCTCAGCGATGATGGCCAAGAGCTCTCGGGAGGTCAAATCGGCAATATCGTTATCAAGCTTCCGCTGCCGCCCGGTTGCCTCCCCACGTTATGGAACAACGACGAAGGTTTTCAAAAAGCATATTTGAACCGCTATTCCGGATACTACCTGACGGCGGATGCAGGCTACAAAGATGAGGATGGTTATCTCTGGATCATGAGCCGCACCGACGACATTATCAACGTCGCCGGGCATCGCTTGTCCACCGGGGCGATGGAAGAGGTGTTGTCCGCGCATCCAGATGTTGCCGAATGTGCCGTTGTGGGAATAGCCGACCCCATCAAGGGGGAAATTCCATTGGGTTTGATCGTGCTCAAAGCAGGCGTGAGCCGTCCTAACGACGAGATCGTTCAGGCGGTCATTCAGATGGTACGCGAGAGGATCGGCGCGGTGGCATCTTTTAAGGTCGCAAGTGTGGTTAAGCGCTTACCCAAGACTCGATCGGGTAAAATCCTGCGCGGTACCATTAAGAGCATCGCTGACGGAGTTGACTATCGAGTTCCACCGACTATCGACGATCCCGCCATTCTAGATGAAATTGCAGCAGACTTGGCGGTGTTGAGGTATCCAGGCGGCGCGAGCCAAAAGCCCGCATAACGGCGCCGCGCCGCCGAACGGTGCGACTTGGTTTGATGTTGGTTTGCTGGGCGGAGACAAATGCTTTTCCTATTTCACTCGCATCAAAGGAGGCCCGAAATGAATCTCCTGGCAAGGTTCGCTGTCAGCATTTCAGTGACAGTGTTCATCGCCATCTTTACCACCCACGGTGTCACTTACGCCGATCCGATTCCAAAGGGTTGGCAAGCCAGTAACATGAAGCCGATCGGTTACAGTGATCTCGACGGGCGCGGCGGCGCGTTCAAAATGGCGGTTCGCCGTGTAGCGGATCGATGGTACCTCTACATGGGTCACGAGTGGCATCGAGGCTGGTCGATTCTGGACGTGACTGATCCGACCAACCCAAAGTACGTAAAGTTTGTCGAGGGCCCGGACAATACCAATACGATCCAGATGGAGTTCCATGACAACCTCATGGTGACGGCGCTGCAGAGAAAGCAACCCAACTGGGGTGGCGATTCGAAGCGGCCCAACGAAGAAGGCGCGCTTATCTGGGACATCAGTGATCCAGTGAATTGGAAACAGCTTGCGCACTGGAAAACCGGCAGCACGGGTGTTCACCGCATCGGATACCCGGGCGGCAAGTACGTGAATCTTTCGGCGGCGATGCCGGGATATTTAGGACGAATCCTCGTCTTTCTTGATATTGGCGATCCGAGGAACCCTA
>Ga0126370_10001631_pt1 | contig 10317 bp, 11 predicted proteins | sample PanSoiMetaPlot_3_FD_92586 | JGI IMG/M metagenome (GOLD analysis project Ga0126370, IMG submission 92586) | Tropical forest soil microbial communities from Panama - MetaG Plot_3 | ecosystem: Environmental > Terrestrial > Soil > Tropical forest > Bulk soil | place: Panama | collected 2016-02-17 | reverse complement strand
GGCGCACTGTACTAAAAAGCTTTGGTCGGGAGGAAGCGTTCCTCTGCTCGCCTACGGGGAGACCAATAAGTCGGCATCAAAAGGGGGCGGGACGATGCTTGATCGCTATGCCATTCATCAATTCTCCTGTGCCCGTCTTTCACAAGGCTGGGGAGGATGGCATGTGAGGGAATTCCGAACTGGAGGTTGACCGATGAAAATTGACGCTGGCGAGCTCCGCAGGGCAATCGACTTCCTCGAAGCAGGCGACTGGCGCGGCGCGCACGCGATTGTTCAGCGAGACGAAGAGTCGCCGCTGGCGTGCTGGGCGCACGGCATCGTTCACCTCATGGAGGGCAACGAGTCGAACGCGCGCTACTGGTATCGCGAAGCACACCGGCCTTTCCGGGGGCAAGGATCAGTAGCTGAGGAGATCAGCGCCCTGAAGTCAGCTGCCGACACCTAGGGGTACCGAATGTTCTCTCAACGCGAGGACTGCCGCGTCATCGAAGAAGGCCTGCTCTTCGCAGCACGCCGTCCAGCCGCTCGGCCAGCTCCGCCGTTGCGCCCACCATCGGCAGCCGGTGCTCCTGCGTCGGCAGCAGTCCCATCCGCATCATCATGTATTTGAGCGGGATCGGATTGGTGTCGAAAAAGATCGCCTGGCTTAGCTCGAACAGCGAATCGTGGAGGCGGCGCGCCTCTTCGAGATCGCTTTCGGCCCCCGAGCGATACAAGTCCGCAATCCGGCGCGGGGCGAGATTCCCGATCGCATTCATCAGGCCGGAGGCACCGATCGCCAGCATTGGGAAGCTCAACTCCTCGTGTCCGACGAACACTCGAAATTCGGGCCCGAGCTTTGTCAGCAGCGCGGTCACCAGCCCCAGGTCGTTGGCGGCGTGCTTGATTCCAACCAGCGTAGGCAAGCCGTCGGCTATTTGAGCGATCGTCTCCGCCTTGAGGTCGACCGCGGCGCGGCCGGGAATGTGGTAGATGAGCAGCGGCAGGGCCGTGCGTCGTCCGACGTCGAGGTAATACTCGACCAATCCTCGTTGGGGCGGCCGAATGAAGTAAGGCGTCACCACGAGCACCGCCGCCGCCCCTGCTTTCTCCGCGGCCAGCGTCAGCTCGATGGATTCGGCGTGGGATTGCGAACCGGTCGCCGCGACAACCCGGATGCGGCCGCGGGCAGCCTTCACTGCGACATCGACCAGCCGGTTCCGTTCCTGTACGGTCAGCGTGCTCGGTTCGCCTGTCGTGCCGTTGACGACAATGCCATGCGAGCCCTCTTGAATCTGGCGCTCGACCAGACGGGCGTACGTCTCGTAATCCACCTCGCCATTGTGAAACGGCGTCACCAAAGGCGGGTACGAGCCGCGCAGGAAATGGTGTTCCATCTTCAGCACGTGCTCAGCCCATCCGTTTCAGTTGACCAATCAGCCGCTTTGCAAAACACGTCATGCGGAGCTCTGCTCGGCGAAGATGGACGCGACCGGCGGCTTAAGGCCCAGCGCATTCGCTACCAGCGCGTGTGCCCAATTCCGTCCAATCGCCATCAAAACGGCCATCCCTTGCGCCGGTCCGACCGCGTCGACGACGTCCGTCAACTCGCGCTCCACGCCGCGGCCGCTGGTGCGAAGGGCGGACAGGGCGAGCCGTTGAATTGCCTGCTCGGTGGGCGATAAGGGGCTAGGTCCCGAGCCGCGGCCTGTCGCCGCAGCTGTCCAGGAGCGCGCATAACCCAGGCGCTCGCAAAGGCGCTCGTGCTGATTGCGCTCGTACTCGTTCCCGGTCGCGGCAGCGACGGTGAGCGCGACAAGCTCGGTGAGCCGTTCGGGGAGCGCCTGCTTGAGCGCATCGGTCAGCTGCATGAACGCCAACAGCGAATCGGGCTGAAGGGCTGCGCATTTGAAGAACTCGCCGAGGTATCCCAGCCGCGCCACCCGTCCCGCCAGGGAGTGGCGAAGGCGCGGGTCCATTTGATCCATTTCAAGGCGTGGGATTGCTGATTCCACGGTGCGCCTCCCTCGGCCCTCCAGCTCGCCTCGAGCCTACCGTTTTTCGAAGACCAGGAAGTATTGATAGGGAAGGAACTGGTATTCCTTCACCAGCTTGAATCCTCCGTCCTCCGCCTCGCTGATGACCTGCGAGCGCGGAACCAGCTCTTCGACCGGGTGCGGATTGCGCTCAGCGCCGGGGGCATAGTCGACGATCGCCATCCGCCCGTGCTCCTTCAGCCCGGGGGCCATGTGGCGATAGAAATTGACCCGGTTGGCGATGTGGTGGGTGGTGTCGCAAAAAAATGCCATGTCGACAGCGCTCTTGGGCAGCATCGGATCCGCTTCAACCGAGACGATGGTCGCGATGTTGCGCAGGCCCTCTTTGTCCGCCTGTTCCTTGAGGTATCCGAGGACGTCCGCGGCCACGTCCACCGCGTAAACCTTGCCATCCGGAGCCACGGCTTTGGCGAAGCGGCGCGTGAAGTAGCCCGTTCCAGCGCCGATGTCGGCGACCACGTCGCCGTTCTTGAGCTCCAGCGCCTGGATGATTTCGTCTGGCTTCTGCCAGGAAGCTCTTTCCGGGCGCTCCCCGGACTTGATTCGATCCTCGAGCGGCCTGTCCTGCGTCTTCGGCGGCATCCGCTCCTGTTGGTGCGCGCAGGCAGTCCCCAGGACGAAAAGGATCGGCAACGCAGGCTTCGCGAACCTGGCGAGGGGTTGTTTGCGACTCATGTCTCGATTCCTCCCCGGCGGCAGAGCTTCATACCTGAAAATCTCGCTCCCCATGCTCAGGGCAGCGGGGCGCAGTCAAACGAAAACTCTCTCTTCCCAAGCGCGCCGGCGCCGCTTGAGAGACGCGCTCAATCGACGCGCTGCGACGGGAGGGTGAGGCACCCGTTCCACCAGGTGGAACGATGCGACCCGCCGAAGCAGGCAATCTTCGTAAGCCAATCGCAGCCAGCGAGCCTGTTGTTGACAGAGACAGCAAATCCCTGTGTAACTGCGCGCCCGGGGATCACGGGCTCCAAGGCAGTCCGAGAGCCGATCGGCAGGGACCGCAGGAGGCAACGTGCGCATCGTCGTGGGGCTGGCCGGCTCGTCGGGCCCGATCTACGGGATTCGGACCCTCCAGGCATTGAAGGAGGCCGGCATAGAGACGCACCTGGTAGTGAGCGACGGGGCCAAGCGCACCGTTCCGCTCGAGACCAGCTGGACGATGGACAAGATCGAGTCGCTCGCCACCGTTGTCTATTCCAATCACGAGCTCGCGGCGTCGATCAGCAGCGGATCATTTCCGACCGACGGGATGATTGTCGCGCCCTGTTCGATGAAGACGCTCGCCGGGATCGCCTACTCCTTCAGCCAGGACCTCTTGGTGCGCGCCGCCGACGTGACCCTGAAAGAGCGGCGCAAGCTGGTGCTCGTGCCCAGGGAGACGCCCGTTCACCTCGGCCACCTGCGCAACATGGTCCGCGCCACGGAAATGGGCGCAGTCATTCTGCCGCCGGTACCTGCGTTCTATCACCAGCCGAAGAGCGTGGACGACCTCATCGATCAGACGGTCGGTAAAATTCTTGATCAGTTTCACATCGAGCACGCGCTCTTTCGCCGCTGGCAAACGCCAGAAGACGACTGAGCCCGGAAAGGATGGTAAATGAAACACGTGACACGGCGGAACGCTCTTTTGTCGTTGGCAATCCTCTTCGCGCCTTCCGCGGCCTTCGCCATCGAGGTCAAGACCGGCACCGACGAGTACACCCTCAACATCGACGCCAACCTCCAACTGCGCTTGGAAGAAACCTGGGGCGGACCTCCGCCGACCACGACTTCCGGCGCGGCGCCCAGCGGCCACGTCAACACCGACATCTTCTTGCGCCGCGCGAGCCTCTCAGCGCGAGGCACGGCGCTCAAGTGGTTCTGGTACTACATCAAGCTGGAGAGCGGCAGGTTCGGGGCGCGTGGAGACTACAGCGTCGCATCGCTTCTCCAGGACGTGGTCATCGGCTACGTTCCGCAGCCGGATTTCTACTTCGAGGGCGGTTTCTTGAAAACGCCTCTTTCGCGCCCCGCAGTCGATTCCTCGGAGCGCGCCAACACCCTCGAGGGTGTTTCGGACATTCTCCTGTACCCGAATACGCGTGCTCAGCGGCAGATGGGCCTGCAGGTGCGCGGCCTGCTCTTCGACCACCGCTTTCTCATCCGTGGCGGTATCTACGAAGGCGCTCGCAATGGCGAGGCGGGTGGAAGGCCGGTTACCCCCACGACCCCGCCCGTCAATCAGAACGGTTGGCCAATGGTCGCAGCGATGCTTCGCTTGAACCTGGTCGGCTACGAGACGGGCTATACCTATCCAGGGATCTACGTGGACGGGAACAGCTATGTCTCTGTCGGCGTCGGCGGACAATACCAATCTCATTCGGCCGTCGGAGGCACGGTGAAGGACGATGGGACCTTGAGCGACTACGTCGCTCTCTCGGCCGACTTTTTCGCAGATGTAGCGCTGGCCGGCGACCAGGAGGCGGTCTTCACGTTGGACGGGTACCATTTCGACTATGGCGACGGAGCGCCGAAGACCGGATATGGCCTTCATGGCGAGGTCGGTTACCGCTGGGGCCCGATCGGGGTGCAGGCAAGCTCCTACTGGTTCAACAGCGATACCAAGACAAACAGCTACCTCAGAGGAGCGGGGGGTCTGACTTATTTCATCAGCAAACACAAAGCGAAAGTGATGTTGGAGTACGAGCAAACAATCGCCAACGGCACGCTCCCCAACCAGCCTGACCACTTTCCTACGCCTTGGTTGCATCAGATTCTGTTGCAGTGGCAGCTCCATCTTTGATCGCTCCGCCGAGCTCCTCGCGCCGCGCGTCGCACAGCAACAGCGCTTTGCGACAGGGTTCCACCGATTGAAACAATGGGCCAACGGCCAACAGGGAGCTCGTGAGTCGAATTGGAGTTAACAGCCTCCGCGGTTGACACAGAGTTCCAATGTCTGGGTAAGTAAATGGTGTCTGCGGGACCAATGTGCCGTCCAACCATAGAGCGCCGGAGGCGCGGAATGGCGAGCAGTTCTTGGTGAGGGTCTAGAAGAGCATGGCTCGGCCGGCTACGCGCTCCGTCGAAGAGCTTGACCAGTATCTGGCGCTCGTGCGAGCAGCCGGCCTGGATGCACCGTGGTCCCGCCCAGGGCCGCTGATCGAATCGAAGAAGACCGGGGTTCAGCCTTGCGTCTGGCGTTGGGCGGAGATTGAGCCCCTGCTCCGGCGCAGCTCGGATTTCATTGCGCCGGGACAAGGGACCGAGAGGCGGATTCTTCGCCTCGCCAATCCAGGCGTGCCCGAGCGGACGAGCACCCATACGCTGTCCGTCGCGGTTCAGTACCTGCTCCCCGGCGAAGTCGCCCCTGCGCACAGCCACACGCCGAATGCGCTTCGCTTCATGATGCGCGGGCAGGGTGCTTATACGACCGTCGAGGGCGACAAGTGCCTAATGACGCCCGGCGACCTCGTGCTCACGCCCACCCCGATGCTGCACGACCACGGCAACGAGGGGAGCGAGCCGGTGATTTGGTTCGATGGCCTGGATTCGCCCATCGTGCGGTACCTCGAGGCGCTGACTCAGCACCGGCATCCGCAGGAGCGTCAGCAGATCGGGAAGGTCGCCGGGCTCTCCGAGCGATACTTCGGCACGGCGGGACTGCGCCCAGTCGGGACGCGCACCGGCACGCGTCCGCAGCGACTGATTCATTATCGGTGGCAGACCGCCCAGGCCGCACTGCTCCAGCTCGCCCAGCTGGAGGCGAACCCGTTCGACGACGTGATGATGGAATACGTCGACCCCAGCACGGGCCGTTCGATTTTCCCGACCATGGCCTGCTACGTTCAGTTGATTCGTCCCAAAGTCCACACTCGAGCGCACCGCCAAACGAGCAGCGCCGTCTACCACGTCGTCCGCGGCGCCGGCTGCACGGTGATCGACGGGGTTCGGTACGAATGGAAGGAGGGCGACTTCTTCGTCGTTCCGCCTTCTGCCCGGCACGAGCACGCGAACGAGGGAAGCGATCCGGCCCTTCTCTTTTCCCTTCAGGACGTGCCCCTGCTTTCCGCTCTCGGCTTGTATCGCGAGGAGGAGTAGGCGTGCTGAGGCGCATGATCGCATCGAGTGTGAAATTAAACTCGGTTTCCGAGCTGGTTTTACCGCTCGATCGAAAAGTCGCCTCCCACGGGAGCAGAGCGATGCGAGTGCTCGTGTCTTGTGTCGTCGCGGCGGCGCCGGTCATCGCTCGTGCTGCCCCGGAGCCGGCCGCGCTGGAGAAAGCGGTCTTCGCCAGTCCCGCGCCGGGAAGCGCGGTGGGGCTTTTGAGCGAGGTGATCAAAGAAAAAAAGTTAGACGAGCACAACGGGATCCTCCTCGACGTGAAGTACTTCGATCCGGCGGCAACTGAGCAGGCCGTCGTCCTTCGGCGGGCCGAAGCGGGGATTTTCCCAGTGGTCTCGGCGGCCCGGGTGAATCTGACCGGCGAAAAAATTCGACTCTTCGCGCCCGCGCTTATCAATCACAACTCGGTTGTGCTCCAGAAGGGATCGACCGCCAATCGCCTCGCGGACCTCAAAGGGAAAAAAATTGGAACCCTCGACCGAATCTCGATGACCTACACCAGCCTGGCCACCGTCGCGAAGATGCAGGGCCTTGACCTCGAGAGGGATTTCAAGCTCACCCTCTCCCCTCCGCCGGTGCTGATGGCTCTGTTCAGTCGCGGAGAGCTGGACGCGCTCGTGGTTTTCGAGCCGCTGGTCACTCGATTGGTCAGCGAGGGATACCGCGAGATGATGCGCTTCGACCGCTTCTGGCAGGAGCAAACCAGCCAACCGATGGTTGCGCTCGCCATCGGAGCGCATCAAGACTGGCTCGCAGCGCATCAAGGGGCGGCCCGCAAGCTGTTTCGAACTGTGATGGACGCCATGGCCATCATTCAGGCGAACCCGAAGGCCATCGCGCAGGAACATCGCCAATCGCTGATGATCGAGAACGAGCAACAGCTTGCGCGGCTCGTGGAGCGGATGGGTTCGCTCTACGCGGCCAAGTGGGACTCCGCCCAGATCGGAAATATGAATTCGCTCCTCAAGAAGAACGTCGAGCTGGGGCTGCTCAGGGCAATGCCCAAAGATGAGATCTTCGTCATCCTCAAGTGAGGTCGCCCAAGGCGCATCAATTCGAGAGGTCGCCCAAGGCGCATCGATCTGGCAGCGCTGGCCGGCCCTCGTCTACCTCGCTTCTCTCGCGACCATGCTCGTGGTGTGGCACGCGATCAGCCGGTTTTTCCCGCCGTCGCTCTTGCCGGGACCGATCCCCGTGCTCAAAAGAGTTTGGGAGATCATTGTTTCAGGCCAGTTCGCCGTTCACATGGTCGCGACGATGGTGCGAGTCGCGGCAGGCTTTCTCTCTGCTTTCCTGGTCAGCATCGGCCTTGGAATTTTCATGGGGGTCAACCGCACGGCCGAGCGTTTCTTCGAACCCAATATCGTCGTAGGGCTCACCATTCCGAGCCTCGCGTGGTCAGTGATCGCGCTGATGTGGTTCGGCATCTCGGAGCTCGCCCCCATCTTCACCATCTTCATCGTCCTTCAGCCTCTGATCACCGTGAACATCTGGCAGGGGACCAAGGCGCTCGATCACGAGGTGATTGAGATGGCGCGCGCCTTCCACGCCAGCCGCGCGATGGTGATCCGCGACGTCGTGATCCCGCAGCTGGTTCCCTTTCTCCTGGCTGCCACCCGGTTCGGGCTCTCGCTCGCCTGGAAAGTGACGGTGATCGCAGAATTGCTCGGGCTGTCCAACGGAATTGGCTACATGATTCATTACTCGTTCGGGATCTTCTCCATGCTGGATGTCTTCGCCTGGACCATCGCGTTTACGCTGGTGATGCTGGCGCTGGAGTATGGATTGTTGAAGCCTTTGGAGGCTCGGATCACCGGCTGGCGCCGGGCCGTGGCTCTGTGACATGCAGCTTGCGCTCCGAGGCATTCACAAACAATTCCCGCGGCAGAACGGCGGCAGCCTGGCGGTGCTGCGAGATGTGTCCCTCACCCTCGAGGCGGGCGAGTTCTGCTGCGTGGTCGGGTCCTCGGGGTGCGGAAAGTCCACCATCCTCAACATCGTGGCCGGGCTCACGCTCCCCGACGCAGGCCAGGTGCTCGTCGACGACGCCCGCCTGGACGCGAGCCGCATTCGAATCGGCTACGTGTTTCAGACACCTCGGCTGCTCAATTGGAAGACGGTGCGAGAGAACGTGGCGTTTGCGCTGAGGGCATCCGGCACCGCAGCGGCCGAGGCGCGAGCGCGAGCTTCGCACTACCTCGAGCTGGTGGGGCTCGCCCAATTCGAGCGCGAATTTCCTCTGGCGCTCTCGGGCGGGATGCAGCAGCGGGTAGCGATCGCCCGGGCGCTCGCGATCGAGCCAGATCTTCTCCTCATGGATGAGCCCTTCAGTCATCTGGACGAGCTGACCGCCCGCGCGCTTCGCGCGGAGTTGCTGCGGATCTGGCAACAGGCGAGAAAGCCGGTGATGTTCGTCACCCACAACGCTCTGGAGGCTGTCTACCTGGCGGACCAGGTTCTGATTTTGAGCGGCCGCCCGGCCACGATCATGAAGAGCCTACGCGTCGGCCTGCCTCGCGATCGGGAAATGGAGGATCCCCGGCTGGTGGCGCTGCAGCGGGAAATCCTCGACAGCCTGGGAGTTACCGCGGCCAAGGCAGGCCCGACGCTGATCGGCTAGTCCAAGACGGAGAGCGTCCGCTCCTACGCACGAAGCTAATGAAAAAGAGCGTTCTGAATTGCGGCGTCGTCGGGTTCTCGAAAGTTGCTCAACCCAACGCCAACCAGGCGAAAGCGCTGCTCTGGGTTCAGGCCAACGCGCTCTCGCAGCGAGAGGGCGATGCTGGTCAATTCCTCGCACGAAGAGGGAGGAGCGCGGGGCGTATGGCTTCGAGTGAGAATTTTGAACTCGCTTGTCTTCAGTTTCAGGACCACGGTGCGTGGGATACGCGATTCCTTGCGGGACGCAGCCCACGCCTTCTCCGCGAGACGACGGATCATCGGCTCGGTCTCGGTCAGCGGCACGTCGCGCTCAAAAGTATCCTCGGCTGAGACAGATTGAGTTGGCCTGTCCGGGATAACGTCGCTGTTGTCGATGCCCAGGGCCAATTCATGGAGGCGCACGCCGCAGCGGCCGAAGCGGCTTTCCAGTGTCGATGTATCCAGCTTTCGCAAATCGGCGACTGTCTGTACGCCGAGATTCTTTAACTTCTCTTCGGTCACCTTGCCGACGCCGGGCAGGCGCGCTACGGACAACGGCAGCAAGAATTGATCTACGTCTTCAGGCTGGATGACGAAGAGCCCATCCGGCTTTCTCCAGTCGGAAGCGATCTTCGCAAGAAACTTGTTCGGCGCTACACCCGCCGAGGCGGTCAAATTCAATTCCTCGCGGATTTGCTCGCGAATGGTGCGGGCCACGCGCGTAGCGGTGGGCAAGCCCGTCTTGTTCTCCGTCACGTCGAGGTAAGCCTCGTCAAGGGATAGAGGCTCCACTCGATCCGTGTGGCGCTTGAAGATCTCGCGCGTGGCAAACGAGACAGCGCGGTAGCGCGGAAAGTCCGGGGGGACGAAAACGGCGTCAGGACAGAGGCGCTCGGCCCGAGCGGCGGGCATGGCGGAGCGCACGCCAAAACGCCGCGCTTCATACGAAGCGGCGCAGACCACGGAGCGGTTGCCGCGCCAAGCGACAATTACAGGCTTGCCCCGCAGTTGGGGATCATCCCGCTGCTCAACCGACGCATAAAACGCGTCCATGTCGATGTGGATGATTTTGCGAAGGCTCATCTCGCAGTGTGCGCCTCCGAGCCGGCTGCGATCCGCTCGTCGGCGACGGTGTTCACGAGGACGCCTACGCCGCCGACTTCGACTTCCACGATATCCCCTGGAACGAGGTACCGGGGCGGATCGAGGCGCGCTCCCGCGCCGGTCGGCGTTCCAGTGGCGATCACGTCGCCCGGCTTGAGCGTGGTGAAGGTCGAGATGTAGCAGATGAGATCGGCGATCGAAAAGAGCATGTTGTCGGTGGTGTCGTCCTGCCGGACTTCGCCGTTGACGCGAGTCGTGACCCGGATGCCGCCGAATCCGTCGAGCTCATCCATGGTCACCATCCAGGGGCCGATCGAGCCGGACTTGTCGAAGTTCTTCCCGGGCGTGACGTTGAACTTCGCGTGCCGAAGCCAATCTCGGAGCGTGCCTTCGTTCATGCAGGTCAAGCCTGCGACGTGCTGCAGCGCTTCCGAAG
>Ga0126370_10001629_pt1 | contig 10325 bp, 10 predicted proteins | sample PanSoiMetaPlot_3_FD_92586 | JGI IMG/M metagenome (GOLD analysis project Ga0126370, IMG submission 92586) | Tropical forest soil microbial communities from Panama - MetaG Plot_3 | ecosystem: Environmental > Terrestrial > Soil > Tropical forest > Bulk soil | place: Panama | collected 2016-02-17 | reverse complement strand
TCTTTGGCTTTTTCTTTTGGAACTCCGTGGGCTATTTCGTGTACGCCGGCATGGAAGCTCAAATGCGCGGCTCCATGTTTCCGTTGAATGTCAACGAGCAGGTGATTCGACCGCTGGTTTCAAACGCCAGTGTGCTCGGTCTTTTCCTGATCCCCATGATCACCATGCGGCTGTTCGCAGAAGAGAAAAAAACTGGAACGATCGAATTGTTGACTACCTCACCCATTCGCGATTTTGAGGTGATTCTCGGCAAATGGCTAGCCGCCTTGAGCCTCTATGGCGCAATGCTGCTGCTGACAGCCATCAATTTTGCCTGGCTATTCCGCTATGGCAATCCCGATTGGAAGCCTCTGCTCGTCGCGTATCTCGGACTGCTGCTCCAAGCCGGCGCGTTGCTGGCGATTGGCACATTCATCTCAACGCTTACCCGCAACCAGATCGTGGCTGGCGCGGCAACGTTCGGGGTCTGCTTGCTGCTTTGGGTACTCGAGTGGGTGAGCGGTTACGATTCGGCACCTTATGCACGCGTTATGGCTTACCTCTCGGTGCTAACGCATTTCGAGTCCTTTGCCAAGGGCGTGCTGTCCATCAAAGACTCTTTGTATTACTTGAGCGCCATCGTCTTGGGCCTATTTCTTACGGCACGCTCGATCGAATCCTTGCGCTGGAGATCGTGAATGAACGCACAACTGCTTCACGCCCGGCAAACCAGATACGTGCTCTATGCCTCCGCCTATCTGCTCGTGTTCCTGACCATTCTGGTGGTCGCAAATGTCCTGGCAGACCGCTATAACAAGTCCTATGATTCGACCTCTAACCGGCGCTACAGTCTCTCTCCCCAGACCGCAAAAATCGTAAAGGGACTGAAACAGACCGCCACCATCACTTACTTTGACCAAACCACTAAGTTCGAACCGGCCAAAGACCAACTCGATCAGTACGCCAATCTTTCTCCCAAAGTACAGGTGCAATACGTCGATCCCGACAAAAAGCCGGAATTGGCTAGGGCCGCGGGCGTAAAAGAGTACGGCACCACCATCGTTCAAATTGGCGAACGGAAGGAAGAAGCCAAAGGCCTCACCGAAGAAGCCATCACCGGTGCCTTTATTCGCGATCTAAAGACCACGACCCGTACGATTTGCTTCGTCGAGGGCAGCGGTGAACACCAGATCGAGGATTCTGAAAAAAGTGGCTACTCCCGGTTTAAGGAACTCCTCGGCAAGGATGGCTACGAAGCCAAAGCGACGAACCTTGTAAGCAAAGCAGAAATCCCGACGGATTGCACCGTTCTGGTGGTTGGCGGACCAGATGCCGACTACCAGAAGCCGGAAGTGGAGGCCATCAAAAAATACGTGGAGGCCGGAGGGCGCGCCCTCGTCCTACTGGATCCACCGCTAAAGATCGGGCGCTCGGAGATCTCGGATAACGAAGCCCTTAGCGGAGTTCTGCAGAGCTGGGGAGTTACACCGGAGAAGAACCTGATTCTCGACTTGAACCCAATCGGCCAGCTTGCTGGACTCGGACCCCAGGTGGCCCTGGTGACGAGGTACGACTCCCACGCCATCGTCAATGACATGAGCCGCCGGGCGACCGGCTTCCCGCTTACGCGGTCTTTGGACACCAAGAATACCGATAAGGCCACGATTACGAAGCTCTTCAGTTCGTCGGACTCCAGTCTGGCCACCACGAAGCTGAACAGTCCAGCGATTGATCCGAACGATCCCAAGAATACGAAGGGACCCTTTGCGATCGCTGCTGCCGGAACCTACAACACCGGAAAGGAAAACTCGCAAGGGCGTTTTGTGGTCGTCGGGAGTTCCAGCTGGGCAGCGAATTCCTTCATCGGTTTCAATGGCAACCGTGATCTGGCCCTGAACGCTGTGAACTGGCTCGCTTCCGATGAAGACCTGATTTCCATTCGCCCGAAGGACCGTGACGACCGGCGCATCACACTCACCAGCGCCCAAATGTACTGGATCAAAATCACCAGCCAATTCCTACTACCCCTTCTGGTCATAGCCGGTGGAGTTTCTGTCTGGTGGAAGCGACGCTAAAGTCTTTTACTCGACCTCGGTGGCCGCCCAGTTGCGGTGCCGCGACGATGGTCCGTGCCCAGCAGCAGATCCTGCTTGTCGGAGAGCTCAATCAGTCTAGGAATCATGAAGACTAAAGGACTACTCATCGCAACCCTGGTGCTGGCGGCCCTACTCGGCACGTTGTACTGGTCGAATCACCACCCGCCATCGGAAGAGACTGCCAAGGCCTCTCCGAATGCGTCACCGAAGATTCTCACTCTGAAACAGAACGACATTTCCGGGCTTGCTATCCAGAAGGATGGCGGTGAAGTGCGGCTCGAACGGAATTCCGTCGGGCAATGGCAAATCACTGCGCCGAAGCCGTTCCTCGCCGATCAGGACGCCGTTTCGAGCATGCTCTCCACCATTTCCTCTCTCGACTCGATCCGTTTGGTGGATGAAAAACCAGCAGATCTCAACCAATACGGACTGACAAAACCCCGGTTAGAAGTCGCAGTCATCGAAAAGGACAAATCGCAAAAGCTTTTGATTGGCGACGATACGCCGTCAGGAAATGCAGTCTTTGCTAAGCTCGAAGCCGATCCGCGCGTCTTCACGCTAGCTGGCTACAACAGGGGCGCCCTCGACAAGAATGCTAACGATCTTCGCGACAAGCGCCTGCTTAGCGCAGATTTTGACAAGGTCAGCCAGATCGAGTTCGTCAATCACAGTGGCGGTGAGAGACAGGACTTCACGTTGGCGCGCAGCAAAGATGCATGGCAAATAGTTAAGCCAAAACCGTTGCGAGCGGATTCGGAGCGGGTCGACGATATGATCCGAGCACTCCGCGATGCAAAGATGGATCTTTTTTCCCTTTCCGATGACAGCAAGGCCGCCTCGGCATATAAAACCGCACAGCCCTTCGCGACGGTCAAGGTCACAGGCGCATCCGGCGTTCAACAGCTTGAGGTTCGGAAGCTCAAGGATGATTACTATGCTAAGTCGTCCGTAACGGCGGGGATTTACAAAGTTCCGGCCGCTGTCGGCACTGGCCTGGACAAGAAGTTGGATGATCTTGCCAACAAAAAACTGTTCGACTTCGGCTATCAGGACCCCGATAAGATAGAGATCCACGATGGTACGAAGTCTTATTTCCTTACGCGTTCTGGTACCGAGTGGTGGGGTCCCGACGGCAAGAAGCTAGACCAGACAGAAGCCTTAGTCACCAAGCTGCGCGAGCTCACAGCAACTCAGTTTGCCGATGCAGGGCTTACCGCTCCCACGCTCCAAATTGACGTCACTTCGGACGCAGGCAAGCGCGTGGAGAGAGTATCCGTTTCCCAGACGGGCGACGCGTATTTTGCCAAGCGGGAAAACGAAGCGACCATCTATCAACTTCCTTCCGCGGCCATTCTGCAACTGGAAGCGGCGGCCGGAAACATCAGGCCGCAAGAATCTCCCAAAAAATAAGTGAGCGGCAGCGGACTGTGAGGCGGGGACCTAAACTCTGGCTAACTTCTGGTAGGTGTCCGCAGCGTGGCTTGACTGAGCATTTCTTTGGCCGCAAAGGCCTGGGTGGACGCGGGCCTGATCTACCCGTGATGCACGAGATCCGTGAAGCTGTCGTTCGAAATGAGCCTCCACATAGCCGCTAATCGGAAACTGGTCGCATGTCGAGGCGGCGTCAGGTCTTCGCGGAATACGCAAGCGGCAGGAAACTCGACCCACAATTCCTTTTGCCGGTTGCAGGGCGGCAAATGTTACACGCAAAGGCGGGATTTCGCCTGCCCGGTCGACAAGGATAGGCGTAACAAGCTAAGAAGGGTTTCTTGCCCCCTAATATTTGATGTCTCCTCCGCGCTTCTTGGCGTCGGAGGCTTCCTTGGCAGCGAGATTGCGCGCGCCCTGGTCGAGAAAGGCGTAAAGTGCGTTCGCGCCGCTCGTCACAAGCGGCCAATCGAAGGCGACAACCGTGAAGCCGCGCGCTTGTCCGGTAATACCCTGCGTCGGCGATATCATGTGCATCGATGCATGCAGGACGACAAGCGACCAGCACGGGCCATTTTTGAGTGTGGCCGCCTCGTAGGGACGGGTGCCAAGGGTAAGTGGCGCGGCTCCCATGTCTCCCGAAGCGCTCACAGAGCAGGTTGTCGCGTTCTTTGTAACCGCTTCGGGCTTTATCCGGTTGCCCTGGGCGTCAAAAATCCAGAGAAATTGTTTTTCCGAGCCGTCGAAAGGAGCCACCGCTCCGAGTTTGTAGTCCACTCCATAGGTTTCCTAGCCGTACTTTTTCCGCAGCGAAACCAGAATATTCTCGACCGCCACTGGCTCCTTGAAAAACGTATCCCTACCTACGCTGTGAACCACCTGCTTGCTGGGAGGAAGGCTTAATCCCACCGAAATCTTGTCGCCCGGGCCATTGGGCTCAACGTCGATTTTGTACACCCACTTGTGATTCGGATTCTCTCGCTCCACGGTGTACCAAGCGGATTCATAGTCGCCGGTGCGTGACAGCGTGATTCTGGAGGTGGGGTAATTCTTCTTAAGGACCGCCAAGGCTGCTTCGGCCGGCATGCCCAGTTTGATGTCGAGAATGTCGAGGAACCCGGCCGAGGCCGCGAGCGCATTGGTGCCTTCCGCAGTTCCGAAGTTCTGCGGCAGATCCTGCGCCTTCATGAGAACAGCAGCAGCTACAAACAGCATGGATGTGGCGACCACCAGCCTTCGCGTATGTTTCATGTTTTCCTCGCAAAATAACCCTTGGCATCCGGCCGCGCTTCACTAGAGCGCGGGCTTATTCTGCTGAGCTTTCTGCTTTTGCGCGAGGTCGCGCGCCTTTGCCGCCTGGAGAAGGTAGTTGCGCGTTGTGTCTGCTGCGGTGTGGTCGATAGGCGCGCTACCCATCACGACCAGCAGGCCTCCCGCGACGTCGCGAGACGAAATGCCGATGGGATAACCGTAGAAAATCTTGGCGTAGATGACGGTGAGATTCGCGCAGCCGTACATCTGCGGGTATTGCGTCGTGTAGCCCTGTTCGAGCTCCTGCTTGATGCGGACCGTATCAACCTGAATGTTCGGATCCGCTGGGTTCGCGCCCGGGAAGGAAAACGTGGAGACGCTGCGGCAGTTGTTGATTTGTTCGCTGTACCCGCTGCCCCCTGGATAGGTTTGGTTGAGCAGGCGTTTGCCCTGGGCGTCGTCGACCCAAAAGAGCTCGCGAACTCCAGCCTGTGTCCAGCATAGACCGGCCACGGAAATCAGCGCCCTCGCAACCCAGGTCCAACCAAACGATGACCCGGAAGTGTCCTATTTCTTTGCGGCGCACCTGGCCTATTGCGGACAGGCGGATTCAGCGCTGCGAATGCTGGACGGCGCTGTACGGGCGAACTATTGTTCTTACCCCGCGATTGACATCGATCCGTTGCTCGAAAACGTCCGTGGAAGGCGTGAATTCGTGAGATTCGCTCGCGCGCGATGGCCTGCAACCGTGGCTTTCTGTCAGAAACGAAACATTAGCAACTATAGGGTCGAATAACTCTGAACCGCTCCTGAATGAAACTCCGCCACTTTTCTTGCTTGGGCTCGGATTCAATACCGAGAACAGAAACAACTGCGCGATGCACAATTATGTGGAGAATTGCTGACGCCCTTGCGCTTCGTCACTTCACCTCCGCAGGTCTATGAACAGGGCTCACGCCTCCTACTGACGAATGTACTAGGCAAACAATACGGGCCGGAGTGTCGCTCCGGCCCGTGCTGAGGGCTTCCGTTCGTATGAATGCTATTTGTTTGTCATCGTATTCACGTGTGCCAATGTGTCTCGGTGACCGTGAGAATCGATCAGACTGCTGTACGCTGCTAAAGCTACTGGGTTGTTCTTCCTCATATCATCGATCGCCGCGTCGAACTTATCGAGCCCCTCCGCCCCGTTCGCCACCAGCACCACGAAAGCTGTTCCAGGATCTTCGGAATGGACAACCTCTTCATCAATCGTGTAGGAGTGCAATGCGCCTGCCGCGAAAAGCTTTTCCAGAATGCCAACCATTGTGGCTCGCTGAATCTTACCCTCCGGATCGCTCCCTCCCGCTTTAGCCGGCCACCGCGCAACGCGCAAATACCCGTTCGTAAAGGTTCCTGCGTGACCGTTATGCTCTCTGCTGGTCAAGATGTAATCCCAGTGCTTCGACGCCGCCAATACCGGCGCCGTCGCTCCCGGCGCGCTCCGCAGCCCTTCCAAAACTTTCATCAAGTTCGCCATCGACGTCGCCGAGAACCACGACCCGTGCGTCGGCGCCCCTTCCTGGTGATTAAGTACCGCAAAGCTGCCGTAGGAAACGATCGTGCCGTCCGCCATCGCCTTCTTCATGGCGTCCAGATCCGTGTCGTCCTCTTTCTTGTAATCCGCCCACATCGCTCGAGGCACTGCCCATTCCGACACGTATGTGTACACCGCCGGCTTCTCAGCCGGCGCACTTTGTGCCGTCGCTGGACGCGCCGCCAACAAAATAACTGCTCCGCACACCAATTGACATGCCACAAGACCAACCACTCGTATGCGCATTCTTGTCCTCCAATAGTTTTTGTCACACCGAGAAATATTTCTGGCCGAGCTGCAGTTTGAGTCTTAGAAGGGAGCCTGCGTCCCGTGACGCTACGCCGGTCTTACGCGGCTGTCAAGCAACCGGTACCGAGGATTCATACAAAGAGCACGCTCATGGGGCTGGGAACGGCCTTAGTCAAGGTTGCGCCAAAATACACGATCTCGGCTGTGACGCTGGTAAACGCATGACTCAAGCTCCAGCTTCCCTTCCTGGTGGGCAGCCGGAGGGGGCGAAGTTACATCCCTAAACGCTAAGTCTCACCGCAGGAAGACATTACCAGTCACGCGCCTGAAATTCATGTCGGTATCGTCCGCCAATGAAACGGCGAAGCACCGCCGCGCTTCCAACCGGACGCGATCTTGGCGACGCAGATTAGAATCACTGAAGAGGATTAATTGGCTTTGATGCTAGCGAATCACGCTTGTACTCGCCAAGGGTTTCCGCGACGATTTCGGTCTGACTATGCTCCCCCAGCCGCTCAATGATGCTGATGACGTTCTGCGCGCCCTCCCAGACTGCACGGCGCGCTTCGAGCTTCGCGCCGTATGGACTTATCACTGGCTCGGAGTAACTTTTCGACGGCTCGCCATACGCTTCCCGCAGCCCCGCGAGAAGCTCATCAAATGATTTTGGATGGAATCCTTCGACATCGGCCATCGACTTCACATAAATCATTCGTATTTTAACTAAGTGGCCGCCGTCCAAGGTAAACGTATCTGCCCTCATTGTCGCGACATCGCCGCTACTCTCATATTCCTGACGTGTCCCGCCCGTCGCCCCCTGCTTGATGATCGTGACTTTGTCGCACAATTCTTTAGTGTTTACCTTCGCTTGCTGCTCTATGGTCTTTGCCAGGTGCTTCACAGTCTTCCAGTCTTTCTTTTCGCAGGCGCGCACCAACTCCCCCACCGAACCCACCGAAAAAAACTGTTCCGCGGTCTCGCCGAGTACATGGCCGAGTCCCCTTAACTCCCTCGGCTGTTCCTGTAAGGCCATGGAGCCACATGACAGCAAACATCCAATACCAGCTACAAAGTCTTTCCTCATTTACCTTGAACCCTTCCGGCTCCAGGCTCGAACAAAAAGGCCCAGTCATCGAACGGGAGCGTTCGGCCTCGTCCCCATTCACGACTATAACTCCGTTTCAATCCGATGAGCTTAGGCCAACCGCAATTCGACAAGGGCCGTCTACAGATTGGTCATGAATTCTGTCAGAACCTTCACAGTTTCGCCCTGGGAACGGACCTGGAGAACATGCGATGTCCTGGCGAAGGGAAATCGTTCGGCAGACCTTCTACAGGTTGAATGCACGACACAAACACGCGGACCATCATCGAGCCGAATAAACACATCGTCAGCCTCAATGGGTCGTACAATGGCTATGAGATTTGCCCCCGGCCCATCGAAAACGGTTTTCAGCCTCCTCGTGAGCCGCCACGGCTTCTTTACTATTTTCCCGCCTCTTCCTTCAGGTACGCCACGCTTAGCGTGTTCCTCTTCTTTGCGATCTCCAGCATTGTCGGATAAAACTGCACAAATGTTGTGTCCACCGCTCCGTGCTGCTCGTGGCACGAGTAGCAATCCATTTCTCTCGGCAGTAGCTTCCCGGTTACTCCATCATCGGAAATGAAAAAGGCCCATTTCCCTGGAAAGCGTGCTTCATCCTTAAGGTGCACTTCTCGCCCCATGATTTCCGCAGTCTGAAAGTGTCCCGCTTTGTTGATGGAACCTTTCGTCCCCGCCACGCGTCCCTCTAGCACTAGCATCGTCTTGTCGGGCCACGTGCCCGTCTGCAAGAAAGACCTATACGCCTCAGGGTTCACAAACACGTTGTCAAACATCGAGTGATCCATGCTCATGTTGGGGCTATAGCTCATGTCCACGCCCGACGTCAGGTACACCCATTCCCGATACTGCGTTGGGAACTTCAGGTTCCCGTCTAGGTTATACACCGGTGAGTTCCCACTGCTTTCCTTTTTGGATTTGGCCTGCTGTGTCGTTGTCACCAGCGCCAACGGACCGGCCAAAAGAAAGACCAATAACCAATTGCGGTTCATCATTCCCCCTCCTGAAAGGCACACCCTAACGAAAGCTCTCCCCTGTGTCTAGAATAAACACAACTTCCTTCTATGGAGGAAACCGGACACTGACGGTCACTTTCCGGTTATTCAACACACCGGGCACCTGAAGCGAAAGAGTGATAAATTCCGCTCCAAACGGCAAGAACCCCAAACAGCAAAGGATTTTCCCGTGCAACAGGTGAAGGAACAGGCGCGGTTCGGCATATTTCTTTCGGAACTTGAAACGATAACGATGTACTTCACAGAGAGCGACGACTCCTGCGAGAGCCCAGTAGCCGACACAGATTAACTATCGCGTAGTGGCGATGGATTTGCGACGGTCATGGTACGTCGCCATTGCGGCAAACATCTTCTCCTTCTCCAGCGGGAATCTGCCCGACTCTGAATCCTTGGTGGCTTTCACCACAATCATGGATCGCATTGTTGCATCTCCTGGGTGTGGAATTAGGAGCTGGGCTTCCGGGCCGATCACAGCCCGATAAATCCAGCGTCTACTGTAACGTCGAAGGAGAGCCCGCGAGATCGACAGGGCGCAGTATTTTTCGTGTGTTGGTTAAGTCTTGGCAATGGTTTGATTTATGCGGCTCCCGGTCGCGCTCAACTTTCCGAGACGGTCTCAATTCGCTGATTATAAACATGAGATTCACTGGCCGAATCAGCGATTCATCATAGCGTCCGTTGCGGCAGCTGCCACATGTACCTGCGGCGCACGTTGTGTTTCAACCTGGTGAGCCATTTCCACCCTATGCGCGTGATTCCGCTGTGCCCGAATCGCGATCCGTGTCAAATCGAACAATCCATAAACGATGTTGCCTCGCACCACGTCGCTCTTGAAACTAAGAACCTGCATCCTCACGTACCGCGCGAATTTCGAATGCGGCCGCGCAGCGACTGCCGGCGCGTCCGCCCTCTGTGGTTCGAACACCGGATTCTCACAGTCCTTCAACTGCACCACGGCCAGCGAACCATCCGTCCGCATCGCGTCGCCCGTTGCGTTTATTGCCGCACGTTCGACTTGCGGCCGCTCCACGTAATAAACTGACGCCACACATCCCGCCAGACTCAAATCGCGCACCAGCATCCCGCGACCTACATCTACGTCGGCCTCAACGTGATGAATAAATTTGTGCTGCCTCAATGAAAGCGTTGCGCCCGTTTCCCGGCTCATCGCTCCGAGCCACACGGTCTGTCCCTCGATCACGTCGTTGCGCGCCCACACGCGCAGATGCTCCCGCTTCTCATAGCTGTCCAGACTTTTCTCCCAAGTCGCGCCCGCCAGTTCACCATTCATCAACTGCCGGGAGATCGGCGCCTCCGGATAGCTCTTGAATGCCAAGAACGCGTGCATTTCCCTTATCACCGAGTGAGTGGAAGTTCGATCGCCATGCTCCCAGCCCGCACTGCGAAAGGCATGGTCCATCTGTTCCGCGGTGCCAAGCAAAGCCACGTTTACAAAGTCCGCGGCCTGTCCGTTGCGAGTGGTGGTACGCTCAGGCAAGCTCGGCGCCAGAATCTCCATTGTTGCGCGGTCAATCTCATCCGGCGCACTGCCCTGCGCCGTACCGCGCATTTCGTCAGGCACGCACAGCTCCGTAGCCAGCTCCAATTTCAGATCCGTTCCGCGCGGT
>Ga0126370_10001628_pt1 | contig 10328 bp, 8 predicted proteins | sample PanSoiMetaPlot_3_FD_92586 | JGI IMG/M metagenome (GOLD analysis project Ga0126370, IMG submission 92586) | Tropical forest soil microbial communities from Panama - MetaG Plot_3 | ecosystem: Environmental > Terrestrial > Soil > Tropical forest > Bulk soil | place: Panama | collected 2016-02-17 | reverse complement strand
GTTTGCTGATGTTCTTCGCCAGGTCGCCGATCCGTTCGAGCTCGTTGGCGATGCGCACGATCCCGACCACCTGGCGCAAGTCGTTGGCCACCGGCTGGCGGCGCGCTATGGTCTCGATCGCGCGCTCCTCGATCGTGCGCTGCATCACGTCGATGGTGGCGTCGGCGGCAACCACGCGTCGCGCGCGCCCGCTGTCCCGCCTGGTCAGGGCCTCGATCGACTCGTCGATCTGCCGCTCGGCAAGTCCACCCATTTCCGCGATTGTGCGGGCGAGTTCCTGCAGATCGGAGTCGAAGCCCTTCAGCGTATGACTGGCGAGAGACATGGATGAACTCGATCCAAGCGTCACGGACTCAAATCAACGTGCGCGGCTTTCTTTATGATGAATCGATGACTGCTTGATGACGAGCATGGGCTTCACAACGTGCGCGCAGCATCGTGAACGCATGTGCCCACGCAGCGATGGCAAGAGCCCGGGCAGAGTTATCCACTGCTTTTAAAAAATTCTGCTGGACTCGTTCTTCGCCTTGGCGCCGAATCAATTTTGGAAGTCGTTGTTTTGATTGAAACTGGTACGTGGCTGCTCTCGTTCGTGTGCCTGAAATCGTACCAACGCGCCGAAGCTTGGCCTGAATGCGCGTGCGTCTGACCTGATCAATAGGAGTTGAGCGTGGCTGATATTTTCATTCGCTGTCCCCGCACGGGCGCGCCGGTTTCGACTGGGCTCAAGACCGAGTGGGTTCTGCTGCACAGCCTTCCGCGCGTTGCCGTTCCCTTGCGTTGCGCAGCCTGCGGACAGATGCATAAGTGGCGTCCCGAAGATGCATGGATCGCCACCGGCCTTCCAGCGCGTGCCGTCGTCAATCAACCCGGCACCGCCGACGCCGAAATTTGATCGGCGCTAATGTGATTGGCGCTCGTGGCCTTGCCTGACAGCGGCGTCCCGCCTCGCTTTTGGCTCGGCGAGTTTCTGCGAAGCCTTGAGATTGTTGCCCGGCCTACGCTAGCAATGCCGACGCGCGCCGCGGCCGATCCGTTCTGATAGGACCTCACACAATTCGCAGCAGGCGCGGACAGCGCTGGCCTCATATGATCGGCGCTAGGTGTTGGTCGGCCTTAGGTAGTGCGCGGACGCGTCGCGGCGCCTGGCGGCTTGATCGTCCTTCGGGACTGCCCATGATGGTGTAATGGCGTCCATGGCCGAACCGAATATCCCAGCGACCGCTCCCGCCGCGAAGCGCCAGATCACGGCACGCGCGCTCCTTCTAGGCGAGCGGATCGACCTTGCCGGGCTCGAGCGCAGCGACGTCATTTCGACGACGCCTTTGGCGTTTCGCGTGGGGCATGAGGGCTATGCCGTCCTGTTCCGCTACGGCGCGGTCGTACTCATCGGACTGTCACCGGTCGAGGAGGATGAACTCATTCGCGGTCTCAAGCCGCGCATCACGGGAGCCTTTGCGCCCGCGGAGGACGAAAGCGTCCTGCTCGAGATCGCGCCGGAGCGCGAGGATCAGATCGCGCCGGGCGGACCGATTTCGGTGCGCGATCTGTCGCCGCCCCGGCTCCTGGTCATTGCCGACGCGCTGGCCAAGAACGTGGCGATGGCGCGTGACGAGCGCGAGGTCAGCAAGGTAATCGAGGTGGTTGAGCCGTTTGCGGCAACGCTCGCTCGCACTGGCCGCTCACCGTCCAATCGGCGGGAAATCCTGCGCACCATCGGCGAGGCGCTGCTGGTCCACCACCGCATGTCGGGACGCGTCGAGATCGAGGAAAAGCCCGACATATTGTGGGATATGCCCGAGTTCGATCGGCTGTACGGACGGCTCGCCGACGAATATGAGCTCAAGGAACGAGCCAATGCGCTTTCGCGCAAGCTCTCGGTCATCGATGAAACCGCGCGCGCTCTCACCGACATCATCGACACCGAACGCAGCGTGCGGCTTGAGGTGACGATCGTGGTGCTGATTGTCGTCGAGGTGCTGGTGGCGTTCTATGATATTTTCCTGCGCGGCGGGAGGTGAGCGTCGCCAGACTTGCTGCGGCCGCATGGCTGGCCTGTGACTCGCACGACCTTCGGCGCGAGCGCGCGTCTCCGTCTAAAATGCTGGTGCACAATGGTAATTCAGCGATTTTTGAATCGCGCAAAAAAATCTTCGGTAATATGCGGGGTAATGAATGTGAATCTCCGCTTGCGTGACGTTGAGCGAAACGGACCTTTCGGCTAGACGTAATGGCGTAATGGTGGGGGTCACGTGAAGCCTGCCACAGTGGCATAGTGGGACGGTCATGCAGGAAGACGTCAAGCCTCACGAACAGGTCAAGTATAAGGTGCGCGCGCAGAAGTATGAGAGGTTGGCGCGCGGTTATTCAGCGCTCAGGTCGAAGCTCGCGCAGCCGGCCAAGGGTGCCGCCCGTGCCTTTGGGCGGCTGGCGGAACGCACATCCGGCTCGGAGACCGCCAATCGAGGCGCCCCGCGCTCCACCTAGCTGCGGGGGTCACGTTCCGCAACCCGCTCGGCCGGGAACGTCACTTCAACGAGCGTGCCCACGTTGGGCGTGCTGTTGATGCGGAAGCGCGCGCGGTTCGCCTCCGCCAGCGCCTTGGTGAGCGGCAGGCCGAGACCGGTGCCCCCCGCGGCGCGGGTCGTAGTCGCAACCTGACGGAACGGCTCGAGCGCGGCGGCGAGTTCCTTTTCGCTCATCCCGATGCCGGTGTCGCGAACGCGCAGGACCACATCGCCGGCTTCGATGCGCGCGGTCGAGACGATCACCTGGCCGCCAGCGCCGGTGAATTTGATCGAATTCGAGACCAGGTTGAGCACGATCTGGCGCAGCGAGCGCGCGTCAGCGAGCACCGGCGGCAGCCTGGGTGCGAGCGAGGTGCGGATGATCACGCGCTCGCGGTTGGCCTGCGGCTGCATCAGCGCCACGCATTGCTGGGTGAGTTCGTTGAGCGCGACGCTTGCGAACGTGAGCTCGAGCTTACCGGCCTCGATCTTGGAAAGATCGAGCAGGTCGTTGACGAGCGACATGATGTGCCCGCCGGAGTCGTGAATGTCCTTGAGATATTGGCGGTAGCGGTCATTTCCGATCGGCCCGAAGCGTTCCTCCATCATCACCTCGGAGAAGCCGATGACGGCGTTGAGGGGGTCGCGAATCTCGTGGCTGACCTTGGCCAGGAACTCGGACTTGGCGGTGGACTGCTTCTCGGCCCGCCGCTTCGCCTCGACCAAATCCTCCGCAGCCTTCTTCCAGGCGGTGAGATCGCGGAACACGACGCACAGTTTACCAGAATGCTCGCCGAGACGACCGATCGTCATGAACAGCGGGATCAATCCGCCTTGGCGCTCGCGCCCGATCACTTCCCGTCCGGCATTGAGCACGCCGCCGCTCTCTTGCAATGCCTCGAAATAGTCGACCGCCGCCTCGACGCTCTCGGGCGCAAGCAGGTCGAAGAACAGGCGACCGGCGAGCGCCTCGGCGCCCTGTCCAAACAGCGCCTGCGCGCTTCGGTTGGCGGAGGCAATGCGCAACTCGCGGTCGAGCACGATCACGCCGTCGGTCGCGGTGTCGAGAATGGCGCGAAGCTCGTCGGCCTCCTTGGCCGCGGCGGTCGCCGCCGGCAAGGCGTCATCGGCGGGTGCCGCCGGCGATGCCTCATCGGCGGTCGCCGCTGGCGATGCATCATCGGCGGTCGCCGCTGGCGTCGTGTCGGCTCCGGGCGCCGCCGCGGGCACTGTGGCGGTCGGCGACATGGCGCCTGCCGGCATCGTCACCAGCGCGAATGCCGAGTCGCCCTGCCACGGCACCAGGAACAGCCGAGCCTCGCATGGGGCGCTACCGTCGCGACCGCTGCTGAGCGCAAACGGCTTGTCGCCGCCCTGCTCGAAGGCGACGCTGCCCGACTCGATGAGCAAAGCGTCGAGCCCGCCTGCCTCGTTTAGCGCCGCGAGGCTATCATAGCCGGCCCAGCGCAGGAACGCGCGGTTCGCGTAGATGAGGTCGTTGAGCCGATAGATCAGGACGCCGACTGGAAAGCGGTCGAGCATTAGTCTGATCTCGAGCGCTGTTGCCGGCTCGGTTTCGGCCTCGAGCAACAGATCCTGATCGAACTCGGTCACAATATCCTCGACTTTGTCGTCGGCTGATGATGTGAACCGACCCCCGAACCCGCGCGCAAGCTCCTCGAAAGGCTGGTTGTCGATCGGCGTCAGCGCGGTCGGCTCGCAGAAGGCCGCCGAATCGGGCGCGATGGTATCGGTCGTCGACGTTTTGGTTTCGGGATCAGGTGCTCGTTCTGCGATATGGCGCGCGAGCGTGCCGAGACGCGCGAGCGCGCGACAGACACCGAATCCACGGTAGCCCCGAAAGCTCCGTTCACGGTCGAAGACCGGCAGGCCCGATAGTTCCACGGCCAGCTGTTCGCCGCCGTCGTCGACCGGCCAGCCGACTGCCAGTCCGCTCCAGGTCTCCCGCGTCGCCAGCGCGCGGCCGATCTGGCCATCCGGATCGAGGCCGAGCGTGGCCGAGACATCGTCCCAGCTCCGTCCGAGCGCCGCCGCGGTGCGCGGACCGGCAAGCGCCGTGAATTCCTGCGAATCGAGCGTGAAGCGGCCCTCGGCATCGATCTGCCACACGAACCGCAGTGGATGGCGCCACGCGGCGGCCTCTGGATCGGCTGCAGCGGAGAAGGTCGCTCCGAGGGTGGGAGTTGCGCAGGCGGCTCGGGTTGCCGCGTCGTCAGCGCGTGGCGACGTCCCGAGCGGCGCCGCCTCCTGGCGCGCCACCTGGCCAGCCGTGGTCGCATGGCCAAAAGTGACGAGCAGGACCGGCTCGCTTCCGATCCGATCAATGCTGATCCAGCCGACAGCGGTGAGGCCTTCGGCCGCGCCAGTAGCGGCGAGCGTTTCGGCGCCGATCGCCGCCAATGTGCGTGCGCCGCCGAGTCGCGCCTGCGCCGCCGGCCGCGCATGGATGAGCATGCCGTCGTTGGCGAATGCTGCGACTGCTTCCTCGCAATCCGCGAGCAGGCGATCCACCTGCTCGGGCAGCGGCAGCTCCGGCCCCGCCGGCTCGGCGGCAGTGATCAGGATCGCGCCAGAGCCGTCGGCGATCGTGACGCGGGAGCAGCGGCAGGTCAGCATTCCGCCGATACCGCTGCCGAGGCCGGGCAGCCTTTCGAGGCGGTCTGCACCTTCTGGCAGGCTCGCCGCGAGACGTCCGATCTGCGCGGCGATCGGCTGATCGGCGTCGAAGCGTCGAGCGGTGAGGGCGGCGGGCGTCGTCGCCCCAAGCATGGCCGCCCCGGTCGGGTTCGCCCAGATCACCCGAGTGGGCTCGAGGGCCCAAGCCCAGACCGGCAAACGGCTGAGCGCGAGCGGCCGCAGGCGGGAGTCGCGCAGCCAAAATAACGAGGCTTCGCTCATCGGGTCGCTGCCACGCCCAGTGGTTAGCCGCAAATCGAGCATTTTAGCCCATTTTTAGTAGTCCGGCCCCTCCATGCCGTCCATGCCGCGCACCCGCGCAGTCGGCACAAAGCACGGATAAGCTTAACCTTCTGGCCGCTCGCCGATGCCCCGGCGAAGCCGCGACTCAACGTCTACGAGGCGGAGCCCAAGGGCACGTTGCGGGTTACTATATCAAGGCCTCGGCGCGCCCCGCGGCGCTCGAGCGACAATCCGGGAACGATGGAACGAGTCGGAACCCGATAACGAAAATGCAGGAGGAGGAAGACCATGGCCAGGAATCCGAGCGAGAATTTCGAAATACCGCCCGAAATGCGAGCCTTCGCCGAGAAGAGTTTCGAGCAGGCGCGACAGGCCTTTGAGGGCTTCGTATCGGCCGCGAACCGCACGGTGAGCACCTTCGAAGGTCAGGCGGAAACCGCACGCAAGGGCGCCCGCGATATCGGGCAGACCGCAATGACTTTCGCTCAGAACAACATTCTGCAGTCCTTCGAATTCGCTCAGAAGCTCGTCCGCGCCAGGGATGTCGACGAGATCCTCAAGCTGCAGGCCGAGTACATCAAGGAGCAGATGCAGGCCCTGACCGAACAGGCCAAACAGCTCGGCGAGCGCACCAGCGAGGTGGTCAAGAGCACCGCGTCGACCCCGCACTAGAAGTGTTCCTTAATAACGTACGATTATTGTGCATTGCGGTATTTTCTATATTGCAGTGCACTCAAATCGATGCTATATAAAGATTTTAGAAAAGGGTTGCACACTCGCTTCAGCTAAAGCGAATGGCAACCCACTGTCACACAGGCACGAATCGAGCCGGGCGGCGTGGTTCGCAGATGCCTGGGACGCCGCCCATCTCAGAGGAACAAAACTCACATGTCCGATGCCACCCAGTCGACCACTCCAAGGGCCAAGACCAAGTCGATCGCCGGTCCGTCGGCTTCGCCCTTCGAGTTTCCGAAGTTCGAAATGCCGACTTTCGAGATTCCGCAGATGGAAATCCCTGCGGCCTTCCGCGAATTCGCCGAAAAGAGCGTCTCGCAGGCGAAGGAGAACTATGAGCGGATGAAATCCGCCGCCGAAGAGGCGACCGACGTGCTGGAGGACACCTACGCGACCGCTACCAAGGGCGCATCCGACTACGGTCTCAAGGTGATCGAGGCGGCGCGCACCAACACCAACGCGGCCTTCGACTTCTACAGCCGCCTGCTCACGCTCAAGTCCTATTCCGAGCTGGTCGAAGTCTCGACCGCGCATGCCCGCAAGCAGTTCGAGACGGTCGCCGCTCAGACCAAGGACCTGGCGGCGCTCGCCCAGAAGGTGGTGACCGAGACCACCGAGCCGGTGAAAGAAAGCGTCACCAAGGCGTTCAAGAAGGTCGCCTGACGGGCAGCCAACCTGCTTGCAAATGCTCAAGAGCCCGGGTCGCGCACCCGGGCTCTTTGCATTAACAAATGCCCGCGATCACGCGCCAAAGGCCTTCGGGGCGTGCTAGTCTTGCCCTTGCCAAGCGGGGACCTTGCCCATAGGGTCCGCGCTCGCTTGGTGGTCGGCATCGCGCACCGCAGAGCCGTGTGCAGCTGTAGCTCAGTTGGTTAGAGCGCTTGGCTGTGGACCAAGAGGTCGGTGGTTCGAGTCCACCCAGCTGTACCACTCAACAGGCTGATCCAGTGGGATTTTTGCTCACGGATAAAGTCAAGGCAGTCGATCCAGAAACCAGGTCGGACCGTAATCGCCCAGGCTCTTTCGAGCCTCTTCCAGTTGCAAGCGACATTCGGCCACGAGCGACAGCGACCCACCAACGCAGCCGCTGGACCCTATCATCGCCGCGTCGGCTCTCGCGATGCTGTCACGAGATCGGGCGATACAGTCCTCGGCTCGAGCCAAGCAATCGGACGTGCTCAGACTAACGGGATGATATGGACCGGGCATAGGATGCTCCCTGTAACAGGCGGGAGCACAATTGGTCTCTCAGCCACCGACGCCTAAGGCAGAGCCGCTGCCGGTGATAACTGACAATATAAAGCAAGCCACTAAGTTCCGAAACCAAATTGAGGGACTTGGTCCGTGCAGCGCCGCCGGGTGAACTCGACACGAGGCTGTGATACGGTCGCAAGGGAGCGGCGGACATCAAGACTCCGGCGCGAGAGGGAGGCAGCGATGGCACGCAAGCGATCCGCACGTTGGTTGGACGAGCAGGAAGTCGTCGCTGGCAATGGTCTCCTGCATCGACGCATGTTCCTGTCCGCTGGGGCCGCGATGGCATCGGCGATGGCCGGCTATGCGCTGAGCGACAGCGCGGATGCGGCGCCGCTGCCGGTCGAGCCATGGATGAAAACGCCAACCAGTGAAGGCTTCGGCCCCTACGGGACGCCGTCGCGGTTCGAGAGCAAGGTGGTTCGCGAGACGCCGCCGCCGAGTGCATCGACCGGACTGGGATCGATCCGCACGCCGCTGCACATGCTCAACGGCACGATCACGCCCAGCGGATTGCATTTCGTGCGCCTGCACTCGGGCGTGCCCGATATCGACCCCGACAAGCACAAGCTCCTGATCCACGGGCTGGTCGAGCGCCCGCTGATCTTCACGCTCGATGCGCTCGCGAAATATCCGATGGAGTCGCGTATCTATTTCCTCGAATGCGGCGGCAACAGCCAGACGCTCTACCAGAAGGATCCGATTAGGGCCGGCGTGCAGCGCATCCACGGCCAGATCTGCTGCTCCGACTGGACCGGCGTGCGGGTCTCGACGCTGCTCGAAGAATGCGGCGTCAAGGCCGCCGGCAAGTGGATCGTGGCGGAAGGCGCCGACGCCTCGGGCATGGCGCGCAGCGTGCCCATGTCGAAGATCATGGATGATGCGCTGATCGCGCTCTACCAGAACGGCGAACGGCTGCGGCCGGAGAACGGCTATCCGATGCGGCTGTTTCTGCCGGGCCATCAGGGCAACACCAACGTCAAGTACCTGCGGCGCATCAAGGTCACCGAAGGCCCGACCCACACCCGCGACGAGACCTCGCGCTATTCGATCCTGCGCCCGGACGGGAAGACAGTGCAGTTCTTCCTGGTGATGGAGGCGAAGTCGGTCATCACCCAGCCCGCGCCCGAGCTCAAGCTGCAGGGGCCCGGTCTCTACAAGATCACCGGTCTCGCCTGGTCCGGCCGCGGGCGCGGCATCGTGCGCAAGGTCGAGGTCTCCGCCGACGGCGGCAAGAGCTGGGCCGAGGCCGCGATCCAGTCGCAGGTGCTGCCGAAGGCATTGGTGCGCTTCCAGATGCCATGGCGCTGGGACGGCCAGCCCGCGGTGCTCCAGAGCCGCTGCACCGACGACACCGGCTACGTGCAATGGACGCGTGCCGCCATGATCGCTGAGCGCGGCCTGACCGGAAACTACATGCCCAATTGCATCACCAGTTGGGCGGTCAATCCGAACGGGGAGGTGAGCCATGTCTATGCGTAAGCATCTCCTCGCCGCTGCATTGATCGTCACGTCCGGAGCAGCCCTCGCGCAGGACAAGGCGCAATTCGGAAGGCCCGCCACGCCCGAGGAAGTCGAATCGTGGAGCATCACCGTGGCGCCCGATGGCGTCGGCCTTCCGCACGGCAGCGGGACCGCCAAGCAGGGCGAAGCGGTCTATGCGGCGAAATGTCAGGGCTGCCACGGCGAGAAGGGCAAAGGCGGCTCCGCGTTGCAGCTCGCCGGCATCAAGGGCACGGTCGGCGCCCGCGACACCACCGTGAAGACAATCGGGACCTTCTGGCCTTATGCGACGACCATCTTCGATTACGTGTTCACGTCGATGCCGTACCAGGAAACGAAATCGCTGACGCACGATGAGACTTACGCGCTTACCGCATATCTCCTCTACCTCAACGAGATCATCGGTGAGAACGATGTGATCGATGCGCAGACGCTGCCGAAGATCAAGATGCCCAACCGCGATTATTTTATCGAGCACATCAAAGAGTGACTTGGGCAACGCCGATTTTGCGTTGACTTCGCGGGGGCGACATTCCGCGTCACTCTGCGAAGCTGCGGGTTGGAGACCTCGCAGGCGTGCTCGCCGCGCGCGCAAAACATGACCAAAAGATAATCCCGCGACGCGCCGCGTAAGCGCATGAACCATTTTGGAATTCGCGGCTACCAATGGTGTGAAGGGTGAGAGCCAGCGTAGTCGCGTCGAGAGTCCGTCAGGAGAACAGTCATGAAGGCGACCGCGATTGCCCTCTCAGCCTCCTCGTCACCGCGGCCCTCGCGCCGCCGGTCTCGGGCGAGCGCCTGGCGCAGCCGCGTCCGACCTATGAGCAATGCCTTCAGCTCGCACTCCGCGCGGCTTTATCGTTTCGGTCGGCGGCTGGCGCAATCTCGCGAAATTCATCAAGGAATGCATGGCCGGAAAGATTCCGTTTTGATTTTGGATTGATGTAACCCGGAGGGGTGCCGCGGCTGGCCGTGATCGCGGCCGCGGCACCTGCTCTTTTTTCTTGCGCTCGCAACGCGTCGCACACCAAGATTTGAATGGACAATCCCGCGGCAGCCCCGCGCTGTCCCACGATGACGCGGCATGCGCAGGCAACTGCGCGCGCGACAGGAGCAAACGGCCGGAGTATCGTCCGCAGGACTGGAACGGCTGGACGAAAGTGAATACGCTGCCCACGTCAGCGGAGCGAGCCGCGTGCGTGCGCAGCGGCGAGCGTCAGAGTGGCAAGAGGGATCGGGAATGCCACAGCCGGGCGACTGGAAGGTGCCGTCCTCTGCGCAGCCTAAGCCTGAGGACTACGTCTACGACCTCGACCGTGCGCTCGCGTCTGTCGTGGCGGTCCATTCGATCATTCCCGCCGATGCGTTTTCGGCCGAGACGCTCGGCAC
>Ga0126370_10001627_pt1 | contig 10335 bp, 8 predicted proteins | sample PanSoiMetaPlot_3_FD_92586 | JGI IMG/M metagenome (GOLD analysis project Ga0126370, IMG submission 92586) | Tropical forest soil microbial communities from Panama - MetaG Plot_3 | ecosystem: Environmental > Terrestrial > Soil > Tropical forest > Bulk soil | place: Panama | collected 2016-02-17 | reverse complement strand
TGTTCAGCAAATCCCGCTGGCTGAGGGGATCCCCCGGCTGCACCTGCAGCTCGCGCTGGACGACATAACCGCGCGTATGCTCGGTGCCGCTAACCATGACCTGATCCACCATGAAGCGCTTGCCTTCCTGAATGTTGAAGATGACATCTTCGCGGTTCGGTTGAGGAATCGAGGTGACGATCTCGAGCGATGCGTTCGGGAAGCCGTGATCAAAGTAGAAGCTCAGGATCCGTTCGCGGTCACTGGCGAGATCCTGCTCGGAATAAGGCTGTCCCGCCGCCGTGCTGAGCTCGGGGAGTTCGGTGGTCTTTACCTGTTCGTTGCCCACTACATGTACAGAGCCGACTTGGGTCCGCGGACCTTCAGTGATATAGATGCGTACATTGAGCCGATTGGCCACACCCTGATAGTTGTCATCTACCTTTGTCTCTATCTTTACGTCGCGAAAACCGTTTGACTTGTAGAGATTTTGCAGGGTGACAACATCCCGTCGGAGCAGGGCCTCGCTGTAGCGTCCCTGGCTTAGGAATCGGCTTGCGGACTGCACCTGCAGGTACGACTTCAAGGTTGCAGTATCGAGGAACTCTTTGTTGCCGATAATATCCACCGCCACCAGTTTGTGAACCGGCCCGGGATCAATTACATAAATCACGTGCAACGTGTTGGGGTCGCTCACCTTTTTGATATCAACCTGGGCGCTGAAATGCCCTTTGGTCTGAAGGTAATCGAGAATGTTCCGTTTCCCCTCGTTCAGCAGGTCGTCATCTACCGCATTTTCCTCGAAGACTGGAACTTGTTTCTTGATTGTTCCGCGGCTGATATGAAATCCCTGAGCAGTGATGAGTACGATTGGACCCGGATCAACCTGAAAGGTGAAGTCGACGACATTCTTGTCCGGACGAAAGGTTTGCTCTGTAATCGAGACCTGAGCAAGAACTCTCCCCTCCTTCTGAAACCTCCTTCGCAGCCGCTGCAGCGAGTTGCTGACTCGTGCCGCGGTAAGACGGTCTCCAGTATTCATGTGGGCGATGTGCTGCAGCTGACCTGACCAGAGCTTCGACGTCCCAGTGACGGTGATTTGTCCTACACGTGCCTGAGATCCCGGGCTGACATGGAAAAGAATATTCACTTGTTGTGTCGTTGGGTCCGACGTGCTCTCAGCAGTAACGCGGGCCCTGTAGAAGCCATTCTCTTGCATGAGCTGGCGGATATTCTCGATCGCCCGTTCCAGCTTCTCCCGGTTGTACAGTTCGCCGAGCTGGAATTTCGATGCGTTCACAACCTGGTTCGAGTTCGGACGGCTAGGCGCACCTTCGACGTCAACCGCCCCGACAAAGAAGTTCGGAGACGTCCTGAAGGTCAAGATGACACCGTCTCCGGAGGGAACCACTTCCGCCTGGATGTCTGCAAATCGGCCGGTTGCGTAAAGAATTCGAATGCTTTCGCGCACATCGTCTCTGTGCAGGGGTGTCCATGCCTTCTGCGGAATCAACTGCAACAGGTGATCGCGGCCGGAAACACCTTGAAGCACCACTGATACAACCGGCTTCCCTTCATACGCGGCACCGGGAGTCTCGGAGGGAAGTTGCGACTGCTGACCGACCGCGATGGTAGCCACGGGACCGGAGGAAAGGACGCTGCCCGCAACAGCCGAATTAGCATTTCGCGGTACGGCCATAGACCACGGCAAGATCAGCGCGGTCAGAAATGTGGCGTACCGTTTCTGCAAAGGGGTCCTTGGGTCAGACGCTAAAGTCTTCGATGGAATGCGCCTGATCTCCGTTGCACAGAGCGGCATGCTCTGGGATGGAACATGCCGCCTCAAAACCTCAACTCCCAGCCCAGCCACTTATAATAATGGTTTTGGTTGTGGGAACTGGTGACCTCTTTGGCACGCGAAAAACAGCACGACAGTAACTTGGCCGTCGGGAATTTGCCTGAGAACTCGTCGTTCGGAGACCGCTACTCGCGTCAGATTCTGTTTCGGGGAATCGGCGCCGAGGGCCAACAGAAACTGGCCGCCTCGCGCGTGGCGATCGTCGGCTGCGGCGCCACGGGGTCGGCTCTTGCCGGACTTCTGGGCCGGGCGGGTGTAGGAAAACTCCGCATCATCGACCGCGACTACGTCGAGCCAAGTAATCTGCAGCGCCAGTCTCTGTTTGATGAATCCGACGCAGCTGAGTCCTTGCCCAAAGCCGTCGCTGCCACCGGAAAAATCGCGGCCTTCAACTCTGAAGTATCGGTTGAAGCAAAGGTTGAAGATCTCATCCCTTCGAATATTCAAGCTCTACTCGAAGGAATGGATCTGATCCTTGATGGCACCGACAATTTCGAGACCCGCTATCTGATCAACGATTACGCGGTCGATCGATTACTTCCCTGGATTTATTCTGCCGCAGTCGGCAGCTATGCGGTCACTCTAAATGTGATACCGGGTCAGACAGCTTGCCTCGCGTGCATCTTTCCGGATTCTCCACGAGGAATCGTTGAGACCTGCGAGACGTCTGGCATTCTCAACTCTGCCGTGAGTCTGGTGGCTTCGATCGCCGCGACTGAGGCAGTCAAGATTCTCGTGGGAGGAACAGCCGCGGACAATCTTCGCCGCACCATGCTTTCGTTCGACCTCTGGACCAACGAAAACGCCGAGATCTCTGCCACCAAGCCTCGGCCCGGATGCCGCGCCTGCGGGGAACGGGACTTCGTTCATCTTGCCGGAGAGGGCCGCCCACATATCACCCTATGTGGCAGGAACTCCGTACAAATCCATGAGCGGCAACGCCCGATTGACTTTGCCGAGATGGATCGACGCCTCAAGCCGCACGGCATCGTCCGGCACAACGACTACGTCCTCAAGTTCTGGCACGATCCGTACGAGATGACGCTTTTCCCTGACGGACGAGCCATCATCAAAGGAACGACCGACACGGCAGTCGCCCGCAGTCTCTACGCAAGATTCGTAGGCAGCTAGCGGATGGGCGACCATCGTTTCCTGCCTATTCCTTAGGTCAGCCAGATGCTACTGTTCTCGGCGATCTCGGCGGTAAAGAAAAAGCTTAACCGCAGAGGACGCTGAGAACTTCCGCAGAGTGCGCTGGGAACTGGTCTGGCCTCGCTGCCATCGCCTCCCAAATCTGCTAATCTTCTCGGTTCGCTCACTGATTCGCATAAAAAACCTCAATGACCGATATTTCACGTCCGGAGCCAAGCCGCTTTTACCGATGGGCGGTCCTTATCTTCATCAGTCTGGCCCAGGCCGGGAATTATTACATCTACGACAGCATCAACGCCCTGGAACGTATTTTCATTGACCGCCTCGGATTTTCCGCCACGCAGTTTGGCTGGCTTAACGCCAGTTACAGCGTGGCCGCGGTTGCGACGCTACTGATCGGCGGCATCATCATCGATCGCATTGGCACCAAGAAGTCCATTCTCGCCTTCGCAGCCGTTTGTCTGCTGGGGGCGGCTATTACCGCAGCCAGGGGAAACGCCTCACTGATGATCGCTGGACGCACCGTTTTGGGGCTCGGCGCCGAATCCATGATCGTGGCGGTGACTACGGCTCTGGCGAAATGGTTTAAAGGCAAGGAACTCAGCTTCGCCTTCGGCATCAATCTCACGATCGCCCGGCTGGCTTCGGTGGCCGCCGATAATTCCCCAACCTGGGCGAACCGCGCCTTTTACCCAAGTGGCCCTGCAGGAGAACCCAGTTGGCAGAACCCGCTTTTGATCGCGGTCGCTGCCGGAGTCTTCGCTGTCGTCTGCTCGATGATCTACTGGGCTTTGGAGAGCCGGGCGGAGAAACAATACGAACTCGGCAAGGCCGGATCAACCGACAAGCTGGAGTTCAATCAGATTTTCCGCTTCGATATGTCCTATTGGCTGGTCGTGGGGCTTTGCTTCACTTTCTACTCGGCTATCTTCCCATTTCGCACTTTCGCAATCGACTTCTTCACTAACAAGATCCTCTCCGCTCACGGCGGGATTCAGGCCGCTGAGGCCGCCCGGGTTCTCTCCTTGCAGCAAGCGGGCCGCCTGAACAGCTTGCTTCCCTTGTCAGCCATGATTGCCACGCCACTTTTCGGGCTGCTGGTGGACCGGGTCGGCAAGCGGGCATTGTTCATGATGTTAGGTTCACTGCTATTGATGCCCGTTTACTTGATGTTGGCGTACTCCTCGATCTCTCTTTACGTTCCGGTTTCCATGATGGGAATCGCATTCTCCCTGATCCCCGCAGTCATGTGGCCGGCGGTGGCTTACATCGTGGATCAGTCGCGGCTGGGAACCGCCTACGCACTGATGACGTTGATCCAACAAATCGGCTTTTTCCTGTTGAACCTGCTGATCGGGAAGGCCAACGACTTTTCGCAAGCCGGTCTGAGCAACCCCGGGGGCTATGCGCTTGGGATGTGGATTTTTTCGGTGCTCGGGTTCATCGGCATGGCCTTATCGATCCTACTGCGGGTCCGTGAAACTGGTCCTCACAGGCACGGATTGGAAACTATTACCACTGCAAACGCCACCAAATAGAGACAAGAAAATTACCAATTTACGAAGATTCCGACTCTAAATTTGGGATAGTGTTTGTAAAGTCACACAGCAACGTTGTCAACGCTACGCAGGCAAAGGATTTCCAGCGACCAGGCACCAGATGAAACAATCCAAAGAACGGTAGAAAGGCTCTGAAAATTCAGATACACACATTACCGTAGTGCCACCGCGATTGTCTGCAAGCCATACAACGTAAAGATAGTTAGCCGCATCTCACGGGGTGCGGCCGGAAAAGGCAACTTGACCGACCCTGAACAACGACAACCTGGCGATTCGATCGAAGCCGACCTTATCGAGAGGGCGAAGCTTGGGGACGCGCAGGCGTTCCAAGCCCTTTACGACAAGCACAAGCGGCGTGTGTATTCGCTTTGTCTGCGGATGACATCGAATACTGCGGAAGCGGAGGACTTGACCCAAGAGGCGTTCCTTCAGCTCTACCGCAAGATCGCAACGTTTCGCGGGGAATCGGCATTTTCGACGTGGCTGCATCGGTTGTCGGTGAACGTGGTGCTGATGCACCTGCGAAAGAAGAGTCTTCCGGTAGTTTCGCTGGAAGAGACCACCCAGGGTGGGGTTGAGGACGATACACCGAAGAAAGATTTCGGGGCCGAGGATATCTCCTTGGCAGGCTCGATTGATCGGTTGCGATTGCAGAAGGCGGTCGAGGACCTTCCGCCCGGCTATCGAACGATTTTTGTACTTCACGATGTAGAGGGTTACGAACATAATGAGATCGCAGCGATTGTGGGTTGCTCGATTGGGAACAGTAAATCCCAGCTCCATAAGGCCCGCATGAAGCTACGCGACATGCTAAAAATGAATCGAACTGAAAAAGCGGAGAAATCCTGAACGCCCATACGGGCAACAAAGTAGAAAGCCGGCGGAGACCGGCGGAGTGACAGGGGCAAGCAGAGCGAGGAACTAAGACATCTGGATGGAAGGCAGCAGAGGCTTGGGGAGTGGTGTATGACTTGCCTTGAATTAAGAGAGAGCTTGGTAGAACAAGAAGACGGCAGCAGACCGGAACAGCGTGCTCATCTCAAAGATTGTTCGGAGTGCGCGACTCTCGTTGCTGACCTGTTGGTAATTGCATGTGCGGCCGGGGAACTGCGTGCATCTCACGAGCCCAGCCCGCGTGTGTGGAACTCCATTGAAATTGCATTACGGCAGGAGGGGCTGATCAAGCCCCAACACTCGCATCATTCCCTCCTGCCGTCATTCGGCAGCTCCTGGGGCTGGTCGCGATGGCTGGCACCGGTTGCGGCACTTTTGCTGATTGCCGCGGGCATCTACGTTCGGCAGTATTCTCATGGTCCAGCCATTGCTCGCAATGAAGGCCGGCCGACGGTACAGGCGCCAGTCCCGGATACGACGATTGCGGGCTTGAACGCGAGCTTGAAGGATGACGATCTGTTGCAGGGTATTTCGCAGCAGTCTCCGGCATTACAGGCCACTTACACGGATAATCTGCGCCGCGTGAATCAGTACATACAGGACGCGAGGAGTACCGTGGATGCGGATCCGAGTGACGAAGACGCTCGCAGGTCGCTCATGGAGGCCTACCAGCAGAAGGCCATGCTTTTTGAGTTGGCATTGGACCGTTCTTTGCCGTAATGTACAGCACTGTTGCGCTATGCCCGCCGTTGAGCGGGAACTGAAGGGGAGTCGAGTAACCGTATGAGAGGGCCTACGATTCAGTTTGCAGCGATGAGCGCGGTGATGGCCGGAATGACGGTCGCTACACTCGCGGCACAGACGCACAAAGAGTACCGCTTCAACGTTGGGCCCAAAGCCGGCGTATCGGTGAACAACCCCTACGGCTCAGTCACGGTGAAACCTTCGACCGGAAACTTTGTGGTCATCAACGCCATTCTGGCGTCCGACAAAGTCGAGGTCGACAACTCTCTTGTCGGCAATCGGGTGGAAGTCCAATCGCATTTGCTGGCTGGCGCTGACGACCGTAACGCACGCGTCGACTACGAGATCCTTGCCCCGGCTGACGCCAGCGTCACTCTGCACTCGACTGCAGGCGCCCTCCGCGCGGAGAAACTTCACGGCGATATGAACCTAGAGGGCGCTGGTGCAAACGTCGATGTCCGCGACATCACGAACGCCCATGTACACGTGAAAACTCTGAATGGTCCCGTCTCCCTTACGAATGTCCAAGATGGCCACGTCGAAGTAGACTCTCTCAGCGGCAACGTAACGCTGAAGGGCGTGAATGGACCGCTTGTGCAAGTCATTTCGACCAGCGGCGCAATCAGTTATGTTGGCGATTTCGGGGATCACGGCGAGTACCGCCTCACCAGCCACAGTGGTGACATCGAAGCGGTTGTGCCAGACAGCACATCGGCCGATGTCAGCGCCCGCACGGTGCGCGGCGAAGTGCATGATGATATTCCTCTGCAGCCCAAAGAGCACCCTTCTTATGTCCTCCAAAAAGGGATTGCCTTCTGGGGTACCATGGGGCGCGCGGCAGCCTCTTCGACGGTAGTCCTGCGCAGCTTCAGTGGTAAAATCCACCTCAGAAAACGCTCTGAAAAATAGCCAAAAGAAGAGATCTGTTCGCTCGAAGAAGCGTTCCAGGAAGCCGGCCACTCAGACTGGTGTGCAGGTTTCGCCTTCGAGAGTGAAGCGCGCCAGTTCCCCGGTCAGCGCAGTTTTCCTGGTCGGTTTTATGGGGGCCGGCAAGAGCAGTGTGGGCCGCGCCCTCGGGCAACAGCTGAATTGGGTCTTTGAAGATTTGGACGATCGCATTGAGCGCCGCACAGGCCGCAGGATCGCCAACATTTTCCAAGATTCCGGCGAGAACGCATTCCGCCAGGCCGAGCACGAGGCATTGCAGGAGGTTCTGCAGGAGTTGCGCGGCGGTGTCAGGGGGATTGTGGCGTTGGGCGGAGGGGCGTTCGTGCAGGAAAGGAACGCAAAGTTACTCGCTAGCGAGGGAGCTACCACCCTTTTTCTCGAGGCACCATTCGAGGAACTCTGGGAGCGATGCTGTCGCCAGTCCAGTGAACTGGGAACAGAGCGCCCTTTGCTTCGCAGCAAGGAGCAATTTCGGGATCTCTACAGTCAGCGCAGCAAGAAGTATTCCCTGGCATCCTGGCGATTTGAAACTAGTGGCCGGCCTGTCGAAGAGATCGCCAACGAAATCGTAAAGAAACTCCGATTGAAAAAGATCAGTATCCGGGAAGAAGAAGGAGAACCTGAGTGAAGTTCGATGCAACCATGTTTCGCGCGGTCGCTTGCCTGCTGATTTCATCTGCGGCGATCTCCGCCAACGCATCCGATAAAAAAAATCAGGCGAAGACGGCTGCCCAGACTGTAGATTCCGGTTCTTTCAGTGTACTGGTAAAGGGTCAGCGGGTTGCCACGGAAACCTTCGACATTCAGCAACAGAACTCCACAAGCTCCATCAAATCGCAGCTCAAACAGGTAGTGGGCAGCGATCCGGTTACTCAGAAGTCAGATCTGCAAATCACTTCGAGCGGAGAACTGGTCAGCTACAACTGGAGCCAGTCGTCGGGCGGCTCTTTGACTGTGCTGCCCAACAACGAATTCCTGATCGAGAAGATCACAAATCCGTCCTCCGCTAAACCCGCCGAGCAGCCGTTCCTGATGCCAAACACTTCCGTCATCCTCGACAACAATTTCTTCATTCACCGCGAGGTGCTGATCTGGCGCTACCTTGCCACGAACTGCAAGCTGGAAAATGGCAGCCAAAAGTGCAAGCAGGAGCCTGGGGAATTTGGCGTGCTCGTGCCCCAGGACCGGACGTCGGTTCGCGTCCGCCTCGAGCTAGTGGGCGAGGAGAAAGTTTCGATTCACGGTACTGAACGCAACCTGTTGCGTTTGAATCTAAAGAGTGATGAGTTTGAGTGGGCCCTATGGGTAGATGATCGGGATCAATTCAAGCTTATGCGAGTCGCGATTCCTGCCGATAACACCGAAGTAGTCCGGGACTGACTTCTCGCTCCCGGCGGCAGAATCGAGACCGCCCTGGAAAACTTATTGCTGCTGGCTGACTCACGCACGGCTCGGGTTCTGGTCACTGTGCTTCTGTTCGCGCTGGGGCTGGGCTTTCTCTACGTCACCCGCGATACCCTGATCGCCTTTCTCTTTGCCATTTTCTTTGCATACCTGATGGGTCCGCTCGTCGACCAACTGGAGCGCGTACTCAAGGGCCGTGGACGCGCCATCGCTGTCATCTACACGCTCCTTCTGGCGCTGGTGGTTGTGTTCTTTGTTATCGTCGGCCCCAGGGTAACGCGCGACGCGGCCCGTTTCGGGCACTCGCTACCCGGCCTGATCGACCAATTGAACTCGGGAGAGATCACTGCCCGATTGGGGCAACAGCATGGGTGGAGTCGTAACACAAGCGACGCTTTGCAAGCCTTTATTCTGAGTCATCAAAACGACATTACCGACTTGGCTCAGCGAATCGGCCTGCGCACTGCGGATGTCGCCAAAGAGGCATGGCTGTTGTTCGTCGTTCCGCTGCTGTCTATCTTTTTCCTGAAAGACGGACGTGCTTTCAGCGATTTTCTTCTTTCCACCATTCAATCCCGCCCCCAGCGCGAATTTCTAGAGAACGTTTTGAACGATCTCAACCAGATGCTCGCGCACTTTATCCGTGCTCAGTTGAGTCTCGCCGCACTTTCCCTCTTGGTCTACTCAATTTTTCTGGAGGCCATGGGCTTTCCCTATGCTCTGGTCTTCGGGACGATTGGTGGACTGCTGGAGTTCATACCGGTCGTTGGACCGCTTGTCGCCGGTCTGGCAATCATCACAGCGGCCCTACTAACCAGTTATCCGCATTGGCTAATCGTCATCGTGTTTCTGGTGGTGTGGCGCATTGTGCAGGACTATGTGTCCTCCCCCCATATCATGGGCGACAGCATGGAACTGCATCCTTTGGCCGCGATCTTCGGCGTGATGGCCGGAGGTGAGATCGCCGGCATTTTGGGCATCTACCTCTCTATCCCGGTCATGGCCAGCCTGCGCATCGTCTTCCGCCGGTGGCGCCTGTATGCCGAAAAGAAGAAGTTCGGCCCGCTCACCACCGATTACTCCCTCGGCAGCCAACCTCTCCACAGAAAATAATTAAGAAATGTTGAGCGGAACTCCGGCGGAGTCGAAACATCCCTGGAATGACCGTCGCAGGTAGCGATCCGCTTCGCGCGGAAATGACTAGTCCATTTTAGGTTTTGATGTAATCCACCGCTTTGTCATCCTGATGGCCTGCGCTTTTTGCAGGCCGGAGGACCTATGCAATCTCCGACCGCATGAGCGCTGTAGACAGAGTTGCATAGGTCCTCCGGCGCCACAAAACGGCGCCATCAGGATGACAAGCGGAATGGTATGCGGCAATTCATAAACCGAACTGAACCGCCCAGCGCCACTGCGCATCCGAATGCCTTACTTCCCCGCCCCCGCAGCCGCTATCTTGTCTATCGCGACCTTCCGCAGATACTCCGCCGCGTCCTCCGGCAGCACGGTATTGATGAACATCCCTGAACCCAGCTCGAACCCCGCCACGCGCGTCAGGCGCGGAATGACGCTGACGTACCAATGAAAATGGCGTGCCCCCGCGTATTCCGCAGGACCGCTGCGAATCGTGAAATTCAGATCGGGATTCTCCAGCCCGACATAGATCTTTGCCAGAAGCGTCCGCAAGATCCTTGCCAGGTCGGAAATTTCCAGTTCCGAAATATCTCCAAAGCTCGCCATGTGGCGTAGCGGGAAGATGTGGGTGGTAAACGGCGTCGCTGAAGCGAAAACCTCCAT
>Ga0126370_10001626_pt1 | contig 10341 bp, 10 predicted proteins | sample PanSoiMetaPlot_3_FD_92586 | JGI IMG/M metagenome (GOLD analysis project Ga0126370, IMG submission 92586) | Tropical forest soil microbial communities from Panama - MetaG Plot_3 | ecosystem: Environmental > Terrestrial > Soil > Tropical forest > Bulk soil | place: Panama | collected 2016-02-17 | reverse complement strand
TTCGAACCCCCGACCCTCTGATTACAAATCAGATGCTCTACCAGCTGAGCTACGCCAGCAAAATCGGACTATCGCCCTCGAGGCGCGAAACGTCCCCCTGATCCCTTACCGAATGTCCGGGACAACTTTCTAAGATATCACAACGGTCCCTGACGTGCAAACCAGACCGCCATGCGGTCTCTCAAGCGTCTTCCCAGCGGCTTGCTTGGCGACACCCAACCGGTGGTTGCGATCTTGGGCAAAAATTTGGTGCTCGGCCGGAGATGCCAACCTTTAATGATCCGGATGCTATGATGGGTCCTCCAACAGCTGGAAATCTGTGAGCCCAGTTTGGATTTCCCGATCGGGTAGCGCCGATCGCATCCCATGCGCTTACGACGCCACTTCCCCATCATTCTTGGCGTTGTGCTGGTTGCCGCGGCACTCGTGCTCGTGGTTCAACTACGTCGTCACGCGCCTCCGGAGCCTGCCCGGCTGCTCCCGACCGCCGATGGCTTTGTTTACGTCAACCTCGGCTGGATGCGGCGAGTCAACATCGTGGATCAACTGCCCGAAGTGGCACACGACCCCGAATACGAACGATTCATCAAGGAAACCGGGTTTCAGTTTGAACGGGACCTGAATCGTGCCGCTTTTGCGATCCATTACCCGGTTCAGAGCGGACAATTGGCTCCAGGAGTGCCGAGCGAGACCCGATTCTCGGAAGTATTCGAAGGACGCATCGATTCTCAGAAGCTGATTTCCTATTTGCGCAAAGTCGCTCAGTCCGTCGACAGCTATCGTTCTTTGGATGTCTACAATATCCCGCTCGAAGGAAGAACGTTAAGGGTCGCCATTTTAGGCGTGGACACCGTTGCCGCCTCCAACCACGACGACCCGCAGGTGATTCGGGGAATGATTGATCGTTCGCGGAAACTCGCATCGCCTTTCGGGGGACCAGCTTTCCTGCGGCAATATTACAAACAAGTTCCGCTTGCCAGCCTGGCTTGGGCCATCCTTCGTGTCGATGGTAGTGATAGCCGTCTCCCCTTGGCCAACGGAATCTGGTCGTTATTGTTTCCGAGATCAGCTACCGTAGTGGTCTCAGGACGCTACCTCCGCGCCTTGCACCTCAAGGCAGAAGCTTTTGCCAACAGCGAAGACGACGCTCGAAGCATCAGCGAGCAGGCCAGCACATTTCTGGGCGTCTTTCACAGCGCCGAAAGCAGTGCTTCAGCCCGAGGCGTCGATTCGGATGTGCAGGAGTTCTTCAGCAGCCTGAAAGTCGAGCACGAACATGATCGTGCTGTTTTGACGGCTACTCTGCCCACTGGCTTCATTCGAAAAGTCTTTACCGAACCTCCCGGCGAACAGCGACCGAGTAACAAGGGTAACTCCCTTGGAGGACAAGGGCCCAAGGACAAGCACCCCTAGGCTCTGCCCGAGAGCTCCGAAAACGATGTAACCTTGTCATGGCCGGCGCATCCTTAAACTGGCGATATCCATGAACATAGATCGGCAGCTGGGGAGGCCGATGTTTGAGCTTGGTTCGATAGAATAGAAAACGCGCCGGTACGAAACTGAATGTCTCACTTGCCACTTCCGCTTGCAGCATTTGTCGCCGGACTCATTTCCTTCCTTTCCCCATGTGTGCTGCCGCTGGTACCGGGTTACGTCTCGCTCATTTCCGGGGTAGGCGTCGAAGAACTGAAATCCCAGGAAGCTAGCCTGCTGCGTCGGGTGATGTTTAACTCGATGATGTTCATCATCGGCTTTAGTATCGTCTTTATCACTCTGGGCGCGCTGTCCACTGGCATCGGGCAAGCCTTGGCGATGTACAAGAGCAAGCTTGCTGTGGTTGCAGGCATCATCATCATCGTTTTTGGGCTGCATCTTACGGGCGTATTCCAAATCAAAACGCTGCTGGCGGACAAGCGTTTGCATGGCCTCAAGGGCGGGAGCACGCCCTGGGGCGCCTTCGTTATCGGGTTCGCATTTGCTTTTGGCTGGACACCGTGCGTAGGTCCGATCCTCGCCGTAATTCTCGGCTTCGCCGCGGAGCAGGATTCCGTAACGAAAGGCATCATCCTGCTGGCGATCTATTCTCTGGGGCTGGCGGTGCCATTCCTGCTGACTTCGCTGGGAATTGAGCGCTTTCTAAAGTTCTACAGTCGTTTCCGCTCGCATATGCAGGCCGTCGAAGTTGTGAGCGGAGTTTTGCTGATCCTTTTGGGTGGACTGCTTGTGTTCGGGCGCTTTACTATCATTTCGAATTACTTATCGTTCTTGAACAAGTTCGCGTTGTAGTGAGGGATATTTTTGTGAGTCGCAACTCCGACATTGGTGCAGTCGTTGTCGTCGTGGTTGCCGCCATGCTTTTCTCTGCGCCTTATCTGACACGGCGGGCGGCTGTGGGCAGGGGGAATGCGAAACCCGGACAGACCAAGGGCCAACCGGCGGCAGAATTTGCGCTTCAGTCTCTCGAAGGCAGACAGGTACGTTTGGCCGACTTCCGTGGCAAGGCCGTCCTCTTAAACTTCTGGGCCACGTGGTGCCAACCTTGCAAGATCGAGATGCCGTGGTTCGAGGAATTGCAAAAGCAGTATGGTCCCCAGGGCTTACAGGTGGTTGGTATTGCCATGGACGATGTCGGCAAGGACGAGATCGCAAAGTTCGCGAAAGAAATGGGTGTGAATTATCCCATTCTGTTGGGCACGGAGTCCGTGGGAGATGCCTATGGAGGTGTCCAGTTTTTGCCTTCCACGTTCTTCATTGATCGCGACGGCAAGATTGTAGATCACATCTTTGGGCTCAAAAGTAGAAGCGAGATTGAAGATGACATCAAATTATCGCTAGGAGGCCGTGTCGTCCAAAAATGAGTTTCGACCAGTTCGACAGGAACTCAATGCCAGGATGTGCGCCGCGTGAGCAGCTGGTTTGCAGGATTGATAGCGGGTGGAAGGCTAGATTCAAAGGGAAGACTGAAGGGCATTTAGTGCCGAGTCGGAATACGATAGGCTGGGTGCTTTTTATCACGGCGGCAGCCGTGGCGTTGGTTGCTGCTCCATATCTCTCGCGGCGTCTGGGTCTGGTTGCCGATATTTCCAAGCCTGACAAAATGAAGGGAAAGCCGGCTCCGGATTTCGCTCTCGAGTCCCTGGACGGCAAGGTGATTCGCCTGTCGGATTTCCGCGGAAAAGCGGTGTTGCTGAACTTCTGGGCCACCTGGTGCGTACCCTGCAAAACCGAAATGCCCTGGTTCGAGCAGTTTCAGAAACAATACGGACCACAAGGATTGCAGGTTCTAGGCATTGACACACAGGATTCTTCCAGCCGCCCAGAGATTTCAGCGTTCGCGCAGCGGGTTGGAGTCACATATCCCATCGCAGTGGCAACCGAGCCGGTAGCCGAGGCCTACGGCGGAATGCAGTTCCTTCCCTTTACGCTTTACATCGATCGCGAAGGCCGAGTAGTCGACCGCAAGTTCGGCCTCAAGAGCCGCGAAGAGATCGAGAACGAGATCAAGCTTGCCCTCGGCAATGCCCACGTTGCGGAAAGTGAATCCCTGCCTAAATGCTTCGACTGCGCACGCACGGATGCTGAACAACAGAAGTCATCTAGCCGCGACCGTTAAAGACGGTTTACTATTTCCAGTGGTGATCCGAAGCATTCAGCTGAGTGCAGTGTTTGTAACGGCGTTCGCCGTCTCGGCGATGGCCCAGGACCTCACTACCACTCCCCGAGGCCCCTCCGTTACCGTGGCCCCCGTTGCGCTGGTTACGATTCCAGGCGGGAAGCCGGGAGAGGTTCACCTGCAATTCCGCGTGGCGCGCGGCTTTCATATCAATTCCAATACGCCGAAGTCCGAGTTCCTTATTCCGACGGTGCTCAAGCTGGATGCGCCAACCGACATCGTGGTGGGGAAAGTCACTTATCCGCCAGGGATAGACATGAGCTTCGCCTTTGCTCCAGAAGAGAAACTGAGCGTCTATAGCGGCGAGTTCACGGTCGGCGTGGTTGTACGCCCCCTACATACGGTTATTCCTGGGAAGTACGCCTTCCGCGGACAGCTCAGGTACCAGGCTTGCGACAATGCGGCTTGTTATCCGCCTAAACAGCTGCCGGTACAGTTTGAAGTGAAAGTGGCAAAGGCTGCGGTTCCCCACAAGGCTAATCCTGCACAAAGCCCTCACGCACACAAATGACCCGTCGCTCTTCTCGGTGTTCAGTCTTGTGCGCGGCTCTTCTTCAGGACGGAAATGTCTTGGTGGAGGACTAGGCTTTCCCGGTCTGCTTCTTCTCCACCTTTGCCCACGTATCTTTCAACGCGACGGTGCGGTTGAAAACCAGTTTTCCGGCTCGGGAATCGGAATCGACACAGAAGTATCCGAGACGCTCGAACTGGAATCGGGTACCGGGACCGGCGGAAGCGAGCGAGGGTTCTAGTTTTGCCGGGTTCACAACCTCGAGCGAGTGCGGATTCAGGTTCGAGGTAAAGTCTTTGCCATCGGCGGCGCGATTGGGATCTTCCTTGCTGAAGAGATTGTCGTAGAGACGCACCTCGGCATCGATGGCGTGGGCGGCGGAGACCCAGTGGATGGTCGATTTAACCTTTCGCCCATCGGGCGCCTTCCCACCGCGCGTTGCTGGTTCGTAGGTACAGTGCACTTCAATCACTTCGCCCTTATCGTTTTTCACCACATCGTTGCAGGTTATGAAGTAACCGTAACGCAGCCTGACCTCGCGTCCCGGGGATAGTCGGAAATATCCTTTTGGGGGCTCTTCGCGAAAATCGTCCTGCTCGATATAGAGAACGCGCGAGAAAGGCACTTTCCGTCTACCGGCAGCTGGGTCTTCAGGATTGTTAACGGCTTCCATTTCTTCGACCTGGTTCTCTGGATAGTTGTCGATCACAACCTTCAGAGGACGAAGCACGCCCATTACGCGGAGGGCATGGCGGTTCAGGTCCTCACGCACAAAGTGCTCGAGCATCGCAAGTTCAATTGAACCGTTCGTCTTCGATACCCCGATGGCTCCGCAAAACTTGCGGATCGCCTCGGGCGTATAACCGCGGCGCCGGATGCCGGAGATCGTTGGCATCCGCGGGTCGTCCCAGCCCGTCACGTGCCCTTCCTGCACCAGTTGCAGCAGCTTGCGTTTGCTGAGCAGGGTGTACGTCAGGTTCAGACGATCAAACTCAATCTGCTGCGAAGGAAAAATGCCGAGCTGTTGAATGAACCAGTTGTAAAGCGGGCGATGATCCTCGAACTCCAGAGTGCACATGGAATGCGTGACCCGCTCAAGAGAATCGGATTGGCCGTGCGCGTAGTCGTACATCGGGTAAATGCACCATTTGTTGCCCGTACGGTGATGCTCGGCATGCAAAATGCGGTACATCACCGGATCTCGCATGTTGAGATTGGGCGAAGCCATGTCAATCTTTGCCCGCAGCACACGTGATCCATCGGGAAATTCGCCCGCTCTCATCCGCTCAAACAAACTGAGGCTCTCTTCGACCGACCGATTGCGAAAAGGGCTGTTCTTGCCCGGTTCGGTTAACGTTCCACGGTATTTTCGGATGTCGTCGGCGGACAAGTCGTCGACGTAAGCCTTGCCGTCCTTAACCAGCTTGACCGCCCATTCGTAGAGTTGATCGAAATAGTCTGACGCGTAATACAGGCCGTCCCAGTGGAAACCGAGCCATTTGACATCCTCCATGATGGAATCAACGTACTCGGTCTCTTCTTTTGACGGATTGGTGTCGTCGAAGCGGAGGTTGGTATGGCCATTGAACTCGTCAGCCAAGCCGAAATCGAGACAGATCGCTTTGGCATGCCCAATATGCAGATAACCGTTCGGTTCCGGTGGGAATCGAGTCTGGACGCGACCGGAGTATTTAGTGGTCTTGAGATCGTCAAGGATGATGTCGCGAATAAAGTTGGAAGGCCGAGCCTCAGTCCCAGAGGCCACGGTCGGTGCGATTGCGGGTCTAGACAAATCCGTCATTAAATTCATTTTATAACCAACTTAGAGATCGTGTTCCCGTGCGAGGATGCCGAACCAGCAACAATCTGTGTCTGAAAGGTTATCGGCTCGTACGAACTATGGATGACAGATCGCAGCTAATCGCAGCGCTAGGAAGTGAAGGGGATCGTCAGCAAAGACCTTCGGGGGAGAAGCACGTAGGCGGCGGCAATAGCAGATTTTTTACCCAAAAACGAAAACGCCCCAGACTCATCGAGTCACGGGACGTTCGTTAACAGCCCTCCCCCAAGAACTGTCTGATGACAAGGTAAATGCACGGAGAGACTTGGGGAATGGCACCGATGGGCTACAAAACTACTCCCACGTGCCATTTGTTAGGAAGTTAATTGGAGACGGGCGGCTGATTATTTCCGGAGCAACGGCAAGACCCCACTTTTTGGCAGATTACGGCTTACTTGTCAGCTCGTTCTATCTTCGCGTTATGGCTGGCCTTGGCCGCGTCGGGGAGCGCGGCCAGCGTCTCACTTGAGGGACTCAGCAGCCAATATGCCTTTTTCTTCGCACACGTCGGAAGTGCGAGAACCTCTTCTTCTTCCGGGGACAATGGCTGCGTTTCCAGCGCAATCTTTCCGTCGGACGCAAAGCCGGAAACGCGGACCTGCAGAGAGCATTCCACACCAAACTGCTTCGAGAGTGCGTGGTTCAGGTCGAAGTGCTGAAAGACGCCATGCCTGGCATCGAAGATGATTGGCGTGTTTGTAACTCCGGGAGAATCGTAGGACCACTGAGCCAGTTCCAGCAGAAGACGCCGGCTGTCAGCGGACCAATCCACTATGCGGAGCGCGTTTCCCGTCTCGGAATCGCTGGCTTCCTGAAGAAAGGCGATTTGAAAATTATTGTTATCCGTGGCTATGAATAAGCGCGAGTTATTGACGCAACTCGGCCCCGATTGGCCCTTTTGCGCTGCAGACAGAGCTCGTGCTTCGACTTCAGCATAGGCGCGGTGGTGGCCGTCGGGGGAAGCATAAACCTCGGTGCGTACAGTTCGGGATGCCGAAGGCTTTTCACTGCAAACAACGTGCGATGTATCGGCAGAAGCTGGCTGGCGAGTCTGAGCAGAGGAGGCTGACTGGGCCGAGAGCGCCGTGTTTAGAAGAATGCCTGCGATTGCGCCGGCCCGGAGGAGGTGTGACACCAGAAGATTGTAGATCAGCAAAAGGCGGTTGCAATCTTTTCTCAATCGGCACTTCTCGGTAGATCGGTGTGCGGGATATTTCCATTGGAAATCTGCACCCTCCGGCTTAGCATCACAGTTGTGGCGAAGGCTATGACGCGAACAAGCTGTAATGGCTGCGTGGGGATACTGCTGGGCGCGATGTTCGGCTTGGCCTCCGCTCAGGCACCGGCACCGAAAATGGCAATGACGATCAAGGTCGACCATGCGTCTGTATGCGGCTCGGATCTGGAACGTCTGCAGGACTCCTTTGCTTCGATTGGTCTGAAACCAGACTATGGTGGACCGCATGGCAACGGTGTAACCCAGATGTCACTAATCGGCTTTTCCGACGGATCCTACCTTGAGCTCATTGCGCCGCGAAAGCCCGGGATGGTTAAAGGCTCATCCTGGGAAAAACTGATCGCGGCGGACGCCGGACCGTGTGCCTGGGCGGTAGGAATGCCCAAACTCGAGGCGGAGGTAGATCGGCTTAAGAAAGCCAGCATTCCCGCGGATGGTCCGACTGCGGGGAGCCGTAAACGTCCTGATGGTGTTGAGCTTCAGTGGGTGACGGCTCAGGTGGGTCCCGGCACACCCGGGGCTACGCTTCCTTTCATGATCGAGGACCGCACCGCACGAGAGCTGCGGGTTCAGACTTCCGCCAGTGTGAAGGCCTCTCCCTTAACCGGGATTAGGGTCGTGGTGCTCGCAGTCAAAGATATGAGTAACGCGATTGCTCTTTTCCGTAAAGCTTATGGTTGGCCAGCGCCGCAGATTGAGCCGCACCCGGATTTCGGGGCCGAACTCGCCTACTTCTCCGGCACGCCCGTGATGTTGGCGTCGCCCAGGCCTGGGAGGCGCACCTGGCTTACGGACAGGCTGAGGAACGATGGAGAAAGCCCGGTGACTTTCCTGATTGGCACGAAGGATTTTGCTGCGGCGGAAAAGCATTACCAGCTTTCCGGAAAGCGAAACTGGTTCGGACAAAAGGTCGCGTGGTTCGACATGACAAAGCTTCATGGAATCCGACTGGGTGTAATCGATCAACAGCGATGAAAGGCTCCATCCTTCGAGTTCTTGTGGTTTTCTCGTTGCTTGTCGGAGCAACCGTTGCCCAGACGCCGTTTGCGGTCGAAGCGGTAAAACCCTTACAGAGGACAGGCTCCCTTTCTACATGCTCCTATTCTCCCCGTTCCGAGGAGAAGCCTTTCTTTGCCAAACTATCAAATAAAGAAGTGGTAACAGGATCATTTGCTGCGCCCTACGACATCCATTCGAGAAATGATCAGTACGTCAGCTGGTATGGAATTGTTCGAGGTATTTCGAAGATCGCTGGGACCGGCGATCGGTGGCAACTTCTGGTGCAGCACAAATACTTTGATGGAATGACTGACTGCCACATCATGCTTGTATCCATTAGCGGCTCGGGAGACTTCCGGATCAATCTTGAAGCAAAGGCAGTCAATATCCCGGCGCTGGCTCTCATTCGCGTCTACGGCACCGTTAAGCAAGAGAATGGAACTCCCGTGATTCAGGCTGAATTTGTTCGCGTCTGGCCATGGATGACTTTTACGTTCACCGACCTGGGTGCGGAAGACAAGACGAATCCGCGATGGAAGAAGGTCTGCAGAATTTGTCGGACGGCTCGAATCTATCAGCCCTATCCCGACGAGAAGTATTATCGCGACGCGCTTGGAGACCTGACTGACTACGAAAAAGCTTTGCCGTAGAGTCAGGTTTGCGCTGCTGCGAAATTCGTTCTACTATCCGGCCAGTGGCGTTCACTAAAGACAATCCCGAGTTGAAGGGAAGACTTGTCTCGGCGGCGGCTGTCGAGGACGATTCCTCTTTTGAGCTTAAGCTGCGCCCCCAGCGTCTGTCGGAATTCATCGGGCAAAGCAAGGTCAAAGAAAACCTGGCGGTAGCAATCGAAGCGGCGCGTTCGCGAGGCGAAGCACTCGATCACGTTTTGCTGTACGGACCACCGGGCCTTGGAAAAACAACGCTGGCGACGATCATCGCCAATGAACTGAGCGTCACTTTTCAGCAGACCTCAGGCCCGACACTTCAGATCAAGGGCGACCTGACGGCGATCCTCACGAACCTCCGTGAAAAGCAGGTGCTTTTTATCGACGAGATTCACCGTCTCCAGCCGGCGCTCGAAGAGATTCTTTATTCCGCCCTCGAGGATTACAAGCTAGACATTCTGATCGGTCAAGGACCGTCCGCGCGCACTCATACCATGGACGTGAAGCCGTTCACGTTCATCGGAGCAACCACTCGCGCAGGACTTCTCTCTGCGCCACTGCGATCGCGCTTCGGCATTGTGCTGCGACTCGAGTTCTACAATCACAGGGATCTCCAAGTGATCGTGGAACGTTCAGCTGAGATTCTCGGAGTTCAGGTTGACGACGCGGGAGCAATGGAAATTGCCAGCCGCTCCCGGGGAACTCCGCGTATCGCGAACCGGCTTCTTCGCCGGGTACGCGATTATGCTCAGGTGCGTAGCGCCGGGAAAATCGACTTGCCTACTGCGCAAGCCGCGCTGCAGATGCTGGAAGTGGATAAGCACGGTTTCGACGAAATCGATCGCAAACTTCTGCTGACCATTATTGAGAAGTATCAGGGCGGTCCAGTGGGCGTAAATACGCTTGCCGCCGCGTTGGCAGAAGAACACGACGCAATCGAAGAGATCTACGAACCCTTCCTCATTCAGATTGGGTTCTTGAACCGTACCCCCCGGGGCCGGACAGCCACGCAATTGGCCTATGAGCATTTTGGCATCACGCCGACGCGCCGGCAGACTTCGTTGTTCTGAGGCTCGACTCACGGTCAACATGGTCTAACCTTTCGGGGGCTGTCCCGTCAAAGCAGAGGGTTCCTGACTCGTGTACCACTCGCGGGGTAACCTGGGATCGCCAGTTCGGCGGCGACTCCCGGAAGACAATCGCATGGGGCGGAAACTGTGCTCGGGTTCTGGAAAAAAACCGTTCTCGGGTTAACCGCAATTGCGCTGCTGGACACACCAGCCTTCAACCAATCAATCGAAAAAGCAGTAGTTCAAAAAGGTGCCAGTAGTCATCGCGTTTTCGCCAGGCTGCACATTCCTCATCTGGATCAAGCGCCCTCGCTCAATGATTTTGTGGGCATGCAGCCTTCTC
>Ga0126370_10001624_pt1 | contig 10345 bp, 7 predicted proteins | sample PanSoiMetaPlot_3_FD_92586 | JGI IMG/M metagenome (GOLD analysis project Ga0126370, IMG submission 92586) | Tropical forest soil microbial communities from Panama - MetaG Plot_3 | ecosystem: Environmental > Terrestrial > Soil > Tropical forest > Bulk soil | place: Panama | collected 2016-02-17 | reverse complement strand
GTGCGAGTATTTTTGAAAAAAAGGCAGCGACTCCGGCATGGCATTGCAATGTTTCGTCAGGAACTCGGCGTAGCTGATCGACTTAAGCAAGGCCACTTTCTGCGCTCGCGTCCTGCCGGCCAGGTAGTCCTTCCTTTCGTCGTAGAGGCGAGCGATGTCCTTTTTCACAGCGTCCTTAAGCGGCGTCTGCGCCAGGAATTCGACCCACGGGGCTTTTCCCATTCCGGCGACCAGCTTGTCGCTTCCGAACGTCTCCTTGTCAAAAAAGCAGGCCGTACCGAGGTTCTCGTACAGCTTCTCGTCGTAACAGGCGTAAAACTTCTTGGCATCAATTCCCAGCTCCGCCAGCAAGCCATTCGCAACCTTGCTATACGAGCCCGGACTCTCGATCGACTGCGTCCCGCCATTCGCAAGCAGGAGCCGGCCACCGACGGCAAACTCGTCCCGCCGGGCGTGTCCTCCAAAATCGTCATGTGCGTCCAGAATCAAGATCCGCGCGGCACGAGCGCGCTGCTTGCGGTAAAAATAAGCTGCTGCCAGTCCGCTCAATCCGGCGCCCACAACCACCAGATCGTACGCATCCTTTTCGTCTTCCGGCGCGGCCAGGCTATCCCAGGCCTTCCCGTCCCGCAACTTATGCGCAAACTCGTAAACCTTGTCCTGGTCGCCGCGCAGCCCGGTAAGCGCCGGCGGATAGGCCGGCAAAGCTTCGCGCGGGCCTGGATTTGCAGACGGATACCGGCTATCGTTGCTCGGCAGGGCAAACGGACAGGCGGTCGCGCCGCCAATCACCATCGCGACACCGTCCAGAAAATCCCGCCGCGAGATGTTCCGGTCCATCCCCAATTCTTTGTCCCGATCAGTCATGCATCTATCGCCCCGGCCGCTTCCCCCTGCTGTCCTCTGGCGCTTCCCTACCGCTTCGCGGCTTCACCTGAACGCCGCCCCCAACAGATCGATCATCAGCCGCACCGCCGTCTGCGCCGTGCGCCCGCTCGGGTCGCGATAAGGGTTCACCTCCACCACGTCGAATCCCACCAGCCGACCCTTGGCCGCCACGCCTTTCAGCAATTCATCCAGTTCGCGAAAGCTCAATCCATCCGGCTCGAGCGTTCCCGTTCCGGGAGCCAGCGTCGGGTCCATCACATCCACGTCAAGGGAAATGTAAATGCTCTCGCTCGAGGGAACCTGCGTTAGTGCCCACTCCACTCCCTTCGCGTGAATCTGTTCCGAGGTCACAATCGAGGTATGGACTTTGCGCGCATTTCCGACCGCTTCCGGATCGTTCGCGAGCCCGCGCATCCCGACCTGCACAATCTTCTTTACGTGCGGCAGTTGCGCCGCGCGGTTCACCCACGAAGCATGATCGAGATTCCCCGGCTCGCCGTTCCACGTATCCAGGTGCGCATCGAAATGCACCAGGGTGACGTCCTTCCCTAAAGCGCCGTCCACCGCGCGCAGCACCGGAAACGTGATGCTGTGATCCCCGCCCAGCACAATCGGCAACGCCTTCTTCTCGATGATCCTTTTCACCGCCGCCGTGATCTTGTCGTCGGTCTGGGCGGGCACGGTCGGATAAATCAGCACATCGCCGACGTCCGCCCAGTGCTTCCCCTTGAGTACCGTCCGGTCGCCATCGATGTAGTAGAAGCCTTCCGTCAGGTCGTGGTTGTATTCCTGCGAATTTTCCCGCAAATCCCGCGGACCGTAACGCTCGCCCGGTTGTCCCCATGTACCCTCGTCAAACGGCACTCCCAGCACCGCAAAGTCCGCCTTCAGTTCGTCCAGATTCGTCACATACGGTGCACCCAAGAACGTTCGCACCCCCACAAACGTGGGCTGCGACTGCCCGCCGGCCGCAGCGCACACCGCCAGCAGCGGCATACCTGCCAAGAGGTAACGCAGTGCCTTGCGTATTCTTCGGTGTTTCATCGGCTCTCCGACCCGCAATCTTACTAAATCTTAGTAAGGTTCCCCACCCGAACGTGGCTAGCCCCAACGCTGGCATTTGATCGCCGGGAAGGCCATTTCGGCCTATCATTCCGCTTGCCCCATCGGCTATCGTTATCCAAATTCATGTTTACCGGCATCATCGAACATCTCGGCATCATCTCCCGCCTGGAAACCGCTTCATCGGGTGGCAAACTTAGCGTTCTCGCGCCGACGCTCGCGCCGCAGCTCGCGGTCTCAGCGAGCGTTGCCGTCAACGGCTGCTGTCTCACCGTCGTTCACCACGATCAGGAACACTTTTCTGCCGACCTGTCCCCGGAGACGCTCGCCAAGACCTCGTTCCGCGAACTGAAGCCCGGCACAAGAGTCAATCTCGAACAGCCCCTCACCGCCGGCAAGGAGTTTGGCGGTCACTTCGTCCTCGGCCACGTGGACGCTACTGGCCGCGTCGCCCACATCACGAGGGAAGGCGACTCGTGGAATTTCGGCGTGCACGTCCCCGCCGACATCGCATCCTACATCGTGGCGAAGGGCTCCATCACGATCGACGGCGTCAGCCTCACGGTCGCGCGCTGGTCGACCTCCGGGCAGCTCTCGACCGCCGACATCGCCGTAATCCCCTACACCTACCGGCACACCAACATCGCCGACCGCGCGCCCGGCGACGCCGTCAACCTCGAGGCCGACATCCTCGGCAAATACATCGAGCGCTACTTGACCCGGCGCCAGCCGACTTTTTCTCCATCCGAGCTGCGCGTCGACGATCTGGTCCGCAACGGCTTCTAGATGCGAACTTTACCGTCGGAAATGAATTTACGCAGAGACTCAGGGGTCGAAGTTCTCAACCTCGAGCGTGCTTCTCCCGCGCCCCGCGCCAGTAAAGAAACAGCCCAATGGCGACCGTCACCAGGGTGGTTCCTACGACCTTAGCCAAAAAGATTTCCCGGTCCGCTGCGTCCCCGGGCGGCAGCATGGAAACAATAATCGACAGCAGGGTCACCGAAAATGCCAGCGCGCACGCAATCCACACACCTGCCTTGCCTCCTGGAACCAGAACCGCGTGCTCGTTGGTATTGCGGTCCGGCCGCCCGGCCAACTTAACCGCCGCCGCGAACATATACAGAAACGGGATGAAGTAGAGAATGATGGTGATGTCGATCACCGTCTGATAGGCGCCGCGCGTCGTTTCATTGATCTGGCTCAGCAGCAACACCAGCGCCGAAAGCCCGGCCTGCACCAGGATCGAAACATACGGCGTGCGCCACTTTGCATGAATTTTTCCGAACGCCTTGGGCAAATAGCGATCGATGCCGACGACAAAGGGCACACGCGCAATCCCTGCGACTGTGCTGCCTACGCCGCCGGCATTGCCGACCGTCACCAGCACAGCGGCCAGCACACCCACAATTCCGATCTTCAACGCATTCGAACCCACCGTAATGGCGTGAAACACGCCGCTTTTCGGATCGATGTCCTGTGCCGTCACTACTGCCAGCAAGGAAAAAGTCCCGATGATGTACATTCCGGCGATCAGTACCGCGGCGGCGACCAAGGCGCGCGGCAAGGTTTTCCGCGGCTCGCGTATCTCCCCGCTCATGGCGGAAACCAGCTCCAACCCCGTGAACGCGAATGCGATCTGCGACCAGAAATTGACCGTATCCCAGTTCCAGTCCGGCATCATGTTGGCCACGGTGAAATGCGTCACGGATCCCTGTTTCAGCCACAACACGCCGCCGACCACCACCAGGATGCTCAACGGCGCATAGGTCGCCACGCCGCCCGCGTTCTGCAGCCACTTGCCGATGTTCAGTCCGACTAGGTTCAGCACGACCGCGACGGCCAGCAGCCCGAGCGACCCGACGAGCAAGAAAGTACGGTCTTGCGAGAGCGCGGCACCCCTTCCGCCGAGCACATAGGCGCTCATCGAAGCGCTGGCCAACAGCAAACCCGGAAAATAAAAGATGGTATAAATCCAATACGTCCAGCCGGCAACGAATCCGTGAAAATCGCCGAACGCTTCCTTGGCCCAAACGTAGAGCCCGCCCTCTTCCGGAAAGCGTGAGGATAATTCGTTGATGACCATGGCCATGGGTACAAAAAACAGCAGCGCGGCCAGCACCCACAAACTGACGGAAGAAGTCCCGTTGTGCCCGGCCGCCGCTATCCACCGCGGCCCCAGCACCGTAGCGATGTTAAAGAGTAGAACGTCCCAGAAACCCATTTCGCGGCAAAGCTGACTGCGCGGATCCGCAGGGCCGTTCGCGGCCTGGGAGCTGAAGCTCATAACTTCACCAATTTCAGAGAACGTTGCCTAATCCAACTAGGCATAGGATTTTTTGTAGAAGCGATACCACTCGCTTTGAAAAAGTTCAGTAGGGTCATATCTCCTCTTGAGTGCCAGAAAAGTAGAAAATTGCGGATAAGCGGAATCAAGCTCGGAGCGTGTCGCGAAGCGGTTATAAGTGAGGTAGAAGCTACCGCCTCTTCTGGTTGCTGATTGTTCGAGATGCCGGCAAAGCCTTTGGGTCTTTTCCATCTCCATGGGGTCCGCGCCGACATGCGGAGTGAAGATCACACAGGCGTATGATTTTTTCGCCCATGCCAGAAACGAATCTTTGTCCTTCTCGATGAAGCGGACCGTGCCGTAGACCAGAGAGATCCCCGTCTTTAGAAGCTGGTAACGCGCATCCTCCGCGAAAGCGATGAGTTGGTTCCGTGGCACATAGACTTCAAGGATCAGATCTGTCCCGGCTTTGTCCGGCCGGTGGCTATCAATCTTCTGATGATAACCCGCCGGGTAGCTGGAGAGCTGGTGCAGGTCCGACCATTCGACATTTCCATCTCTTTGTAGCTCGAGCGTCGCATACTTGCGGTAGGCAGCTTCCGGGTCAGAGTGTGCCAGCTCCAGGAGGTATTCGAGCGCCACTTCTCCCGCGTCAGTTGCTTCCGCTACTTGCGAATTCTCCGGTGCAGGTTCATATGTCGTCAAAATCCCCGAACGTAAAAAGTCAGGCGACGTTTCGGAAATTGCATATTGAAAATAGCCGTAAGGCGAGCCGGCCTTGGTCCGGCTGTCCACAAGCCGCATGGCCTCTGGCAAAGTGCGGGTCTCGACTCGACGCCGCAGCTTGCGCCGCGGACTCAGCTTCAACCCGACGGAGGCGATAATTCCGAAAAGACCATACCCTCCAATCGCCAGAGAAAACAGCTCTTGGTTCCGCTTTCGATGGCACCGCTGAATGGCGCCGTCCGCCGTCAAAAGGTCGATCCATTCGACGTCGGATGCAATTGGAGGAATTCCGAGTCCATGACCATGTGCATTTGCCGCTAAAGCTCCGCCAATCGACATCCGATCCGCACCGCCTTGCTTTTGACGAATTCCCCACACTGGAGAATCCGGCTGAAGTCGCAAGTAGCCCTGCACGAGTTCCGGCCATTCGACGCCCGCTTCCACTTGCAAGATCCCAGTGGTGGAGTTGAGGTCCGTCACCCGGGCAAGCTTTCGCATGTCAACAAGCGTTGCTTCTTCCGCGAACTGCTGGCCTCCTGTGGCATGGCGGCTTCCCGACGTGCAAATGGGCTTGTTCTTCTTGGCACAATCTCGCACGAGTTCCCGTAGTTCGTCGATGGAAGTTGGCCTTAGAATGCGCTCCACTCGTGTAGGATTTAGACCCGTCTGAACGTCGTTGACGACCAGGCTCGAATCCGGAGGAGAAATCGGCAAAGAGCCGCAATGCAATAGCGGCCAAGCTCCAGCGCCTGCTAAAAAGCCTCGCCGGTTCAGCGACAACCCATCGCCTCCAGCGCGACGCCGCTGCAAGTCACAGGGTCACGTCCATGGCAGGGATCAGATTGTCCTGCGCAATGAAATTCTGGATGAAGGGATCAGGCGAAGCTTCAAATTGTTCCCAGGAGTCGAACACGCTGGCTTTGCCTTCCTGCAAAAACACGATGCCGTCGGCAATCCGGCGGGCCAGATGCGTGTCGTGCGTCACCACGATCGAAGTGCGGTGAAATTTGTCTTTCAGGCGTTGGATCAGGTCGCCCATGTGGCCGGCCATGATCGGATCGACCATGGTCGTCGGCTCGTCGTAAAGAATCGCCTGCGGATTCTGGGCCAGCGCGCGTGCTATGGCCACGGCGCGCTTCATGCCCGTAGAAAGTTCGCTCGGCACTTTGTCCAGCACTTCCTCGACTTCCAATTCCTTCGCCAGCTTGGCGGTGTAGCCTTCGATATCGTCCGGTGTCAGGCCGGGCTGGTCGGAAAGGGGGAAGGCAATGTTGTCGCGCACGGTAAGCGAGTCGAACAGAGCGCCCGATTGAAAGACCATGGTCACTTTTTTCCGGACGGCATAGAATTCGCGTTCCGTGAAATTCGTCACGTCCTCTCCGTCCACCAGCACTTGGCCGGAGTCCGCTCGCAGAAATCCCATAATGTGCTTAAGAGAAACCGACTTGCCCACTCCGCTGCGCCCCATGATCACGCAAGTTTCGGCGCGCTTCACTTTGAAGGACACGTCGACCAACACCGGGCGCTCGTCAAACCCCTTACAAACTTCGCGAAATTCAAAGTAGGTTTCCGGGAGTTGCTCGCCGCTCGCAGGACGCTGTCCTGAATCCGCTGCAGTTGCTCGTTCGCCGGTTGGACTCACTCGTTCCCCGTTCTCGAGATTCTAACTGCCTGTTCGTAGTCCTCGGGCGTATTCATATTCCAGAAAAGCCGCCCGCCGCTATCAAAGCGTTTCCAGTGCGCTTCGTCAAGCACTTCCGCCCGCACGCGGTTTGCACCCTCCGTCACTTTGCGAACGCCCTCATCAAACGCCGCCTGCAAACGCGGCAGCGCATCGGTCCGCCAGCAGCCGCAAAGCGGCTCGTCGCCGCCGCGCGAGCGGGCATAAACTACGTCGGCTTCGCTAGCCGCGGCTCGGTCAACCATATAGGCGAGCCATCCGGGCGTGAGAAACGGCATGTCGCAACTGACAATGACACTCCGGCCGTGACCGGATTCTCGCGAGGCTTCTAGCGCGGTCAGGATTCCGCCGAAGGGCCCCTGGCCCGGCCAGCGGTCCGCCACGATTTTCTCGCGATACTCGGGATAGCGGTCCGCGGCGCCCACAATGCGCACGGAAACTGCAACTTCGCCGAGCCGGCGTAGCATGCGCCGCAAAACGGGTTCGCCGGCAAGTTGCGCCAGCGCTTTGTCGCTGCCGAAGCGCGAGCTCGATCCGCCGGCCAGCACGTAAGCCGCGGTGTCTGCTCTCGCAGGAGGCCGATCCGTCACAAGCCACCGGCCCGTTCCCGAGCCCCCGCAGTCATGCGTCACCGTCTTCTTCCATCGCTTCGCGCCCTGGGCGGCGGATGCCGAGTTCGCGGAGCTTTTCCTGCAGACTCTGGCGGTGCAGGCCGATGGTCGACGCGGTGCGCGAAACGTTCCAGCGGTGCGAAGCCAATTCTTTGGTAATCCAGGCAACTTCGAACTTGCGCTTGGCTTCGCGAAAATCGCGTTCTCCCATGCCGGCGTCTGCTCCACCCGACTTGTGGGTCGGTGGCTGCCCGCTGGAGACCTCCGTGGGCAGATCGCAAAGAGCGATCTCTTCTCCCCGGCACATCACCAGGCTGCGCTCCAAGGCGTTCTTCAGTTCGCGTACATTGCCCGGCCAGTCGTACGCTTCGAGTGCGGCCAATGCTTCCTTGCTTAACCCGGCGGAACGGTTGAGGCGCGCCGCATGTAGTTTCAGGATAGCGTCGGCCAGCACGCCGATGTCGCTTTTGTGCTCGCGCAGGGGCGGCAGGTCGATCGTGACCACGCGCAGCCGGTAGAAGAGATCCTCGCGAAATGCTCCCTTCCGGATTTCAGCCGGGAGATCGCGATGCGTCGCGCTGATCACGCGCACGTCCACGGGAATCGATTGCGTTCCTCCCAGCCGCTCGACGGTGCGATTCTCGAGGGCGCGCAATACCTTGGCCTGCGTGACGGGATTCATGTCGCCGATTTCATCCAGAAAAAGTGTTCCGCCGTTGGCCAGCTCGAACTTCCCCTTCTTCTGCTGCGCTGCGCCCGTGAACGCGCCGCGTTCGTAGCCGAACAGTTCTGACTCAATCAGCGTTTCAGGCAGCGCGGCGCAGTTCACGGGAACGAACGCTTTCCCGGCGCGTAGCGAGCGTGCGTGAATCTCCTGCGCCATCAGGTCCTTGCCGGTTCCGCTTTCACCCAGGATCAACACCGTCGAATCCGTGCCGGCCACGCGATCGGCCATGGCAAACGCGTTGCGCATCTGCTCCGAGCGGCCGATCATCCCGCCAAACTGTCCTTCCGCGGTCAGCTGCCTGCGCAGCGAGTCGTTTTCCTGCTCGAGCGAACCGAGCCTCAAGAGGTTGGCCACGCGCTGCCGCAGCTCTTCCAGCTCGAATCCCTTCACCAGATAGTCGGCTGCTCCGAGGCGCAGGGATTCGACTGCCGTCTTTGCCGCATCGAGAGCGGACACCATCAGCACCGGGATCTGCCGGCCTTCGCTGCGAATCAGTTTCAAGAACGCTAATCCATCCATTCCCGGCAAAACCACGTCCAGCAGGATCAGATCCGGTTTTTCGGCAGGCATGGCTTCGCGCGCGGCTTCAGCGGAGTCCGCTTCGGCAATGCGGTATTTCGCCTCAAGCGCACGCCGCAGTGCATACCTGGCCGCCGGCTCGTCGTCCACAACCAGAATCGTTTTCATTTCTCATCCTTGTCGACCGGCAGCCGTACGGAAAAGCGAGTGCCGTGGCCGCTGGCGAGGGGGCTTTCAATTTCGAGAGTTCCGCTGGCTTCAGCGACCCGTTTAGAGACGATGGCAAGACCAAGTCCCGTGCCTTGCGTCTTGGTGGTGAAGAAGGGCTGCAGCACTTTTTCGCGCAGGTCCGGGGGAATGCCCTTGCCGTCGTCCTCGACAGAAATCAGCGCCCGCTGCCGCTCCTCGATGACTGCGACGCCGACCCGTCCGTTCTCTGCCGCTGCCTCCAGGGCATTTACGATCAGGTTGGACAGAATGTCGTTAAGCGCTTCCTTTCCCGCGACGACCGGCAGCTTTCCGTTCGATGAAATCGTCAAGCGCACACCCTTGCGTTCGGCTTCGTGGCGAAAAACCTCCGTTACTTGCCTGACGACCTGCGCTGCGTCGCAACTGGAGTTGGCCTCGCCTAAAACGGCCGGGCGGCTGAACTGCAGAAGCTGGGCGAGCTTGTTGGAGAGTCGGGAAATCTCGGCAAGAACCATTCTTGTTTCGGACTTCAGCGCGTCCGGCATTTCGGGATTTTCAAGCTGCACCTGCAAGATGGTCTTAATGGAGCCGAGCGGGTTTTTCAAATTGTGCGAGATGCTTGCAGCCATCTGTCCGAGACCGGCTAGCCGCTCGCGCTCGGCCAGTTCGCGCTCAAGCCGCAATTTTTCTTCAATGAGTCTCGCCACGTCGATGGCCGCAGGCAGTTGCTCGCAGAGAAGTCTCATGGCGGCTTGGATTTCCCCGGAGAGCATCGCCCCGTGTGGACGGACTTCTAAAACCGCGTCGAGCAGTCCAGGCTGATAAATGGAAAAGCTTTCCATGCCGAGGCGCTCTGCGTCCTGACGGCGAGGGGCTTCGGGCAGTGCGGGCTCGAGGCTCTCAATCGAAACCTCTTCGAACTCAAACTGCTCTTTGATCCGGTTTTCGATGAACTGGATCAGATTGCGCAGATTGCCTTCCCGGGCCTTGCCGCGAATCTCGCGGACCAGGCGCCAAACCTCGTCTATGCGGTCTTCCGTCGTCTTGCGGATGCGCCTGGCCAGAATCCGCTGGATCGGCTCAATGAATATGACCAGAACGAACAGCAGGATCGCGGCCGTGGCTTCTGGCGGCAGGACAGGCTCGAGAAGATTGCTGACGCGGCGAACCAGCGCTAGGTAGAGAAGCGCCAAAAAGGTGACCGAGACCGCATAGAGTAGGCTGGTCTGGCGGCCGATCTGCAAAAAATTGTGTTTCTCGAGGGCGTAGATGAGAACCGCAAACAGCGGGATGGGTAGAAATTCGAGTGTGACCGCCGCGAAAGCGGTCACAGCGGGCGAAACAAGAAAATTCCGATAGCCGACGAAGAGTACGAGCAAGCTGCACAGGCCCATCGCCGAAGCGGCCAGAAAATGAAAGACTCTTTCGTTCTTGTTGCTGGTGGCTCTGGCAAAGCGCAGCTGCCAAACCGCGCTTGCCGCGGCGACGCCGGCCAGGCCCAACCCGAAAAAGGTCCCGAAGCTGTTCGCGGGGGCCAGAAAATCGGATCCTTGCGCTAGGGCCAACCCGGGATACGCCCTGATGGCGAACAAAGCGACCAGCGCATAACAAAGGGTCAGTACCAGCCGCTTCAGGTAGGGTCGATCCAGCCGGCCGCG
>Ga0126370_10001623_pt1 | contig 10349 bp, 6 predicted proteins | sample PanSoiMetaPlot_3_FD_92586 | JGI IMG/M metagenome (GOLD analysis project Ga0126370, IMG submission 92586) | Tropical forest soil microbial communities from Panama - MetaG Plot_3 | ecosystem: Environmental > Terrestrial > Soil > Tropical forest > Bulk soil | place: Panama | collected 2016-02-17 | reverse complement strand
CTTTTCCTGCTCCAGCTCGCCCAGCGCTACCCCAGCATCGCTGGGGTCGTTGGCTGGGTCGATCTTTGCTCACCACACGCCGCCAAACGCCTGAAGCACTTTTCGCAATTCGATAAGCTCCGCGGCTTCCGCCACATTGCGCAGGACGAGCCGGACGACCACTTTCTCGTTCGCCCGAATTTCCTGCGAGGCATCGCGCTTCTTCGTGAATTTGGTTTCACCTATGACGTTCTCATATATCCCGAGCAGTTGCCCGCCGCTCTCGAACTCGTCTCGCAATTTCCTGAACAAAAATTCGTTATCGACCACATTGCAAAACCCGAAATCAAAATGCGCAGCCGGGCCGGCTGGGCCGCCCTTATGCAAAATATCGCCGCGATGCCTAATGTCTATTGCAAGCTTTCCGGCCTGGTCACGGAAGCCGACTGGAAAAACTGGAAGAAAGAGGATTTTCGGCCCTACTTGGATGTAGTATTCAGTGCGTTTGGCACGAAGCGCCTGATGTTCGGCTCTGATTGGCCGGTGTGTCTGCTTGCTGCCAGCTATCAGCAAGTGGCCGACATTATCGAAGACTACGTCCAAGGTTTCGCGGCGGACATCAAGGACAAAATCTTTGGCGACAATGCGGCGGACTTTTATCAGTTGAAAGCGGCGAAGCGTGGACTTGCAGCTTAAAGACAAGGTCGTCCTCATCACCGGTGGCGGGAAGGGAATTGGCGCGGCCATCGTTCGCGGCTGCTCGCGCGAAGGCGCCGTTCCAGTTTTCGTGGATAAAGACGTGGAAGCCGCCGATCAGCTCAAAAAGGAGCTGTCCGGCGCGGGTGCGAAGTGCAACTTCATCTCTGCCGACGTGATTCCGGCGGAAAATTGCGCTGCCATCGTGGACCAAACGCTTCGCGAATTCGGCCGTCTCGATGTGCTGGTCAACAACGTCGGCGTTAACGATAACGTCGGGCTCGAAACCGGCTCACCGGAAAAATACCTCAAGTCGCTGCAATTGAATTTGCTTCATTATTACAACATGGCGCACTATGCGCTGCCCGCGCTGAAGAAAGTGCAAGGCAACATTGTGAACATCGCCTCCAAGGTCGCCATGACCGGCCAGGGGAAAACTTCCGGCTATACTTCCGCAAAAGGCGCGATTCTTTCGCTCACGCGCGATTGGGCTTGCGAATTGCTCCCTTACGGCATCCGCGTCAACGCGCTGGTTCCCGCCGAAGTCATGACCCCTCTCTACAAATGGTGGCTCAACACCTTCCCCAATCCTGAGGAAAAGCTCCAGCACATCGTCTCCAAAATCCCGCTCGGCAAGCGCATGACGCAGCCGGAAGAGATTGCCGCCATGGTGCTGTTCCTGATTTCATCGCAGGCCAGCCATATCACCGGGCAGCACGTTCTCGTGGACGGCGGCTACGTGCATCTCGATCGCGCTTTGACGTGATGAACAGGAAACCGACAGGGTGCTGAAAGATGGTGTCATTCTGAGCGCATCCGATTAGGATGCACGAAGAATCTCAACCGCTCGAGGGCTCGATAGGTGTGTTGGTTGAGATCCTCCGCTTCGCCTGCCTGCCGCAGGCAAGCTCAGGATGACAGCCTCATAAGCCTTGAGGCACGTCACTGGGTCCGTCTCGCTGGTAGTGGCAAGCCCGGAAAACGCAGCATGGAGGGAAATTGGCAGTGCACTCCGCTCCTCTCACCGAACGAAAATATGTTCTGCCGTTCATTTTGATCACGAGCCTGTTTTTTCTTTGGGCCTTCGGCGTCAACTTGAACGACGTGCTCATTCCGCACTTCAAAGCGGCGTTCAGCCTGAGCGATTTTCAATCCTCGTTTATTCAAGTGGCCTTCTTTGGCGGCTATTTTCTGGCGGCGATGGTCGCGGGTCGCTTGATGGAGCGCATCGGCTACAAGCGCGGAATTCTCAGCGGCTTGTTTCTCTGCGCCGCGGGAGCGTTCCTTTTTGTGCCCGCAGGGTCACTCGGTGTTTACGGACTGTTCTTGGTTTCCTCGTTCGTCCTTGCTTCCGGCCAAAGCTTCCTCGAAGTCGCGGCCAATCCTTATGCGACAATTCTCGGCGCGCCGGAAAGCTCAGAACGCCGCCTGAACGTTGCGCAGTCATTCAACGGCGTTGGCTACTTCGTGGCGCTGTTTGCCATTGGACCAAAGATCCTTTCCGCGAAAGTTCCGAGCGCGGAAGAACTCGCGCAGCTTAGCCCTGCGGCCTTGCAGGCATATCGCACCTCGCAAACCGCGACGGTCCGCATTCCGTACGTGGTTATGGGCGGTGTTTTTCTGTTGGTCGCCGTCATTATTTACTTTGCGCATCTGCCCGAAATCCGCGAATCGGCTGCGGCTGAGGAAGCCGAAGCTTCCGCGAGCTGGCGCGGCGTTCTCGCTCACAAGCATCTTGTGAGCGGCGTGGTCGCGCAATTTCTCTACGTCGGCGCCCAGGTAGGCGTCGGCAGCTTTGTCATTCGTCTTGTAATGCATACGCAGCCGCTTCTGGGGCCGCGTGAGGCGTCCCGATATCTGGCGTTTCACGCATTTGCTTTCATGAGCGGGCGTTTTATAGGCTCCGCGCTGATGAAACCCATTCCTCCATCGCGCCTGTTGGCCGTTTTTGGCGGCGGCGCGCTGGCGTGCGCCGTGGTCGCTACTTCGACGGCCGGCCTCGCTCCGGTTTACGCAGTCGTGCTGATCGGCTTCTTCCACTCCATCATGTTTCCCACGATTTTCGCGCTGGGCATCAAGAATCTGGGGCCATTCACCAAGCGCGGCTCGTCGCTGCTCATCATGGCGATTAGCGGAGCCATGGTTGTGCCGCCCATTATGGGCAAAATCTCGGACCTGTCGAACATCCAGCGGGCCTTTTGGGTTCCGCTGCTGTGTTACGCCTACGTCCTGTATTTCGCGGCACGTGGTTATAAGCCGAGTGCAGTTTTGGCGACGGAAGCCGCCCCGGCAACTAACGCTTGAAGGGCCGAGTGTCATTCTGAGGGCATGCGATGAGGATGCCGAAGAATCTCAACTGGCCCAAGCCGCAGGTCATTCGTTGTGGTCCCTGCCCTGCTTGCAGCAGGCAAGCTGCGGAAGGCAGGCTTCGTCCCCAAAAGGCGAGGCCTCAGGATGACATGAACGCTCTGACGAGCCCTCATTCACGAAAGCCGAGATGCCATGACCAAACGCTACTGCTTCACGCTGAACCTAAAAGACGATCCGGGACTCATCGCCGAATACCGCCGCTATCACGAAAAGATCTGGCCAGAAATCACCCGGAGCATTCGCGATTCGGGAATCGTGGACATGGAAATCTATCTCCTGGGCACGCGCATGTTCATGATCATGGAAGCGGACGAAACCTTTTCCTTCGAAAAAAAAGCAAAAGCCGATGCGGCGAACCCGAAAGTTCGGCAATGGGAAGAGCTGATGTGGAAGTTCCAGAAGCCGCTGCCGAACGCGAAGCCTGGGGAAAAGTGGATGCGGATGGAGAGGATCTTCACGCTCGAGGCGGCGAGTGGTGAGTGACAAGTGGCGGGTTCCACAACGGGACGAAAGATGGTACACCCCGGCACCTTTTGTAAGAGTGGCAAATAAAGGACTTACGGCATACGGAATTTGGAAGAATATGCGGAAGATTGTAGAGAAGCCAAGAAGGCGGCAGCTGGCTGCCGCACTCCACATGGAACCTTCGCCTTGGTGATCAAATCTTGTAGTAACACTTCTGGTAAATACGGCGCGAAATGTCCAAGTGTATAGGAGTGACGATAGCTTTAGAGTGGCTTCGACGACAGGAGCTTGACGGCTTTGACTCCGCGGTCTAGATTTACCGTCACCTAGCACACAGCGCAAGTTCGACAATGAAGTTTTAAAGCTTTCTGGCACGTCGTGGCGTGCAGAGCTGCCGTTGTCACGCAGTTGGGCGTGACCCAGGTTCTGCTGCCTGCGGACAGCGTCCGGAAAGAGGTCACACGTGTACCGAACGTACGAAATTCTCGAGGTTATGGCGGATGGTTCGACGGTAAAGCGAAGCGTGGTTACCGGGCTGGAATTTGCGAAGGTAACGCTCGAAGATTTAGCCAAACGCACCGCGAACGAATGCATTGCCGAGGACGCAAGAACGCACCAGGTTGTCGCACAGTTGAACATTCCCCCAGTGAAGCGAAGGCTCAAACGGATTTTCCAGATTGCTTACGACGAACAAGCGGGGCTGCGTAGCGCCGCGCTGCTGAGAAGCCATGGTTACGGTGTGATTTCCGTGTTGAGCAACGAAGCCGCGAAAGTTCTTTTGTCTTCCATTCAGAAATATGATCTCTTTCTTGTCGGCCAGGCCGCACCGGAGGAAAATCGCAGAGAGATGGTGAACTGGCTGAAAGAGAAATACCCGGATGTCAAAGTCCTTGCGTTGAATCCGCCGCATCAGCCGCTCCCAAATGCCGATTACAATGCGTTGGCGAACGACCCTGAAAGCTGGCTGCCGTTCGTCACGGAACGAGTCGCGTTGGGCGCTTCTGCACGCTAATCCTTCCCTTGCAGACTGAAGAGAATAGTCTCTGGCCTTTGGGGCGGAGCGAAACGGCGCTCACGTCACGCCTCCCGAGCCGTGCCCTTGGCAGCATCCCACAGGATTCTTTTTCCAGCGCGGTAGGAGAGGTTCACCATGTGGCCCGCCGCAGCGGCGCGATGACCGACTTCTGCGGTTTCGTAGCCTGGCTGGCGCGTGCGCACGGCCTCAAAGAAGTTCGCCAGGTGAAGCACGACGGAGTCCGGCTTATCTTCAAAAACAATGCTCTCCGGCGCAGGCTTCGATCCGCGTCCTTCAGACTCCTGCCGATGTGTGTCCTGATTCATGAATTCTTCCTGCATGGCCTTCGGCCAACTATCGATCGAATAATCATAGCCTTCGGCTTTGGATTCGGCCTGCTCCGTCATGGAGTGTGTGGGGAGAAGCGACAATGAGCCATCGGTGCCAAGAAACTGAATCCCTTGGCCTGCGGTGGAGGCGCTGTTGAACGTGGAAGACATGACCACGCAAAAGTCTTCGTAGTCGAAGAGCGCGTCGAGAGTGTCGGGGACTTCACGGCCGTCGCGCCGGAAGAGAATTCCACCGCAAGCGGTCACGCTTCGCGGCATTGCGGCGCCCATGATGAAGTGGATAGAAGTAATGAGGTGGACGAAGAGGTCCGTTGAGATACCGCCGGAATAGTCCCAATACTTGCGGTAGCGGAACACGCGCTCGGGACTGTAGGCGACTTTGGGTGCGGGGCCGAGCCATTCCTTCCAATTGAAATTGACGCCGTCTTGAAGATCGAGAGGGATGGGGTAGTTCCATGCGCCAGTGGAACTATTGCGATTGTAGGCAGCGGTGACCTTGGTGACTTTGCCGAGCTTGCCGGAGCCGACGATTTCACGCGCCTTCTTGTGCTGGTCGGAGGAGACCCATTGGCTGCCGACCTGTACGATGCGCTTGGTGCGCCCCGCGGCCTCGATGATTTGGGGGCCGTCTGCAATCTGGTGGGTCATGGGCTTTTCGATGTAGACGTCTTTGCCGGCGCTGAGAGCGTCAAGCACCATAGGCAGGTGTTGATGATCGGGCGATGCGATGACCACGGCGTCAATGTCCTTGCGGTCGAGTAATTTCTTATATTGCGCGAAATTTGTGGCAATCTTCCCGTCGGTGCGCTCCTTCGCGCGCGCGAGGTGCCCCTGGTAACAATCGCAGACTTCGACCAGGTTCGCTTGCCCGGTTTCCTTGACGGCTTCCATTAAAATGTTGCCGCGAATGCCGAACCCGATGAAGCCGAGGTTGACGCGATCATTGGGGCCGAGTGGCTTGGGCGAGGGTGAGGAAGGGAAATTGAGCCAGTTGCCGTTGAGCATCAGGCCGAGGCTCGCGGCGCCGGTTGCGCCGTGAAGCATGAAGTCACGTCGTGTGGATTTTGGCATTTTGTTTAACTCCTGATTCTTCCTCTGCGCTAGGCGAGGATATTTCCCTTGCTGCCAGTCCGAAGAATGAACCTTACCTCAGAGCGGAGGTCTTTGGTAGATGAGAATAGAGTGAGGAATGGGGAGGCAGGCAGAGAGAAAGAACCGGCCGAAAAACGCTGAAAGCCTTCTCCGGAATGGTTTCCCGGAGAAGGCCTTCAGGACAGACTCGAAGCTAGCTACAGATTTATGGGAACGCCAGATACGTCCACAGGTCGTCCAAATAGCCTGGAGGAGCACCCGCAGAAGCATCGAAGCCCTCTCCACCGAAGAACCAAACATAACGGCTGGCGTCAGGCTGCCAGATGGCGGTTCCGCGGCGGGCGCCCGCGATGTTGTTCACAAACGGTATGCCGTTGGTGAGGTAGGCGCCGCTCTCGTTGACGTTGCTTGAGCCTTTCCACCAGATCCACTGACCGCTGCTAGCCTGGTATTCCCAGATGTCATCCAGGAAGCCGACGGGTTGGGTGACTACTGAGCCATACCCGAAGCCGCCATAGAAAAAGAGGTTGTTTTTGGGATCGGTCCAGCCCACGGCGCCCCAGCGCGAGCCCGGGAAGTTGCCGGCTGCTGCCACGGTTTGTGTACCGTACGATCCGTTCTGGTTGGCAAGGCCCGTTGTTCCGCCGCCAGAAACCCAAGTCCACTGGCTCGCAACAGGGTCAAACTTCCACAAATCGTTCAAGGTCGCGCCCACACCCGGGGCGACACTGGTTCCGATGGAGTCAAGCCCGAATCCACCGAAGAGCCAGACGACTCCCGTTGAGTCCTCCCAGAGAACACCGTTCTGGCGGCCTCCAGGAATGTTGGTGGCTGCTGCCGTGCCCAGCGTGCCATAAACGCCATTCTGGCCGGCCACGTTAGAGGTTGCTGAGCTGACAAGAGTCCACGTGCGGGTGGCAATGTTGTATTTCCAGAGGTCGTTGAGAAGGCCGATGTTACCGGCAGTATCCACGCCCTGGCCGCCAAAGAGCCAGACGTTGGTTCCATCTGTAAAGTTGGCGGCTCCCCAACGTCCGCCAGGGAAAGTGGCAGTCGTTGATGGATTGGCAAGGTTCGACCCTGCCATCCAGATCCAGTTGCCGGCGAAGCTGCCATCATTATTGGAGGCGCCTGGAACGAACTCCCACACGTCATTCAGAAGTTCGTAGTCCAGGCTGGTGCCGAAAGCGGGGTATCCTTGACCGCCAAACATCCATAGATTTCCTCCGGCATCCGTCCAGGTCACGCCGCCCCAGCGCGAGCCTGGCTCATTGACTAGGGGAGTGGCGAACCCAAGCGTGCCGTATGTTCCCGATACGTTTTCCCTCATCAAGTCCGGCCACGTGCTCTGTACGACAGGACCGGCGTTAACCGGAACCCAACACGATCCAACCGTGAAGGGGCAGGCCGGATCCCAGAACCAGATATCGTTCAGGAATCCCGGAACTTGAGCGCCCAAAGATGATTTCAATCCAAGTCCGACGCCACCAAAAAGCCATTTCCTGCCCGTCAGGCTATCGCTCCAAGTCACGGCGAAATCCCTGCCTCCCGGTGTGTTGAGGTCTGCGCTGGGGGGAGTTGGCGTGCCTGCCGTGGCATAGTTGTCGGCTTTGTTGGTGCCGGCGATATACCACGAGATCCAGTTCCAGTCGTTGTGCTGGCAATCGACAAGTACGTCGGAGACGTTAGCCTTGGCGAGGCCGGTCCCGTTGAACACGTTGCACGGCTGAGGCTGGCTGGTGGGCTGCAGGAACACAGAGACGTTGTAAATGCTGCCATTTGTAATTTGCGTTGGGAACGTAAAGCTGGTGTTGCCGGTTACGAAGAGGTCGTCACCAGCGTTGTCCTGGATCTCGACGGTGTTGCCTGTGCCCGGTACGAGTCCAACCACAGCGCCGCCAATGGCGAAAGCGGGTTGCGGACAAATGATTTGCACGTTGTTAACGGGGCCGTTAGCGGTGCCCGTACCGTTTAGCACCGTGCAGGTCTGCCCTGGGCCAGAAGGCTGCGTAAGAATCGTAACGGCATAGGCAGCGCCCGCCGCAATGGGCGTGGGGAAAGTGAAACTCACATTGCCGGTGCCGGAAATGTTGAGGTTGTCCTTCCCATTGTCCTGCAAAACCATGCCGCCGCCCACTAACCCGGAAATGGTTCCGCCGATGGGGAAGATGTTTCCGCAAGTGACTTGAACGTTCGTAACGTCGGCGAGAGCCGTGCCGGTTGCGTTGGTGACGCTGCAATTCTGCGCGGGGCTGGAAGGTTGCGTCTTGATGGTCACCTTGTAAGTGCCGCCGCTGGCAATCTTGGTCGCAAATGTAAAAGTGACCGTACCCGTGCCCGTGATGGTGAGGTCGTCGCCGCCATTATCCTGAAGCACCAAGCCGGTGCCGGTCAGGCCGACGATCGAACCGCCGATCGAGAACGGACCGGTAGCACCTCCACCGCCACCTGTCCCTCCTCCTCCACCCGTTCCTCCACCGCCGCCGGTCCCGCCGCCGCCGGTTCCGCCGCCGGTCGGACGTTTGAGGCTGCAGGAGCTGGAAAACAGGGCAATGATAAGAAGGCTGGAAAACACCAAAGCCTTGGGGACGAATTTCCTCACGGTATTTCTCCTTAGACCCTCGCCGGTCAAATCGAATCTCTCCAGGGGAGTGATGACCTTTGAGGCCTTACTCCGCCCGCATAAGGCTGCGCGTGAAGGGGCAACCATGACCTGGCTGCGACGAAAGAAAGTTGTGCGCGCGAATCCTTCGAGGACGCCTTCTGCGAGCCCAGAATAGGGTGGTCATAGTACTGGGGCAATTGGCAGGTAAGGCATCTGTGCCCACGTCATTACTGACACTTACGAACCCAGAATTAGGGGCGGGAGGAGCGCTTTGGGGGGCAGAGGAGACCGTTTAGGGACCAGGAAATGGCTTCGATTTGAACGGTTAAGATTTGAAAGTGAGAAGAGCAACTGATATATGTCTTGGTTCGCTGTGTGAAGCGGAGATCAGAGAACGGAGATTAGAAGAAAGGCAGAAGGCAGAAAGTAGAAGGCAGAAAGTAGAAGGCAGAAAGTAGAAGGCAGAAAGTAGAAGGCAGAGAAGAGGGATTTCTCATCGGCTGCGCAGGTCCGAAATTACGAGGCGTTGCGCTCGAGAGGGAGCGCATGCCATGAAAGGTAGGAGTGGCGGAGGACGATGAAGATCAAAGATGCAAAGGTGATTATTTGCAGCCCGGGGCGGAACTTCGTGACGCTGAAGATCACGACGGAAGACGGAATTTACGGGCTAGGGGACGCCACGGTGAATGGGCGGGAGCTCGCTGTCGCGAGCTACCTGACGGACCATGTGCTTCCGTTGTTGATTGGGCGAGATGCCCGACGGATCGAGGACACCTGGCAATACCTCTACAAAGGCGCGTACTGGCGGCGCGGGCCAGTGACCATGTGCGCGATTTCCGCCGTGGACATGGCGCTGTGGGATATCAAAGGCAAAGCGCTGAACGTGCCGTTGTATCAGCTACTGGGAGGAGCGTCGCGTGAAGGCGTGCTGGTGTATGGACATGCCAGCGGGCAGGACATTGAGGACACGGTCAAGGCCGTGGCCCATTATCAGAAGCTGGGTTACAAGGCTATTCGCGCCCAGAGCGGGATTCCGGGGATTCCGAGCACCTACGGCGTTGGGCACGGGAAGATGTATTACGAGCCCGCGACAAAAGACTGGCCGCAGGAAGATGTGTGGAGTTCGGAACTGTACATGAATTTTGTGCCGCAGCTGTTTGCGCGGCTGCGGAAAGAGTTTGGCGAAGATGTTCCGCTATTGCATGACGTGCACCATCGCCTAACGCCCATCGAGGCGGCGCGGGTGGGGAAGAGCCTGGAGCCGTATCACTTGTTCTGGCTGGAGGATCCGACTCCCGCGGAGTTGCAGGAGGGTTTTCGGCTGATCCGGAAGCACACGACGACGCCGATTGCGGTCGGCGAAGTGTTCAATTCGATTTACGATTGCCAGCAGCTCATTCAAGAGCAATTGATTGACTACATTCGAACAGCGGTAGTGCATGCGGGCGGGATTTCGCATGTGCGAAAGATTGCGAGCTTGGCGGAGCTGTATCACGTGCGGACGGGGTGCCATGGAGCGACGGACATGAGTCCGGTATGTATGGCGGCGGCGCTGCATTTTGACTTGAGCGTGCACAACTTTGGGATTCAGGAATATATGCGGCACACGGAAGAGACGGATCGGGTTTTTCCGCATAAGTACAGTTTTACGGACGGGACGATGCATCCGGGAGACGCGCCGGGCCTGGGCGTGGATTTTGATGAGGTGCTTGCCGCGAAGTATCCCTACAAGCGGGCGTATCTGCCGATCAACCGGAAGCTGGATGGGACAATGCAT
>Ga0126370_10001621_pt1 | contig 10351 bp, 12 predicted proteins | sample PanSoiMetaPlot_3_FD_92586 | JGI IMG/M metagenome (GOLD analysis project Ga0126370, IMG submission 92586) | Tropical forest soil microbial communities from Panama - MetaG Plot_3 | ecosystem: Environmental > Terrestrial > Soil > Tropical forest > Bulk soil | place: Panama | collected 2016-02-17 | reverse complement strand
CTGGGGCGCGTCGCGCGAGGCGCCGACCGCGTGCATGCGGCCTATCGTGCGGCCGATTCGCCGGCGATTCTCGGCGTCGAGCTCGTCGAGCGAGCGCCCCCGCACCTTCGGGAACGCCGCATAGTAGATGCCCTCGATCTCGCTGAGGCTGGCGCCGGTGCCGATATCGATCGGCGCGACAGCCGGCACCTCGGCGCCCACGAGATCCGCGAGGAAGGCGTGTTCGTCCAGGATCGTATCGCGCGACCAGCGCCCCGGCCGGTAGAACTTCACGACCAGGCGACGCTCGTCCTCCAGCTCCACTTCGTAGACGCGGTTCTCGAAGGCGCGCAGCGGCAGGCAGCGACCGGTGCAGCGCAGGCCGCCAACCTCGACCGCGTCCAGGACGCGATCGGGGGTCAGCGCGAAAAACGTCGCCCCGGGCTCTCCCGCCACGCTTGATACCATAGCGCGCCGCAGGCAACATTCACCAGGGAGGCCGCGAATGCCCGAACGCAAGCTACCGACCGAGCAGGAAGTGCAGGGCTGGATCCGCGATCGACGCAACTGGGGCCGCTGGGGCAAGGACGATCAGCTCGGCGCCATCAATCTCATCACACCGGCCAAGCGCGCGGCTGCGGCCCGACTGGTCCGCACCGGGCGCAGCATCTCGCTCAGCCGGCCGTTCCCAAAGGACCCCGGCCCGAACAATCCGCTGCCGGCGCACCACTTCATGCGGACGCATCCCCGGGGCAAGGGCGGCTTCTCGGCGGACTACTACGGCATCTACTACCACGGCATCGCGTCCACCCACATCGACGCGCTCTGCCACACCTGGGACGACGACGCGATGTGGAACGGCCGCGACCCGAAGAAGGAGATCACGTTCGAGGGCGCGCGATTCGGATCGGTCGAGCACTGGGCCGAGGGGATCATGACCCGCGCCGTCATGCTCGACGTGCCGCGACACCGCGGCGTGCCGTGCGTGACCCACGACGCGCCGGTGCACGGCTGGGAGCTCGACGACATTGTCACCAAGCGCGGGGTCAGGCTCGAGCCGGGCGACGCGGTCTGCGTCTACTCGGGGCGCGAGGCGTGGCAGGCGCAGGATCCCGAGCGGCCGTACGGTCGCCCGTTCAACCCGATGCAGCAGCAGCGCCCGGGTCTCCACGTATCGTGCCTGCCGTTCCTGCGCGACCACGACGTGAGCGTTCTGGTGTGGGACATGCTCGATCACCTGCCGATCGGCTACGACATCCCGTGGGCCGTTCACGCGGCAATCTTCGCCTACGGCGTGGCGCTGGTCGACAACGCCCTCCTCGAGCCGCTCGCGAAGGCGTGCGTGGAGGAGCAGCGTGACGAGTTCATGCTGCTCGTCTCGCCGCTGCGCGTGGTCGGCGGCACGGGCTCGCCGGCGAATCCGCTCGCCGTGTTCTGAGCATTCATCGGCGTTCACGCCCTGCCCTGCGGGGCTTGCGTCGAAATCAGCCCGAGCCACTCTCTGGCCAGAGCGACCGTGACGTCTGGCTGCTCCAGGGTCGGCAGATGGCCGCAGCCATCGAGCACAAAAAGGCGCGCTCCCGGGATGAGGCCACCCATATCGGCACCGTGCTGCGGGGCGGCGAGACGATCTTCCCGGCCCCACACCAAGAGCGTCGGACAGGCGATCCGGGCCAGACCGGGGCGGCGATCGACCCGACCGAGCAGCGCGGTGTTCTGCCGCACGAACACGTCGGGACCCGCCTGCCGCGCCATGCTACGGAAGCTATTCACGGCGTCGAGGGCGTGGGGTCCCTGATCGCATGTGATCGTGCTCGCCAGCTCCTCGACGACTGCTTCGAACTTTCCGCTTTGCACCCGATGGTTCCGTCGGCGCGCGGCAGCGGGATCGCGGTGAGACCCGGGATTGCATCCCGTGAGCCACAGCCCCAGCACGCGGGCGGGCGCGAGGGCGACGACTTCCAGGGCGAGACTCCCTCCATACGAGGTTCCGGCGAGCAGAAAACGTGGTGGCGCGCGTCGCAGGACCTCGGTTGCCGCCTCGGCCATGGTCGACTCGGCGACCGTCAGTGTCATGGGCTCGACGAGATCACGCAATCGTTCGATCTGGGGGCGATACAGCTCATCGTCGCAGAGCATCGCCGGGAGAAGGACCAGCGTCGGCCGTTCGCGATCGTCGTTGACGTCCGACATCTCTAGGCTGAAAGCGATCGAACCGATCGCTCGAGACGCGACACGGCGTCGGCGCCCACGAAGTGGAACGTGTGGATGCCGAGTCTCGCGGCAGCCTCGACATTCTCGATTCGATCATCGACGAAGAGCGCGTGGCGCGGTCCCACACCGAGCCGCGACAGACACATCTGGAAGATCGCCGGATCCGGTTTCGCAGCGCCGACCTCGCACGAGACGACCACCACGTCGAACCATCGCGCCAGCTGGCGCTCCGCTCGGATGCGGGCCATGACCTCGGGGACTCCGTTCGAGAGAAACGCGGTCCGTCCCCCTGCGTGCCGGAACGATTCGGTCAGGCGCCACACTTCCTCTCTGTACTCGGTCCATGACGCCACGTCCGCCTCGACCAATCTCGCCGTGATGGCTCCAAGATTCCAGGGCGCGGACGAATGGCCGAGAGTGTCCAGGGCCCGCCGCCAGTACTCGGCCGCTGGCAGCCCGGCGTCGTACAGAGGGCGATGCTCCCAGTACGCATCACGGAAAACGCTCAGCGGAACTCCGATCTGTGACGCCAAGGACTCGCACCAGTTGCTCGGTTGCGGGTGACTCAAGACGTTGCCGTAGTCGAGAATCAGGGCTTCCAGCGGCATGACCCGCCTCCCTGGACAGGCTGCGCCATCAGGTGCTGGCATACGGGATCGGGCCGGCATATTGCGTGTGAAGCGGGGCCCAGCGCGACGCCCAGAGGCGCGCGAGTGTGGCGCCGAGCTGGGTCAGGTGCAGGCGATCGTGCTCGACCCAGGCGGCGAGAATGTCCAGGCCCGAGAGGCCGCCGGTGCGAGGGTGCGCGACCACGGTCGTGAGGCGGGACGGGGCGGCCGTCGACAGCATGTCGAGGCTTGCCGCCCGCCGTTCCCGGAAGGTCGCGAGCGCGCGCGGCCCGTCGTCCTCAAGATAGCGACGCTCGATCGCCCAGCGCTCGGGGTCGATCGGCGTGAAGCGCTCGCCGCCAGCCAGCGCGACGCGGAGGCGCGCGCCGAAGTCCTCGGTCTCCTCGTCGCGGAGATGGCAGACGATCTCGACGGGCGCCCACTCGGCGGCGGCCGGGCGCGCCCGCCAGGACACCGGGTCCAGATCGTTCAGCAGGGCGTCGAGCACCACCGGAAAGCGCCCGAGCTCGATCCGAGCGTTCGTCAGGACGTCGCGGGCGTCGTGCACGGCTTGACACCTCCTTCGCCGGCGCTGTATAGCGCTCGCAGCATCACGCCCTCACGGAGAAGAGGATACTCGCATCTGACGCGCGCGCTGAGCCAACGCTCGCGCCCGACGGGGAGATGCGAGACCGCTTCTCGCCACCTGTCGCACCTGGTCGGAGCGATCGCGCGCTCGCTGACGCGCTCGAGCGCCGGGGATTCCTCGCCGAGAGCGCGCTCTGGAACGGCCCGTTCACGCCGTTCGCCGGCGGGACGGCCGTCGTCGTCCGCGCGACGTGGGACTACCACTTGGCGCTCGACGACTACCGCGCGTGGCTCGATCGTCTGAACGCGACCCGAGCCTTCAATGCGCCCGGGCTCGTGCGCTGGAACCTCGAGAAGAGCTATCTTACCGAGCTCGCCGCGCGCCGCGCTCCGGTCCCCGCCTCGGCCATCGTGGAGGCCGACGCCGCCCACGTCGCCGAGGCGCTCGTCGGCCGGCTGCGCGCGGCTTGACAGTCAGTGGCCGCCAGATCGATCATCGTGGCAACGTTCGATTTTCCCGGAGGGATGCGATGGCGATGACGTCGCTCGAGAGGGCCGAGGCAGCCGAGCATGCGATGAGCCAGGAGCTCGACCGGATCGTCGTGAAGTCGGTGATTTACACCTCGGGTGATCGCGATCCACGGCAGCCCCTGCCGCCACAGCAGAGTCAGGGCAAGCTCTACATGATGGGCCACGACCCGCGGCTGCCGCTGATGCCCGAGAAGCCGACCCTGTTCGACTTCTTCAAGTACCGCTTCGGGCCCTCGGCGCACGTGCTCCAGAGCGCGAGGCTGGCGAAGAAGAACGGCGTCAGCGAGAAGATCGTGCTGGCGTGCCTGCTCCACGACATCTCGGTCATGGGATTCATCCGCGGCGATCACGGCTACTGGGGCGCGCAGCTCGTCGAGCCGTACGTCGACGAGGAAGTGAGCTGGGCGATCCGCCATCACCAGGTGTTGCGATTCTTCGCCGACGAGTCGTACGGCTACAAGTACCCCGACTCCTACGTCCGCCTCTTCGGCGCAGACTATCAGCCCGAGCCGCACATCCAGGAAGCTTACCGTCGCGCGCGCGAGCACAAGTGGTACGAGACGTGCCGCCTGATCACCGTGAACGACCTCTACGCGTTCGATCCCAACGTGAAGGTCGAGCTCGAGGAGTTCACGGACGTCGTCGGCCGCCACTTCAAGCAGCCTAAGGAAGGGCTCGGCTTCGATCAGAGCCCGTCGGCGCACATGTGGCGGACGATGAACCACCCGACGAAGTATCTGTAAGCCACCGGCGGAGCGCCGGCGACCGCCTAGGAGAGCCGGCGCTCCATCAGCACCCACGTGGGCTCCGTATAGCCCTCGTGGCGCCGAAACTCGAAATCCTCGAAGCCGCACGATCTGAAGAGCTGGCGGTTCTCCTCCAGCTCGAGCCGCACGCCGAGCGTCATGCGCAGGAGCCCGCTCCGGCGCGCCTCACGCTCGGCCTCCTCGACCAGCGCGCGTGCGATGCCCTGCCGACGGTAGACCGGATCGACCGAGACGCGGCTGATGTAGAGCGACTCGTCCTCGACTTCCCACAGCACGGCGCCGACGACGATGCCGCCGCGCTCGAGGACCGCGCCCCCGCCGCGCGCGAGGTGCGCGGCAACGGTGGCGCCGGTCTCCTTCAGGGCGCTCGACGGCGGACTGGTCGGCCGCGGCTGCGCGGCGAACGCGCGCCGGATGAGATCGGCGATGACCGCGGCGTCGGCCGCCGTGGCGATGCGAATCGTGTGAGGGCCGGCACGCTCCACCATGGCCATGTATCGATTATAGGCATCAGAGCGCCACGCCCCAACGATCCGCGAAGGCGACCTCGCGCACCGGCCGTCGCGGCGGACGGCCGAACTTCCCCAACGGGTAGCCCAGCGGGATCAGGGCCGCCGTCTCGACGTCCGCCGGGATCCCGAGGAGCTCCTTCACCTGCTCGTCGCGAAAGCGGTGGATCGTCGTGATGCAGCTCCCGATACCGAGGGCGCGCGCGGCCAGCATGATGTTCTGCACCGCCGGGTAGATCGACGCCCCCGTGGTCAGGCTCGCCTTGGCGCCTGGATCCAGCGCGACGCACGCCAGGACGATCACCGGCGCGTCGCCCAGGTGCTCGGCCAGGTGGCGGGCCGACGCGAGCATCTTGCCTCCCGGGCTGTCGGCCGGCTCCTTCGCCGCTCCGGCGTAGTACGGCACCTTCATCAGCTCGCCCCACGCCTCGCGGTAGAGCTCGCCGAGCCGCGCGCGCTTGGCCCGGTCACGCACCACCACGAAGCTCCAGTTCTGGCGGTTGCCGCCGCTCGGCGCACAGATCGCGGCGTCCATGATCTTCCGCAGAACGTCGTCGGCGATCGCGTCCGACTTGAGGCGTCGCATCGCGCGCTGCGTGGTCACGACATCGAAGAAGTCCATATGGCCTCCAGGGTATATTCGAGGTCCTTATAGGAGAGGACCATGCCCGACTACAAGTGCCTGATCTACGAAGTGAAGGACGCGGTGGCGACCCTGACCCTGAACCGGCCCGAGCGTCTGAACGCGCTGGGCGATACCCTGCGCGACGATCTCTACGACGCCGTGCTGCGGTCGAGCCAGGACCCGGACGTGCGTGCGATGGTCGTGACGGGCGCCGGCAAGGGCTTCTGCGCCGGCGGCGACGTCAAGGCCATGAACGATACCAAGGAAGGCCGCGCGCCGGCCCGCCCGCTCGAGGACAAGGTGGCCCCGTTGCGCGACCGCGTGCTGATGGCGATGCGCGACGCGCCGAAGCCGGTGATCGCGGCGGTGAACGGCGCCGCAGCCGGCGCGGGCATGAACCTGGCGCTCGGCTGCGACATTCGCCTGGCCTCGACCGCCGCGAAGTTCACGCAGGCGTTCGTCAAGCGCGGCCTGCATCCGGACTGGGGCGGCACCTACTTCCTGCCGCGCCTGGTCGGCATGGCCAAGGCGTGCGAGCTCATCTTCACCGGCGAGATCATCGACGCCCAGGAGGCGTTGCGCCTGGGGATCGTGAACGCCGTCTACGCACCTGAGGAGCTGATGCCGGCGGCCCGCGACCTCGCGCGGAGGATCGCCGCGGGTCCGCCGGTAGCGATCCGCCTGGCCAAGCGTGCGCTCTACCACAGCGAGGAGACCGACCTGCGCGGCGCCCTCGAGTTCGAGACGTTCGCCCAGAACGTCTGCTCCGAGACGGAGGACGCGCGCGAGGGCATCCGCGCGTTCGTCGAGAAGCGCGCGCCGTCGTTCAAGGGCCGCTGAGCGGCACGGGCCGGGCGGTCCAGCGTGACCCGCGGCCCCCGGCGTGACCCGCGGCCAACTCAGGGCATGGCGGCGATGAGGTCGATCTCCACGAGCGTGCCCGGCACGAGCAGCCCGGTCGTGCCCACGCTGGTGCGCGGCGGCGGCGTGGGAAAGAACTCGCGCCACGCCTCGTCGAAGCCGGCGAAGTTCGCGAGGTCCATGTGGAACACCTGCGCCTTGACGACCTGGTCGAGCGAGGTGCCGGCGGCCTTGAACGTCTTGTTCAGGTTTTCCAGCACGTAGCGAGTCTGCCGCTTGACCTCCGAGCCGTAGAACGGAAACGCGGGATCGACGCGTGCCTCGCGCGGCACGCCGGTCTTGTAGTCGCTCGCGATCTGGCCGGCCGCGAACACGAGATCGCCGACCCGCGTGGCCGGCGTGTAATGCGCGAGCGGCCGAGGAATGTCGGGCACTGCGACCGCCTGCGTGCGGGCCGACGGAAGCGCCGCGATCAGGTCGATCTCGACCAGCGTGTCCTTGACGAGCAGCCCCGTCGTCCCGATGGTCGTCCGCGGCGGCGGTGTCGGGAAGAACTCGCGCCAGACCTCGTCGAACGCGAAGAAGTTGTTCAGGTCCGTGTGGAACACCTGCGCCTTGACGACGCGATCGAGCGACGTGCCGGCCGCCTCGAACGTCCGTGCCAGGCTCTGCAGAACGTAGCGCGTCTGGCGCTTGATATCCGAGCCGTAGTACGGAAACGCCGGATCGACGCGCGCCTCGCGCGGGACGCCGCTCTTGAAATCGCTCGCGAGCTGACCGGCCGCGAAGACGAGGTCGCCTACCACGACCGCTTCGGAGTAGTTCGCCAGAGGCCGCGGGCCGCTCGACCGCACCACGCGTGCGGCCGCTCTCGGCATCACGGCGGTCAGGTCGACCTCGACGAGACAGCCGGGGACGAGGAGCCCGCTGGTGCCGATCGTCGTCCGCGGCGGTGGCGTCGGGAAGTACTCGCGCCAGACCTCGTCGAACCCGCTGAAGTGCGCGAGGTCGGTGAGGAAGACCTGCGCCTTCACGACGTGGCTCAGCGACGTCCCGGCGGTGTCGAACGTCGTCTTCAGATTCTCCAGCACGTAGCGCGTCTGCTTCTTGATCGCCGAGCCGTAGTAGGGAAAAGCCGGATCGACGCGCGCCTCGGGCGCCACGCCCTGCTTGAAGTCGCTGGCGAGATGGCCGGCCGCGAACACGAGATCGCCCGCACGCGTCGCCGGTGTGTAGCTCGCCAGCGGCTGCGGGATGCCGGGCACGGGAATGTCGAGTCGCGGCATGTCGGGAGCATAGCCTCTTCCCGACCCTGTATCCATCCCTTGACGTTGATCGCGCCAGGACTGCGTGGCTATCGTGGAGCGATGGCGATCCACGTGTCGTCAGCCGACACGGGCCGCCACCGCACCGTTCGGCTGGGAATACGAGAGCGTACAGCGCCTCGCGCGCGGCCTGTCGATTGTGCCCCTGGCGGCGCCCGGCATAGAGATTGCGATCGCCAACCTGCTGCCGCCGGCGTAGGAGGTACGGGACTCAGCGGCGCATGCGGCTCCTGCGGCGCTCGACGGCAGCGCCCCAGCTCGCGAGAAACGCGGTGATGAAGGCGTGCTCCTTCGCTGGATCGACGGCCAGGGTAGCCAGCGCCAGCGCGACGGCCAGCGCCGTGTGGTAACCCTCCGAGCGTGACGCGACGGCCCGCCGGTACGCGGGGTGAGCTTCGTTGACCCACACGGTCGACTCGACCAGGCGACCAAGCTCGGGGTCGTCCGGCCGCGGTTCGAACCCGATGGTCAAGCCGTAACGGACCTTGTGCCGCGCGCGCGTCCCCTCCGCGAGACTCCCCTCCATCGTTGCGGGCGCTATAGGCGGTGTCGGTTTCGCCTCGTCGGCGGGCAACTCCGTCGGTGGCGCATCGGCGAGCTCATCGGCCCCTGAGGCGGTATCGATCACACGGGGCACGGCCATGCCTCGCCCGACGGCTCCGGGCGCGGCGGCGCCTGACGGCAGACGCCGTTGTCCCCCGGCGCGTTGCTCGACCAGCGGGGCCAGCAGAGGAAACTCGTCGGCCAGATCCGCGAGCACCGCCTCGAGGTCGCGCTCGACCGGACGCGCGGCGCGCCGGCGAGCGCGCTCGGCTGGCTCGCCGGCATCCCCCCACAGACCGAGTTGATGCGCGACGGCTTCCTGGATCGCCTTCCGATAGGCGAGATAACTTGCCCCGCGCGCGCCCGCGCGAATGAAGTCGGCCTTGTTGAGCGTCAGGCACTCGGCGAGCGCCGGCACCTCGATCAGGCCCGAGACGCGGTCCGCCGCCGACGGGGAGAGCGCCAGCCAGTCCCAGCCGCGACGGATCACCTTGCCGAAGGTGCTGACGGCGACACCTCGCAAGTCGTCGGGCAGCGGCTCGGCCGATCTCACGAGGTAGCCGGCGCCGGCAGGCTTGCGGCGGCGCCCGATGCGAATGGCGAGCGGCGCGACTTCCGGCGCCTCGGCGCCTTGAGGATCGAGCGCGCGCCCGTTCAACACGAAGACCACGCCACGCGGATAGGGCTCACGCAGCATCATCGCGAGAGCCGGATCGAAGAGCGGCTGAAACGCTCGGCGCAGCACGCCCTCGACGAAGCCCGGATCGACCAGCGGCGAAAGCGCGCTGTCGGGCACGAGCCGCACGGCCGTTCCACGCGATGCCACACGCCCTGCCGGCGGCACCCGGTGCCACGGCGCCCTGTTACGCGAGGCCAGCCGCCACGCCGACGCGACGTGGTGCTTACCTCGTCGCGTCTCGGTGAGAACCTCCGTGCAGACCAGGAGCGCGATCTTGATGCCTACTCCGGCGAACCCGATGCCGGCGCCGCGCACCTTCGCGGTCGCCGCGATGTCGTGATAGCGGGCCAGCTCGCGCCGCCGCATGCCGGCGCCGTCGTCGACGATGGTCAGCGCCGGCACAACCGATTCGGTTGAGATCGCGATCGTCGTCGCCCCGGAGTCGAGCGAGTTCGCGACGATCTCGGTGAGAATCGTCGCCTCGGTCGACTCGGGATACGCGTCCCGCAGGTCTTCGAGCAGGTGCTGAAGATCGACCCGCGTTTCGCCCATCGCCGCCGAGAGTCGTGGTCTCGCGAGCGCGAAGCGCTCAGTCCGAGCCGCGCAGGAGCGCCAGCACCTGCTCGACGAGCCGATCGGCGCGCGCGTCGAGCGCCTTGTCCTCGAGGTTGGCGATCGGATGCGGCGTGTCGAGGAAGCGGTAGCCCGCCATGCCCCAGCTCGACGCCATCGCCTCGCCCGTGGGGCGGAAGGGCTCAGTCACGATCGCAATGGCCGGTACGCCGGCCCGCTCGAAGAGGATCGCGTCGAGCACACTGCTCGACGAGCACGACCCTCAGTCGCCGATTCCCGAGACGACGAAGTCGCTCTGCTTTCGCAGCGCCTCGACCGCGGCCTCGTCGACCTCGTGGCTCGGCGAGCGCTTGCGCACCATGCGGGCGACCGTCATGCCGTGACGCCGGCCCAGGCGATCGGCGAGCCGCCGCAGCAGTACGTCGGAATTGAACTTCGTGTTCTCGACGAGCCCGATGCGGAGCCCGTCGAGCCGGAGCGGTCGCGGCGCGATCTTCACGTCGCGGCCGACCGGCCCCGCGGTGGGATCGAAGAGGGGTGCGCTCATCG
>Ga0126370_10001620_pt1 | contig 10355 bp, 7 predicted proteins | sample PanSoiMetaPlot_3_FD_92586 | JGI IMG/M metagenome (GOLD analysis project Ga0126370, IMG submission 92586) | Tropical forest soil microbial communities from Panama - MetaG Plot_3 | ecosystem: Environmental > Terrestrial > Soil > Tropical forest > Bulk soil | place: Panama | collected 2016-02-17 | reverse complement strand
GTTTACGACCAGATTGTGAAGCAGGGGCGCGTAACTCGCGGCTCGATTGGCGTCAGCTTCCAGGAAGAAATCAGCACGAACCCGATTACCCTGAAATCTCTCGGCGCGCCATACGGCGTCGTGATTGAGAACGTGCAAGCGGGCAGCCCGGCGGAAAAGGCCGGACTCAAGGGCGGCGACGTCGTTACCAGCGTGAATGGGCGTCCAGTCAAAACCGGCAACGACTTGGTCAATCCCATCGCGGAAGCGCCAATTGGAAGCAAGGTCAAACTCAGCTACATGCGCGACCGCGCGCAGAAAGAAGCCACGGTAGAAGTCGGAGACCGCGTTCGCGTTTTCCCGGATCGCGTTGGCCGCATGGAAGGCCAGAGCCCAGCCGAGGCTGGTCCAACGGAATTCGGTCTGCACGTTGAAGAACTGACCCCCGATCGCGGCAAGCGCGTCGGCATCGAAGGCCAAAAGGGCGTGGTCGTAACCGAAGTGGAACCTGCTTCGTTTGGTGAGGACCTCAACCTTGGACGCGGCGACGTGATCACCGAAATCAATCGCACGGCGATCAGCTCAGTTGCCGATTACCACAAGGCCGTATCCGGCTTGAAAACCGGCGACGACATTACCTTCAAGGTTCTTCGCCGCCAAGATGGCGACCGAATGCTAACCCTGTTTCTTTCGGGAAAGGTGCCGGCGGACAGCCAGCAGTAATTCAGGGCTCAAAGTTAACGACACGATTCAGAATCATGCGCATCAGACTTCGGAACGCAACACACCTGGCCTCGTCGCTGCTTCTTGCAGCGGGGCTGGGTGTGTGTTCCGATTCCGTGCAGGCAAAGAGCCCTTCTGCCAGAAAGCCTGCCGCCGCACGCAGTGCATCGCACGGAAAAAAATCATCTAGAAAGTCCAGGCACAAAGAGCGCGGCCAGAAAACGCCCGCGCCCGATCGCATTTCTGAAATCCAGCAGGCGCTCGCGAAAGGCGGATCCTACACGGGAACGCCCAGCGGGAAGTGGGACGACTCGACGCAGGAAGCCCTCAGGAAATTCCAGGAAGCTCATGGCCTGAATCCGACAGGGAAACTGGACGCGCGGAGTCTTCAGCAATTAGGCTTGGGATCTTCCATCGCGGGCGTAGCGCCGCCGGCGCCTTCTAATACCGCCTCGAAGCTGACCTCCTCCGCCGCCCAAACTTCTCAGCACCAGCGCTAATCTCAGTTTTCATCAAAATAGGGCGAACGCGACGACATCATGTCATCCTGAGCGATGCGAAGCGTGTCACCTGCCCCACAGGCAGCGACTTTTGATCGATTGAGATTCTTCGCCCATCCTTGTCGGATGGGCTCAGAATGACACTGCTCGCGCGGCGTTGTTCTTTAACAGGCGTTGTTCTTTAACATTGCAATCCCTCGTCAAGTCCATTAGAAAGGCAAACACTGCGCGCAGAAGCGCGTCTGGATAAGGGTGTCCGTCATGAAACGAATCTTTTTGTCCTTCGTGTTTGGCTTCCTTGCTTTCGTCGTTGTGCTGTTGTGCGCGTCGGCTCAAGAAAAGCCGGCTGCAAAAACAATCAAAGCGATACGCTTCGGCAAATTATGGGACGCGAAAGGGAAGCTGTGGACCAACGCTATCGTGATTGTCGAAGGTGACCGCATCAAAGCGGTAACCAGCGACACGTCCACCATTCCTACCGGCGCCGAAGTCATCGATCTCTCAAAATACACCGGCCTCCCCGGCCTTATTGATGTGCATACCCACATGACCATCTATACCGACGAGACGCCGGGCGTCCCGATGCTAAAGCAACTGACCAATCCGCCCGCCATCGAGGTTTTTCTCGCGCGCAAAGGGGCGCTGCGCACGCTAGAAGCAGGCGTGACCACAGTTCGTGACCTCGGCGCGGACCAATACATGGACATCGCCATGCGCGACCTGATCAATCGCGGCGAAATGATTGGCCCGCGCATGTTTGTCTGCGGCTACGGCCTGTACATCACGAATACGCCCTACAAACCTGGGCAGAATCCGCCAGCCGGCGGCATCGCTGATGGCGTGCCCGAAGTGCTGCGCGTCGTGCGCCAGCAAATCGCTGCGGGAGCTGATGTCATCAAAATGTACGCTTCCACCGGCACCGACGACGACACCACCGGCTTTCAAACCTACAACTACGAAGAAATCAAAGCGGCCGTCGACGCCGCGCATCAATTCGGAAAAAAGATTGCCATTCATTCCTACGGCCCGGACGGCGCGCGCGACGCGGTGCGTGCGGGAACCGATTCTCTCGAGCACGCCACGGATTTGGACGACGCTACGATTGCGGAGATGGCGAAGCGCGGCACGTTTTACGTTCCCACCATCGATCACAACCGCTATTACCTGGACAACTGGCAGAAAATTGGCTATGCGGACGGTTTCCAGGAGAAGACCAAGGCGTTCATAGCGCGCAATCTGGAAGCCGCGCACAAAGCGCACAAGGCTGGTGTGAAATTCGCCATGGGCTCGGACGCGATATACACCATGTTTGGAGAGAACACGCGCGAACTTGCTTGGTTCGTGAAAGCAGGAATGACTCCGGAGCAAGCGCTGCGCACCGCTACCGCCAATGCGGCTGAATTATTAGGCAAGGAAAAAGAACTTGGTGCCGTCGCGTCCGGCCATTTTGCAGACTTGATCGCCGTCGAAGGCGACCCGCTCTCCGACATCAACGTAGCCATCAACAATGTGCGCTGGGTGATGAAAGGCGGCGTCGTGGAGGCGGACAAGACGAAAACTCAAGTCCGCTAGTCAGGAAACCCATGCGGCCGGGGTTGCCGGGAAAATTGGTTCCAGTACCAGACATATGGCTGGTCTTTGAAATAATTACATAGCCCAAACTCTGCCCTTACGCGTAATCGCTTTATATTCAATCAATTACAGCCCGGCAATCGGCATCCTCCCTGCTGCTAGCAAAGTGTAGGGGGTAGAAATGAACCGATCTTTGACTGCTTTTGGCAGCGCACTCTTATCGGCAATGTTAGTGATGGGATGCAGCCACGGGCCATCAACCGCAGCTGCGGATTCCAACTCCGACCAGAATGGTTCCAAAAAGGGCCTGCTGGCCGGGCTGTTTGAGTCGAAGAAAGAGGTCACGATTCCAGAAGGGTCGCCATTCGAGGTGATCTTGGACGAAACGCTTGCAAGCAACCGCAACCATGCTGGAGATAACTTTGCTGCAAGCCTCTCAGAGCCTGTCGTGGAGAAGGGAAAGACCATCATCCCGGCAGGTGCACACGTGGCGGGCCGCGTGGTTGACGCGAAGGATGCGGGCCGCCTGCATGTTCCGGCGCGCTTGAGTGTGGCACTTAGTTCCGTGGAAGTTGGTGGCAAGTCGTATGACATCGACACCACCACGATCGGGAGGACCGGGCAGAATCACAACAAGCGCAACCTGGGTTTCATCGGCGGTGGCGCCGCAGGCGGCGCACTGATTGGTGGGCTAGCTGGTGGTGGCAAGGGCGCTTTGATTGGCAGCGCCATCGGCGCAGGGGCAGGAACTGCGGGCGCCGCGGCGACAGGGAAGAAAGACATATCGCTACCTGCAGAGTCGCGTCTCAGGTTTTACTTGCTGAGATCGGTGACGGTCACCGTAAAGGGTTGATCTTCAAACGCCGACTGAACAATACGGCATGGGAAAAGCGGCGGCGCATGCCGCCCGCTTTTTCTCGTCTCTCGAAATGAAGTCTCTCCAGGTTCGGTGGTCGGCCACTCTCCTTCAACAGTTGCAGTCGTGGCATAAGTGCAGAGGAAGGCCCTTTCGGAACCAATCCCCTGATGTGATTACCGTCAAAATCCGCCCTGAAACCCGCAGGGGTGCGGCACCCAAATCATCTTAGGTCTCGGTCTATGCCCGCCCGGCTCGCTACTGTGAAGATGCTTTGGTGTTGGAGATGTAGGGCTGAGGTGCCAATGCTCGACGACGAGGAATGGAGCCGCGTCTCGTCGCTCTTCCAATAAGGCACGGGAGGGTGACCCGAGGGAACAAATGTACGCGCTCGCACTACGCGAATACGAGCGAATCACGGGCTTTCGCGAAACCAATCCGAATGTTCTATGGGACCATATCTTGTCAAAGTACGGTCCCCCATGTGAACAGTGCGGAAAACCTCTTAGAACACCCAGAGCCAAGTTGTGCGGCTCATGTGTGCACCCTCGAAGCGTCTGACACAGCGAGTGGGATCAACCTGAGTGGTGGAATCACCCTCTCAAAAAGTAGAGTTTTACGGGCGGTCTTTGTCGTCGTACTCTTCGGGGACGTCGTCTTGGGGGACTTCGCGGGTGCGGACTTCGCCTTGGTCCGGACCGGGGGCGTCTTCCACGCCGCTCACGACTCCTGCCTCGAACGCCTGACCTTCTTCCAACAATTCGTCCGGGCTCTCGGAATCGGCGTCTTCCACCACGGAAGATCCGCCAAAGTCACCGCCGCCCGCTCCGGCAGCGGCCCTCCGCGCACGAGGCTCCAACGGCACCGTCTCGACGCTCTTGTCACCGAAAACGAACACTCCCGGAGCCTGGCGAGCGGGCCGGGTGCGAGCCGCAGGCCTGCGCGCCGATTTGCGTGCACTTTTTCTCTTCGGAGCAGCCTTCTTGGCTGTTACCTTCGCCTTCACAGCAATCTTCTTCACTCCGCGCTTGGTTTTCTTTTGCTTCGCTTTTTTCGCCATGTTGGTCGCCTCCACCGCCCGCACAGTCTATCACCTGGCTGGGAATGATGGTGAACCGGGAGCGGCCGGCTGGAAGCTGGCGCTACAAATTGGCGACGTCCCGACTGGGTCGGAATATACGCCGTTGCCGCTACAAGAAGGAGTGCACGATGTTCCGGCTGTGCCCAGAACTTGAAGCGGCAGAGATTTTGGGCCTTGAGACTCGAAAGTACTACTAGTTTGGGTCGGTGATCCTCGCCCCTGGCCTCGAGTTGCTTCCGGCAGGCTCGGCACAACCCAGACACCGCCGGTCCGCGTAACGCCTGTCTCGGAGAGCGGAATAACTCAATCTGGCAATAGGGTCACGCTCCGGCTTTGAGGAGACGAACCACCGCCTGCGCCGCGAGCGCGATGAGATAGAGGGACCCCTCCACCAGGAAGCACGTCAGTCAACCGTTGAACTTTGGGGGCTTCATTTCATTCCTAGTTTACCCCCGTTTGGCGGCCGCGTGCGCCTGGTGGGATGAGGTTGCTGAGCCGGAAAGGGCAATTTGACGGTATTTCAGGGCGACGATAAAATTTTGTGTCCATGGAAAGCGCTCGCGCGCGCAGCAAACCCCATGAAGCCACACGAGCGGGTTGAAGAGCCAGGAGGAAGTATGGCCACGGCAGTTGCCCCCAGAGTCTTCAAGAATTTCATCAACGGTGAATGGGTCGAGTCGCGCTCGGGCAAAGCGTACGAAAACCGCAATCCTGCCAACACCGATGAACTGATCGGAATGTTCGTCTCTTCGAACGAAGAAGACGTGGATCTGGCGGTGAACGCGGCAAAGGAAGCTTACAAGAGCTGGCGGCTCATGCCTGCTCCCAAGCGCGCGGAGATCTTGTTTCGGGCCGCCGAATTGCTGGTGCAACGCAAAGAGGAATTTTCCAAGGACATGACGCGCGAAATGGGCAAGGTCCTTGCGGAAACGCGCGGCGACGTCCAGGAAGCCATTGACATGACGTATTACATGGCCGGGGAAGGCCGCAGGCTTTTCGGGCAGACCACGCCTTCGGAGCTGCCCAACAAATTCGCGATGAGCACCCGCCAATCCATCGGTGTGTGCGGGATGATTACACCATGGAATTTTCCGATGGCCATTCCGTCGTGGAAATTGATGCCGGCGTTGATCAGCGGAAATACGGTGGTGTTGAAACCGGCTGAGGATACACCCCTTTCGTCGTACCACCTCGTGCAAGTTCTGACCGAGGCGGGGGTGCCGCGCGGGGTGGTGAATCTGGTAAGCGGAGACGGGCCGAACGCCGGTGCGCCAATCGCGCAACACAAATCCGTGCCCGTTGTCAGCTTCACGGGATCGAGTTCCGTGGGACGACTGGTCGCGCAGGCGTGCGCGCCGGATTTCAAACATTGCAGCCTGGAGATGGGCGGCAAAAACATCATCATCGTGATGAATGACGCCAATCTGGATCTCGCAATTGACGGCGCGGTGTGGGGCGGATTTGGCACGACGGGGCAGCGATGCACTGCGGCAAGCCGTGTTGCGGTGCACAAAAGCGTTTACAAAGAATTTGTAACGCGGTTCGTGGAACGCGCCAAGTCACTAAAAGTTGGCGATGGGTTGGACCCCTCCACGGAAATGGGGCCTTGCATCAACGAGCAGCAATTGAACACGGTGATGAGCTACGTCGAAGTCGGCAAAAATGAGGGCGCGAAGCTGCTTACCGGCGGGAATCGGCTGAGTGCTGAAGCATTCAGCAGAGGATGGTTCCACGAACCGACCGTTTTTGGCGATTGCACGCCAAATATGCGCATCGCGCAAGAAGAAATCTTTGGGCCGGTAGTTTCAGTGATTCCCATTCACAGCTTCGAGGAGGCCATCGAAGTGGCCAACGGCGTTCCGTACGGATTGTCGGCATCCATTTACACGCGCGATGTGAACCGCGCGTTTCAGGCCACGCGCGATCTGTACACCGGAATCGTCTACGTGAACGCGCCGACGATCGGGGCGGAAACGCATTTGCCCTTCGGCGGCACCAAGCAAACCGGCAACGGACACCGCGAAGCGGCCATTGCCGCAATCGATTTCTTCACGGAGTGGAAGACGATCTACATCGACTATTCCGACAAGCTTCAGCGCGCCCAAATTGACAATGCGTAATACCCGTCGGAAGAGATCTGCTGCAGAGCCAGACCGGCACATCTGGAAGGGGCATGTGCTTGTCTCTCCTCGCAAAAGGAAATCGACAACTGGCAGAGAGTTCTTTTTCGCAAGCAGCTCGAATGAACCTAGCGTTGACCGCGCTTGACACGCTTTTTACAATAGGAAGGAGGGGCTTAATGGCACTCGGAGCACAGTGCTGCCACGAGAACTGTGCCTCTACGACGACAGGAATGCGGCCTTCTAAGGCCATGAGAATTTTGTTTCTACAGCGATGAGAATAGCAGCCCTACAGGAGCGTCGGAACCGCCAAATTCTGGCGGACATCGTCCGAACATACATTGAAACGGGGGAGCCCGTATCGTCGCGGGCGATTTCCAAGGGTTTCGAAGAGACGTTGAGCACGGCGACGATTCGAAACGTGATGGCGGACCTGGAGGATGGCGGGTTTCTTTACCAGCCGCACACTTCGGCGGGGCGGGTTCCCACGGCGGCGGCGTACCGTTTTTTTGCGCAGGAAATTGCTTCGCAAGCCACCATCAGCGTCACGGATCGCGAGTGGATTCAGCGGGAAATGGGCGGGGCCAAGACTGCAGTTGAGATCACAGAACGCGCGGGCCACGTCTTGGCAGAAGTTTCGAATGGATTGGGGATTGTGGTTTCACCGCCGCTCAGCAAGACGGTTCTCGAACATGCGCGGATGTGGCTGCTTCCCGACGCACGAGTGGTGGTTGTGCTGATTTCGCCCGGGGGGAAGACGCGCGACAAGATTTTGCAGCCCAGCCGACGGTTTACCCAGGCGGAGTTGGACGCCACGGCGGATTTTCTGAACCGGCACTATTCGGGCTGGGCGCTCGAAGCCATTCGAACGGATTTGCTGCAAAAACTGGCCGCGGAGCGCGAGCGCTACGAAGGGATTGCGCAAAATGCATTGACGTTGTGCGACCCCGGCGTGTTGGATGACGCGTCCGCCGCGCAGATGCATGTGGAGGGAACCGCGCAGATTGTCGGCGCCGTGGAATTTGCAGATCAGGCACAGCTGCGGGATCTGCTTGCAGCCATCGAGGAGAAGCACCGGCTCGTGACGCTTCTGAATGCCTGCATCGAAGCGCCCGAGCCGGTTCACGTGCTGATTGGCGTGAAAGAGATTTCGCAGGCCGGCGAGAATCTTGCTTTGATCAGTGCTCCGTATATGCACAACGACTTGGTGCAAGGGTCGCTCGGCGTGCTTGGACCTACGCGCATGCACTACGAGCGCGCGATGACGGCGGTGGCTTACGTGGCCCAACTGTTCAGCGAAGCGCTGAGCAAAATCTAAACGGAATCTGAGTTTCATACACAGGAGAAGCGCCCGGTGAGTAACAAGGAAGGGAAAGAAGTGAAGATCAATATCAACAAGGACGTGGATAGCTCCGACCTCGAACAGTCCGAGGATACGAAAGTCATGGAAGCGGACTCATCGAGAGAAAATGCGGAGATGGCGAAACTGACGGCGGACCTCGAAGAGTTACGCCAATCGATGCTGCGTAGCCAGGCGGATTTTGCAAACTACCGCAAGCGCATTGAAAAGGAACGTTTCGAGGATTCCAAACGCGCCACAGCCCGTGTGATCGAAGGCCTCATCCCGATTATTGATGGGTTTGAGCACGCGCTAGCCGCGCATCGCGAAGCCGAGTACGAAAACTATCGCAAGGGTTTTGAGCTCATCTACAAACAATTACTAGAGAATGTGACAAAACTTGGTGCGGAACGCACCGACCCGGTAGGCAAGCCTTTTGATCCGCATTTGCATCAGGCGATGGACCGCACGGAAACGACCGAAGAAAGGGAGGGCACGATTCTTCAAGTATTCCAGCCCGGCTACGTTTTTCACGGCCGCGTGCTCCGTCCGGCGATGGTGCGCGTAGCCGTTCACCCAAATCCGGCATCGAAAGAAGCAGTCAACTAGGGGAGAGCGAGAGTTCTTATGTCCAAAGGAAATCGACGCGATTTTTATGAAGTGCTGGGAGTGTCGCGTACGGCAACGGTGGAAGAAGTGAAGTCCGCGTACCGTAAAGCGGCGCTGAAATGGCATCCCGACCGCAATCCGGAGAACAAGACGGAAGCGGAGGCGAAATTCCGCGAGTGCACAGAAGCCTACAGCGTGCTCAGCGACGCCCAAAAGAGGCAGGTTTACGACACCTATGGGTATGAGGGGCTCTCGGGTGTTGGGGTGGGCCAGGGCTTCGATCAAACTATTTTCCAGGACTTCCACGATATCTTCGGAGATTTTTTTGGCTTTGAAGATTTGTTTGGCGGCGGATCGGGACGGGGCCGTGGACGCGGCCGCGTGCAGCGTGGCGCCGATTTGCGCTACGACATGACACTGACCTTCGAAGAAGCGGCGGCGGGCGTGGCGACGAAAATCAAACTGCCGCGCCAGGAATTCTGCGAAGCCTGCAACGGCACCGGGGCGAAAAAAGGAACTGGCGTCATTACCTGCCCGGACTGCCGCGGCAGGGGTCAGTTGGCCTACACCCAGGGATTCTTCACCATCACGCGCACGTGCTCGACCTGCCAGGGCGCGGGACAAATCGTAAAAGAGCGGTGCGCCGAATGCCGCGGCCAGGGACGCATGGAGCGCGAGAAAACTATCGAGCTGCGCATTCCGCCCGGAGTGGATACGGGCACGCGGCTTCGCGTTGCCGGGGAAGGCGAGCCAGGGCCGAATGGCGGTCCCAACGGGGACCTCTATGTGGTGCTCGAAGTGAAAGAACATCCGTTCTTCGAGCGGCGCGGCGCAGATTTATATTGCACGATCCCCATCAGCATCACGCAGGCTACGCTTGGCACTGAGCTTCAAGTGCCTGGATTGAATGGTGAAGAAAAGCTCAAGATTCCCGAAGGTACGCAGGGCGGTGCAGTGTTTCGCATTAAGGGGAAAGGCTTGCCCGATCCCCACGGCGGCGGGCGGGGAGATTTGTATTATCACGTGCGCGTGTTAACGCCGACAAAACTGACGCGCGAGCAACGCAAGCTCATAGAGCAACTCGGTTCCACACTCAAGGTGGAGAACAAGCCTGCCGAGCGCGGGTCCTCGATCTTCGACAAGGTAAAAGACATCTTCGGCTAAACAGTGGACCTGGCGACTTGCTGCCGTAGGCATCTTTGCGGGTATTGGTAGGCAATTCTGAGTTCACCCTCAGTCGGCTGTGATTAACAGTGCGCGAGGCAGGCGAAGAATGAGCGGAGGGGGAAATCACTCTGCTCGTAGCGCTCGCATGGGATCGGTTCGCGTTGCGCGCCAGGCAGGCATGAAACACGCTGCGGCTGACGCGACGGCCATCACCGCAAATGCGGCGGCGAAAGCCAGAGGGTCTCGCGGGCTCACTTGAAATAGCAAGTTGCCGAGCAGGCGCGTTAGCAGGAGTGCCAGGGCGACGCCGATACCTATGCCGGCCGTTGTCAGCAGCAAACCGCGCGACAGCACGAGGCGCATCACGTTCGATGTGTCGGCGCCAAGCGCCATACGTAACCCCAACTCT
>Ga0126370_10001618_pt1 | contig 10359 bp, 8 predicted proteins | sample PanSoiMetaPlot_3_FD_92586 | JGI IMG/M metagenome (GOLD analysis project Ga0126370, IMG submission 92586) | Tropical forest soil microbial communities from Panama - MetaG Plot_3 | ecosystem: Environmental > Terrestrial > Soil > Tropical forest > Bulk soil | place: Panama | collected 2016-02-17 | reverse complement strand
GTCGGCCAGCCGGCCGGCCACCGGGGCGGTCACCGCGAAAGCCACCGCCGCCGCCGCGGTGACCGCCCCGGCCAGCGCGTAGGCGGTCTGCAGGGCGGGGTCGCCGGCGAGCAGGCTGGCCCACCGGGTCCGCACCATCGCCGGCAGCTGGGGGAACGCCGCACCCGCCGGGACCGCGGCCACCAACAGCGCCCACCGCGGCGCGCCGGCCAGGGCCGCGGCCACCAGGGCGGCCTGCCCGGCCAGGTGCACCGCCAGGCTCACCCGCAGCACCCGGGCCTGCCCGGCCCGGTCGGCCAGCCGGCCGGCCACCGGGGCGGCGGCCGCGAAGGCCACCGCCGCCGCCGCGGTGACCGCCCCGGCCAGCGCGTAGGACCCGGTGCGGCTGTGCACCAGCACCACGGTGCCCAAGGTCAGCATCGGCAGCGACAACCGGCCCAAGAACGCCGCGGCCACAAACGACCGCGCGCCCGGGACCGCCAGCACCGCCCGGTACGCGTTCACCGCCGCCTGCTCCCGCCAGCGCGGTCAACCGCCTGCGCGTCACCGACCCGGGTCAGCGCCGCCCTCGGCCGCGACCGGGGAAGGCCCGGGTGCGGGCCGCTTCCCACCCTCCCACCGGACGGCCGGACGCGACGGAACCAGCCGATGTCCCCGCGCCCATCATCAGCTCGCACCCGCACGCTTCGCCCAGGCCGGAAGGCCACGCAGCCGCCAGCCGGGCGCCCCGGATCCGGGAAGCGGTGCCGGTGCATCACCCCGGGCTCGCCGGACGGACATGCGGTCCAGGTCTCCGCCAGGTCCAGGTAGTGGTGGAATGCTCGTCGCATCGTGGTCTCCCCGGTGGCCTCGCCAGGTTTGTCCGGTTGCCTGCCTGATGGCGGCGGCTGATGAGGTCAGCGGTCTGGTATCGCGACCGTCATCGGAGGCTCCTCAGCCAACCGGGCCGCACCGGCCTCTCAGGGCAGGCCTGCGGGAAGCCACTATCGCCGATTCGGCTGGCTGGCCGCGATCACCGCGGAGGCCCCCGATCCACGGGTAAACGAAGTCGCGCCACGTCTTTCTCGGCGGTCTCCTTCTGGCAGGTGCTCGCGGTACACGCGGCATCTCGGCTTGGGCAAGGCGACGGCGCTCGGCTTGGCGGTCTTGCTCCATCCGGGCCTGGACGAGCTCATAGATCACAATCGCGTGCATCACTGGCCTCCTCGGGTGCCCGACTGGCCCTGCTCGGGTGCGCGCGGGTCTGCTTCCGAGGATGCCGCGCGGCGAGGCGCCGCGAATCGGGCAGTCACGCCGGATCGGCGCCGGCCAGGTACGTAGTTTCGCGCGCGGGTACCTTAGGGCCGCACGGTGTCCAGCAGGCCGGCGCGCTCGGCCAGGGCAGCGGCCTGGACCCGGCTGGAGACGCCGAGCTTGCGCAGGATATTGGTGACATGCACGCTGGCGGTCCTGGTGCTGATGTACAGCTCGGCGCCGATCTGAGCGTTGGTGCGCCCGGCCGCGATGAGCCCGAGTACCGTCAGCTCGCGGCCGGTCAGCCCGTACGGCACGGGCGCCTCGGGCTGGCGGGGAGCTTGCGAGGCGGCGGGCGTCCCGTGGGCGAGGGGGATGCGGGCCAGCTGCGCGAGCTGGCGGATCTGGGCCTGCAGCGGCGCGTGGCCGCCGGCGGCGGCCGCGCCGGCCCGCAGCGCGGCTACGGCAATGGATCTGTGCCCAGCGGCCAGGTCCGCCTCGGCCTGGCGCCACCGGGCATAACTGGCCTCGTGCGGGCAGCCCAGGTCGTCCCACGCCGTGGCGGCGGCGCCCCAGGCGGCCGGGTCGCTGGCCCCGGCCAGGCGGGTCTGCTCGGCGTCCCAGGTCGCGCGCTGGGCGGGGATCATGGCGACGGCCGGGTGGCTGGCGAAGGGGATGCCGCGCATCTGCGTCACCCACCCGGCCAGGCCCTCCGCGGCGGCGATGGCGGAAGCGGCGGCGTCCTGGTCCCGGCGGGCCCGGGCCTGCTCGGCCAGGTCGGCGCAGGCCCGCATGCCCGCCGTCAGCAGCCGCCCGAACCAGGGCGTCTGGTCCGGGACCGTGAACAAGGCCAGCCCCCGCCGCGCCTGCTCGAGCGCTTCGGCGGGCCGCCCGGTCCACAGCGCGAGATCGGCGGCATCTTGAGCACCCTCCAGAACCCAGTCGACCATGCCCCGGCCGGCTATCTCGGCGTTGGCCTGCCAGCGCTCGGCGGCCGCCGCGAAGTCACTGCGCCGCAGGTCGATCTTCACGCGGCACTCGTGCGCGAGCCAGCGGTCGCGGTCGGGTGGCCCGGTGGTCACCGGGTCGATCAGCGCGGCCGCCTCGGCCGTGCGGCCGCGCGAAAGCAGCGACATGGCCGCCCAGAAAGCCAGGGCGGCGGCCTCGAGGCTGGCCTCGCGGCCGGCCTGGCGGGCGGCCCGCAGCCCGCTCCGCGCCACGTCGGCTGCCTCGTCGAATTTCCCCAGCCAATGCAGGATCTCGCTTTCGCAGTAAACGGCCCAGAGCAGGGCCTGGCCGTCGGCGGAGTCTTCGGCCAGGGCGCGTCCCCGGCGAACCAGGGCCAGCCCATCGTCAACCTGCCCGCGAGAATAAACCGCGTTCCCCAGCCAGGGCAGGATGCGCGGCAGGACAGCAGTCGCGGCGGCCGCCTCGGCGATGTCCCGCGCCCGGCTGAAAGCCGCGAAGCTGGCTTCCACCTGCTCTTGGCCGTACAGCAGGAATTCGAACCCGTAGGTGAGCCACGCCTCGGCCTGGTCGGCGGATGGCGGGGCCTGCTCGAACAGCCGCAGCGCCCGCTCGATCAGCGGCAGCCCGGCGGTCAGATCTTCCAGCCCGTGCAACAGGGCCGCCCGCTGGCAGATGATCCCCGCGGTCGCCGGATCGGGATGACCCGCGAACCGCTCATACGCCTCCTCCGCCAGCTGGCGGGCATGCTCGCTGTCACCCGCCGCGAGCAGGGCGTCCACGGCCCGCACGTACATTCGCGGCAGGCCCGCCCAGGCCTGGCCGGCGGCGCCCGGCAGTGACTGCGCCAGCTCGATCGCCCGCTCCCACTGCGACGCCGCGTCGGCGTAGCCGAACACCAGCTCCGCCGCTTCCGCCGCCGCCACCCTGGCCGGCAGCTCCTCCCCGCGGCGGCCCGCGGCCGCCCAGTGTCCGGCCACCTCCGCAACCATCGACCCATCCCCCGCAGCCGTAAGCGCCTGGGCCGCCCGCTCGTGCAGCCTCGCCCGCTCGCCCGGCAGCAGCGAAGCCGTCACCGCCTCGGCCAGCAGCGCGTGCCGCGGGCGGTACGCCCCACCGGGGATGTTCTCGGCCAGCAACCGGGCCGCCGCCAGCTCCCGCAACCCCGCGCCGACCGCCTCCGCAGCCAGCCCGGTAATGCCCGCGAGCAGATCTTCGGTCAGCGGCCGGCCCGCCACCGCCAGCGCCTCCAGCAGCCTCCGCGCATCAGCACCGCACCCGCCCGCCCGGGCCAGCAGCAAATCCGCCAGCCTGGCCGGCAGCCCGGCCAGATCGCCTGCGCCGCCAGCCCGAGCGGCCAGCGCCGCGGCCAGAAGCTGCTCGGTGAAGAACGGATTGCCTTCCGCCCGGGCGCGCAGCTCGTCAGCTAGCCGCGCCGGCAGCTGACCGCCTCCCAGCCTGACGATTTGCTCGGCCGATTCGGCCCGTGACAGCGGCCCCAGCCGGATCTCCTCCACCCGCTCGCTGCCCCGCGCGTGCGCCAGCCACTCAGCCACCAGCGGTTCCAGTGGAACCTCATCGCTGCGGCATGTCACCACCAGCGCCACGCTCCTCCGCCCGGCCCGGGCCAGGAACGTCAGCAAATCCAGCGTCGCGCTGTCCGCCCAGTGCACGTCCTCGACCACCAGCCCGACCGGGCACCGCCCGGCCACCGCCGCCAGCAGCTCGGCGACCGCGGCGAACAGCCGGTCCCGCCGCCACGCCTCCCCCCGCACCCCCTCCTCGCCCTCGCCGTCCCCCAGCTGCGGCAACAGCCGCCCCACCTCAGCGCGGACGAACCGCGGCGCTACCGCGAGCGCCGCCTCCAGCACCCGGCCGCCTTCTACCCGGCGCAGCTCGCCCAGCGCCTCCCGGACCGGCAGCAACGGCAACTTCTCCGCCAGCGGCAAACACCCGCCCCACAGCGGCACCGTTCCCGCAGCCGCGGCCGGCCGCATGCCCTCGGCAACCAGCCTGGTCTTGCCCACCCCGGCATCGCCAACCACCAGCAGCAGCCGCGCATCCCCGCCCAGCGCCGCGCGCAGCAGCGACAATTCGCGCTCGCGGCCAACAAAACCGGCTGACCCGGCCACATGCCCACCCCACCAGCCCCGGCCAGCTCGGTCAATCCCATTCGCCTACCGCCAGGAACAGCCTGCGAACCAGCTCCGCGCCGTCATGGCGCCCGTCGCGGCTCCAGTGCCAACGGCTGGTACCCGAGTGGCGCAAGTGTCATATCTGAACGCTGTGAAAAGGCCCTCCAGCCGCACGGTGTCCTCATGGGGCGGTGCGGTGGATTCCCCGTTGCAGGTCACTGACTGACCGCGGCTCAGGCCCGCTGCCCCCGAAGACGACCACGGCGGCTGCCTGAGCGATGCACCTACCCAGGTCACCCCGGCAATCCCCGGCAAGGCGCTGCTCATGGCCACCACTCTGACCCACCGCGCCCTTGCGGTCCCGCGCACGCGCCGCCCGTCGCCCGCTGACGACTTGCAGGAACCACCGCGGCGGCGCGCGCCATCGCGCACCTAGCATTCGCTCAGCGCTCGGTAGAGACGCGCCCAGAGTTGGACAATCTGCGCACAACAGGCGCACCAGCTGGTACCTCCTCTTGGCTGTGTTCCATCCAGTCATGTGGGATCACCTGCTCTCTGAGCTCACGCCGCAGGGCTATGCCCCGTATGGCTGGGCACCGTCTTCGGCCGTAACCTCTGGTTTGCGGGCGCCCAGCTTGGTGAGTGCGTGCCGGGTGAGGGCGGCGCTCCACAGGAGGGCGGGGTGCCGGGGGCCGCGCTGTGCTGCGCGCCTGGCCCGTTTGGCGGCCCGCGCGTCCTGGTCGCGCTGGGCTTGGTGGTGGAGTTCAGCGAGCCGCGACTGACCTAGGGCGAGGGCGGTGGTGGGTTGGATCATCGTGGTCTCCTCGGGTGCTGGGTTCGCGTTGCCTCGAGGGTGCTGCATACCGCTGCACGGCCCCTGCACGCGCGCTGCTTGGCTGCTGTTACCGCAGGCCAGGCCCCTAACGTGGGCGTGACCGCCATATGGTGCGCAGTACGCACCCATGCGGTATTGCGGCGAGCCCAGGGGGTTCTTCGGCCTGGCCTAGTGCCTGCGCGGCGGCGGGCGGGTGGCGGGGTTGTTGCTGGGTTGTTCCGTGTGATGTCACTGCTGGTTACGATCCGGTTATGGGCGCGGGAGCGCGGGGCGGGACTGCCGGGGCCGCGGGGGGCGGGCTGGTGGTGGGGTTGCTGGGCCCGGTGGAGGTGTCCTCGCCGGCCGGTGGGCTGGCCGGCGTGGGCCGGCCGATGCTGCGGGTGCTGGTGGCGCTGCTGGCGGTGGCCGGGGGCCGGGTGGTGCCGGATGAAGCGCTGGTGGATGGGCTTTGGGGGGAGGAGTGGTCGCGGCAGCGGGAGCAGAACCTGCACACGCACGTGTCGGCTCTGCGGCGGCTGCTGGCCGCCGCCGAACCGGGGCGGGACGGGGGCCGGGTGGTGCGGTCAGGTGGGGGGTACCGGCTGGTGGTCGCCGAGACCGAGGTAGATGCCGGGCTGTTCCGGTCACTGGCCAGGCAGGGGCGGGAGGCGGCCCGGGCGGGGGATGTCACCACCGCGGCGGGGCTGTTTACTGAGGCGCTGGGGTTGTGGCGGGGGGCGGCGCTGGCGGATGTGGTGGGGTTGTGCCCGCGGCTGGCCGGGGACGCGGCGAGCATGGAGGAGCAGCGGGCGGGGGTGGTGGAGGAACGCCTCGAGTGTGACCTGGCCCTGGGGCGGCACGCCGAGGTGGCCGCGGAGGGACCGGGGCTGGTAGCGGCGTTCCCGTTGCGGGAGCGGCTGGCCGGGCAGCTGATGGTGGCGTTGTATCGGTGCGGGCGGCGCGGCGAAGCACTGGCCGTGTTCGACACCACCCGCCGCGTCCTCGTCGAACAACTAGGCCTGGACCCCGGGCCCGAGCTGGCCAGGGTGCAGGCCAAGATCCTCGCCGACGACCCCGCCCTCGCCACACCTTCTCCACCTGCCGCCACGGCCAGTGACGACCGGGCAGCCGGTCGGTCAGCGGGGCGGGGGAAGATGGTGGTGCCACGGCAGTTGCCCGCAGGTGTGGGGTGTTTCGCTGGTCGGGACAACGAACTGAAGGCCCTCGATGAACTGCTGGGCCAGCCCGGGGATCCGGACGGCGCCGGCGCGGTGGTGGTAACCGCGGTCGGCGGAATGGCTGGGGTGGGCAAGAGCGCGCTGGCGGTGCACTGGGCACGGAAGGTCGCCGACCGGTTCTCCGATGGGCAGCTGTACGTGAACCTGCGCGGCTACGACCCCGAGGGAGAACCGCTGGCCGCGGAGGTAGTGACCGGCTGGTTCCTATCCGCGCTGGGGGTACCCGCCCCAGCGATACCCGCCGACGCCCAAGCGCGGGCCGGACTCTACCGCAGCGCCCTGGCCGACCGTCGGGTGCTGCTCGTATTGGACAACGCACGTAACGCTGCGCAGGTGCGGCCGCTGCTGGCAGGCGGCCCAGGCTGCCTGGCAATCGTGACCAGCCGATCCTCGCTAGCTGGCCTGGCTGCCAGCGACGGTGCCCGGATAGTCCCATTGGATCTGCTGGATCCAGAAGAGGCCACCGCGCTGCTCGTGGCCCGGCTCGGCCCCGACCGGGTAGCCGCCGAACCCGGCGCCGTCGACAGCCTGATCAGCGCCTGCGGCAGGCTCCCGCTGGCCCTGGCCATCACCGCCGCCCGCGCCGCCAGCATGCCAGGGTTGTCGCTAGCCGGGATCGCTGCCCAGCTCACCGGCGGCGGGGCGTGGACCGGCGAGGACGGGGATGCCGCTGGTGCGCTGGATCCGCTAGAGACCGGCGACGAGGCCACCAGTATCCGGGATGTGTTCTCCTGGTCCAGCCGGCAGCTCACCAGCGGCGCGGCGCGAATGTTCACCCTGCTCGGCCTGCACCCGGGGCCGGATATCAGCGTCCCGGCGGCGGCGAGCCTCGCCGGGACACCCCCCCGGCAGACCCGCCAGCATCTCGCCGAGCTGACCGCGGCAAGCCTGATCACCGAGCAGCAGCCCGGCCGGTACACCCTTCATGACCTGCTTCGCGCCTACGCCGCCGAGCAAGCCCAGGACACCGAACCCCAGGCCAACCGCGACGCTGCGGCCCGCCGCGCCATCAACTACTACCTGCACCAGGCCTACCAGGCCGCCGTACAGACCTCGCCTAACGTAACCCGGTACCTGAAAACCCCCATAGCTGCGCTAGAAGGCGTGGCTGCCACACAGATCACCAGCCGATCCGGCGCGCTGGACTGGTACCGAGCCGAGCAGCAAGTCCTGCCACGAGTGCTCGCCTGGGTGGCCGGCCTCCAGCTTGATTCCGACGTGGTGCTGCTGCGCTCGTGCATGGAAGGCTACCCTCCGCTGCGGTACCTGCCCGCGGCTAATGAAGCCAGTCTGGCTACCGCCCTGCGGCTCGGTGACCCAACCCTCATCGGCGGCGCCTATTTCATGCGTGGCCAAGAAGCCGCTATAAGAGGTGCCTACCACGAGGCCAGCAGTCACCACACCAGCGCGCTCGAACACGCCACGCTCGCCAGCGACGTGCACTTGCAGGCCCTTGCCCACAACGGACTGGCCTGGGCGGCCGACGAACTAGGCCACGCTGGTGACGCGGTCGAGCATGCCCAGCGGGCGGTCGAACTGGCGCAGACGGCGGGCGCCGACGAGGGTGAATTCCTGAGTGATCTCGGCTATTACCAGGTCCGGGCAGGAAACACAGAGCAAGGACTCGCAAACTGCAGACAGGCAGTCGCGCTTCTGCGCGCCCCCGGCAGCTCGGTTGGGCTGGCGGGACGCCTAGAACTGTTCGGTATCGCATGCCAGATCGCGGGCCGCCCCGCTGAGGCGATCGATCACCTGCGCGAGGCGATCGCGCTCGTCCGGGAATACGACCTTATGTACGAGGAACCGGGCTGCCTCATGTGGCTGGGAGACGCATTCGCCGCCACCGGGGACGCGGAGGCCGCACGCGACTCATGGCAGCAGGCTCTGGACCTCTATGGCGAGCTAGCCCCGTCCCACCCGGACGCGGACAAGATCCGTGCCAGGCTCAGACAGGCCGGATCATAGAACCAAGCGGACGGCGCCAATGTACCGCATAGCGGCTGGGCCGATATTGAGCGACTTTCTGGTTTGCCTTTGCGGATGTCAGTAGGGCTGTGGACATCGATCAGATGTCGGCAGTTGCCAGCTCGCTGGATGGCGGATCGCAGGTGAGCATGACTTACTAGAGGCGCTGGTCGGCATGACCCGAATGCTGCTTTCGCCGACGTGCACACTGTTCAGACCGCTGAAAGCCAGGTATGCCAAGATTCGATGGTCCGGAAGCCAAGACGCTGGTAGACCATGTAGCCGGACGGGCTGGATTGCAGCCAGGACCAATTTGCTCCCGCCGCGAGGCCGTCGGTCACCGCACGCGCAGTCACGACGGCCCCATACCCGCTGCGCCGGTGCGCAGGCGGAGTCGCGACATTAAAGATCCCGACAAAGGCGCCGAGGGTGACGCCGATGCCTGTCGTAACGGGGTGGCCGTTGACCTCGCCGAGGTAGCATCGCACCCCGGGAAGGCCGAGCATGCTGGGCGTGATCATCTGCCGGAAGGGTTCCTGCGGGGTCTCGAAGCCAGCGGCGGCCACTTGGACATGCAGCGGGGCCTCGTCTGGGTGCAACTGCCGGATCTTGAGACCAGCTATGTGCCGGGCACGGCCGAGCATCACCGGATCTTCCATAACCATAAGCGGGTCGTCCTGTTCCTCTCTGCTCAACCCGCGCATCGTTGCTAGCTCGACGAGCGCCGAGCTAGCGCCGGGCCGCAGCTGAAGACAATGGGGCAGCCCAGTAAGTTCGCTGCGATCGTGGCCGCTGGGCAGTCCACAGTGTGGCTGATCGGGCAGTGCAAGGCACTAACCGATGCACATCTTGAGATACCGGAAACGCATCGCGATGCCATCAAGGCAGCACTCGACCGCTGCGCTGCTTTGAACGAGCGGCGCAATCATCTTGTGCATGGAGTGAAAACCGGAGTTCGGGTGTCTGATGGTGCGTTCAAGACCATCAGAAGCCGCACGCGTACGTACATGCCGACAATCCAGAACTGGACACCTGCTACCCTCCGCGAGGCGGCCGGGGAGCTGGCGCAGGCAAATTCGGAGTTGTTTGCTGCGATTCAGGCTGCCGCCAGCCCGCAAATGATGGTGATCAGCGATGCACTTGCTTGGGAGGATCACCAGGCTGGAGGCCACGCTGGATGACCAGCTTGGAAGATCGGTGGGGTCACCCGTGAGCCGAACAGACAAGCCAGGGAGCAGGCCAAACTCTGGGAGACGAACCGTGAATGACCGCAGGTACGCGTCAATGCTCTTGGCATCTGGCCCGTACGTGGCCCACCCCTCGATGCGAACTACTGGCAGAGGTGGTCAGTCAGGATGGTTCGCGCACGTGCCTCGTGCGAACGGGTCTGCTGGGGGCTCCGCAGCGGTGCGGTTGCTGCACCTTCGTGCTGCTTTGGTTCCCAGGCCCCCGAGGCTGGCGGCACCTGTAAGGTGGCCTGTCGTACAACTGTTGACAGATGTCGTACAGGCGTAGTAGAATGAGAGGTTTGCTACAGGTCCGGACAGCCAGTATCATGAGCCTTGTCGGGAGGGGGACCGCCTGTCAAGCGGCCCCCTGGGCCACCCGTCACGGACTAAGGAGGAGACGACCCCTCCTCCTTAGTCCGTCATCTCACCTTCCAAGGTACCACCGGGTTGTTTAGCCTTATCGGACAAGCCGCCTCATGACGAACGCGACGAGTCGATGATCTTGCGTCCTCTCTGATAGGCGCCGGATTTTGCCGTGGAAGATCAGAATCAAGGTGGAGACGCCCGCAGCGCAGCGAGGACGAACGACCTTGATTGTGATCTTTGCGCGGCTTTAGGATGCCCGGCGCGAGGAGGACGGCCCGGCCACTGGTGCAGGCGCGGTTACCCGGGGTGCGTTACGGCGGGTGGCCGGGCGCGGCGGGTCAGCCGGCCGGAGTCTCCCGCTCAAGGAGAATCATGATCTGCGAGGTGCTGATGGACCACATACTCGCCACCGG
>Ga0126370_10001616_pt1 | contig 10362 bp, 8 predicted proteins | sample PanSoiMetaPlot_3_FD_92586 | JGI IMG/M metagenome (GOLD analysis project Ga0126370, IMG submission 92586) | Tropical forest soil microbial communities from Panama - MetaG Plot_3 | ecosystem: Environmental > Terrestrial > Soil > Tropical forest > Bulk soil | place: Panama | collected 2016-02-17 | reverse complement strand
TTGCCTTGCAACAAGCGCTCCGGATCCGGCAGTGCCGCGCCATGAAAGAACCCTACGTTGACATGCGAGGTGAATACATTGACGTAGCCGAAAGGCACATCTCCCAGGCATGCAACCGGACAGCCGTCATGCAAGAGCTCCCGGACTTCGTCTCCGCATTCTCGCATTACCTCAAACCACTGACGCGCGATCGATCCCAGTTCACCGGCGTGCTCTTTCATCCACGCATCGATGGCGGGATCGCGCTCGACGGCGCCGTCAAATCGCAGCAATTCCGCTCTTATCATTGCACTTTCGCCACCAAAGAGGACAGCCACGTCTGCCGAGCAGCCGCCCCTTATCTCTTGTCCATTATATATGGCCCCTAGAGCGCGGACCTGAGCCGGCATGCAGCCGGGGTACGGCAAAAAAAAACGCAACTGGGTTGCAATGTTTGCGCATTCGCCGCCACGTGTTTCGCTCACCGCGATGACTGCTCTACCATGAAGCACGATGTCACTCACGCTCGAACGAATCGAGGGGCTCGCTCCGGACCAGGCCTCGCTCGCAGCTGCTCGGAAGTTGCTGAAGCCGGCTTCCTGGCCAACCTTGGCGCAGGGCGACGGGCTTATCTGGGGAGAATGCCAGGGCTCTGGCGCAACGCCCTATCGCGTCGTAGTCAGCGAGGCGGATGCGGGATACAAGTGCACGTGTCCCAGCAGAAAATTCCCGTGCAAGCACACGCTCGCGCTCATGTGGATGCGAGTCGATCGATCGACGGCGTTCGCTTCGGCCGCCGTTCCCGACTGGGTGAAGGACTGGCTCTCGCGCAGGCGCGGAAGTTCGACCCCGGTGAAAAAAGCCGAGGGTAAGGACGAGTCCAAATCTCGACCGTCCATCCTTCTTACCGAGGCGCCCGAAGCGAAAGCCGAAGCCGATCCGAAGGCGGAGCAGCGGGCAGCGGCAGCTCGCGAACGAAATCGCTTGGAACGCGAGGCTGCCGTGATAGCAGGGTTGGACGAGCTTGATGTCTGGCTGGCAGACCAGATGACTCACGGCGTGGCGAACTTCGTCGCGCAGGCGCCGCAGGCTTGTCGCACCATTGCGCAAAGACTGGTCGACGCAAAGGCGCCCGGCCTTGCCGGAAGGCTCGACGCAGTTCCGACGCGCCTTTTTACCTTACCCGGACTTGCGCGTCCCTCAGCTGCGTTACGCGAACTGGGGCAAGTTCATCTGATCAGCCAAGCCTACCGGCGTAGGTCGGAGCTTCCCGAATTGCTTGCGGCGGATGCGAGACAAGCAGTGGGTTGGTCGGTTACGCGCGATGCGCTACTGAACGATTCCGCAGCATTGCGGGTAGCGGCAAAATGGCGAGTTTTCGCGGTGCTTTCTGAAGCACAACCGGACCGCCTGCGCAGAGTGGAAACCTGGTTATGGCGCGAAAGCAGCGCCGACAGAATGCCAGCATACGCGGTGTTGGTAGACTTCGTACCGATTTCCACCGGAGCCGCGGCAGGCGGCTACCTGGTTGGCGATGAAATCGATGCGGAATTGAACTTTTACCGGTCCACCGTCCCGCTCCGTGCGCAAATAAGCAGCCTCAACCGCGGCGCTGAACAGAGCCTTACACCTCTCGCCTTACCGCTGGAGAGTCTTGGCGCTTCTTATGCCGACTACGAGCAGGCGCTGGCGCAACTTCCGTGGCTCGGGACGATTCCCTTGACCTTTCGGTCGGCTTGTGTGCGCCGGCACGGCGAGCAAATCTATATTCACGACGAGCAAGGCGGATTGTCGCTGCCGCTCGATCCATCGCTAGCGACTCACGCTTTGCCGCTTGCCGGTCTCGATCGCGTCGACGGAATCGGTTTGTGGAATGGGTACGAATTCACGATGGCGTGGGCGGAAACGCCCCTCGGCAGGTGGTTGCGCTCATGAACTTGACCGAACTGCGCGCCAAGGTCCTGCCGTCGCTTACAACGGGAACATCGCGCCTTGCGCTGCCGGCCGATTTGATTCGCCCTGCCGATCCGGCTTCCGACGGCGTGCTTGCGCTGCTGAGCCTTGTGGGACAGGCCCTGCGGTTCGAGCGCCCTTCGACGCCCGAAGCGTTCAGTGTCGAACCGGAAATACGTGATGAGAGAAAGATCATAGCCGATGCGCTGCGTCGCCCACTCGTTCGCTTGCTGGGAGCCAAGAGCGCCACCGAACACCCCGCGCGTGCTCTGGCCCGTATCTTCGATCGAATGAGACTGCGGCCGCATCCATTTGACCTGCCGTTGATCGACGCTTTCGTTCGCTGCAACGCAGAGAAGCTTGGCCCGACAGCGCAGCATTGGGCTGACCGGCAGAAGCCGCAGGACACTACCAGGAGCTATTTTGATCCGGAAGCGCTCGACGACAGCAATTGGACGCAGGTGGCGCTGCGGCGGCGAATTGCCTACCTGGAGCAGCGTCGCAGGGATGATGCGGATGGCGCTCGTGCTCTGGTCGAATCGAACTGGGCGAAAGAGGACGCCGAAGCCCGCTTCCGGCTGCTGGAAGTATTTGAGACCCGCTTAAGCTTGGCCGACCAGTCCTTTCTGAGCTCACTCGAAAAGGATCGAGCGCCGCGGGTACGCGCTACAACGGCGAAATTCCTGGCTCGCCTCGGTGCCGGAGGAGAGAATCCGGCACTGCGCGCATGTCTTGAACGAATCAAGCAGGGCAAGAGCGGCTTACTCCGGAAACGTGTAGCCCTGGAGCTTGAACTGCCGACGAACGTCAAGGATCAGGCCGCTTCGCGCTGGGTACGGCAAACGTTTGCCGACGTATCGCTCGCTGAACTCGCGGGCGCGTTCAAAATCACAGAAAGGGAACTGACGGAAGCAGCGGGAAAAGACGAGCCTTTACTTCTTGCGTTGGCGCTGATGGCGACGACCGAGCGCCGTCTCGATTTGCTCGAGCTTGCGGTCGAGCAACTGCCAAACGCGTGGGAAAAGATGGCTGAAAGCGGGCTCGATACGCTCGGCACGATGACGGAGTCGGAGCGCCAGCGCTGGACGGAGACTATCGCGCATCCGTACGGCAAGGGCCTGCCTGCGGTCTACTCTCTTTGGGATTGGCTCCATCGCATAACCGATGCCGCCGCTCCGTTTGCGGTCATGTCAGTTCTCCTCAAGGCGAATTTTTTCGCGAAGCTGCATGAGCATGAGCGAAGCGGCGGGCCGTGGTTCGAAGTAATGGCGGCGATCTGTCCCCCACCGCAACGTCAAGAGCTTCGCGAGCAAATTGTGCAATTCGACCCATCGCAAACCGTAGGCCCGCTCTTACTCCTGGATATTCTTGATCGAATGGAAAGGGATCTTGCCCATGTCTAAACAAACGTCTGGCCGCATCCGACTAAGCGCCGAAGAAGCCTATGCGCATGAGTTGTCAGCCCTCACCGCGGCCGACAAGCTTCCCCGGCCCACGAACTGGCGCCTTTCGCCCAAGGCGGTCGTGACCTACATCCTCGGAGGCAAGGCCGCGGACGGCACTGCAATTTCCCCGAAATATGTTGGCAATCGCCGTCTGATTGAAACGGCCGTTGCGACGCTCGCGACCGACCGCGCGCTCCTGCTTCTTGGACTGCCAGGAACAGCGAAGTCCTGGGTATCGGAACACCTGGCGGCAGCGATTTCGGGATCGTCGCAACGCATGATTCAGTGCACGGCGGGCACCGATGAAAATCACATTCGCTATGGATGGAACTACGCCCTGCTGCTGGCCAAGGGACCTTCACGCGAGGCACTTGTCAAGACACCGCTGACGCGAGCCATGGAAGACGGCAGCATTGCGCGCCTGGAAGAGCTGACGCGCATGGGGTCCGACGTCCAGGACACTCTGATCACCATTCTTTCCGAGAAGATTCTGCCCGTCCCTGAACTCAACGAGGCGATCGAAGCCAAACGCGGTTTTAACGTCATTGCCACCGCCAATAATCGCGACAAAGGCGTGAACGATCTTTCCTCGGCGCTCAAACGCCGGTTCAACGTTGTGGTGCTTCCGTGTCCCGCCACGCTCGAAGAGGAGACCGGAATCGTCGCCAAGCGGGTTCGCGAGATCGGTTCGAGCCTGGAGCTGCCTCCGATCCGCCCGGCCGATGAAGAGCTGGCTCGCGTCGTGACACTGTTCCGCGAGTTGCGCGACGGCAAGACGCTGAATGGCAAGACCAAGCTCAAGTCTCCCAGCGGCTCACTTTCCACGGCCGAAGCGATTTCCGTTGGGGTGAGCGCCTGGGCCTCGGCGGCGCACTTCGGCGACGGAGCGGTGACGGCAGAAAGCCTTGCTCCCAATCTTGTCGGTGCGGTAGTGAAAGATCCTGTGCAAGACACGGTTGCATTGCAGGAATATCTGGAAAGTGTAGTGCGGACACGCGACGGTTGGTCGGACCTCTACTCGGCAATTCGTGAGGTCCTATAGCTCCGATGCCTCCGGAAGCTGCAGAAAGGGTGCACGTTCTCGGAATCCGTCATCACGGTCCGGGGTCAGCGGCTTTGCTGCGGAAGGCTCTGGACGTGCTCAATCCGGATTGTGTGCTCCTGGAGGGCCCTCCGGAGGGAGATGATCTGATCCCGTACGTTTCCGACGCGGACTTGAAGCCTCCTGTGGCCTTGCTGCTGCATGCCGTCGAACAGGAGAACCTAGCCTCGTTTATGCCTTTCGCCGAGTTCTCTCCTGAGTGGCAGGCAATGAAGTGGGCGCTCCAACACCGGCGCGCTGTCCGGTTTTGCGATTGGCCGGCGGCTATCTCGCTCGCGCTGAAAAATGCTACAAGCGAGCAACCGGAAAGTGCGGCTCCCGAGGCGCACCAGGACGCGCTTGATTTGCTTGCCGGCGCCGCGGGATATGAGGACGGCGAAACGTTCTGGAATGGCATGATCGAGCAGCATGGCGGCGACGGCCGGGAGGCGCTCGCGGTTTTCGCTTCCATCGAGAACGCCATGACCGAGGCGCGCGCGCACGAAGACCCGGCCGCGCAATCACCCGAAGCGGCGAAGCAAAACCTGCAGCGCGAGGCTTTCATGCGCTCGAACCTGCGAGCGGCGTTAAAAGAGTTCGCTGGAAACATCGCAGTGGTCACCGGCGCTTGGCATGTCGGCGGGCTGCGGCAGGCGACCAAGGCGGCAGACGACCGTGCCCTGGTACAAGATCTGCCGCGCGTAAAGATCGAGGCAACGTGGGTGCCGTGGACAGACAGCCGCCTCAGCGCATTGTCGGGCTACGGCGCAGGAGTGATCTCACCTGGATGGTATCGCCACCTGTGGAGCCTCTACATGCGTGAGCAGTTGCCTAGCGCCGAGGAATTCGCTTCGGTCTGGCAGTCACGCACGGCGTTCAAGCTTAGGGAAGAAGGGTACACCGCCCCAACGGCTTCGGCCATTGAAGCCACCAGGTTGGCGCTTGGACTCGCCGCGATCCGCGATCTGCCGATGCCCGGCATTGCCGAAATGCGCGACGCTTCGCTCGCTGCGATGTGCGACGGGAATCCTATTCCCCTGGCTATGCTCGAACGCAAGCTGTACATCGGCGAGCGCGTGGGCGAGATCGGCGAACGCATTCCGCAGAATCCCCTTGCACGCGACCTTGCTCTTTGGCAGCGGAAGACGCGCCTCAGACCGCAGGACCTGGAACTGGAGATCAAACTCGATCTGCGTTCGGAGGCCGGACTCCTGAAATCAACTCTGCTGCACCGGTTGAATTTGATCAAAGTTCCATGGGGCAGGCTGACGGACGCCCAGGCGGGCCGAGGGACCTTCCGGGAAGTGTGGGTGATCGAATGGGAGCCCTCCTATTCGGTCTCGCTGGCCGAGGCGCTGGTGTTTGGAGTCACCATCGAACAGGCGGCTGCCAATGCCACGCTCAAGAAGGCTCGGGAGACAACGTCGATCAGCGAGCTCGCCAGTCTGATACAGAGCGCCCTGGTCGCGGACCTGCCCGAAACCGCCGCGTCCTGCATCGAACAACTCCAGGCAGTGGCTGTAAGCTCCAGCGACATCACCGATCTGATGAAGGCTATCTCCCCGCTGGTCCTTGTCCTTCGCTACGGCTCCGCTCGCCGCCTGCCGGAAGACGCGCTTCGCGCGTTGATTCTCTCGATCAGCGTGGAGATCAACGCCGGCGCTCGAATCGCTTCCCGCGGCCTCGATGAACACGCCGCTGCCGCACGCATTTCCGCCATGGAGGGTTACGATGAAGCATTGCGCCTGTTCGGCGACGAAGCACTGACGTCTTCCTGGCGAAACGAACTGAGCAAGATCGTGAGCGACGATCAGGTCACGCCGTCTATTGCCGGCTTGAGCCTTCGCCGGCTGCACGAAGTGCGCGCTTTGGTGCAAGAAAGAGTCGCAGCAGAATTTGCGCGACATACCGGCTCACGCCAACCGAAAGAAGCTGGCGCTTTCCTTGAAGGCTTTCTGCGCGGCGGATCAGAGGTGCTTTTGCAAGACGAGCCGCTTCTGCGCCTGCTCGATGCGTGGCTTTGCGAGCTCAATGACACTGACTTTACGGAGTCACTTCCTTTGCTGCGTCGAAGCCTGTCGGGCTTCGATACGGTGGCGCGTCGGCGCGTACTAGAAAAGGTTCAGCGCGGCCGCCAGCAAAGTACGTCGCCGGCCGCTCAAGCCGCGACCGAGTCGAACCCTGCCTTCGAAGCGGCCTTGCCGCTCCTCTACAGAATCCTCGGCCTCGGAGAACTCCCATGATCTCAGAGACGGAACGCGGACGGCGGTGGCGCCTTGCCCTGGGGATCGATGACGAACCGAGCGAGCTTTCAGAACGGGACCGGCGCCTGAACGCGGCCCTCTCGGCGCTCTATGACAGCGGAACGGAGAAGCGCAAAGGAGGACTCGGTGCCTCGTCTCCACGCGTTGCCAAATGGCTCGGAGATATTCGCGAGTTCTTTCCGACTCCCGTCGTACAAATCGTCCAGAAGGATGCATTCGAACGCTTGAACTTAAAGGCGCTGATGCTCGAGCCGGAATTCCTTTCCACTCTGGAGGCGGATGTCCACCTGGTGGCCGATCTCATCGCGCTGCGTGCTGCGATTCCCAGCAAAACGCTGGAAACGGCCCGGCAAGTGGTTCGCAAGGTGGTCGACGACCTCATGCGCAAGCTGGAACACAACACGCGCGAGACGCTGCGAGGGGCGCTGAACCGCTCCGAACGAACACGAAGACCGCGTCATGCGGATATCGACTGGCCGCGGACCATCGGCAAAAACCTGCGCCACTACCAGCCGGAACATCGAACGGTTGTGCCGGAGACGCTGGTGGGGCACACCCGCCACACAAAGTCCCGCGCGCAGCTCGACCATGTCATCCTATGCGTTGACCAGTCCGGATCGATGGCTGCTTCGGTGGTTTATTCATCGATCTTTGCGGCGGTCATGGCATCGATACCAGGGCTCTCGACCAATCTCATTTGTTTCGATACAGCGATCGTGGACCTGACAGACGACCTTGCGGACCCGGTGGAAGTGCTTTTTGGCGTCCAATTAGGCGGCGGCACGGATATCAACCTGGCGCTCGCCTATTGTGAAAAGCAAATCGAGAACCCGACGAAGACTCACCTCGTGCTCATAACCGATCTATTCGAAGGGGGTGACGCCAAGTCCATGATCGCGCGTGCCGCCGATATGAAACAGAGCGGTGTAAATCTCATCGTACTTCTCGCGCTCTCAGATTCGGGCCATCCAGCCTATGAAGCGAAACATGCAGAAGCCCTCGCAAGCCTCGGCTGTCCGGTGTTCGCCTGCACGCCCGATCAGTTTCCTTCGATGATGGCGTCAGCTCTTACTGGGAAGGACTTGCAGGGATGGGCGGCCCGAGAAGACGTGGCCCTCGTCAGGGGAAATTGAGCGCTAGCTGGCCCGTCTAGGCGAATTACCGACCGCCGACCTAAATACGGACATGCATCGGTTAGGCTATATCCCGGCCGACGGTGACCTCCAAAAGCCTCCTGGGCGGCTCGGAACCGATCGTGATCTCGTGAACTTCCGTCCATTCCTCGCTTTCGTTGATATGTAAGATGGACTTCGTTGTGATCTCTCCCAAAGCAAAGCCCCAGGTCATCCCTCGCTCACCCTCAGAAAGCTTCACTTCGGTTTCAAGAAAGCGGCCATCGTTGAAAGCGCGCATGCGGTAGGTTCCGTACTCATCTTCGTAACTGATAACCGCAAAGGCTTGAAGCATGGGAGCTCCGTCAGATTTTGCGCGGCCCATTCCCTCGATCACCAGGATCAAACCGCCCAGCTTGTAAGCCGCTTCTTCGGTCAGAAACAATTCTGCGGCTTCCGCCGCTCGGCGCAGGATGAATGCCTGGCCCGTCCACTTGCCGACAAGGAAATCGAGTTTTTTCATCGCTGCGCGTTGCGCCTCTAGATCCGGTGTTCTTGGCTGTGGTGGCATAGGTAGAGCCAATCATACTCCCGGTGGACGCTACATCACGGATTGCTCTTCGTCCCTATCTCGAAGTGCTGCAGCGGTCCAAGCTGCCACCAACCGTCGAATACTTTCCGTAAAGCGTTAACCGATTCCGATGTTTCCGCAGACCTTCACGGGAAGGGTGCAATGATAAACTCAACAAGTCGGTTCTTGGAGTCGGGAAAATGTTGGATCAAGGCGTGTGGGCTGAAGTTAGAGTGGGGGCTGAGCATTTGCGCCTGTTTTCGGAATCGAACGCACAAGGCCTGCAGGCTTCGGTCTACAACGCAGTCACGAAAACTTGGGTCGCCCCTTCGGAGGCTGTTGCCAGCATTGAAGAGGGAAAGGATAGAGCCGAAGCCCATGCTCGTCTATATCTCGAGCGCCGCGGCTTTGAACTCCCCCCTCTTGAATGGAAAAGCGCCCGCAGCGCCTGACCTGAGAGGCCCTGTCTCTGAACCACGCCGCCCACCCTTAGAACTAAAATGGTTCCCGCATGATCGGGCGCAAGATCCTTCATATCGATATGGATGCGTTCTACGCGTCGGTGGAGCAACGCGACGATCCGCAACTGCGCGGCAGACCCGTGGTCGTCGCCTGGCGCGGAAATCGTTCCGTCGTATGCGCCGCCTCATACGAAGCGCGCAAGTTCGGGGTGCGTTCCGCCATGCCTGCCGTTCGCGCCGAGCGCTTGTGCCCTGACGCGGTTTTCTTGCCTCCGGACTTCCCGCGCTATCGCGCCGTGTCGCGTCAGGTACGCGAAATCTTCCAACGCCATACGGACTTGATTGAGCCGTTGTCCCTTGACGAAGCCTATCTCGACGTCTCGGAAAACAAGACTGGCTTGCCCAGCGCGACAAAGGTGGCTCGGGTGATTCGCGAACAGATCCGCATGGAACTGAGCTTGACGGCATCGGCGGGCGTTGCGCCCAACAAGTTCCTCGCGAAAATCGCATCGGATTGGAAGAAGCCGGATGGGCTCTTCGTCATCCAGCCGGATGAAATAGATTCCTTCTTGCTGCCTCTGCCCGTCGGCCGATTGCCGGGAGTTGGAGCGGTTACGGAAGCCAGGTTAAAGGGGCTTGAGGTGCAAACGGTCGCTGACCTGCGTCGCATGGATTTGGCAACTCTGGAAAGCCGTTTCGGGCGTAATGGCGTGCGGCTCTTCGAGTTGGCACGGGGCATCGACAACCGCGAGGTGATCCCTGACAGGCCGACACAATCCATATCGGCCGAAGACACCTTCGTGCGGGATGTTCTGCTGACCGAACTGGAACCGATGATCCGACGGCTTGCGGAGCAGACCTGGGCTGCGTCGCGCAAGGAATCGCGGATTGCTCGGACCGTGGTGCTGAAGCTTAAAACCAGCCAGTTCAAGCTTCTCACTCGCAGCCATACGCCATCGTCTCCGCCTGTTTCCTGCGAGGAATTGACGAACATCGCTCTGGCGCTGCGCGAACGGGTTGGCCTTGGCGCGCAGCAGCGATTTCGTTTGGTTGGCGTGGGTCTCTCGAACTTTTGCGATCCGGAGGATCCGTCCGCTCAGCCGGCTCTTTTTTCTTGACCAGAATTCGCGGGAGAAGCTTTTCGCCGACGGGCCCCGAAGGGACAGTCTTAATGACCGGCCGAGAACGGCGACCGTCTGACCGAGGAGAGACTTTCTTCCGCGGCGCGGCAGAAGTTGGCTTGGCCGCAATTTGCCTCGGCCAGCTAACGCGGGCAGCGGTAAGCTTCCGCGAGTTTGTTGTGTTTTATTATGCTTGGAGTTCGCGGAAAACCGGGGAGCGTTCATGACGGTACAATTTGAAAATCGGCCACCCCGTCTGCTGGCGCGTGGCCTGCAAGGTTCGTTGCCGGGAAAAGCCGCGCGTGCCTTCGCTAGCCTCGTTGTCGTGCTTGCCGCCGGGCACTTGCTCGTTCCTGCCCCGGGCTGCGCAGGACA
>Ga0126370_10001615_pt1 | contig 10363 bp, 10 predicted proteins | sample PanSoiMetaPlot_3_FD_92586 | JGI IMG/M metagenome (GOLD analysis project Ga0126370, IMG submission 92586) | Tropical forest soil microbial communities from Panama - MetaG Plot_3 | ecosystem: Environmental > Terrestrial > Soil > Tropical forest > Bulk soil | place: Panama | collected 2016-02-17 | reverse complement strand
CATAGGGTTCAGTTTAGCAGGGAGCGTCGGTCGCGATTGTGATCAATACTGAAGCCGAGACCGGATGACTGCGGTTCTGCTATTCGGTAGAACCACTCGTGAGACTCAACGGACAGATGCGAAAACCGGATGTGGGGTGCCTCCGGTGTTTGGGTTGGTTCATGAATAGGCAGAATAAGCGGAGGCGCTGGCGTGTACTGCGAGTGTCGCAAAATTCCCGTCCAAGATCTAACCCGCTTAACGGGAGATGTTCGATGCCTGCAGCCAAGGCAAGAGCCTGTCGCCCTTGTCCTAAATTGTACCGGTGCGCATGGTGCCGAATCTGTTCACGCAAACCAAACCCGAAAAGATCTTTTCATCGAGCGCAATCCGGCAACATGGTGCCGCCGTACGTCGAATTCATCGGTGGCGTTACTGCCGGCGTCGTGCTGGCGCTGAAAGCGCCGTTAATAATCATCTGCAGCCGCAACGATTGCGCCGTCATGGATGCTTCCTCCATCCCCGAGCGAGTCGGAGAAATGCCCGGAGTCCGCCATTGGATGGGGCACGGCTTCGCGGTGCGAAACCGCATGTTACGCCGTCTTCGGAGAGGTGGCCGATGAAGAGCAGCTCCAGAAAATGATCAAGTTGAACGTGCTGGCGCAGATCGAGCACATCAAAACGCATCCCAGCATGCGTGACCGTCTGCTGACGGCGAAGTTGAAATTCGTGGCTGGCTCTACGACATCGGCGACGGTTCTGTACGCGCGGCCAATCCGGCCGGAGAACTCTCGCGCCTTGGCCCAGACGCCCTTCATTTTGCCACGAGAATCACCACACTGCGCGCCTTCACGTTGTAGGAGTTCTGCGTGCGTAAAGAATACTCCTTGCCCTCCTCCGCAATATCCCGCGGCGACGGTAGCGCGGTATCTACCAGCTGATACCACTTCCTCGGCCTGGCGATCTCTGGCAATTCGAACCTGCGGTCCTCCCAGTGTGCATGAGCGATAAAGTGCATATCATCTTGCGAGCCATCTAGGTGTGTCTGTGTCCATTGCATCGCTACCGAGCGCGACTCTGGGCTCCAGTCAGCCGACATTCGTTTCGCACCGTGCCATGTAACGTGAAACCCAGTCCCCGCATCCAGCGTAAACGTATCCCTTCGCAGCATCGGGCAGCGCTTGCGAAACGCAATCATTAGCCGGAAGAAGCGCAGCAGATCGGCATTCTCCTTCGCTATGTCCCAGTTCAGCCAGCTCACCTCATTGTCTTGGCAGTAGGCGTTGTTGTTGCCTTGCTGCGTTCGTCCCATCTCATCGCCCGACAGCATCATCGGCACACCATGTGCGAACAGAAGTATCGCTGCAAAGTTCTTGCGCTGGCGCGCGCGCAGCGCATTGACTGTGGGATCGTTCGATGGTCCCTCCACGCCGCAATTCCAGCTCAAGTTGGCGTTGTTGCCGTCCTGGTTGTTCTCGCCGTTGGCGAGGTTGTGCTTTTCGTTGTAGGAAACCAGGTCGGTTAGCGTGAAACCATCGTGGCAAGTCACAAAATTGATGCTGTGATAAGGCTCGCGCGCGCTGGTCTCATATAGATCCGGACTGCCAAGCAACCGCGTCGCAAGTGGCGACGTCATCCCCGCATCACTTTTCACAAACTTCCGCACATCGTCGCGAAAGATGCCGTTCCACTCTGCCCAGCGTCCCCATGATGGAAATGTCCCCACCTGGTACAGCCCGGCCGCGTCCCAGGCCTCCGCAATCAGCTTCGTATTAGCAAGTACCGGATCGTACGCCATGCTCTCCAGCAGCGGAGGATTCTTCAACACCGAGCCGTCCTGCCCGCGCCCCAGTATCGACGCCAGGTCGAAGCGGAAGCCATCCACGTGCATCTCCGTCACCCAGTAACGCAGGCAATCGATAATGAAATCGCGCACTACCGGGTTATTGGCGTTCACGGTATTACCGCAACCGGAGTAATTCAGATACTGCCCAGTCTGCGGATCGAGAATGTAGTAGGTCGTATTATCGATGCCTCGGAATGACCCGGTCGGCCCATCTTCCGCTCCTTCGGCAGTGTGGTTGAATACCATGTCGAGAATCACCTCGATGTCCGCCTGGTGCATAGCCTTCACTAATTGCTTGAACTCGCGCACCTGGTCGCCGTCATCGCGCTTCGACGAGTAGGCTGCGTTCGGCGCAAAAAACGCCGTCGGCTGATAGCCCCACAAGTTCCTCAGCGGCTCTCCCGTGAATGGGTTCACCCGGTTTGTATCGCTTTCCTCAAACTCGTTGACCGGAAGCAATTCGACGGCGGTCACTCCCAACGACTTCAAGTACGGGATCTTCTCGATCAGCCCCGCGAACGTTCCGGGATGTGCAACTCCCGACGTAGGGTGCCGCGTGAAACTCCGCACGTGCATCTCGTAGATGATGCTGTCCACCAGCGGCGTGTTGAGTGGCTGGTCCTGTTCCCAGTCAAAGTGATTATCCGTGATAACGCCCAGCCGAAACGGTCTGGTTCCTGCTGGATAAGTTCCCCACTCGGCTCCGCCCGACAACACGAGCGCATAAGGATCCAGCAGCAGGTTCGACTCTTTGAAACGATAGATCTGTGGGTTGGGATTCGGTCGCATGTCGAAGCGATATGCGTAGTGTGCACCCGCATCCAGTCCGGCAATGAAGATATGCCACACCTGCCCCGTGCAATTGGAGTGGGGATCGAGCGGGAACGTCATGAGCCCACCGGGTACTCCAGGTTCCATGAGCAACAGCGAGCAACTCGTTGCGTGCTTAGAAAAAATCGAGAAATTGGTGCCGCTGCGGTGCAGCGTCACGCCCAGCGGCAGCGGGTGTCCGCGCTCAATGACATAGATCTTCTTCTGGTTGGTCGAAGTGCTAGTGGCAGGGGATGAATTCTCGGCGGATGTCATAGAACTGCCGCATTGCGGCCTTTGTTGGCATACCAGAAAGTCCGCGGTCGAACAAGTGAAACGTGGCTGTTTTGCTCAAAGTGGCAGACTTGCTAAGTCATCTTGGCTAATTTTTTGAGAGCAGATGCCGCCCGATCCTCGCGTAGAGCTCCACTGCATCCAACAACTGTTTCTTTTCGATGTACTCACCCTCGGTGTGCGCGACGTGAATCGAACCGGGCCCAATCAGCACCGGCTTGCCCCAATTCGTCAGTGCGGGAATATCGGTTGTGAATGCCGCGACCATGGTCTCAATGTCAGGTACTGTTTCAAGCTCCATGAACGGAATCTCAAGAATAAAGTTGGCTTCTGCTTTACCGTCGACTGCCTCAACGATCTGCCGCCGTATTTCTTTGGTCGGTCCCACTAGTCGAATGAGCAGGTTTGCTGCGGCATGATCCGGAATCACGTTGGGAGCACGTCCTCCTTCGATCAGACCAATATTCATCGTGCAAGGCCCGGCTTTGGGATGCTGAGGCAAATTGATTTTGCGAATCCTCTCCAGCGCATCAAGCAGCTTCTCGATTGCCGACTCGCCAAGCTGCGGATATGCCGAATGCGCCATGCGGCCTTTCGCAACCACCTCTACCCGTAGCGTCCCTTTCGACGCCAGAGCAATCCTGTTCTCCGTCGGCTCACCATTGATGAGAAACTTTGCTCCGCGCGGGTCCAAATTTGCCCTCTGTGCGCCTTGACTGTCGCGCTCCTCACCAACCAGGAAAAGTAATCCAGCGTGAATGTCGTCTGCTTTGAGCTTCTCGGTTGCCGCAATTTGCGCCACCATAATGCCCTTCGCATCGCAAGATCCCCGTCCATATATCCGCTTGGCCGTTTCGCGGGAAGAGACATGCGGAGGAACCGTGTCCATGTGGGTTGAAAACACCAGTTCTGGCCGCGGCGTACCCGAGTGCCTGGCCCACACGTTGAAACGATCGCCTTCGACAGGCATCCTTTCGACCTCATAGCCTAATCGCGTAAGTTCGTCGGCGATGGCAGCGCCTATAGTGGCTTCGTTCCCAGTAATCGATTCGATATTGATGAGCTTGTGAGTGAGGGCGAACAAGTCCATGTGGGCAGAATATCGCATAGCTGGAGCAAGAACGTTATGGCCAGCTCTTGGAACGTTCAACAGAACTACTCGACGAGAGACGCTGCAGCCTACGCACGCGAGCGCCGAACCGTCCAGGCATAGATGAGCGGGCCAAGGACAACCAACCCGCCGAGCAGCGCCCAGACCAAATAGTCGTCTCCTGCGGCACTGTGGAACTCTCCACGATAAAAGCCCAGGGCTACGAGTAGCATAGGGCCGAGGCCCAGCATCTGGAAGGGCCGCAGCAAATCAGGCTCCTTCACTCGCGCCTTTGCGACGAGTTCTTCCAGTCCGTACGGGCCTCCGGCGACCATAAAGTAAGTCGCGGCGACCAGCGGCAGAAAGGTCAGAACGCGCTGTGTTTTCCCGCCGTCACGGCTCATGAGTGGAGAGAGAATAACAAAGTACGCTTTTGCTATTTTTTCGCGAGTTGTGCTTCTGCAAATTCTGCCGCGAAAATCCGTTCCAGCGCGTTCCGGCGATCCTCGAACATCGAGCTCATCATGCGCTGGAAGAGCAGCTTTTCCAGTATGCTCCCTACCACTCCAAATCCGATTTCGTACTCGACTTCATCGCCGACTAATGTGCCTTCGCGTCCGTCGATGCTCTTGGCTTCAAACGTGTGCGTATGATGCCACGATTTGAATGGGCCTTGTTTCTGTATATCGCTGAAATACTCGTTGTACGAGAACTCGGTGATCAACGCGACCCAGCGCTCATGAATTGGGATGTGAGGGATGGCGCGAAATTTGAGGTGGATTTCCGTTCCGGCGCCGGCCAGGCGCTCAAAGCCCTTGGCACGCTGGCCCTCCAGCAGCCGCGGCGGTACGAGGTTGAGCTTGAGGATTTTCGCTGCCCGCGAGGGTGGCATGATGCGCGGCAAATTATGCGGATCCGCAAAAAATGCGAACAGTGTCGGAAGGGGAACCGGAACCCAGTGCTCAGTGAGCAGGCGCTGACTCATGGCGGGATGACACTATAACGCCTCGCCTTCAGTCCTCAAAACTTTTGAAACAGGCCATCGAATACTTGAGCATTGGCTTAAGTATCAAAAACCCTACTTATTGTGGTCTGCTGATCGAACAACACGATGTTGCAGTTCTCTCGAACCTCCAGCAATTCCACCAAAAATAACAAGAAATAAAGACTTTTCCCCTTGACAAGGTCGCAAAAGGGTATAAACTCCGAACTCAAGAGTGTGGTACAAAGTGGAATATTAGGGGACTTTGTGGGCCACCTTGGGGGCTTCTAGAGCGAATTGGTTGAGTTGACCAAAGGCGCACTGAAAGCGGCAAACAGCTCCCCTTTGGCGTGGTTTTTCAGGTTTTCCTCCACTCCCGGTGATTTTCACACCCGGCGCACAAGCGCCGGCAATTATGTTTCGTGGCTCGCACTTAACCCGGCTGGACGACAAGGGGCGGCTCAAAATGCCCGCGGAATACAAGCGTCTGGCCGACGAGAAGTATGGCAGCAAATTCTACATCACCAGTTGGGATGGCAAGAGTGCCAATGTTTATCCCATCCAGGAGTGGGAGACGATCGAGCGCAAGCTGATCGCGTTGCCCACTTTCAATGCTTCGAAGATCAAGCTGTTGAAGCGCACAAGCTATTACGGGTCAGAAGTGGAGTTCGACAACCAAGGGCGTCTGCTGCTGCCAGCAACCTTGCGGGAGTCGGCCGGGTTGAAGGGCGAAGTCTCAGTGGCAGGACGTTTGACGTACCTCGAAGTTCAGAATGCCGGCGCACTTCGCGAAGAGGTGCTCGAACCCTTTACGGATGAGGATGCGAAAACCCTGGGCGATCTGGGTATTTAGTGAGGCAGCGGGATCCATTCAACGTCTCGGAACGGGAGTGAATGGACAAAGAGGATTCAAGAGCGGGCGGCGCCACAGGGCGCGAACATGGCGAGACGGGGGGCAAGCGGTTTGGCCATGTACCGGTTCTTTTACAAGAAACGATCGATTTCCTGGCCGTGCAGCGCGGCGGGACCATTATCGATTTGACCCTCGGCTTGGGCGGACACGCTTGGGAAATCGCAAAACGCCTCGGCGTACCGGGTCGTTTGATTGGCTTCGATAAGGACCCGGCGGCGCTGGACCGGGCGCGGGAGCGGTTGACCGGACCTCCCCTGGAGCTGGCCAACGATTGGCCGCAGATTGAGCTGGTGCACGCGAGCTTCGCCGAAGTGGCGCAACACCTGTCCCCGGCAAGTGCCGATGGGTTGCTTGCGGACCTAGGCGTCAGCTCGATGCAGCTTGAGGATGCCGAGCGGGGATTTAGTTTTCAGGCGGAAGGGCCCCTGGATATGCGGATGAATCCGCAATCGGGTTTGACTGCCGAACAAGTGGTAAACCGCTTCGACGAGCGCGAGCTCGCGGATGCGATTTACGAATTCGGTGAGGAAAGGAGGTCGCGGAGAATCGCCAGAGCCATTGTTCGGGCGCGGCCGATTCGCTCTACCGCACAACTTGCGGCAGTGATATCGGCTGCGGCCCGGCCAATGAACCAGGCTGAACGTCGAATTCATCCTGCGACACGTACCTTTCAGGCGCTCCGAATTCTGGTGAACCGTGAACTCGATGACCTGCGGAAACTGCTGAGTCCAAGCGCGGCGCCGCAGGTGCTGAAGAAGGGCGGCAGACTGGTGGTAATCAGCTTCCACTCGTTGGAAGACCGAATTGTGAAGGATGCATTACGCGAAGGAGCGCGGGAAGGGATGTACCGGCTGATTACTAAGAAGCCGGTTATAGCCGGCGAGGAAGAAATTGATCGCAATCCGCGCTCGCGCAGCGCCAAGCTGCGGGCGGCGGAGCGCATCTAGTTTGTTAAAGAATTGCGAAAAATGAGGAGTTTCCGCCTCCGGATTCACAGATTCTGCGGAAAAAACTGTGGGAAATGTGGATATCCCACAAGGTAAGGCCGAGGGGAGTAGAGAAGCGCCAGTTGGGTCGTTCCGAAGACCTTGGATTGGCAGGAGATTGCAATGGCGGCAGGCGTGATGTATCCCACAATGCAAGAATCCCACAATTGGGGAAGTCAACTCTCGGAAACCCGTGGCATGTTCATGGGTACGCCCGAGATTTATTTCACCAAGCGCATCGACAATTCCCGGGTGGTGCGTGTGGTTGACCCGAAGCGCCGTCGCGAAATGCTGTACTTCGGCGGAATGCTAAGCCTTTTGTTTCTGGTGGTTATGGTTTACCTGCTGCAACACCTCAGCGCTATCCAATACGGATACCGCATCGAGCAGGCAAAGGCCGAACATGCCACGATCGTGGAAAGCAATCGCGCACTCAAGCTGGAGGAATCCTCGTTGACTGACCTGGAGCGCATTGAGGTCGAGGCGCGCAAGTTAGGCATGATGCCTCCGGTGGCTGGCCAGATCCAACCCATCGAAAGTGGAAACGGAGATCCTACGGTTCCAGTGATGGCGCGCGCGAACTCCAGCGGAATTTCAGTAGTTTCGGTGCAGCAGTAAGCAGGCTGGCGAAGCATCCCAGCCGGGTATTGTTGGCGAAGTTCATCTGGCGGTCCGCCGATTACGGACCGCCTTCTGTGCGTAGTACCACATTGCATGGGTACTACACTGTGAGACTTGCAATCTCCGCAAAGCGGGATTGTGTGAAGGGATCAAGAGGGAATGCGGGCGAGCGCACCTGCTAAAACGCCAGCCAGGAGATTATGGATTCTTGGAGCTGTGCTGTTTTTGTGGGTAGCCGCCGTCCTAGGTCGCCTGGTTTACCTGCAAGTCGTCAAATACCGGTTCTTCCTTAACCTGGCTTCGCGGCAGCGCGGCCGTGTACTTGACGTCGACCCTCGACGCGGGACTATCTACGACCGCAACGGGACCGAGCTGGCAATGTCCATCGACGTGGACTCGGTGTTCGCGGTTCCCAGCGAAATCCCCGACCAGGAGACCACGTCGCAGATTCTCGCAAATGTGCTGGGGCTTGATGCGCAGGAACTGCTGCTGCACTTGCGCTCACAAAAGAACTTCGCCTGGGTGAAGCGCAAAGTGGACGCCGAGACAGGTGAACGGGTGCGTGCGCTGAATCTGCGAGGCATTTACTTTCGCAAGGAGCCCAAACGCTTCTACCCTAAGCGCGATTTGGCGGCGCAAGTCATCGGGTACGTCGGAACGGATGATGAGGGACTGGGCGGTCTAGAGCTGGTCTATGACGATGATCTGCGTGGGATTCCCGGCCGCGAGATCATTGAAGTGGACGCACGTCGCAAATGGTTTGGACGCGTCGAGCGCCAACCTGACCCAGGACAAAACTTGGTGCTCACAGTCGACGGCACCATCCAGTACATCGTCGAGAAAGAACTTGAGCAAGCCATGCAGGATACTGGCGCTGCGGCTGGAACGGTGGTCGTTCAGAATCCGCACACGGGTGAAATCCTGGCTTTGGCGAACCGGCCTACGTTCAATCCTAACGTCTTCAATAGCGTGCCCAAAGAGGCACTGAAGAACCGCGCCGTCAGCGATGTGTATGAGCCCGGCTCGGTTTTCAAAACGGTCACCTATTCGGCAGCCATTGAACAGGGTGTCGTCAAGCCTGAAGACATGGTGGATTGCCAGGGTGGGGCCATCACCGTATTCGGCATGACGATTCACGATGCCCACAAGATGGGCGTGATGACGATTGCGGAGGCTTATGCGCACTCCAGCGATGTGGCGGCTATTAAGACCGGAATGAAGCTGGGCGATACGCACTTCGACGAGTTCATCCGTGCCTACGGTTTCGGCAAGCAAACCGGCATCGAACTCCCGGGTGAAAGCCGCGGACTTAAGAAGCCCGTAACCCGCTGGTCGAAGGTCTCGATCGCTTCCATGTCCATGGGGCAGGAGATTGGCGTTACCGCCGTGCAGGTGGTTTCCATGGTCTCCACCATCGCGAACGATGGCCTGTACACGCCACCGCGTGTCGTGGCCGGTGAGTTGCCGCCCAACGCGGGACCCAAGCCGGTGGTGTTTCATCCCCCCCAACAGCATCGTGTGATCTCCACCCTGACTGCGGTAAAGATGAAGAAAATGATGGAAAGCGTCGTGCTCGACGGCACCGCGCGCCGTGCCATTCTTGATGGATACACGGTTGCAGGCAAGACGGGTACAGCGCAAAAGGTCGATCCGGCAACCGGCGCTTACTCAAAGACCAAATACGTTGCGTCATTCGTCGGCTTCGCGCCAGTCAACAACCCCGCAATCACGATTGCCGTAATTCTCGACTCTGCGCAGGGCTTGCACCAGGGTGGACAGGTATCCGCGCCCGTCTTCAGAAGCATCGCCCAGCAGGTGCTGGAGTATATGCACGTGCCGCACGACATTGAGCCGAAGAACCAGCAGCGGCTGATCCTGCTGGCTTCGACCAAGAACGATGATCTGGCGGAAGAAGGATCGGACCGTTTGGGCTTCGCGTTACTGACCGACAACGACGACGCCACCGCCACCGAGACGGCCAGCAATTCGCCGGCGGAGAGCGCTGCGATAGGCATTATCCGATCAGCCAAGCAACTAACACCCGTCGCAGCCGTAGCGAGCGAACCCGTGGCATCGGCTACCGCTCCCCCAGCGGAAACCGCGACCGGGACTGTCCAGACTTCAGATGGCACTGTCATACTCAACGTAGACAGCGGCATCGTAGTGCCGTCGTTTATGGGCAAGTCGCTGCGAGCGTCGATCGAGACAGCGCAGCAGAGTGGGCTGGAGATCAATGCCTTGGGTAGTGGCATTGCGCGGCAACAGTCACCTCCGCCGGGAACCCACCTGCTGGCCGGACAGAAGGTGACGGTCAGGTTTAGCCACTAGAAAGCGCTGGACTCGCGCCGTGCCGTTTTGAAACGTTTGCGGACAACGACGCAAACCGCTGCTCCCGCGCTCGCTGGCGGAACTATAATTTTGCTGCCATGAACTTCCTACAGTTGCTGCACGGCGCGGAATATTTGGACGAAAGAGGCGACCCGCCCATTGTCGGACTGGACTATGACAGCCGGTGCGTAAAACCCGGTTGGTGCTTTGTCGCTATGAAAGGCGAGCACACGAACGGGAATTTTTATATCGATCAGGCCATCGCTAATGGAGCCGTTGCCATCGTTAGCGATTCGCTCCCTCCTCGGGAGGGTATCGCTTGGGCCAGAGTGCCCCATGGCCGGCGTGCGCTGGCGCGTCTGAGTGCAAATTTCTATCGACATCCCGCCGAAAAGCTCCGCAACATCGGCATCACGGGAACTAACGGCAAGACAACCACTTCGTTCATCCTCAGCCGTATGCTTCGAGCTGCGGGACGCAAGATTGCGCTAGTTGGCACAGTGGAGTATCGCAT
>Ga0126370_10001614_pt1 | contig 10370 bp, 10 predicted proteins | sample PanSoiMetaPlot_3_FD_92586 | JGI IMG/M metagenome (GOLD analysis project Ga0126370, IMG submission 92586) | Tropical forest soil microbial communities from Panama - MetaG Plot_3 | ecosystem: Environmental > Terrestrial > Soil > Tropical forest > Bulk soil | place: Panama | collected 2016-02-17 | reverse complement strand
TGCTCGCCGCGATGACGGTCGCGCGCGAGCTCGAGGCCGTCTACGTCTGGGGGGCGCAGGCGGGCGGCGCCCGACGGCTCGGCGTCCCGGAGTCGACGATCACGGCGATCCGCGAGAATCACAGCCGCGGCATCCCGCCCGAGGACGCGCAGATCGTCGAGTTCACCCGCCAGCTCATGCGTAAGCACCGCGTCGATGAGGCGACGGCGAAGGCGCTGATCGGGCGATTCGGCAACGACGCCTTCATCCAGCTCACCGGCGCGATCGGCTACTACGCGATGCTCGCGATGACGGTCAATGCCTGCGAGCTCGAGGCGGCGCCGGGCGCCGAGGTGCTGAAAGTCTAGGCGCGGACCTCGATCTTTCGCGTCACCGACTTCGAGGTGCCGAAGGTCGGGACGAAGGCCGAGTGCTTGCCGGGGCCGCCGGTGACCACGATGTGGATGTCTTCCGGCCTGCCGACGATCGGGCACAGCGCCTCGTCGTCGTGCTGGTCCACACAGTCGGGCCAGTTCTCGGCCTTGTACATCGCACGCAGCTTGAGCAGGCCGACCTTGTTGCGGGCGCGCTCGTAGAGGAATTTCTGCACGTCGCTCTTCGACATGCCGCCGGAAGCGATCGTGTGCGCGTGCTCCGGGCCGAAGGCCACCAGCACGTCGCCGCGGACGACGGAGCCCGCGTTGTTGTGGCCGATCGTCGTCATCGTGTCGGCGACGACCGTCAGGGTGGTCTCGGCCGACGTGCAGACGTGGTCGTTGATGTTGTGCGGACCCTCGCCCGAGAACACCGTGACGGTGCTGTCGCCCCTGGCGAACCCGCGCGTCACCCGGAACGGCTCCCAGGGCGTCGCCGCCTCGTTCTCGGCCACGCAGTAGCTGAACTTCGCGGGCGAGCCGTGCGTCGCCTGATCGCCCTCGCCCGGAATGCCGCCGCCTACGTTCACGAGCACGAGCCGCATGGCCCGTCCGATCGAGGCATTGGGGCGGAAGCCCGGGCCCAGGGCGCCATGGCGGAAGTTGAGCCCGAGCTCGTCGACGATGGTGCCCGAGACCAGCACCATCACCGCGCACGGATGTGTGGTGGCCTGCACGCTGTAGAGACCGAACGCCGGATCGGCCGCCGCCCGCAGCGCCGCGATCAGCACGGGCATATACTGCGGCCGGCAGCCGGCCATGACCGCGTTGATCGCGATGTTCTCCACCGTGGCCTCGGCCCACCGGGGCGGCACGATCGCGATGACCTCGCCGGCGCTCCGGCCGGAGCCGGCGATCATGGCCTGCACGCGCTCCGGAGTCGGCAGGACGAACGGAAGCCCGTCGGTCAGCCGCCGCGCGTGAAAGCTCTCGAGGGCTTCGTCCTCGTCGGCGAACGTGAAGCGCTCGTTCGCCGGCGCGCCCGCGCTCGCGGCGCCGGCCGGCCGGGCCGCCGGCTCGCCCGTCAGACCGCGGACCACCTGGGCGAGCGCATCTTCGGCGCGCTGGCGGATGACCGCGAGCGACTCACCGCCGATCGGGTGCTTGATGATGGCCAGCGGCAGATTCGGCATGCCGAGATTTTTGGATTCTTCGCGGGCCAGGCCGATGAAGGCCTCCGTGCAGATCGTCACGGTCGGGACGCCCATCCGCTCGAGCTCGACCGAGTCGTGGATACACCACGACGTGCACGACCCTCAGTCGCCGATCGCGGTGATGACCGCGCCGACCTCCTTGGCGTAGGCGTCGAGCCCCTCGGCGCCGATCGCGGCGCTGGGCTTCTGCTTGGTCACCGCGCCGGTCACGGGATGGTACCGGCCGAGCAGCTCGACCAGGTGTCGCTGGAGCTCGAGCGAGTTCGGCTTGCTGTTATTGAGGATGCCCAGGGTGACGCCGTCGAGCGCGCCCAGGCGCGGCGCGAGCGGCTGCGAGCCGACCCGGTTGATGCCCACCGGACTCAGCACGGTGATGCTCATTCACGAGCCTCCTTCTCAACCGCAGCTCGCGCTGCAGGCCGTCGCGAGGCTGGGGCCCCGCCGGCCGAGGCGCGACTCAAACGCAGTTCGCGCTGCAGGCCGTCGCGAGGCTGGGGGCCCGCCGGCGAGGCGCGACTCAAACGCAGTTCGCGCCGCAGGCCGTCGCGGGGCTGGGGGCCCGCCGGCGAGGCGCAACTCAAACGCAGTTCGCGCTGCAGGCCGTCGCGGGGCTGGGGCCCCGCCGGCCGAGGCGCGACTCAAAGTAGAATAGCGCACACCAACGCGGGAGGACCCATGAGGCCTTACGAGGGTATCAAGATCATCGACATCACCCACGTGCTCGCGGGACCGTTCGCCGCCTATCAGCTCGCGCTGCTGGGCGCCGACGTCATCAAGGTCGAGCACCCCGTCGACTACGACCAGAGCCGCGACTCCGGCGGCGACCGCGCCCTGAACAAGCAGCAGATGGGAACCGGCTTTCTCACGCAGGCCTCGAACAAGCGCGCGATCACGCTGAATCTCAAGCACGAGAAGGGGCGCGAGATCTTGAAAAAGCTCGTGAAGGGCGCCGACGTCCTCGTGGAGAACTGGCGCTCGGGCGCCTTCCCCGCGCTGGGGCTGGGCTTCAAGGATCTCAGCCCGCTCAACCCGCGCCTCATCTACTGCTCGATGACCGCGTTCGGCCAGGAGGGACCCCGCGGCGTGCAGACCGCTTACGACCAGCTGATCCAGGCCACGTCCGGGATGATGGCCATGACCGGCACGCCGGATGTGAACCCGATCAAGACCGGTGCGCCCGTGATCGACTACGCCACCGGCACGATGTGCGCGTTCGCGATCTCGGCCGCGCTCTTCCAGCGCGAGCGCACCGGGCGCGGCCAGTACATCGACAGCTCGATGCTCGACGTGTCGATGATGCTGATGGGCTCGCACATCACCTCCTTCCTGCGCACCGGGAACGAGCCCAAGCCCAAGGGCAACCGCATGGACCGCGCGTCGAGCCAGCTCTACGAGGCCAAGGACGCGCCGCTGATGATCGCCGCGGGCAACCGCGGCCAGCACGAGCGCCTGTTCCGCGCCGTCGGCCGGCCCGACCTCGCGGCGCAGTCGAGCCACGACGAGCGGGAGGAGCTCTACGACAAGCAGACCGAAGAGCTCCAGAAGATCATCGCGCAGAAGACCGCCGACGAATGGGAGCAACACCTTCAGGCCAGCCACGTCCCGGCCGGCCGCGTGCGGCGCCTCTCGGAGTCTTTGAAGGACCCGCAGCTCGCCACGCGCGGCGTCCTGCACCGGCACGAGAAGATCGACGGCATCGAAGGGGCAGTGACCGTGCCGATGGCCGCCTTCAAGTTCGCCGACGGCGGCCCGAGCATCGAGACGCCGCCGCCGCGCCTGGGCCAGCACACCGACGAGGTGCTCGCGAGCCTCGGCTACTCGAAGGACGACATCGCGAAGCTGCGGACCGAGGGCGCGATCTAGCACGATCGCACCGGGGCGCGATCTAGGGCAACAGATCGGCGACGTGGATGCGGCTCGTCGCGAACGCGAGCGGAACGGCGACCGCGGGCGGCGTCAAGGTCGTGACGGATCGATACCGCCAGCCGTAGGTCGCCGCCGGGTCGAGGCTCGGATCGCGGTAGATCTCGAGGGCGCGATCGACCAGGTTGACGATCCAGTAGTCCTCGATCCCCGCCCGAGCGTAGAGACTGCCCTTGTGCTCTCGATCGAAGTAGAGGCTCGAGTGCGCCACCTCGACCGCGAGCGCGGGGCGCTCCGGATGGGCGTCTCGATAGTCGCCGGGCCGGCCCGCTACGACGACCAAATCAGGCTCTGGCTCGGATTCCTCGTCGAGCGACACGGGCTGCTGGTTTCGGACAATCCAGCCCGAAGGCGGGGCTGCCCTCAGCGCATAGTCAACGGCAGTCACCGCGGAGCTGTGATACGCGCCCTTCGGTTCCGCGACGATCAACTGGCCGCCGATCAGCTCGAGCGGCTCGCCCTCAAAGACTCCGAGATCCGCCAACCGGTCATACTCGACCCGCGTCCAGCGCCGGACCGTGAGCGGAGCCTGGCTCATGCCTCGACTCTAGGTCAGTGCCCTGAGGGGCGTCAACGTCAGCGGCTGAACACGCGCTATGATCCCCGCTGAAAGGAGCCGCCCATGGCTTCCCTGTCAGAACGTCCTTCGGTGATCCTCCTCGGACTCGCACTGATGTCCCTCGCCGCGGGTCCTGCGGCCTCGCAGACGCCGCGCGGTCACGGCGCCGAAGCGCGCGACATGGAGCTGGTCGGTCACGACGATCTGCAGGGACGCTCGGCCTATCAGCCGACGATCCACAAGCAGGGCGGCCGCTTCATCGCCTATGTCGGCCACCACGGCGGCAAGGCGCGCAATCCCCTCACCGGTGCCGAGGAGGACAACGGCACCTCGATCGTCGACGTGACCGACCCGGCGCGCCCGCGCTATCTCGCGCACATCCCGGGTGCGGGCGGCGGCTCCGAGCAGGGCGGAGCCCAGATGGCGCGCGTCTGCGACCGTCAGGGCAAGACGTACTTGCTACGCACGTTCGGCAACGCGGTCCCCAACTCGGGCCACGAGGTCTGGGAGGTCGGCGATCCCACGAAGCCCCGAAAGGCGAGCGCGGTCGTTTCCGGCCTCACCTCCACGCACAAGAACTTCTGGGAGTGCGACACCGGCACGGCCTATCTCGTCTCGGGCGATCTCGCCAAGACCGACCCGCTGCAGGCTGGCCCCTCGGGCTGGCGCACCTCGCGCATGACGAAGATCTACGATCTGAGCGATCCGGCGAAGCCCGTCTTCGTGCGTGACTTCGGACTGGCCGGCCAGGAGCCGGGTGCCGGCGCCTCACCCGTCCCGCCGGGCGCGCACGGAGCGATCGTCGCCGGCAATCGGGTCTACCTTGCGTACGGCACCAGCGCGGACGGCATCTTACAGATCGTCGATCGGCAGAAGCTCCTGAGCGGTCCGAAAGAGCCGACGCCGGCGAACCTCAACGCGCCGGAGATCAGCCGGCTCTACATGTCGCCCAACTGGGGCGGCCACACCGCGTTTCCGGTGCTGGGTATGACGATCGGCGATTGGCTCACCAACACGAAGGGCCAGGTGCGCGACTTCGTGGTCCTCGTGTCCGAGGCCATCGCGAACGAGTGCCGCGAGTTCCGCCACGCCACGTTCATGGTGGACATCACGACCGAGACGCGGCCGTTCTCGGTGGCGACCTTCCAGGTGCCGGAGGCGCCCGGCGCCTTCTGCAAGCGGGGCGGTCGCTTCGGCCCGCACTCGAGCAGCGAGTCGTTCGCGCCGATCTTCTACAAGAAGCTCGTGTTCGTGGCCTATTTCAACGCGGGCGTGCGCGCGGTGGACATTCGTAACCCGTATGCGCCCCGCGATGTCGCGTCCTACATCCCGGCGACGACGGAGCGCACGGCGGAGCGCTGCGTGACGGAGCCGAGCCGCAGCTGCAAGGTCGCGATCCAGACCAACAACGTCGAGGCCGACGAGCGCGGCTACATCTATCTGGCCGATCGCGCCAACACGGGGCTGCACATCGTGCGGCTCACGGGAGAGGCCGCCAAGATCATCGGCAACTGACTCGGATCGGGGCAGCGAATGCCGCTGCGCTTCCCGGTAGGCTCATGAGGCACACGCGGATCATCGTCACGCGCTACGGCGGGCCCGAAGAGCTACGGGCGGTCGAAGAGGAGTGCCCCGAGCCGAACGCGGGCGAGGTGCGGATCAGGGTGCTCGCCGCCGGCGTCGCCTTGCCCGACCTCATGATGCGCGAGGGCATTCATCCCGAAACGCCGTCCCTGCCCTTCACGCCGGGGTGGGATCTGGTCGGCGTGGTCGAGCGGCTCGGCAAGGGCGTCTCAGGAATCGAGCCGGGCCAGATCGTTGCCGCGCTGCCGATCCACGGCGCGTACGCGGAGCTCGTCTGTCTGCCGCACCGTGAGCTCGTGCCGGTGCCATCCGGGCTCGATCCTGCCGAGGGCGTCAGCCTCGTGCTCAACTACATCACGGCGTACCAGATGCTGCATCGCTCCGCTCGAGTCAAACCGGGCCAGCGCGTGCTGATTCACGGCGCGTCAGGCGGGGTGGGCACGGCGCTGCTGCAGCTCGGGCGTCTCGGCGGGCTTAAGATGTACGGCACGTGTTCCTCGCATGGGGCGTCCGCCGTCTCGGAGCTGGGCGGTATCCCGATCGACTACCGACAGCTCGACTTCGTGCAGGAGATTCGCCGCCTCACGCACGAGGGCGTGGACGTCGTCTTCGACAGCATCGGTGGTGCCCACATCTGGCGCTCCCGCAAGGCTCTCCGTCCAGGCGGCCGGGTCGTGGCCTATGGCCTGACGGGCATGCTGCGCGAGGGGCGATTGGCGTCGGGTCGTCCCGGGCGTCGTCATCGCTTTCGTGGCGTCGCGATCTTCGGGGTGTACATCGCCGGCGGCTGGCTGCTGCCGGGCCGCAAACGCGTGACCCCCTACAGCATCCAGTGGCTCAAACGGATCAGGCCGGCCTGGTTTCGCCAGGATCTGATCGCCCTGTTCGACCTGCTTCAACAGAAGAAGATCACGCCGCTCGTCGCGAAGCGATTTCCCCTGGCCGAGGCCAGAGACGCACACGAACTGCTCGGCTCCGGGGGCGTGACGGGCAAGATCGTGCTCGTGAGCCCGACGCGTGCTCGGCCGTCGCTCGGCGTGCAGTAGTCCTTGCAGAGAAGCTCGCGCGCGGGGAGACTCGCTTCGTGGCGCGGATCGCGGGCCTGAACGGATCGGGGCCGGACGAACACCGATGAAGGAGAGTCACCGATGAACAGCCGAGGCATCATGGCAGCCGCGCTCTGCGCACTGCTGATGGCAGGATGCGCGTCGACGCCGCCCCCGCCCGCGGGCGTGCTGGTCGTCGACGATGCGAGCCGGGTCGCGGGTGTCGCGTGCTCGGCACCGTCGCCGACAACGAGCTCGACGACCTTCAGAAGAAGGCCGCGAAATTGGGCGGCAACGTGGCGCTCATGACGCCGCAGCGGACGTCGAAGGGCGGGTACTTCGGACTACAAGATTACATGACCGCCGACGTCTATCGCTGCGACGTCCTCGCACCACCCGCGCCGAAGTCCTAGGCGTCGGCCAGCGGCACGATCGCGTACATGCGCGGCTGATTGCCAACGACGCGCGTGACGTGCCCCTGGCCCGTAAGATCCTCGGCCAGTACCACGTCGCCCGGGCCCACGCGGGCCACCGTGCCGTCGCCGACCTCGATCTCCGCGGTGCCCGAGAGCGAGATCGAGTACTGCCGCCGCGGGGCACAGTGCCAGCTGAGCACGTAGCCCGGCGGCGCCACGCGAAACGCGATGCCGCTCGCCGACTGCATCGGTGTCCCTTCGCCGTGAGCGCCTTCGATGTCGGAGAACGGCTTCATCGCCAGCGGCACCTCGGCGATGTGCGACTTGCCATCCGAGCCGCTGTACACCCGCCATACCTTGGGCATGTTCGTTCCTTCGGGGCTCGCCGGCGTGGTCAGCGCGCGGCGGCGACGGCTTCAGGCGTCTGCTGGACCACCCGCGTCTCGTGCACGGCCGGCGAGTAGATCTCGAGAACCTCGAGGTCGTCCGAGCAGTCGAGCTCGTTGTGCACGATGCCCGGCGGCTGCAGGATGCAATCGCCCTTCGTGAAGGTGTGCTCGCCGTGGCCCTCGTAGACGAACCGGATCCAGCCGTTGAGCACGTAGAACATCTGGAAGTCGCAGAGGTGCTGGTGCAGTCCGGTCGTGTGCAGATCGTGATTGCCGGCGGACTCCTTCTTGATCCGGATCGTGTGGGCGCGGAACTTGCCGTGCGTCGCGTGCTCGATCCCGAGATCGCGGTATTCCATGAAGCTCCGGAGACCGCTCTTGTAGACGGCCTCCTTGGCGAGGCTCGCGCTGAACAGCTGCTTGGACTCGCTCATCTCGATCCCTCCTGTGGCGCGCTGGGCGCCGGTGACGACTCGTTGGGGCCGCGAACGCTAGTTGGGGGCCGCGAACTCGAACGTCGTGCCGACCGAGCTGGCGGTGAACCGCCCCGGCAGCCGGTGCACGACCGCCGCGATGGCCTCGATCCCGGTGCAGTGCTGCGGGATCACGTGCTCCACCTCGAGCTCGCGAAACGCGTCGACCACGCGCGTGATGCGTAGGTCGTCGAGGCCGCTCAGGTGGAAGCCACCGATGACCGCGTGCACGCGCGGCACGCCCGTGAAGCGGACAGCGTTTCGGCAGATGCCGACGATGCCGCGATGCGAGCACGAGGTGACCACCACGAGCCCACGGTCGCGCACGTTGGCCACCAGGGTCTGCTCGCCGATGAAGGTGTCCTGGACCAGCTCGCCGCCGTCTTCTTCGACCCGGAGATTCGAGGGAATCGTCTCCCACTCCTCGGTCGCGTGCATCTCGCCGGAGAGCCAGAGCCCCTCGGCGATCAGCGTCGGCTTGGCCACGAGCCGCACGTCGATTCCGTAGCGCTCGATCTCGTCGCGCGACAGCCGGCCGCTGTAGACGCGGCGCTCGCCCCGCTGCTGCCAGCGCGGCCTGAAGTGATCGACGCCGCCGTAGAAGGCCAGATCCTTCCGCAGCCGCCGCCGCCAGCCGTGCAGGAAGCCGGTGAGCCCGCCCCAGTGGTCCCGGTGGCCGTGGGAGAGGGCGAGCGCGTCGATCGCCGCCGGATCGAGCGCCAGCTCGCGGAAGTTGTGATTCATCGTGTCAGGCGTGAGCCCGAAGTCGAGGGCCACCGTGAACCGGTCGCCGCCTCGTGTGGCCTCGACCAGATGGGCCAGGCCGTGCTCGGCTCGGAGGTCCGGCATCTTGCCTGCCACGAACGCGCTGTAGCGCCGGGCAATCGCGTCGTCCTGCCGTAAGTTGTCGACGTAGTTGTCGACCACAGTCGTGACGCGGATCCGATCGACGGCGCCGGGCGGCATGCGCGTATCCTACCAGCCGAACGGGCAACGTGAGTGTCGATTCGGGCCACCCATCGGCGTCGTATAGGTGGAGATCGCCGAGCGGGCCCCGGGCCCGGGCGCCATGAAAAGGAGGACGTATGCGTTACATGTTGCTCATCAACAACGACAAATCGACGCCGCCCCCGCAGAAGGCCGAGATGGAGGCCGTGATGAAGGGCCACCAACGCTTCGGCGAGGAGCTCCTGGCCGCCAAGAAGATGGTCCACGGCGAGCGGCTGCGCGGCGACGAGGATGCCAGCCGCATCCGCTTCAAGGCCGGGCAGCGGCAGGTCACCGACGGGCCGTTCACGGAGACGAAGGAAGTGCTGGGCGGCTTCTATCTGATCGAGTGCGACTCGAAGTCGGAGGCGATCGAGTGGGCGAAGAAGATCCCGCTCCGCGAGGGCGGCTCCATCGACATCAGGACGGTCTGGCCGATGTGAGCGAGCCCACGTCGCTGGGACGCTGCCGGCGGAGGCCGGCCGCGGAGTAGAGGCAACCGGCGCATCGGGTACCATTTCTGCTCGTGGGGGCGAACGATCACGAGCAGTCGCAGCACGACGACATCCACGCGCGCGTGGCGGAGGCGTTCCGTCAGGAGTACGCGCGGGTCGTCGCGTCGGTCCTGCGCATGGTGCGCGATATCGACCTGGCGGAAGAGATCGTCCAGGAAGCGTTCGAGCAAGCGCTCGATCGCTGGCCCGTGACCGGCGCGCCCGAGCGGCCCGGCGGCTGGCTCCTCACGACGGCGCGGCGGCGCGCGATCGATCGTCTACGCCGCGCGCGCCGCGCCGGCGCCAGGGCCGATGCGATCGCCTACGAGGCCACCCTCGGCGCGAGCGACGAGATTCCCGACGTGAGTGACCCAGAGGCGATCGCCGACGACCGGCTCCGGCTGATCTTCACCTGCTGCCACCCCGGGCTGCCGGCCGACAGTCGCGTGGCGCTCACCCTGCGGCTGGTCGGCGGACTCTCGACAGTCGAGATCGCTCGCGCCTTCCTCGTGCCCGAGCCCACCATCGCACAGCGGCTCGTGCGCGCCAAGCGCACCATCCGCGACCGCGCGCTGCCCTACGAGGTGCCGGAGGGCGCCGAGCTGTCGGAGCGCCTGCCGGCCGTGCTCGCGGTCGTCTATCTGATCTTCAACGAAGGCTACGCCGCGCACAGCGGCGATGCGCTGGTGCGCCTCGATCTCTGTCGGGAAGCCGTCCGGCTCGGCGACATGCTCGCGGAGCTCATGCCGCAAGAGCCCGAGGTGCTGGGCCTGCTCGCGCTGATGGAGCTCCAGACCTCGCGTGCCGAGACGCGCGCGGATGCCGACGGCAATCTCGTGCTGTTAGCGGATCAGGACCGCTCGCGCTGGGATCGAGCGCGTATCGCGCGGGGCTTCGCGCTGCTCGAGCGAGCCGGCCCGCTCGCGCACGCC
>Ga0126370_10001613_pt1 | contig 10372 bp, 10 predicted proteins | sample PanSoiMetaPlot_3_FD_92586 | JGI IMG/M metagenome (GOLD analysis project Ga0126370, IMG submission 92586) | Tropical forest soil microbial communities from Panama - MetaG Plot_3 | ecosystem: Environmental > Terrestrial > Soil > Tropical forest > Bulk soil | place: Panama | collected 2016-02-17 | reverse complement strand
TCAAGGAGTTCAAGGCCGATTGTCGCCGTGCCTTCGGGTACGTGAGAATCAGTCGCATCGTTCAGGTAGTAGGCGCCAATACGCTTGGAATAAACCGTCGCCTCAACTGTTGCGGCGGCCAGATCGGCTCCTCCCACTTCGACGACACGCGCACCCAATTCTTCAATGCGCTTTCTTTTCACCACGTTCGGATTCTTAGGAAGAAAGATCGTCGCGGCAACCCCGAGCATCTTTGCTGCCCATGCTACGGCCGCCCCATGGTTACCGGTGCTGCTCGCGACAACCTCCGAAAGGGATCGAATGCGAAGTGTCTTAGCAAGAGCGTAGATAGCGCCACGCACCTTGAAACTACCGGTCGGCAGTTCAGTCTCATTCTTCAAATAAACGGGAGCGTCGGCCAAGTCGCTATCCACAAGCAATGGCGTAATGTGCAAATATCCGGAAAGGAGTTGTTGTGCTTCAGTTACAGCCGTTGTTATGACCCTTTCTGTCATGCCAATCCTTGTTCCAACGCCCTAAGATTAGGAGGGTTCCACATGTTGATCGGCATATCATAGGCCTGGGGCCTACCCTTGCCGCTTTTTGTAAAATCCTTCAGGTTAATCAAGAAAATCGCCCAGTCAATCGAGCAGTGAGGAAAAGATTTTGCATTCTTCTGCCAGTTCAAATGTCGGAAATAAAGCATTGTTTTGCCCAGTTGGCGGAAGATCTTGAATTCCAAATCGGTGCCAACCCAGTCTTCCGAGGCTCCGTCCACAACTCGCAATTGCACAAGCTCATCCGTTCCTAAGCGTGGTTACCTACATTACCGCGGCTTTACACCCGCTGAACCAGAACTTCAGCCTCTTGCCACGACCACTCCGCGAACATCAATGGTCCAACAGTGCGCACTCTTTGGTACTTCCGTTAAAACGCCACAAAGCTCAGCAGGAGAAGCGTTGACCAGAGTCTCGTGCCAGATTTCACACCTTGCCGTGGCTTACCCAAACTTAGAGATTAATCACTATATTTCACTATCCAGATAAGCTGCAAGCCAGCCACGCGCTCCCAATGTTCCGCATGCTTCACTCCGGTGAGACCAAGGAGCAACTGGGTGGAATTTTGGTGCTTGAGGCGCGCGATCTGAATCACTCGCATACTTCCGTAGAGGGTTTTGCGACGAGAAGCCGATCGATTCACTTCACGTGTTCTCGAACACGATAAGCGCATCTCCGATCGCCGGTGACGATGTGCTCCACCCGCTCAACTGTGACGTTCTCGCCTAAGACAGCCCCAAATAGGTCTTGCTCGGTCGTGCAGAATCCTCTGCACACTTTGGCAGCGGCGCAAATCGGGCAATGGTTTTCGACCAAAAGAAACGTGTTGCCCTTCTCGGGCACCAGTTCCGCCATGTAACCCTCGGCGCTGCGGATTCGTACCAGGCGTCTAAGTTTTTCCTTCAGAGGAAGGTCGGGTGCAATCTGCTGGAGGTAGGTCGCGACCTGGTTCTTGTACCGGGCAGAGATGACCTTCTGCACTCCGCTCTCACCAAAGGCTCGGTCGACCGCATCAATGAGCGAGAGACTGAGTTCGGCATATGCGTGAGGAAATAACCGATCGGCCTTCGCTGTCAGTTTCCAATATTTTGCTGGCCTTCCCACCGGCACAGGTCGTTCCTCGGCTACCACAAACTTTTGGTCTTCGAGTTCATACAGGTGTTGACGCACCGCCATCGCAGTCAGACGCAAATGTCTGGCAAGGGCAGCCGCATCGGCCGGTCCCTCGGTCTTCAAGAACATCAAGATCGCGTGCCGGGTGTTGTTTTCGGCTTCGGGGCTCTGCACTTCAGGTGCCATGATTTTTTACTTTATAAACTGAATCCTTTAGAAAGTCAATGCCATCTCACAGGGCAGAGTAAGTAAAGAAAGTACTTTATAAAGTTCGGGGGTCCAGAGAAATGGGAACCGAAACATTGGAGACAAACACCGGCGCGGACATTGCGTCACACGATAGTTTCTTCGACCAGCTTCGGGTTGCCATCACCGGTGGCACCTCAGGCCTCGGACTGGCCTTAGTGCGAGAATTCAGCGCTCGCGGAGCACGCGTGGCGTTTCTTGCCCGTCATGCCGAAGCCGTGGCAAAAGTCGAGCGCGAAAACCAAAACACACACGGCATTGTCGCAGACGTCGCTAATAAAGACGACATCTACCCGGCGGCCCTCCAGATCGTGGGTGAACTGGGCGGCCTGGAGATCTTGATCAATAATGCCTCCGATCTCGGTCCTGTACCGCTCGCGTTGCTTGCCGACACCAGCTGCGAGGACCTCGAAAAGGCAATGACCACGAACGTCCTGGGGCCATTCCGCCTGACCAAGGCTCTGCTGGGGGCACTGTCGGCATCGGCCCGGGAGGGTCGGGCCGCCCTGGTGATCAATATTTCGAGTGACGCGGCCGTTACGCCTTATCCCAAATGGGGAGCCTACGGCGCCAGCAAGGCCGCTCTCGGCCACATGACAGAAATTTGGAATCAGGAATTATCAGTGGAGGGGATACGGTTTGTCTCTTTTGATCCAGGCGACATGGACACCGCAATGCACGCGCTCGCGGTTCCGGACGCGGATCGGACGACACTTAAAACAGCGGAAGCCGCGGCCCACGAGTTGATAACCGCAATCGAGACTACTGTGACGCGCCCCGCTTAACCCGAATTGAAAGTAACCGTGGAGGAATAGAGAACATGATCGCCGCTACTGCTCCGGTCCAGCGCTCGCCGCGCGCGAGGGTTATGGTCGTCGACCCAAGCGGCCAAATTCGAGACTTGCCGCGTGCTTCTTTGATTGACCTACTCCGGCCTGGAGATCTGGTCGTCGCCAATGATGCGGCAACCATCCCGGCGAGCCTTAGCGGCGTACATTTGCCGAGCCATCGACCCATTGAGGTTCGGCTGGCCGGTGTTTCCTCATTTGATCCACAGAATCGCGAGTTTTCGGCTGTCGTCTTTGGTGAAGGAGATTTTCACACTCTCACTGAAGATCGGCCGCAGCCCCCTTCGCTTGCTGAGGGCGATCAACTTCAGCTGGGACCACTCTCGGCAAAGATCTTGCACTTGCTCGATCCTCCCCGTCTGGTTTTGCTCGAGTTCGATCACTCTCGAGACGAGCTTTGGGCTGGCTTGGCTCATCACGGCCGGCCCATTCAGTACTCGCATATTCAGGTTCCACTTGCCCTATGGGATGTTTGGACGCCCATCGCCGGACCACCCCTTGCCTTCGAGCCACCATCCGCCGGCTTCGCGCTAAGCTGGCAACTTGTCACAGAGATGCGCGTCGCGGGCGCGAAATTTAGGACGATCACGCATGCCGCCGGATTGTCTTCAACCGGAGATCCCGAACTCGACAAGCGCTTGCCCTTTGATGAACCCTACCGCGTTCCCCAAGTAACAGCGGATGCGGTCAATCTAGCGAAATCTTGTGGCAGACGAATCATCGCAGTTGGCACAACCGTGGTGAGAGCCCTTGAGCATGCGGCGCGCGAGGGCAAGATCGCGGCCGGAGAAAATCTGGCGACCGAGCGCATTGGCGTAAAAACGCGACTGCAGGTTGTAGATGCACTGTTGTCAGGCACGCATGAACCCGGCAGCAGCCACTATGAATTGCTTCGTGCCTTCTTGACAGACGCGGAACTGCAACGACTCAACACCGAGCTCAATGTGCGCGAATACCGTACCCACGAGTTTGGGGACTCTGTGCTGGTTTCGCGCACGCTTAAGAAGCTGGCGGAGGATACAACAAGATGGGAGATACGAGAGCTGGCGCAGCGCAACACGTTCGACCTGCCAGCGGTTCGCCATAATTTAAGGCTGCCTTGAGAGAGAACACGTTTGATCTGTCAGCCTTAAATTAAGGAGAATAAGTCCAACGTGAGCCCACAGAGTAGGAGAAGGCGGAACATAGGGAACAGTAATAGCAAATTGGCGGATTGAGGAGTTGTGCAAGCTGTTGGTCCTACGGCCGGCCGGAGTTTCAGCGAGGCAAAACCGGCTCAAACGTACCAGCAACAATAGTTCCTGTGTGGTTAGGCCCAACTTTCCCGAATCGACCCCACATCCACAATCATCGAGTCGGCTCCTAGCGTCTTGGTCGAGGTTATAAGTACGCTTACACAATGGCCCTCACCTCTGGCACGAAGCTCGGTCCCTGTGAGATTCAATCCCCGCTCGGAGCAGGCGGAATGGGCGAAGTGTATCGCGCTCGTGACACGCGTCTCGAGCGAATCGTCGCGATCAAGATCCTTCCAGCCGCCTTCGCCGCCGAGGCCGATCGCCTAGTGCGCTTTCAGCAGGAAGCGCGAGTTCTCAGTGCGCTGAACCATCCCAACCTTCTCAGCATATTCGATGTAGGCAAGCAGGACAGCTCTTACTACCTGGTTTGTGAATTACTCGAGGGCGAAACTCTCCGTGAACGTCTTGACAGTGGGCCGCTGGCAATTCGCAAAGCGGTTGACTATGGTATCCAGATAGCCAGTGGACTGGGTGCTGCCCATGAAAAAGGAATCGTGCACCGCGACTTGAAGCCGGACAACGTCTTCATCACGAAAGACGGCCCGGTAAGGAAACGTTGTAATGACGCCGGACGGAAAGACATCCGTCTACCGCTACCGTCTAGCCACGACAACTTTGTATCTAGCTGAAGGATTGAAGTAAGGTCTACGCATTTTTGCCGGGTCAGTGAGATTGCGCCAGTTGCGGCACGGCCGAATGTAGTTCCCCAACAATTAAGCGCCAATTCTGTCTCCTTCCTGCACTGTGAACGTCAGATTATCCGCATTCTAGTCAGCGTGCGATTTCTGTGTTGAATTGAGGTCCACGCCAAATGTTTAAGTTGTGAATAGGAACGGGCGGCGCACGCCCATCGACGCTGAGCCGATGGTGTGCGATTTTGCCGACGAAGAGAAGCTTCGAGATGTCGCGTAAAAGCGGGAATGCGGATAAACTACACTGCTTGTTCCACAAACCGAGGTGAGATTATGCCTGCACTCACGCTAAAAGAAGTCAGCTGGCGGTTAATGATTTGCCTATTCAGTCTTGTATTGCTGGTCGGCACATCGCCGGATGATCGGCAAATTACCGATCCCAGCTCTGTAATATCCGTTACAAACCCCGCGGCAGGTCCGGTTCCTATTTCCCAACTCTATTACACTCGGAACACGTTTGCACCAGCCTGGTCTCCGGACGGCAGCGAAGTAGTCTTCACCACGAATATGACTGGACGATTCAATCTCTGGAGGGTATCAACTTCGGGAGGATGGCCCATTCAACTGCTGCAATCTGAGGATCGCCAATCGGGCGCCGTCTGGTCGCCGGACAAAAAATGGATTGTGTTTGAGCAGGATTTTGGCGGAGGTGAACTCTACGATCTCTTTGCAGTATCCAGCGATGGCGCCGAAGTAATCAACATTACGAATACTCCGGAGGTGTCTGAGAGCAACCCGCATTGGTCTCCCGACGGCAGCATGCTAGCCATGTCCTACCGGCCCAAGACGTCATCGACAACCGACATCGCGCTGCTCGACTGGAAGACGAAAAAGGTACGCAAACTCACCGATGAACAAACCAAGAATCGCGAGTGGTATACATCGATCTGGAGCGCAGATGGAAGGACGATCTATGCTAACCGTGTCAATGCCGGCTCCACGGATTCTGATGTTTACAGAATCGACGTAGCAACGGGTAAGCTGGAAAATCTTACGCCGCACCAAGGCAACGTCATTTACAGTGTCTCCTCGGTTTCGCCGGACAGCCACACACTGCTGATCAGTTCGAACGAGAACGACGGATACGAAAACGTCGCTTTGCTGGATGTCAACAGCAAGCAGAGAACTTGGGTCACCAACGTTAAGTGGGAAGCTAAGGCTGGAGATTTTTCCCCTGATGGCAAGAGCTTTACGTACACACTAAATGCTGACGGCCGAACTGACACTTACCTGGTTGACGTCGAGTCCAAGCGCACGGCGAGGCTGCCCTTCCCCGAGGGAATCTCTTCTCCTGCGGGCAATCCCACTGCGTTTTCCGCCGCTGGCGATCGTCTGCTGGTTTCGCGCCAAAGCTCGACTGAACCTGCCGATCTCTGGGTATATGACATTGCCACTCAGCAATCACGGCAACTAACCTTTTCTGCAATTGCCAGCCTCAATCCTTCACGCCTACCTTCGTCCCAGTTGGTGCACTATAGAACTTTTGATGGAAAGATCATCAGCGCTTTTCTGTGGGTTCCATTCAATCTAAAACGGGATGGCAGCAATCCCGGAATCGTACTTCCCCATGGCGGCCCCACGGGCCAGACGGTTGATAGTTTCAACAAAGCCGCCGCAGCTCTCGCATCGCGCGGCTATGTTTGCATTGCACCGAATGTTCGCGGGTCCACGGGCTACGGGATGAAATTTCAGAAAGCGAATTACAAAGACCTGGGTGGGGGTGATCTCAAGGACGAAGTATACGCGGCACGTTTCCTAGCCGCTACCCAATACGTGGATCCCAAGAAGATAGGCATTACCGGCGGTTCCTATGGGGGATACATGGCAATGATCGCCATCGGCAGGACGCCAGACGTCTGGGCTGCAGCCGTCGAACTCTTCGGAATCACGGACTGGTTGACAGAGCAGGAACATGAAGAACCCACCCTGCAACAGTATGATCAATCAATCCTAGGGGATCCGGTGAAGGACCGCCAGTCCTACGAGGACGCCTCGCCGGTCAAATACTTCAAATACGCCAAGGCCCCTCTCCTTATACTGCAGGGAGCCAATGACATTCGTGACCCCAAGGAAGAAGCAGAGCAGGCGGAGACGATCCTGAAGAAGGAAGGCAAAACTGTGGGATCTCACTATTATCCTGATGAAGGACACGGCTTTGTCAAACGCGAAAACCAGATCGATGCCATGCAACGCACCGTTGAGTGGTTTGATCACTATCTGAAAGGCCAACCTTGATCGAGACCCCAAAGAGGACACCTCAAATAGTTTCTATCCAGCACTAGTCGATCTGGCTGCAACCCCCTATGCAGCACTTAATTCGTGGACTCATCAAAGCGAGCACAGAAGCCGAAGAGCCCAGCAAACTTCGCTCCCTCTTACCTACCGCTTACGCTTCTTCAGTACGATCGACTTGGCATCGTCGGCAAACGCTCGGTAGCACCCCTTTCGGGGCACAACAGCTCCTCAGACTCGAGCTACCGCGACCCGGTAACAGATAATTCGAGGAATGGATAGATTACAGCCCAAAAAAGCAAGAGCCCACGGAGCGTGAATCCCGGCGTGCGGATCCAGTTCGTTCTGACCAGACTCAGATGGACATCAATATCAAAGCCCAGCGGGAGAGTTCTCTGAGCCGAGATTTGAAGAGTCAGGGTCGACGCAGAATGATGCCACAGATACCGCCCAGACCGCCAGGAATGCGGCTTGATTGTTTCGACGCACTGATTCTGTTCATAGAGTAACCGCCTACAGGTAATTGATTGTGATCTTCAGAATCACGCTCCCCCCTGAGTATGGAAACGCCGCTGCGGAGAATTTGGGGGGCCCAAAACGCCCCTTTGCATTGTTTGACGCTCCTACGCCCTCACGGGGGATTCCCATAAAATTCGTGTCCAACTTCCCGTTGGAATTTTCGTCGTGAAAGACCGACACGGCATAGGTCCCTGGTGGGATGCCTTGAAATTCGCATTTTGCATGCTGGCTCACGATCGTGGAGTGGGCACGCGCGACAGCTTTGTCCGGCTTCTTGGGAAAATCGGCGGCGGATGAAAACAACGCGCACAGAACCTGGCCACGATCGCTGTGAAGTCCGTCAATTGCGACGCGAATCACGTTCTCTTGCGAGTTGCTGGACTGTGCAAGCGTCCCAACGGCGCACAGTAAAACCCCTACGAATCCCATCATACGAAGTGACCTTAACCTCACAAAACTCCTTAAAATGTCCATGCGGAATGCCCGAGCAATCCGACCCGCCCTCAACTCAGTGTACGCATCGCCTTCTCAAAGGGTGCAGCCCTTTTGAGGGGCTGCGCCTGTCGCCATGCCGCGTCCTCGGCAGCCCGATTGTAACAAGCGGCATTCTGGAGACCCTCAAAGTTCACCTGCTCGAACCGATTGGTAATATGAACCGCGGCAGCTGCAACTTCTTTCCCAATCGCCTCAAATCGGGAGTGAATTCCTGCGCAATGTTGGTAACGGCAAGGCTGCCGAATTCGATGCTCATCCGGCTGACTCCATGGTTCGTATCGTTGTACCCACGGGGCAAATAGGCGTTTCCAACAAACCCAGCCGAAGCTGAGGCGGCAAAATTCGAAAGGGCAAGCCGCGTGTGCCCGGAGTCCGATTTGTCGAAAGCGGTAAACACTATAGCGTGCATCACCCGCGCTAGCGGGCTTAGGCTCGACGAAGGAAAATATCGAGGATCCTCATGGAACATAGCTCCCGTTAGAAACTTGCCGGTTTGCGCAGCCGTCTGAAATGCAAGGGCGTCCCCATACAGCCGACCGAAGGCTCCTGCGCCATTACGCCATTGTTGTGGATAGCCAGCCGGCGGCTTAGCCAGTTCGGGCGCCGCGGCGAAGAGCGCGCCAATGAAGGCTCCAGGCCCAAATGAGTGACGCGCAAAATAGCTGGCTTTGCCCGCGAAATCGAGCCTGTTGCTCGAGGGCGCATTGAATAGACTCGTCGAGTCATTGACGTGATGGGGAAAATCAAGCGCATTTTGGAGATCGACTGCCTTCTCAGTCGGCATCGAAAAAGAGCGGGCGTCCCAATCAACATCCGCTCCCACACTATCTCCACGCACCTCCTGGCCACGCAGAGCGGTGCCCGAGAATATCAATGCGACGATGGCGATGAACGAAACCGAGTACTTCATTCTTACCAATTCTCCGACTGAGCATGTGCTCATTAATAATGGGCAGATGCTCACCCTAGCTTGTAGCCGTCAGTCATTGTCAAGGAGTATTTTGTAAAATCTTTCGTGCATGTAGGATAACGGCCATCATGGTAGACTTCAGGTCACTATTAACATGAGCATACGCTCATTTATCAAACACGGCCGCCGGAAACTCAGGCCAGCACATTGGTCGTCAGGGGAGAAGACGATGCCTATCGCCAAAGCCGAAACTCGGCAGCTAATTCTGGATGGCGCAAAGAAAGTGGTTAGAGAAAAGGGACTGGCAGGTGCGACGACTCGGGAAATTGCCCGCGCCGTAGGATGCGCCGATGGAACTCTGTACGTTCACTTCGCCGATCGGGTGGAACTCTTTCTTGCCTTGCTGCGGCAAAGTCTGCCTCCCATGACCGGTCCGCTTCGCGAGCTCGAATATCTTGCAGGGCGAGGCACCGTGCGAGCAAATCTGGAGACCGTGGCTCGTGGAGCGCTTGCATTTATGCAGGAAATCGTTCCACTTGCCGCTTCCTTGTTTGCGGAGCCGGAGTTGTTGCGCGCCCACCAAGAGGAATTGCGACGGCGCCATGAGGGACCTCACATTTCCATGGCTGCGGTAGAAAACTACATTCGGGCGGAACAGCGGCTTGGCCGCGTGGACAAACGCGCTAATCCAAAGATTGTGTACGTGCTACTCTTTGGCGCCTGTTTGCATCGCGTGTTCATTTCCCACTTTCTTGGGCACCCGGTCGGTCCATCAGATGAAGTCTTCGTTAAGCAGGTAGTAGCGACGACGATTAACGGTTTGGGAACCGATTGAGGGAAGAGAGAATAACACCCCCTCTGGCACTCCTTGGTCGAGGCTCTGAGGACTGTTGGAAGGTGCTCGACGGAATTATTGCGCCATGCAACGGCAAAGACCCGACTAAACCACACTGGACACCCACACTCTAGCGCTGACTCTTCAGAAACGAGCACCTCATAGCAAGGAGGTCAGTATGATTCGTCCCCAACCAGCTTGTACCGCAGTTGTACCGCGAGTGTGCGAGGGTGGCGACCTACACATACGGACGGGTATCTCTGGATCGAAATCTCTACGCTTTCGCATACTTCAGCCACTTCAGCACTTCCGGCAGCGTCGCCCTCTTCCCGTAGATCAGCACCCCAATGCGGTAGATGCGCGCGCACAGCACAAGCAGCAAAGCCTCCGTCCCTATCAGCAGCACCACCGACGACAGGATCTGCCAGAGCGGCGGAGTCTGCACCACAATCCTTCCGAACATCAGGATGGGAGCGAAGAACGGGATCAGCGACATCCACACCATCGCGGTTGAATCCGGAGTGCGCTACGGGCCTTGCGTTTGGGCTAGTGCAGTGTCATCCTGAACGGAGCCGCTTTTCAGCCGGAGCAAAGGGATCTCGCGCGCAACTAAGGTACACTCGGGGTTGGTGTCTGTCTCAACACGGAGCC
>Ga0126370_10001612_pt1 | contig 10376 bp, 7 predicted proteins | sample PanSoiMetaPlot_3_FD_92586 | JGI IMG/M metagenome (GOLD analysis project Ga0126370, IMG submission 92586) | Tropical forest soil microbial communities from Panama - MetaG Plot_3 | ecosystem: Environmental > Terrestrial > Soil > Tropical forest > Bulk soil | place: Panama | collected 2016-02-17 | reverse complement strand
TGTTTTTTATCTTCAATCTGATTGGTAGGCAGGATCCTCCTCCGATCACTCATCCCGGTTTCTACTACGGATTTACTACTGCGGCTTTGGCCTGGCAAATCGCTTTTCTGGTGATCGCTCAGGATCCTGTGCGCTTCCATCCACTGATGATCCCTTCCGTGGTCGAGAAGTTCGGCTATGGCATCGTGGTTCTCATACTCTTTCTACAAAGTCGCATGCGGGTCGGAGATTTGGTCTTAGGGAGCGTGGATCTCCTGTTGGGTGTTCTCTTCATAGCCGCTTTTCTTAAAACGGGAACGATGCGCGAGACGATCAGCAGAGGAGACGCAAGGCAGATTCCTTGAGGAAGCTGTAAGAGTCGTGAGTCGATACCGTGCTGACTCGAGTTCTTATGCTGATAATGCCGGCCAAGACCGTCAGCAGTGAAGTTATCCGAATCCGTGCATTGGGCGAGGCCAACGAATGCCTATGTTGCCACGGAGTTGATAGGTTTCACCGCGAGCCTGGGCAATCAGTTACCTGCTGTTCATCCCCGACGTTCCGGGCTTGAAAACTGTCTGGGCCTCTAGGGCCAACCAACCACGAAGTTCGATCTGCCGCTCACTCTGCTGAGGTGAAGAACTCTAGTAGGTCGCCGGTCCTATCGGAAAAGGCTTTCCTGAACTGAGTAAGGGGCTTCTCGAGCAAGCCAAGTTCAAGAAACGGGCGCTGCAGATTTAGTTGCAAAACGCCGAACTGGGAGTTCGGAAGTCGCTCAGGGGAATCAACTTGCCGCCGTCGAATCACGAACACTCCTATCGCTCCCCAAGCGAGCAGAGTTGGAAAAGCCGATATCTATACGAATTGCATCAATACGGAAATACAAGAACACCCTGCGTAATTCGTGGACTTACGAACCAGCGCAAAGTATTCCTATCTTTCAGAGATTCCCAACGACCTCCGATTCCCAGCTCGCATCCCTTGAAGAGTATGTCGGATTGTGGCGTGGGTTTCGATCCTCTCCTTTGGTTAGTGAGCGAGGCGTACTCTATTGCAGTTCGTCGCGCGCGCAATGATTTCGCGCCATCGGCGTAGCTGACAATCGCTCTGGTGGCATTTCACGCACCAGAGCGACTTGTCAACCGAGATAATTAAGGCAGATAGTAGCGGAACGACGTGAAGACCATATTGTCGTAGCCCTGCGGACTGTTTGGAATCGTTGGCGAGTTTTTGCCGAACCAGCTGACTCGGTCCACATACGAGTACTGCGGCCCGAACTGCACCCGGCCTTTGTCGCCGTTATAGACCTTGTACCAGAATCCAACTGTTCCTTCGTAAATCACGCGCGTGTCGCCGGTACAGCCGATGGCAGCTCCAGGCGTAAAGCCGTTGGTACCGCCGGGTATCTGTTCACTGAAGCAACCGGCATTGCTGAAAAGCGGCGACCCGTAACCAACTCCGATGGTCTTTGTGCCGCTGACGGTTGTGAAGGCGGTACGGCCAGCATACTCGGCGCCCGCATTGAAGTACCAATCCCACTTATTCGAATGCCATTCGATTGTGCCCAGCCCCTGGCCACTCTCGACCAAGGCCAAAGTGCCATTCGGTCGAAGCGTCACATCGGGCAGAGTAGACGTTCCATAGCGTCCCACACCATGGCCCCACAATCCATGCACACCGAGATCAATATGTTTGCGATAGACGGATACTCGGGCATTGACGCCAACGCCGCCTCCGAGTACGGAGGTGTTAAACGCTCCCGCTGCACTGGGGCTAGTAATGGGTACTCCAGTCAATCCGCCGCAAGGACTCGTGCTTGAGGCCGTGGCGCAGGGGAACACGCGATTGCGGAAATCACTGAAAATTCCGAAGACTTCATAGTGTCCGAAACCTGGCTCAAAGGCAGCTTTCGCGATCACGTCTGGAGACTTGTTCCACGAGTAGTTTGCGGTTGGGTTGTAGAGACCACCGCTGACACCGGGTCCACCTAGAAGGGCATTAGCCGCGTTGCCATGGGCGACCAAAATCACTTGTGGTTGCTCGATCGAAGCGCCCAGCCAAACCGCATTGTTGAAATTCTTGACCACGCGCAGGCCGTACTGCCGCGCCCAGCTGAAACCAATATGGTATTGCGCGTCGATAGTCATCGGCAGGGCCTCGGTGCGATTATCCAGACCCTTCTTTGTCTCGGTCACCAGGCTCCACATCTGCCCGCCGGTAAAGCTGAAGCCGTTCTGGAATGCAGCTTGACCCCAGACCTGCCTCTGCCGGAGCGTATAACTATTGCTTTGGTTATTGTTGGAAGTGATACCGGCTGAGAGGAAATCCGCTTCGTAATAGCCCGAGACTTTTGCACTCTTCAGTTTGCCCTCAGCCAAAAGGGAAGCACGAGACTGGCGACCAGAGGCGAAGAACTCACTAAGTGCGTAATTTGAGGCTCCGGCAAATGGGACTGTGTTAAAGGGGGTGTTGACGTCCGCGGTGAGGGCGCGCTGCCGGTACACCGATTCTGCCGCCAGGAAGCCACCGGGGGTGAGGGTTACGCCTTTGAAACGAATCGCCAGTGGACTCTCCACTTCTTCTGCTAGTCGCTTCTGGCCTTCTTGCACCGACAGCGCCGTGTTGGTCAAGTTGTTCTTTAAATCACTTACATCAGTCTTCAAAGAACTGACCGTCTGTTCCTGCTGGCCAGCCTGCGAGGTGGCTGCCTGAGCTTGGCTCTGAGCCGTTGTGGCGGCCGACTGGCTCTGGTTTACCTTGTCCTCCAATTGGCGAATCTGCTGATCGCGGCTCTGCACATCCGTTCGTAGCTGTTGGATCTGCTGTTGTTGCGCCTCGAGAGCCTGTTCGAGCTCCTCCAGTTGCTTCGTAACCGACGCTTTTCTGGTCGTTTTCCTGGTCGTAGTGGTAGACGTGGTCGAAGCTGCCGCTTGCCCAGCCGGCTCAGCTACCGCGCTACCGCCTATGGCAAATGAGAGCGCAACTGCTAACAATCCTTTCATTTTTCCTCCCGCAGAATTGAGCATTGCCATCCCTGGAACATCATTTAGGAGACAGATAAGCCTACGGGAATGCTCTCGAACGATTGTTACAGTTGTGTTAATGAACAGTTAATTTAGCGTTACAAAAGTCCCGCAGCTGTAGCACAGTTTGCCCCGGACAGTGTATTTAAGAGGCATAAGCTCGGACGACGTCAATCAGGCTGAACACAAAAGCTGCTAACATTGTATGGCCTCGACAAAATCCGTAAGGGAACAACCGTATACAATCTTCGTAATCGAGCCCTCTTCGAAGGATTTCGCTCAGATCAGAAACACTTTAGAGCCACGGGGGTTTAGAGTACGTGGGTTTCAGAATGGTGAGAGCGCCGTCCGAACTGCGCTGGCGTCAGCACCTTCAATGTTCATACTGGAAACCGACCTGCCAAACACTGACGGCCTCGAACTGTGCCAGCGTATAAGGCGAACGTCTGCTTTGTCCTTACTACCGGTGATCTTCGTTTCCGCACGAGCGCACGAAGCCGACCGGGTTGCGGGCCTGGATTCTGGGGCGGACGACTACGTTGTTAAACCGTTTGGAAAACGCGAACTGATCGCCAGAGTAAGAGCGAACCTCCGACGTTGTTACGAACTCACACAGTCCAAGCCCATTCGTTTTGGCCAGGTGGAAATTGACCCGGATGCAGTCACTGTCAAAGTGAAAGGTGTCCCGGTAAAGGCATCACTGGCGGAATTTCGTCTGCTGGAATACCTGATCCGAAACCCTGGACGTACTTTCAGCCGTTCCCATCTTATAAAAATGATACAAAGCAGTCCTCGGGTTATAAGTCCTCGTACGGTAGACGTTTATGTGAAAAGAATTCGTGAGAAGATCGAAGAGGATGACAGACACCCTGAATACCTGAGAACTGTGCGAAGGTTGGGATATTGTTTTCATTCTCCGAGTTCGTTGCCACCTAGGAATAGAGAAGTCAGATGGGAAGAAGGCCTGGAACTCTCTAGGACCTTCACCAAAGGAAAAAATTGAAAACCTTAAATATGTTCCTACGAGTCATCTCGATTGAGGCCGTGCATTCAGACTACCGGTCAAACCAGCTAGACTGCCCTTGTCGAGCATCGACCCGCAAACGCCTACCGAGTCATGAGAGGTGCCAAGGGTGATCCGCCTGGATTGATCAGGCTGGATCGGTGAGCATCGTTTTTTTGGGGAAGAGGCCGTTGCCCAACCGAAAGAGTGGCTGACGGCCGCAGTGCTGGTGAAGCTACATTCGCCGAACACGCACTCTAAGCCGCACCTCCGTTCAAGGAAAACGCCAGCGAACAAGTTGGACCGCGGTAGCATCACTACCCACGTTGCATCCTCATTCGGTTGCGGATTGGCTACAAGCGTAGGACTGCTAAACCTCCTCGTCACTCGGTCCTGCCGCGCCGGCGAGATCCTGGGGCCGAATCTTCTCGACGTTGAACTTAGTGGCACGCTCGCGCATGGTTTTCAATACTTCTTCGAGCGGTGGCGGTTCGCCTTTGATCCATCGCAGTGGATTGATTCGGGCCACCACAAAAGATCGCAAGTAAGGGCTGAGCAAGCCACGCTCCTTGAGCTTCTTCACCAGTCCTGCAATCTTGTCTTCCAGGTCGAGCACCATCCCTGCCCGTTTCTCATGATCTTTAACCGCGCTCCGCAGTGGGTCGTCCGTAAAAGTTTCCAGCCGACGCAATATGGGGTGATACACGCCACCACCGAAGCGGGGCACTCGTTCATAACACACACCCAGCGTGACAAGAGCGGCTTCATTCAGATAGAAAGCAAACTGCGACTCGGGCCGCGACGGGTCTTCGTCCACCAACCCGCGATAGATGCGGATGACTTCCAGCGCGCGTTCCTTAAGGTTATGAGCTTTTTCGGTATTCAAGGCGAGGATTTGCCACGCCACTTCGCGATCAGCAACAACTAGCGCAGAAATAGATCTGGCTCCAAGACGGCGCATCGCTTCAAGGCGGTGCCGGCCATTGGGAGTCCAAAAGCCGCCGCGCGGCGCAGTTACGACGATGATTGGATCGAGAAAACGTCCGGTCGTGTTGATGACGTCGGCTAAACGTTTGTGGTGTGCATCGGACAAATCCCGCTGAAAGGGTGTAGGTTCGACTGCATCAATCGGCAAAATCGAAACCAGAACGGGATGGCCGCCCAGTGGATCTTTATAGGAGCCCACTACGCAGCCGCCCGCTTTTTCAACGGTTCCAGCAACTTCGGCTGCAGCGCCTGAAGGCTCACTCAACCGGCACTCCGCTGGCCCAAGCCCTTTCGTTCCCGGTTTCGCCTTGCGTGGCCGCTTCTTCGGTGGTGCGCGTTTCACCATACAGGGTCCTCATTCTAGCCTGGTAATCTCATTTGCCGATCACGGTGACTACAGCCGTGCGCTGGCGAGGGCGAATGTCGTACCCCAAGTGGAAGATCGGTTGCCACGTACCCAAAATCGCCTCCTCCTCTTCCTCCACGCGCGATTGCTATGGCTTGTATCTTGGGAACTCGCCGAATCGCGTTGGGCAGCTCGACCTCGACTACGGTAGTCATTCAATCAAGGATTATGACACAGGAATTCCTTGGCTTGCCTCACTCCCGTCCAACCAAAGCGGCAGATATTAGATGTCATTTGAGACAACGCCGGGATATGGTTGAGGTGTTAGGCTGTGTGGTGGCGACGATAATGAAGCTGATGAAGTTGAGCGTGGAATGCTACTCGGGCCGAAAGGCCGATGAACGCCCGGTTCGGTTCTGGCTTGAAGGACGAAAGTATCAGGTCGAAGCGGTGCTCGACCAGTGGTATGACCCTGAGTGCATTTTCTACAAAGTTCGAGCCGACGACGGCAATCTCTATATTCTCCGACAAAACCTCTCAACCCCCGAGGGAACATGGGATTTGGTTTCATTTCGCGAGATGCGAGAGGCACGCTGAGCAGGCTTGCCAGGGCTTACAGACGCAAGTTTCAAAGTGCAGACGAGTACACCCGCTACCATCAGACAGGTCTATAAGATATCGGACTAGACAAGCGATTCTCGAGCGCAGTTAGGCTCGGCCACGGAGTCAGTTCTGCAGCCAGCGAAGAATCGGGGGTGAGCAGAGTGATGAGAACTACCCACAAAAATGTATTGCCCGTACAGGCAGAGCACCGCAGTTCGAGGAGCAGCATAGAAATTAGGCGGCCAGAAGGGCGTGTACACCTTCTAGAATTTACTGCCCACAGTTATCAACGGGCGCGATACAAGGGTTCACCATCACACTGGAACGCGGATAACATTTTGACGAGCTCAAGATGCGGAAAATCATCCACGTGGACATGGACGCGTTTTATGCGTCGGTCGAGCAACGCGACAATCCGCCACTGCGCGGGAAACCCGTAATCGTCGCGTGGCGCGGCAACCGTTCCGTGGTATGCGCGGCTTCGTACGAGGCGCGGGCGTTCGGAGTGCGCTCGGCGATGCCAGCGGTGCGGGCGGAGCGCCTCTGTCCCGATGCGATCTTCGTAGCTCCGTATTTCACACGCTATCGCGCACTCTCACGCAAGGTACGCGATATTTTCAAACGCCATACTGATCTGATCGAGCCGCTGTCACTCGACGAAGCCTACCTGGATGTTACCCAAAATAAGACCGGCTTAGCGACCGCGACACTGGTGGCGCGTACCATCCGCGATCAGATCCGCAAGGAATTGAATCTGACCGCCTCGGCAGGCGTAGCACCCAACAAGTTCTTAGCAAAACTCGCGTCTGACTGGCGAAAGCCGGATGGACTCTTCGTGATTCAACCCGAAGCGGTAGACGCGTTTCTGCTGCCTCTGTCCGTTGGGCGGCTGCCGGGGGTGGGCAAGGTCAACGAAGAAAAGCTCGCCAAACTAGGGATAAGGATGGTGGGCGAATTGCGAGGATTGGAGTTATCCCTGCTCCAACATGAATTTGGCCGGTATGGCCTGCGCCTCTATGAACTCGCCCGCGGCATCGATGAGAGTGAGGTTGTTCCGGACCGGCCCACACAATCGATATCCGTCGAGGACACTTTTGAGAAGGACGTGCTTTTGCGGGAGACCGAGCCGATGATCCGGCGCCTCGCAGAAAAGCTTTGGTCCGCTTCACGTCTGGAATCACGGACCGGCCGAACAGTAGTTCTCAAACTGAAAACCAGCGAGTTCCGGGTCCTCACCCGCAGCCACACGCCAGATTGTCCACCATCCTCATGCGAAGAACTGACAGAAATTTCCCTGAAGCTGCGTGAACGAGTAAAGCTTGACCCGCAGCAACGCTATCGGCTCGTCGGCGTGGGTCTGAGCAATTTTCGCGAAGCGGAAGACACTGCGGCCCAACCTGCTCTTTTCGAGTGAAGGTGCCTTAGTCAGCAGTGTCCGCGCTTGCCGGATGTTGCCCCATCATCTCCAGCATCTTCTCCTTCATCGCTTTCGCTGTCGGTTCGGCTTTGTGGGTGCCGACTGTCCAGGTATACCCATCCGGGTCGACAATGGTGCCGCAGCGGTCGCCCCAAAACATATCCATCACGGGGCCGTCGCTGGTGGCGCCGAGTCTCGTCGCTTTATCGACCACCTTGTCCACGTTCTCGACATAAAGGTAGAGTCCCATGGGTGAGGAACCAACGCTCTTGGCCGTGCTTTTTCCCATCGCCGCATTCTCTGGCCCAAGCATGAGCGTTGTGCCCCGCAGTGTGAGCTCGGCATGAACGGGTTTCCCATCGGGACCGTTCATGATGCCACGTTTGGAGAAGCCCAAAGCTTTCTGGTAAAAGCTCATAGCAGCTGGAATATCGGAAACCGTGAGCATAGCGGACACGGCGCCGTATTGTTTCCTGTTCAGCGGATCAATCTTCTTCTTTGCCATACTGCTCCTTTCCGGCGGAGGACATTCTAGCGAAAGAAGCAGGGATTTGGCATCTGGCTCGGTCTACGCATGTTCGAGGCAAAACGACGTGACCACAGACGAGACATAGGCAGCAGGGCGCCTGTCTTAGGACATTCCTCGCACTCTGGGGGTGCGGGAAACCGAGGCGCCACACGCTCACCTGGTGTGGAACAATGCAGACGACACGGCGCACAGGGGACACTTTCCGTAGGGGCGAGTCGGAATCGGTCGCGTACTCCTGACGTGTCGCGGTGCCGCTCACAGATTTCGTTTAGCGGTGGTAGCCTGTTCTCGGTGGCAAAAGAAGCAACCAGCCAGCTCCTCTCGGTCGAGGGACGCGAAGTCCTGATAACACATCCGGACAAGCTGTATTTTCGATCGCAGGCACGGATCTCCAAGCTCGATCTCGTACGCTACTACCTTTCGGTTGCGCCGGGTGCGCTCGCCGGAATCCGTGATCGCCCTATTGTTCTCAAGCGGTTCGTCAATGGCGCCGAGGCAGAAGCGTTTTATCAAAAGCGTGCTCCCACCAGCCGGCCCTCTTGGCTTCGAACGGTCAGACTGTCCTTCCCGTCGGGCCGCACTGCGGAGGAGATAGTAGTCGATGACGCCGCTGGGCTCGCTTGGATCATCAATCTGGGATGCATCGAACTGCACCCGCATCCGGTCCGCTCGGGAACTCTTGAACACCCCGATGAATTGCGGATCGATCTCGACCCGGTTCCGGGTGTCAGCTGGAGTGACGTGCGGCGTGTCGCCGTCGAAGTTCAAAGTTTTCTCGAAGAGGTAGGGCTCCGGGGCTGGCCCAAGACCAGTGGTTCACGCGGCATTCATATCAATGTGCGTATCGAACCGCGTTGGACGTTCACTGAGGTGCGTCGCGCGGCCCTCGCCTTATCTCGCGCGGTCGAGCGTCGCACGCCCGCTCTGGCCAGCTCGAAGTGGTGGAAAGAGGAGCGGCATGGCGTGTTCCTCGACTACAACCAGAATGCAAAGGACCGGACCACGTGCTCTGCCTATTCGGTACGGCCGCTCCCTGATGCCCGCGTCTCGGCGCCGCTTCACTGGCACGAGGTTCCGGACTGTGAGCCAGCCGACTTCACTCTATTTACAATGCCGAAGCGCTTCGCGGAAATTGCCGATCCCCACGCCGGCATGGATGAGGTGCGTGGCTCACTTGCGAAGCTGCTGGAGCTAGCAGCCAAAGACCAAGCTTCCGGCCTTGGTGACGCACCCTGGCCGCCGCACTTTCGCAAAATGGAATCGGAGGCGCCGCGAGTTGCACCGTCCCGCGCAAGATCAGCGGCAAAGAAGCCGCGGATGAAGATGCCGCTTATCGTGGTCGCGAACTCTCCTGACAAAGCAGCCGCGTTGGCCGGTCTGGAAAGATGGAAAGCGAAATACGCACAGATTTCATCCTTCCTCGCGACAGATGACGTGCTGGTCGACTCGATGCGAGGCAGATCATCGACATGGACCCGCATTCGGGTCAACCTGCGTCATGTGCCGGAAGCGCTTCGACCCGCGCAAGACACTCCCGACCCTGACGATGATCCGACGCGTGAGTGGCGCGAGTGGAGAAAGAAGGGATGAATAGAAAGCGCTAGTACGAACTGGAGGGCTTCGCCCCTGTCGGGGCAGGTTGTGTCAACCCGACAGGAAACCTTCGTGCTAAGCCGTGACCGCCTCCGGGTTAATGGCATGACACGAGCAGCTCGCAAACTAAAATGCCGGCCCAAATATTTAATCTTAGCGACCGTGGGGGAAAATCGCTGCTAGCTCTTGCGGCGGAACAACTTCGAGCTGGGCGTAAGTGCAGTCGCTAGGCTTTTTGTCGCTTCGCCATCTGCGAAACTGTGCGGTATGACGGAAACGACTTCCTTGCATGTGATCGTAGGCGACTTCCACTACGAGTTCAGGTCGCAACGGTTCCCACGACAAATCTTTGCCCTGGCTCCAGCGGCTCTGGCCACCCGGCATGCGATTAAGGCCCTCACCGTTTTCCTGATCCGCCCAGGCCTTCCATGGGTGAGCACTTAGAGCGTCTTTGCGGTAAGGCTTGAGGAACTCTGCGAGCTCTTGGCGCTTCGCAGTGGCGAAGCTCGCACAGACCCCGACGTGTTGCAAAGCACCACCATCATCGAAGAGTCCCAGTAACAACGACCCGACGAGAGTGCGATCACCCTTCTTGTGCCAACGAAATCCTGCAACTACACAGTCGCAGTCGCGCTCGTGTTTGACCTTGAGCATCACGCGTTTGTTGGGCTCATAGGTCCCTGCGATGGACTTGGCGATGACGCCGTCAAGGCCTGCGCCCTCAAAGCGACTAAACCAATCGGAGGCAACACTGCGGTCGCCGGTTGCCGGTGTCAGATGGATGGGGGGCGACGCCGATGAAATCAGCAATTCCAGCTGGCGGCGTCGATTTTGGAATGGTTCGCTCCGAAGATCCGAGTCTCCCAGGCAAAGCAGGTCAAAGAAGACGATTGACG
>Ga0126370_10001611_pt1 | contig 10377 bp, 10 predicted proteins | sample PanSoiMetaPlot_3_FD_92586 | JGI IMG/M metagenome (GOLD analysis project Ga0126370, IMG submission 92586) | Tropical forest soil microbial communities from Panama - MetaG Plot_3 | ecosystem: Environmental > Terrestrial > Soil > Tropical forest > Bulk soil | place: Panama | collected 2016-02-17 | reverse complement strand
CGCAGCTCATCCAGAGCCGTGGCCAGTTCGGTTTCTACGGTGCAATATTGCCAGTCGTTCTGGGCATTATCTTGTACGTCGGCTTCTTCGCAGCGGGGGTCATCCCGGCGGCACAAGGCCTGAGCACGGTCTTTCACGGTTTGAGCCTTAACAGCAGCATCTTGATCATAGGTATCCCTTCGCTACTCCTGGCGATTCTGGGCTATGACCTGATCCATCGCTGGCAGCGGGCTGGCACCTTCCTATTCCTGGTCGGCTTCGTCATACTGACAATTGCACTATTCGTGCACGGCGGCTTCGACTGGGCACCTGGGCATTTCGCGGGCGGGCCATTCTTGCTATCCGTGTCGATCATGGCTGTCTTCCAGATCAGCTACGCGCCGTACGTATCTGACTACTCCAGGTATCTCAAGGAGGACATCGGGATTTCGGCCCCGTTCTGGGCGACCTTCATCGGCACGAACCTTAGTGCTCTCTGGCTCATGGTCGTGGCCTGCATGGTGACCGTCATCTACCCGACACTGGGGACCGTCGCGGGAATCAATGCGGTGATCGGCGGCGCGGCCGGGGTGATCGTGCTGCTCACCGTGGCGTTCGGGATCATCGGCGTCAACGCCATGAATCTCTATGGCGGCATGCTCTCCCTTGTGACGGCGCTCAGTTCGGGCCGCTCGGTTGCCCCGAGCGCCATCCTGCGCGCGGTCCTGGTCACGGTGATCTTCGTGGCATCGATTCTGCTGTCGATAGTCGGCGCCGGGAACTTCATGACCAATTACGAGAACTACCTCCTGCTGCTCCTGTATCTGTTTATACCGTGGACGGCGATCAACCTGACTGACTACTACTTCATCAGGAAGGGTTCGTATGACATCGATGCCTTCTACGACCGCCATGGCGTTTACGGACATGATCCAGCCGCACATGTCGCCGGAGGGGTATCACTGACGGCCATGATCGCGTACGTGATCGGTTTTTGCGTGCAGCTGCCGTTCATGAGCACAACGGTCTACCAGGGCTTCATGGTGCGCCATCTGAACGGGGCTGATATCTCCTGGATCATTGGCCTGATCGTGTCGGCGGCCGTCTATTACTACCTGGCACGCGGTACCGTGAGCGTGCCGCGCGCGCAGCTCGCATCTGGTGGTGTCGTTATCGAATCGCAAGGAGACTGACGTTGGCTGAGTCCGCCGTGGCCAAGAAGATGTTTCTGCTCCAGTACGGCCAGGAGCCCGTGCCGAAGTGGATATCGGTGCGCGGAGCGGGATCGGAGATCATGTGGGAGCCGATCGTCAGCATCGCGGTCGAGACCAAGGATGGCTGGGTGCTGCTGGAAAGCGGGATCGGCCGCCGTTTCCTCACCGACCGCGAGAACCTGACCGGGATCTACCGTTGGGGGGAAGAACCCTGGGCGGTCGAAGACGACCCGCTTGTGACGGTGCTCAAAGGGGTCGGGCTGGATCCAAGCCAGTTCGTCGCAGCGGCGATCAGCCATCTGCACGTTGACCATAGCGGCGGGATCCGGACGCTGGCCGAGGCCGGCGTGCCGATCTACATCCAGCAAGCGGAGCTTGAGTTCGGCCGCGAGGGTGCCAAGCTGACCGACGGTTACTACAAGCCGGACTACACAGGGTTCCCCGTTCAGTGGCGGGAACTGAGCGGCGACGCCGAAATGGCAACCGGCGTATGGGCATTGTCGACCCGTGGTCATACGCCCGGGCACATGTCATACCGCGTTGATCTTCCGCACACCGGGCCGTGGCTTTTCGCGGCGGATGCCGCCGATCTTGCCGAGAACTTTACTGACCGCAAGCCGCCAGGGCGATGCGTCCTGCGCGAGGACTGGCCGCGCGCCATCATGTCGATCGAGCGGCTGCTCGAGGAGAAGGAGCGGCTGGGCGCGCGGCTCGTTCCTGGCCACGACCAGCTCTTCTGGGACGCGGTGAAGCACCCGCCAGGCGGTTACGTCTAATCCGGGCGCGGTTCAGTCTCGTGGGGAGCGACGTAGAGTTCGATCTCGCCGTCCGCGGCGGCCTCGTGGTTACTGAGGACAGTGCGGCTGTCTGCGACATCGGAGTCAAAGATGGCACGATCGCCGCCATGGCGATAGATCTGCCGCAGAAGGCGCGACGCGAAATCCGAGCCGAGGGGTTGATCGTCGTCCCTGGGGCTATCGACGTCCATACTCACTTCGCCAATATCATCGGCGGTCGCCCGACTGCCGATGACTATGAGAGCGGCAGCCGGGCCGCAGCGTGCGGAGGGATCACCGCCTTCGTGAACGTCGCGTTCCAGGAGCAAGGTGAGTCGCTCCAGGAAACGGCCGACAAGGAACTCTCCAGATCAGCGAACAGCCATATCGACTTCGGCGTGCACTTGACGATCACCGACCCCGAGCGTCGGCACGTACTTGACGAGATTGGCCCGCTAGCGGACGCAGGGTTCGCAAGCCTCAAGACATTCACTGCCGTGCCTGGACTGCGCCTGACCGACGACCAGATGCTTCGCGTGCTGGAGCGGGCCGCTCGCGAAGGAGTGATGGTCAACGTTCACGCCGAAGATGAGGCGCTGATCAGCTACCTCACGGGTCGGCTCCTGGAATCCGGCAAATCTGCGGTTCGCTATCTGCCCGAAAGTCGGCCCCCGGCAGCCGAAGCGATCGCGACTGCGCGGACCTCGCGCTATGCCGCTGCCGTTGGATGCGCAGTGTATTTTGTCCACCTGTCATCGAAGCTCGCCCTGAATGCTGTCAGGGAGGCCCGCGCCGACGGCGCACAGGTGTACGCCGAGACACGCCCTGTCTACTTGTACCTCGACAAGAACAGATACGAGCTCCCGAATGAGGTCGGCAAGAACTACGTGTGCTGGCCTCCACTGCGTGATAGGGGCGACCAGGAAGCGCTTTGGCAAGGCCTCCGCGACGGCGACATCCAGACCTACGCCACCGACCACACGACCTACATGTCGGCTGAGAAGATGGCTGGCTCCCTATCGTTCGCCGATGTGCCAGGTGGGGTGGCGAGCGCCCAGACCAGCATCGGCATGCTGTACGCAGAGGGGGTCGGGAAGGGGCGGCTCTCGCTCAGCCGATTCGTGCAAGTGGTCGCGACCAACCCGGCGAAGCTGTTTGGCATGTGGCCTTCCAAGGGAACGCTCGCACCACGCTCTGACGCCGACATCGTGCTGATCGACCCCGAGCGGCGGCATCGCATCCTGGATACCGAGAGGGAATCGCGGTCCGACTTCGAGCCATACCTCGGCTTCGAGTTCACCGGCTGGCCAGTGACGGTTATCGCCCGCGGCGAGGTCATCGTTGAAGCGGGCCGATTGGTCAGCAAGCCTGGACGGGGCCGGTTCCTCCGCAGGTCCCGATATCTTCGCCCTGGCCCACCAGCCGCATAGCTTTACCGCGGAATGCCAGGCTGGTAATCGTCGGCTTGACGAAAAGTTCTTCAGGACTTAGCGTCAGACTGACGATTACCAGAGAGGGCAGACATGGCCGACATCAGGCGCTACCCGCTGACGCGGCACCTGCGAGGAACCGCGACCATGCACGTGCGCCACATGCGCGGCGGCTCCGTGGTGCACGACGGGACCGCGCTGTCATTCTTCTTCCGCCCGCTGTCCGCGGTGCTGTCCGAGGTGCCGGTCGATGACCGAGAGTTGCCGCTGCTCTTTCATGCCCGGACCGCCGATTTCCAGGACATTGCCGTGCAAGCGAGCGTCACGTTCCGCGTGACCGACCCGGCCATCGCCTGCACGAGGATCGATTTTTCCGTTGATCCAGAGTCTGGCCGGTGGCGCGGCATGCCGCTTGAGCAGCTCGCAGGGCTGCTGACCGAGACCGCGCAGCAGCAGGTTCTCGGCCTTGTCGCGGTCAGCTCGCTGGCTGACCTGCTCGCGGACGGAGTCGGCCAGATCCGGGACCAGATCCTGAGCGGGCTCGCTGCTGACCCGCGGCTGGCCGAGACCGGTATTTCCATCATGGGCACCCGTGTCGTCGCGCTCCGCCCTGAGTCGGAAGTGGAGAAGGCGCTGCGCACCCCGGCCAGAGAGCAGATCCAGCAGGACGCTGACCGGGCGACCTACGAGCGGCGGGCGCTGGCTGTGGAACGTGAAAGGGCGATCGCCGAAAACGAGCTGCAGAACCAGATCGAATTGGCCCGTCGTGAGGAGCAGCTGATCGCCCAGCGAGGAGCCAACGCCAGGCGGCAGGCCGAGGAGGCCGCGGCCGCGAGCTCGATCGAGGCCGACGCGCAGGCTGCCAGGGAACAGCGGCTCGCTGAAGCGCGAGCCGCGGGCGCCCGGGCGCTCGGCGAGGCCAGCGCGGCTGCCGAGGCTGCCCGCGTCGCCGCCTACCGGGACCTGCCGCAGGGCAGCCTGCTCGGCCTGGCGGCCAAAGATCTGGCCGCGAGCCTGCCACAGATCGGCACCCTGGTGCTTGCCCCAGACCTGTTGACCCCGCTGCTGTCGAAGCTCGCCGCCGGCGCGGGGGAGTTGCCGACAAGCCAAAGCTCCGCCGGCTCGCCATGACCCTGGCCCCGCGGGCCCTGCTGGTGCATCGTCGCACCGAGCTCGTCGAGCTCGTCGAACGGCATGGCACGCGCGGACAGGCGGCGTTCTTCCTAGAAACCAGGGGTCGCAGCATCGAAGACGTGGCCGCTCGCCACGAAGCTGTTCAAGCCGCCGTCACCGCGGTCACTTCGGCCATTCCCGCAGGTTGGCGACGCGGCATCATCGAGCGCGCCGACCTGCCGCGATTCGCCTTCGCCGCCGGAGACATCGTCGTCGCGGTCGGCCAAGACGGCCTCGTCGCGAACATCGCCAAATACCTTGAAGGCCAGGTCGTCATCGGCATCAACCCTGAGCCAACCATCAACCCCGGCGTCCTGGTTCCGCACGTGCCGGAAGCCGCGGCCGCCCTGCTCGACACGGCCGCCGGGCCGCGCGCCGACGACCACATCGAACGGCGCGCCATGGTCCAGGCAATCACCGACGACGGGCAGCAGCTGACTGCGCTCAACGAGATCTACGTTGGCCAGCCCAGCCACCAGACCGCACGCTACACGCTCACGATCCCCACTAAGCGCGCTGAGCGCCAGGCCTCATCCGGCATCATCGTCGCAACCGGCACAGGAGCCACCGGCTGGTGCCGATCAGCCTGGCTGGAGCGTAAGAGCACGCTCGACCTCCCTGGCCCGGACCAGCGCCGGCTCACGTGGTTCGTGCGCGAAGCCTGGCCATCTCCGGCCACCGGCACCACGCTTACCGAAGGGACCTTGACCGCCACGGATACCCTGCGCATCACCGCCGAGTCTGACCAGCTAGTCCTCTTCGGCGACGGGATCGAAACCGACCACACCATGCTCGCCTGGGGCCAGGCTGCCAGCATCCGGCTCGCCGCTCAGACCCTCCGACTGCTTCGCTGAGCCACCCGTCGCACATGGCCTGCCATCAGCCCGGAACTACGACCCGATCACGTTCAGCCGTCCTGGTTATTCCAGGTCGAGGATCGCCCTGGCCTCATCGTTGCTCAGCTTGATCGAGGCCGCGGCGACGTTCTCCTCGACGTGGCCGGCCGACCCTGTACCCGGGATGGGCAGGATCTGCCGTGACCTGGTCAGCAACCAGGCGAGTGCGATCTGCCTGATGCTGACGCCGTGGCGGCTGGCGGCAGCACGGACTGGCACCTGCCGGTCACAATCCTGGATCGGCGCCCACGGCAGGAACACGATGCCCTCCTGGTCGCACAGGTCGATGATCTGGTCTGACGCGCGGTCCGCGAGGTTATAGCGGTTCTGGATGGACACAACCGGCGTGAGCTGCTGGGCCTCGCGAAGCTGGCGCTCGGACACGTTAGAGACGCCGATGTGCCGGATCTTGCCTTCGTTCTTCAGCTCGACGAGGGCGCCGATTGACTCGGCGTACGGCACCCGCCGATCCGGCCTGTGCATCTGGTACAACGGGATCGCATCGAGCTTGAGCCTGCGCAGGCTGCCTTCGCATGCCGCCCGCAGGTGCTCTGGCCGCCCATCATGATCCCAGCGTCCAGCGCTGGGCCGGACCAGGCCTCCCTTCGTGGCGATCACGAGGTCCTCGGGATAGGGATGTAGCGTCTCTCCGATGAGCCGCTCGCTGATGTCAGGCCCGTACGCGTCGGCGGTGTCGATGAAGTTGACCCCGAGTTCGATCACTCGCCGCAGCGTCGCCCGCGCCTGATCGTGGTCAGGCGGCTCGCCCCAGATCCCCGGGCCGGTGACCCGCATCGCACCAAAGCCGATCCGGTTCACCGTCAGATCCCCGCCGATGCTGATCGTTCCTGCCGCGGACGCATGCGGCTGAGCGTTCACAGTGCCCTCCTGCCAAGTTCGGGTCTGCCTCAAGCCTAATCGGCAGGCGGCCGGCGACTACGGACACGTGTTTCCTGACCACAAATGGCCTCAATCGGCGCCTGGATGCGCTGGAACGTGTCCAGAGTGATTCTGGCGCAGCCGACAAGGACTCAGGTACGTCGCCTGTGATAGCTGTTGGGTATGGATGCGCATCTGCGGGACCTGCGTTACTTCGTCGCGGTTGCCGAGGAGCTGAACTTCACCAGAGCCGCGCAGCGACTGCACATCTCGCAGCCCGCGCTGAGCAAGCAGATCCGGGGACTTGAAGGCTCGCTGCGGGCGAGGCTCTTTCTGCGCGATCGCCGCCAGGTCAGCCTGACCGCGGCCGGCGAAACACTCCTGAACGTGGCGAGGCCGCTCCTTGACCGATGGGACGAGGGGACCGCCGAGGTCGCCGATGCCGTCGCCGCTGAGGCGCGCACGCTACGGGTCGGGACGCTCACCTCGATCGGGCGCGACCTGTATCCCAGCGTGATCGACCACTTCGTCAAGCGAGAGCCGGGCTGGCGAGTGAAACTGCGGTCCTACAGCTGGGCCGATCCGACCGCCGGCCTGCGCCGCCATGCCTCAGATGCCGCCTTCGTGTGGCTGCCCGTCGCCGATGCCGACATCGCCGTCCGGGTGCTGGTATCCGAGCCCCGCTACGCCGCGCTCAGCGCTGCGCATCCGCTCGCCGGCCGGCGCGAAATCACGTTCGCCGAGATCGCCGGCGAGCCATTCGTCGCTCTTCCGCGGGCTGCGGGCCCGCTGCGCGAGTTCTGGCTCGCGACCGACTGCCGGGCCGGGAGACCGGCGGTCATCGCGGCCGAAGTGACCTCCGCGGATGAGAAGTTCGAGATCGTCTCGGCAGGCGCGGCGGTCGCGCTGGTTTCTGAGGGCAACGCCGTCGTCTACGACCGCCCCGGCATCGTCTGCGTGCCGGTCAGCGATCTCAGCCCCGCGCAGCTCGCGGTCGGGTGGCGCCGCCGGGACGAACGGCGGGCCGTCCTGTCCTTTGCCGATGCATGCGTCGATGCCGCGCACGCCGTGCACTCATAGCTAGATGGCATAACAGCTTGTCTTGGACGCCATGGCGGCTGGCGGGAGATCATCTCGGCAGGGGCAGCGCCGCTGTCACTGGGACAGGGAAGGCAGACGTTGCGCTACACACTGCTCGGCGGGTCAGGGCTCAGGGTCAGCGAGCTCGCGCTCGGCACGATGACCTTCGGCACGGACTGGGGCTGGGGGGCCTCTGAGAGCGAGAGCGCCAAGCAGTTCGAGGTGTTCGCGGAGGCAGGCGGCACGCTCATCGACACGGCCAACAAGTACACGGACGGGTCTGCAGAGTCGATACTGGGCGAGCTGCTCGCGGCCGACCGGGACCACTTCGTCGTCGGCACGAAGTACTCGCTGAACACCCGCGACGGAGACCTGAACGCCGGCGGTAACCACCGCAAGAGCCTGGTACACGCACTCGAGGGATCACTCCGGCGCCTGCGGACCGATCACGTCGACGTGCTGTGGCTGCACGCATGGGATTACCTCACCCCGCCGGACGAGGTGATGCGCGCGCTGGACGACCAGGTGCGCCTCGGCAAGGTGCTTTACCTGGGCGTATCCGACACGCCCGCCTGGGTCGTCGCGCAGATGCAGACCCTGGCAGCGGAGCGTGGCCTGACCCCGTTCTCCGGGCTGCAAATCGAGTACTCGCTCGTCCAGCGGGAGGTCGAGCGGGAGCTGATCCCGATGGCCCGCGGTCTCGGCCTCGGCGTGCTGGCATGGGGACCGCTCGGCGCAGGAGTGCTGTCAGGCAAGTACGCCAGGTCCGCCGGGCAGGGTAATCATCGGCGGCTGCGCGACGTCGATCCAGGCCGCCTGGCGATCGCCAGGGCCGTTGCCGACGTGGCTGACGAGCTCGGGCTCAGGTCCTCGGTCGTCGCCCTGGCCTGGCTGCGAGCCCGCGGCGGCGTCATCCCGATCCTCGGGGCCAGGACCGCGCAGCAGCTCGCTGACAACCTCGCCTGCCTGGAGGTTGCCCTGCCGGCTGACGCGCTCGCCAGGCTCGGCGAGGCCAGCCACGTGGCGCGCGGATTCCCGCACGACTTCCTGGCCGGTGCCGACTACACACTGGGCGGCATGTCCGCCAACCTCGACATGCCGCCAGGTCGGTCACGCTACGGCTGACAGCCGGCGGTGCACGGGAGCGTCACCGAGTGAATGACGTCAAAGAAGAACTGCTTGAGCTCGAAGAACGGCAATGGAAGGCGAACCGCGAGGCGGACGCGGATTTCTACCGCCAGTACTGCGCGGACGATTTCATCATTGTCAGCCGGTTCGGTGTTCTGACGAGGGCACAGGTGCTGGCGCAGTTTGAGAAGGGCAACGTCAATCCGTTCTTGCGGACCGACATGGCAGACCCCAGGGTGCTCGTCTTCGACGACAACGCAGCGTTGCTGACGTACAAGGAAACCATCGAAGCCAGCATCGACGCGGAGGGTGGCAAGACCACGACGTTCTCCATCTACGCCACCACCGTCTACCGGCGCTCACGGGATGGATGGCGATTCGTCTTCCACCAGCAAACCCCGCTGTGATCCCGCAGGGCACGGTCGGCACACCGCTCTCCTCGCCTTGATCAGGCGGCCGGCCTCGGAGGATGCTTTGGTCATGCGCCCGCCCGGTCATCTGGCCTCAACAGGCGCCCGGTGTCCGCCGGGCCAACGACGGAGTACCTATGCGCGCGATCGTCCTCGATGAGCCAGGGAGCATGCGGGTAGCCGATGTGCCGGACCCGTCGCCAGGGGTCGGCGAGGTCATTGTCAAAGTCGACTACTGCGGGATCTGCGGTACGGACCTGCACATCCTTGACGGCGAGTTCCCGCCGACGCCTTACCCGATCACGCCGGGTCACGAGTTCGCGGGGCAGGTAGTCGCGTGCGGTCCCGATATTCGACCTGACCTGGCTGAGGGCGACAGGGTCGCAGTTGATCCATCGCTGTACTGCGGCTGGTGCCGGCGCTGCCGCGCGGGGCACGACAACCTCTGCGAGAACTGGGCTGCCATCGGTGATACGAAGAACGGCGCGTTCGCCGAGTACGTCGTGGTGCCCGCGGTGAACGCGCACCGGCTGCCCGACCATGTCGACGGCCAGTACGGTGCGATGGCCGAGCCTCTGGCCTGCGCCGTCCACGGCCTGAAGCGGCTCGGTCCGGTGATTGGGGAGTCCGTGGCGGTCATGGGGGCCGGCACGATGGGATTGTTGCTGCTCCAGCTGTTGGTGCGCGCTGGTGCTCGCCGTATCGCCGTTGTAGACAGGATCAGCTCGCGGCTGGAAGTCGCCCGCAAGCTTGGCGCCGGCCAGATAGCCACAAGCGCCGACGAGCTCGACGGCGGGCAGTTTGACGTGGCGGTCGACGCCACAGGAGTGCCGGCGGCGATCGATTCGGCGATCGGCCTGCTTGACCGCGGCGGGCGCGTGCTGGTCTTTGGTGTCGCGCCGGCAGAGGCGAGAATCGCTGTCTCTCCGTTCCGCGTCTACAACGATGAGCTCACGATCGTCGGCTCGATGGCCATCTTGCGCAGCTTCGGCCTGGCCGTGAATCTGCTCGCGAGCGGAGCCGTCGACCCCGGGCCACTGCTGGGCGAGCCGCTTGGCCTAGAGCGCTTCGGTGATGCGATCAGCCAGGTCCGGGCGGGAAACGGGATCAAATGGCACATCAGGCCGTCATGAGCAAGGCCAGCCATCGAGGTCGCAGCGCTTGCTCGCGCGGATTCCCGCACGACTTCCTGGCCGGGGCCGACTACGCACTGGGCGGGATGTCCGCCAAGCTCGAGATGCCGCCGGGGCGGTCGCGCTACAGCTGACCGGAGCTCGGGCGACGGCTGGCGATTGGCCATCCACCAGCAAACCGCGCTGTGATCTAGCGGCCGCGCAGCGACGTTGTGGTGCAATCAGAACGTGGCGCCGGGCGTCGTAGTGAGATGTGACGGCCATGGGTGATGACCATCG
>Ga0126370_10001610_pt1 | contig 10388 bp, 25 predicted proteins | sample PanSoiMetaPlot_3_FD_92586 | JGI IMG/M metagenome (GOLD analysis project Ga0126370, IMG submission 92586) | Tropical forest soil microbial communities from Panama - MetaG Plot_3 | ecosystem: Environmental > Terrestrial > Soil > Tropical forest > Bulk soil | place: Panama | collected 2016-02-17 | reverse complement strand
TCCGAGCTTGCTCTCGACCACATCGACCGTATCCAGTTGAAACATCATCGGACACACCATCCTGGACTACGACCAGCCCATCCGCAATGCGAGTTGAAGAATGGCTTCTCTTTAGTTTTGATGCACCGACCTGCTGAGGTACTCCATTGCGTGCCCTTGCCGCACTCCGGAGGGGCGGTCGCCAGCGCAAGAACGATTAGAACAATGCTCATTTGTCGAACCACCTATTCACGAACGGCATCATATGACCAAACCAGTGCGTTGCCATAAAGCCGAATACACCAAACAAGACATTGATAGCAAATGCTTGCCATGAATAGTAGAGCCATATGTAAGTCATATATCCGATGATAAAGGTCCAGCCGATGGCCTCTAACCACCACTTCTTGATTAGGGCCACCGGCTGGATACTCATTTACGCAACCCTACGACGCCTTGCAAAGCCCCACAAACACAGGGCCAGCAAGCCTGGGATGCCAGCACCGGCAATAGGAGCCGGTACCACGTCGATGCGATAATGCTCGTAGTCGGAGATAGTGCCTCCGGTATCGAGCAACGTCAGGGACGTCATCGACTCACCATTGGTCGCCAGTAGCGTAAACCCGGACTGAGCATTCGGGTTGATCGTACCGAGATCAAAGGTGAAGAGTCCGTCCGTGGCTTGCACGAACGCAGTCACATCGCCGGTGCCCTTAAGTGAGAACACCTGCTCTGAGGTAGGCAACACGAACATTCCAGTCGTGTCAAAAACAACGACCTGTAGATCACTAGTATTGGCGATCTTTATGTCGTTGCCGTTGGCCGCTCCGACAAAGAGCGGGTTGCCGGACAGATCAGTAAAATCAACAAGGCCCTGATTCTGTCCATTGAAAGAGCCGATGGCGAGATTGCCATTTAGGCTCTCGAACACGACATTATCTCCTGTACCACTAAGCTTGGTATCAAGGATAACGTCAGCCTTAACCTGACCTGAGAACCAGATCGAAGCTAAGATAGTCGAGGCTAGTAAGACCCTCTTCATTTTGTAACTCCTTTCGAGGGGTGGAAGATGATAGTTTCTTATTGCCATCCTGTTCCTCCAGTCCCAACGAAGACGCTAAATGGGCTGCTGTGCATTGCAGCAACCCTTTGGATCGATTTGGTCGTCTAAGTCGAACACGTTAGGGTGCGCCGTATTAAGGAGCAGAAAGAGTCCACAAGTGTAAACATTGGGGCCACCCCATCTACAGTTCTCGCACCTCACTTGTCTATCCACAAGTCCAGACTCGGCAGGGGTGACAATCTTCTTAGAGTCTCCTGGCCGAGGGTCAGTGATCGGAGTTCCGTGGATATAGAGCCCGCAGGACATGCTGGCTGTAACCTTAATCTCTGGTCCGTGGATAGCACAGAGGTCGTTAACAAGCCACATCGAGCAGGTGTCACATTGAGCGAATCTGTCCACGGGTGGGGCAGGGTGTAGATAAAGAAAGCTATCACGGGTAAGGCGGTCATGAGCTGCTGGCTCCTTCCTCAGACGATACATCGGTGTAAGTGGAACTACGGCCATCGGTGCTTGTCTCTCGCTTGTTGCTCGCCAATCATTCTCTTTATAGCCTCTTCGCCAAGGCGGTCAGACTCTGCTTTCCGCTTCGGATCATCTTCAGGGCCGATATACGCCGGATCAATCTTGGCGATAATCCGACCAAGGCCCGGAAGTATTACGCCTAGCTGAGCCGTTGCGATTTGATTAACCTTTCGCTCAATGCTTTCTAGGCTGTCTTGACATTCGACTATTTCGCTGACCACACTATCAATGCCAAGCCAAGCTTGAATTCTAGACCGTATTGTCATTCATCGCACCTTTAACGGGTTCCAAGGTTCACGAACGAAATCGCTCTCGAGGAACCTTTGCCGAACGCTCGGGTCCTTCGAGCAAACCCCCTTATATTGGCAAAGCATACATGCCGGTTCCCTCATGGGATACTCGCCAGTCTCGGCGAAGTGTTCCGCTTGCTTTAGCCAATACGGTAGCTCGCTCAGCCATTCGTTTGTTTGAGCGGGCGTCCGATAAGTCATGCCCCTCGCAAATCGCGTGAAGCCGACTGCAATTTGAGCAGCATCCAAGATAACGCCCTTAACTGGAGTGTGAAACACCACGTTGGCTGCCATCGTGTAAAGAGACATCTGATTGTCCAGATCAAACCTTTCAAAATAATAAGAGCCAACAGTAGAGCCAGTAGTCTTGCGGTCAGTAACATATGTGCCATTGCCGAACTCCACTATTCGATCGAGGTGGCCGGTGAGCATATATGGCTGCCCGTTAGGCGCTTTGTATTCTAAATTCATTTTGAATGACAGCTCAACCGCCGGTCTGCCATTCTCGAGAATGACCGTCTTGAGCGGGTCCGTATAGAACTCGTCGATGTACCAAATAATTGAGCGGATCAAATTAACTCGGTTCCGTGCAGTATCGTCGCTCTCCCAACCTTGCGTCTCAACGAGGGCCGTCCTCACGACCTCCCGGAGGGCATTTTGCTTGCTCATTCCAGCGACGATATGTCTGTCGTAGAGTTCGAGGGACCGGTGGTAATGGAGGCCAAACTTTAGGGCGACCGCCTGCTTCTTGGCGCGCCAGCCCTCGAGCATCGCGTACTGATACTTACGAGGGCAATCCTTTAACCAGCCAAGAGACGTGGCGTCCCAAGCATACTGGTAAATGTCGGTGAATGGGGAGGGAGTCTCAAGGGGTTCGGCTGCGAGGGTCATAGCCCGAGGTCCTCTAACGAGAGGGGCTTCGCCGGCTCGCCTTTGGTCTTTTTGCCGGAGATGAATTGGGCACGGCGCTCGCGCATGTACTTGATTATCTCATCGAGTTCATCGCGGGTGTAAGGTTGCTCGATAAGGTTACGGGAGAAGAGTTCCGCTATCGTGTCCACTGCTTATCTCCTCTTTCAGACGAGCTATCCTGCTCTCAGTCTTTCTTTCAGAGCGCTTGATAACGTAGTTCACGAGTTCCCTCAGGATCATCGCGACCGACTTGTCTGGGTACAACTCATGCAACCGCTCGATCTGGCCCTCTTCGAGCCGAACGTGAGTTGAGACTAAGATAGGTTTGTCCATTGTTGGCCTCCGGCGAGATGGGGGCGACTGGTAAGGAGTTGACGGACCACCCAGCCGCCCCACACCTCCGCGTGACGGCGGGCGTCACGCAGCTTGTGGCGAACCCAGATCGAGTTCTGACAGAACCTCTTTGGCCGCCCCAAGTCTGGCGTCCACGATCTGCTTCGCTAAATCCTTGTACTTCTGACCGCTCGGCTTGTCGAGCACCTCACGCGCTTTCTCCGCAATCATGTCAGCGGCATAACCGTGACGCTGACCGTACTTCTCGATGACGGCCTTGGTAACGGCGTCCTTAGCCAATTTGAAAGCTTCGGACAGAATCGGGTCGCGCGGAGCGCCAGGACCACGGCGAGCGCCGAACTCATACTCGTTGGCATACGACGTGATCTTCTTCTGAAACTCATCGTAGTCGAATGCCCCCGCCTCCTTGGCATCAGCCACGCCCCTTGCCATGTTATTCCGAATATTCTCGAAATATGTCTGGTTGAGAGCAGCCGCCTCGTTCTCCGTAAGGGAGTGCCCTTCCGAGTACCGCGGGGCAATCTTGAACACCTCACCTGAGATAGTAACTTCCTGCATTGCATCCTCCAGATTTCTGCGGACGGAACCCGTCGGCATTGTAGCATGGCATAACTCGCGGTACATGTCAAGCCCCATCGCTCAGCTATGCACCGTATTCGGCAGGAGTGGGAACCGGGGCTGACTGCGGACCCCGGCTCCCTACGCACCCATCGGTCAGGGGGCCATCCGGGCGCGTATTTCACGCTTCAAGCTCCTTAATCTCAGGAATAGTCTCGACAACTTTCCTGATTATGATCCTCGACTCGCCAACCAAAAAGAACCGGAGGCTGTCGTAGATCGACTGCTTATGGAGTTCATGATCGGGCGGATAGATGAGAGCGTTCTCGCGCCGGTCCATTCGCCTGAGATAATTGGCACGCCCTCTCCAATAGATAGCCTCTCCGCGAGTGGGGAATGGAAGTTCTACCCCAAACCGCGCGGCCAACGCTCGATCGAGAACGAGGCGAACGTCCTCCAGCGCCAGTGGCGACCGATTGAAGCTCATTCAAACCACCCTATAAATTCTTCGAGGTTGATTTTGTCGTCCTCAGAACACTCCGCAAGTATCATAGCTTTCTTCTCTTGCCATGATGCCTTGTCCCAGCTAACAACCGAGTCGATAGCCTCCAGCAAATCCTGTATTGTCTTACTCATCCGAAGTCCTCCGCGTTGACGAGGAACAGCTCGCGCTTCGAACGAGTCGTCATCACATACTCGAGATTGTTCTCTTGCGCCTTTTCCTCGTCCGTGACCGCCCACTTCGAGGGGCTGCGCCAGGGATCAAGGATAAATACAACGTCCCACTCCAGCCCCTTAGACTTATGGCCTGAGAGAAGCTGGATGGGGCCATCGGCCTTGAAGATATTGTTTGCGTAAATAGCAGCCTCGCCGAGCGTGGCCCCATATCCAGCAAATACCCGGAAACATTCAGCCTTATCACTGACAGTCTCCGGGGCTTTTTCCTTCGCGAGCTGGGCAGTTTCCCACTTATCAATCGCATCGAGCAACTCCGTTTGCGTCATCGACTCGGGGCCGAGCTTCTTCAGCGCCCGAACCAAATTCGGTCCGAGATCGGTCCCGACCACCTTAACCCCTTTGCCCGCCCTCAACAGCTTAAAGGCCAGCTTGTAGAGCGGTGCATTGTTGCGGCACAGGATCGCTGCCCCACCATTGAGATGGGCAATGCCCCACTCTTCCAGTCCCTTAACGAGGCCCTCAGCAGCGTTTGGGGCCGATTGCATCTCCGGGACCCATTTCTGAGCCCGCTCGACGACGGCGCGGGGGCAGCGAAAGCTGACCGTGAGCTTCATTTCGTGCATCTCGAACTTGTCTCGGAGCAGTTCCATCGATTTGAAGACGGCTCCACGGAAAGCGTAAATTGACTGCCACGGATCACCAACCGCGCCAAGCCAATCGGACACGAGGAGTTCGAGCATTGCATGATTGATTCTCGATAGGTCTTGAACTTCGTCCACCATAAGACGCGGAAACCTGGGGAAAACTCCTCCGAACAGAGTGGACATGTAAATCTGATCGTCAAAGTCAACCACGCCCTGGAGGGCCGCTTTGATCGACTCGGTAATGACCGCATTAACTGTATCACGATCGACCTCATCTTCTACGTTGGCGAAGAATGTCTCCTCATCGACCAACCCGGCTTTGCCCAGGGATTTGGGAATATAGCCCATAATCTTGGCTTGGCGAATCGCCGCGAGCGTATCGGCGAACACTTCCATCTGGGCAACTTTCTTCATCCTCGAGAGGGTATCGAGGTACGCCTTGAGGAAGTCATAGGATTTGTCTTTGTTCACCGTCAGCCGGCGGTTGATAGCCCTCGACCATGCTCCATGCCCAACTGAGTTCAGCGTCCGCGCTGCGACATGCGCCGGGAGGACCCTGCCCATTTCATCGGCGATCCGCTTATTGAACGCGACCGAGAGGATCGGCTGCATCGGGAGATATTTGCAGAGGAAGCGAAGCGTGGTGGTCTTGGCCGAGCCGGCGAGGGCGCGCATCATGAGGTTGCGGGTCGGGTTCGCGAGAGCAAAATCGATGATCTCGGTTTGCTCGTCGGTTGCGGTGAGGACACGGCCGTCCTCAAGCTCAAGCGTAAACATCATATTCCGAACTCCCTATCCTGGATATCGCTCTCAGAGAGATGTGACTCATTTTCTACCTCATTAATAAACCGCCATATTTCCTTTTCTTCCTCCTTCGTTGGAGGTGGTCGCTGTGGGAATAGTAGGTCATTCGCCGCTTTCATAACGTATTCTTTGAAAGCCGCACAATATGCTACTATATCTTCGAGCCTTTCAGGGTGGTGCTTGCTCTCGGCTATAAACTGAATCGTATCCAGAAACCAATCTATTTCCTCAAACAACGTAAAGTGATTTTGCCTAGCTTGTTTTAAGATGTTGTGGAACTCAATGGAAATATCAATAGCTTCGCTGGTTATATTCCTTGGCTTAACCGCACTCACATCTGATGTGTCTCGCAACACATAAAAAGGTATACCGAGAAAATGAAAAACTTCCCGCATTGCGAGCTGATTCTTGCTGAGTCGATCACCATTCTGCTTCGCCTCCACGAAAGCTATTTTGATACCGCCAGCAACGTATTTATCTATAACGAGAAAATCAGGCCATCCATTTGTTAGGACAACAAACCCTTTGTCTTTCATGTTTATAAGTATCCTGGCCTCCTGCTCGTTCATTGCATCCTCCGCCTCGCCAAATCCGTTACTTTGATCTTTGTCAGCTTAAGCATCTCGCTGACGGCAATCCAGCCTTGGGCGTGGAGCTTGTCCTCGTCCCGCGTAAGGTGAGCAATCATCGCAGCGCACTCTTGCGCCTTGACGAGATGCTCGATGAGCTTGGCGAACTCCTCGCCCTTGGTTGGGATGCTCATCGAGGCCCCTCGTTATGGCCAAAGAAGCGATTGTGCCCACGGGCGATGTGGCTGTCGAACTCATGGAGCAATCGCTTGACACTGGCGATGCGCTCCTCGAGGCTCGCGATGAGGCCCTCGATCTCATCGACCAGATAATAAACGTCCACCTCTTTACGAAGGTCGGAAAGGGCCTTTTCAACCGCCTCGACATGCTCGTTGTCTGTCATTTGATTCTCCCGTAAACTGCCATGAAGTTGCAGCCGTTGGCTTTGATGTCCGTCACCGCCTTACATTCCTCACAAATACCAAGCTCGTGGAATGAGTTGGCTGAGTCCATTGTCTGCTTCACGCCGCAAGCGGCGCAGTTCCATTGCTGGTAGACTGTGCCGCCTTGAGCAATGGCCATCTCCGCCCGCTCGATCACGTCATCCCAAGGGTAGAGGTTCATTGGCCGCCGGCTCCATTGAGCTTGACCCACTTGCGACGGTAGCCAGCAGCACGACCGGCGGCCTCAATCGAGGCGGATTGCGGCCGTCGTGTCTTGCCAAAGAACCAGCTACCACAGGTCCCGGCCGTTGGCCCTCCATCTTCTTGGATGCGGCGCAAGTCTGACCAGTTAACGCGGCGGCCGAAATGGTCCTCCATCAGCGTCCGCAGCTCATCGATTACCGGGTCTTTCGACCTGAATCGATACGCGCCGTAGGTTTTCATGTGGCCACCTTCCAGACGGTTCCGCTGCCCTGGCCGGTCTTACGAATGAGGCCAGCTTTCTTCGCGCGGCCGAGGACGCTGTTGTAGCTGGCCTCGGCCAGCCCCGCTTCTTTGCAGAAAACGCGAGCGTCAGCGGCCCTCAGCTCGGCGAGTTTATTCTTCTTGATGTATTGGCTGAACATCTGGATTGTGTCGCCCTCGAGTTTGGCCGAGCCGTTCTTGGCGAGGTTGGCGACGGGCTGAACAGTTGGCGCTCCGTGGCTGACTCCCACAAGAGCATGAAGCGCCGCGGCAAGGCGGCGATCTTCACAGAAGAACTCAATTCGGAACATCATTACCTCCTTTTGATCTCATAATCCGAGATCCTCCAGTGTGAACGTATGCGGTTCTGACTTAAACTCCCTCTTCCATTTCTCGTGGAGCAAGCGGAAGCCCTGAAATACGGCATTGTCGAGGGCATTGATGGCGCCTCGGTATTCAGCGATGCTCTCGTTGGTTAGCTCGAGCGGCATATTGTCGAGGGCGACCTTCGCCGCGATGATAGCGGCCCTCCATTCACCCTCGGTCATAGGCCCAAATCCCTGAGGAGTTCATCGGCCTCGATCTTGCGCTTCGCGCGTTCTTCATTCTTCTGTTTTCGCATTGCGTCGAGCATCGCATCGAGCTGGTATTGAGTTGGTTCGGCGCGGCTCGCGATCAGGGCCTCGGGCATCCGGGCTCGCTCTGTCAATGTATCCAGAACAAGGCGGATGCCCTTCTCAGTTGATGGGAAGCGGACGGTGTGGCCAAATTGCTCGCCCATGCGCGGCGGCAAGCCGAGAAAGATTTGATCCCCGGCTTGCCAGATATAAGCGGCGTGGCGGGGGAGCGGATACTCCCCCCGATCTTTGATGGCGCTCACAATCGATACTCCTTGTCCACGAACCCAAGGTCGGGATTGCCGACCAGGGTCCATTTGATCCATGTTCGATGGCTGACGTAATGCCGCCAGTGACCGCGGCGGAAGTGGAGCCGCTTGGGCGTGCCCGGCTCATGATCGTCGCATGGCGTCAACCTGACGCGGCGCGCCAGTGAGACGATATGATGGCTGAACATTGGAAGCGCCTTGCGCGTGGCCGCCGAGTTGCGCTTGTATGGTTCTCGCACCGGCATAATCTCAGCCACCTCGGCCTCGAGCATGATGCAAACCGCGCGAATGTTCAGCTCGAGAAAATAGAGCACGCGCTCGATCGGTGTGCTGCCATGCGGGTTATAAGAGCCCCGACTTACATCTACTCGCGTCCAACCCGAATGTGTCTTGAAAAAGAGCAACCCTTTGACCTCTTCATCCTTGATACCGAAGGACACCACGACCGCTCGAACGCCGCCCTTAAAGAGGAACTCGAACACCGTGATCTCATATGGTAGTCGAGGGTCCTCGCCCAATCCCTCGACTTTAGCATCCTCAAGTACCTTACCCCAATCGTGTTGGACGAGAAGAGTGTGGGCCTCAAACGGGAGGTCTGGCGGGATAATTTTCTGGGCGATTGAGTGCTGAGCACGCTCGAGTTCAAACACGCCCGCAGCGAGCCAACTCTTAACCTCGCTATCGCAGCGGGTTTTGATCTCCGCAGGCATCGGCGTCGCCTCTGGCCGTTGACGCTGCTCTTCTGCGAAGCGGCGCTTTACCAGATGCATCATATCCGATGCAAACTGGGCATTACCAACGCGATGAATTTCTCCCGTCTCGACCCCATCGCGAGTGACACGGTATTCCCACTCGCCAGGGCCAGTCCAACCGGCTGTTGTACCTCGGAGGTCGTTCATGTGTCCCTCCGGATTTGAATATCGCCGACCCGCTCGAGCAGCACCGCCATGATGACTGGCGTGAGCGGCCCAAATCCGCTTGGCTTGAGCCAGATGGGATTGATCCGGCCCTCGACGATTGCGTCAGCGAACATGACCGCAACCATCTCATCTGACAGATTGCCACGCCAGCCCGGAGGCCGCCAATGGCGAACGTAAGATACCTTAGTCATTTGTCAACTCCTTCATCTGTAGAGCAGCCACAATATCGCTAGGATAAATGGCCAAACCAATAAGCTAAATAACATCGTACGCGTTTCCTCCTGGTCGCGGTTCCAGTCCCACCAAAGAGAGAGGGCGGTGCCAACCGCCATCACGAGATAGACAATCGGCACCGCCCAATCGCTCATCGCCACCTCCCCCAATTCTCCGCAATCACGGAGATGAAGAAGAGCGCGGCCATGAAGATAAACCAGGCCATGCCCGCTATTTCTAGTCCGGTCATGTCAGCCTCCCATCGCCAGAGCGATGAAAGCGACAAAGGCGACAAACGCAAAGAGCGCGCTTATCTCGATCATATCGCGAATCATTGTCAACTCCATTTGGTTAGTCAGGTTTTCGGGCGGAGTCCGCCCCACATGATATGATACCACGAACCCGGCATTTCTGCAAATGAAATGCGCAGGTTCGGGTACCTTTCGGCGTCTGATATTCAGCGCGGTTTGCGGTATTTAGCCGCTCGTCGCGCCGCGCTCTCCATCGCTTGCGAGATGGTATATTGGCGCTCGTCAGGCACACGACCCTGCCGCATGAGCCGTGCGAGCTTACGGACGCCTGACCATACGGTCAGGGTTTTTCGTGGCTTGGCCATTTGTCAACTCCTTTCCCAAGCGAAGCCCACCGGATTGAATGGGCTTCGCAACGGAAAGAGGGAGGGCATTTGCGCCCTCCCGCGTTGTGGATTAGAGCCCCAACTCTTCGAGTTCGTCGGCCGCCATCGTCATACGCTCGAGCCGCGCCGTGGCTTCCTCGACCAACTTGTCGCGGTTCTTCTCGAAATACCGCGCGGCGAGTTCCTCACGGTTCTTGAACTCCGTGATTTTTCGGCCTTTGTTATCGGCCTTGGAGAGCCACGCGTTGACGACGGTCTTGTAAGCTTCTTGTTTGGCGAGACCCTCGGCGGTCTTGGGAGCCGCCACGCGACCCGCGCGAATATCGCCCGCGTAGAGCCGTTCGAGGACACCCTCGACTACCGCGAACATCTCGTCGGCGGTCGCGGCCGATGTGGTCTCGGAGCCGTTCTTTGAATAACCCGAAATGGAGTCGTTCAACTTCTGCCGCAC
>Ga0126370_10001608_pt1 | contig 10392 bp, 8 predicted proteins | sample PanSoiMetaPlot_3_FD_92586 | JGI IMG/M metagenome (GOLD analysis project Ga0126370, IMG submission 92586) | Tropical forest soil microbial communities from Panama - MetaG Plot_3 | ecosystem: Environmental > Terrestrial > Soil > Tropical forest > Bulk soil | place: Panama | collected 2016-02-17 | reverse complement strand
CCGACCCGGAGCTAGATGCGCCCGACCTGATCGCCGCACGGTTCCACGAGCAGCACCGGATCCGGTACGGGCACGCGGCCGACGGCGAGCCCCCCGAGATCGTGGCCGTGCACGTGCGGGCCGTCGCACACCAGTCGCCGCTGACCCCGCGCGTCGAGTTGCCAGAGGCCGACGCGTGCCCGGAATGGGTTGAGCTCGATGTGGACGGTCAGCGGCGCCGGGTCGCGTTTTTCCAGCGTGCCGAACTGGGCCGCGGCCAGCTCGTGGCCGGCCCGGCGGTGGTTGAGGAGGATGCGTCCACCATCGTGGTGCCGGCCGGCTGGATGGCGCGCACCACCCCGTCCGGACACCTGCTGCTGGAACGAGCACCATCGTGAGCGTCGATCCGGTCCTGCTGAGCGTCGTCAACCAGTCCCTCGCGGCCATCGCCGAGGAGATGAGCCGCAACCTCATCCGCAGCGCATACTCGACGATTGTGCGGGAGTCCAGGGACGCGGCGACCGCGCTGATGACGCCGGCTGGCGCGGTGGTCGCGCAGGGCGCGAAGACCATCCCCATCCTGCTGAACGCGTTCCCGCCAGTGATGCGGGAGTTCCGGGCGCGCGGCCTGCTGAGTGCTGCACGGCCGGGGGATGTGCTTGTCACTAACGATGCGTACGCCGGAGGCCAGCATCTTGACGACATCGTGCTGGTGATCCCCGTGTACCACGACGGCACCTTGCTGGGCTGGGCGGCCAGCCTGGCCCATCACCTCGACTTGGGGGCCGGCTCGCCCGGAATCAACCCCAGGGCGCGAGAGGTCTTCGACGAAGGGCTGCGCATCCCGCCGATGCGCATCGGCCTTGACGACTTCGGCCCCGGAGGGAGGCTGGGCGCCCTGCTGGCCAGCAACGTCCGGATGCCGCAGCAGACCCTCGGGGACATCCGGGCGCAGATCGCCGCCGTCCGCACCGGGGAGCGGCGGCTCAAGGAACTGGCTGAGCGCCATGGCACTGCGGTGCTGCATGCTGCAATGGGCGGGCTGCTGGACTACGCGGAGACGATGATCCGCGCCGCCATCCGGGCCGCCCCGGACGGTACGTACACCGCTGAGGAGTGGATGGACGGTGACGGGCCGGATAGCTCGCCGTTGCGCGTCTTGGTCACCGTCGAGGTTTCCGGCGACGCGCTTAGGGTGGACCTGGCTGGAACGGCCGATCAGTCGGACGGCCCCGTCAACGCCCCGGTGGCCAGTACTGAATCAGCGGTCTACACCGCACTGAAATACCTGCTGCTGCCCGAGGACGTGCCGGCCAACGAGGGCGCTAACCGCCCGGTCAGCGTGATCGTGCCCGAGGGCAGCCTGCTGAACCCGCTGTTCCCGGCGGCGGTAGGCGCCCGGATGAGCGCTGTGTTCAAGGTCGTCGACGCAATGTTCCTGGCGCTCGCCCCGATCCTGCCGGGTCGGGTCATCGCACCGTCGTTCAGCGCCGTCGCAGCTATAGCGCTCAGCAGCCGGAACGGCGGACTCCGGCTGATCTACCGGGAGGCGCTAGGCGGCGGCTACGGTGCCGGAGCCGGGTACCCGGGCGCTAGCGGCGTAGCGGTGACGCTCACCAACACCGCGAACACACCGGTCGAGTTCACTGAGTCCGTGCACCCGTATTTCCTTGTCGAGGAGTATGCGCTGCGCCGTGGCAGCGGGGGGGCGGGCCGGTTCGAGGGCGGCATGGGCGTGGAGAAGCGATACCGGGTCATCGATGACGACGTGCTCTTCGCCGCGTACTCCGACCGGCATCACGCCGGTGCGACCGGCCTGGACGGGGGCGCGTCCGGCGCCCGCGCGCAGTTCCTCCTCGAACGCGACGGTTCTATCCGCGAGCTGCCCTCGAAGATCATCGAGCCGGTCCGGCGTGGCGATCGCATCCGGGTGCTGACGGGCGGGGGTGGCGGATACGGCTCGTGAAACCCGGCCGGTGTATGCCGTGTTACGCCACTACCGGCCGAAGGGCCGACCCGAACATTACGCGGCGTTCCGGCCCAGTCCCTGTGACCTTTCTCCCGGCCACCGGTCAACTGGCGCGAGACAACGGCCCGGCCAGCTCGGTGTCCTCGAAGCGGCCGTCTCGTCGTGCACGGAGGCGAATCGCGGCCTAGAGCTGGTAGGGGCCGATCGGCGCGCCGGCCAACGCCGCGCTGATCAAGCTGACCTCCTCCGCGATGGCAACGGCTTCCCAGCGGGCGCGGTTTCAGCGATCCAGCCGATCTGGAGCCGTAACGCCGCCCTGACGGACGCGGGACTTCCGCCGGCTCACCGGGTTGCTGGAGCAGCCACGGGCGGTCCCTCGCTGGCCCTCCCGGATGCCAGCGGCTAGCTAACCCGGTCCCCGCAGCCTGTCGGCCGCGGCGGCGTTAGAGCCAAGTGGGGGGCAGGTGCCCTGCCGGGCCCGCGCCGCACGTTAAGAGCCTAACCATGACCCGACTGGCGAATGGACGGCATGGTGACCTTCGCTGGTCCGGCGTGCTGTCGTAGCGCGGCCAGGTCCTCCTGCCGCGGCGGTCGAGTCCGTCCGATCATCGGTTGCCTGAGTTCCCGCAAGCCTTGTATCGTAGAGACGAGTCAGAGAATACATTTCGGAGAATATGAATCGGGGATGTCATGCCGACGATGACCGTCTCGGGCCACCAGTACAGCCTGGACTCACGAAGCGTTGAGGCAGCACTCCAAGGAGCACTGCCCGAGCCGATCCAGGAGCACTTCGTGGTGATCAACGGCCGCCGGTGGCCACCCAAGCAGGTCCTGGCGCTGGTGACTGGGCTTGACCGGGCTGACTTCACCACACATCAGGCACGCCGTGCGCTTACCCGCCTTGGCTTCCCGGCCGGGCGTGCCGTACGCCGCCGGGCACACCACCCGATGCCTTCCGAAGTCACCACCCCGCGACCACGAGCCGCATCCGAGACGGATAGCCGCCCGGCTTCCTCGGTAGAGGCTCTGCGGCCGTTCATTGGCCTCTGGGTGGCAGTGCGCGACGATGAGGTGCTGGTCGCGGCGCCTTCGCCAAAAGAGATCGTGGCGTGGCTGGCACAGCACCGTCAGCGGGCCCAGTCCGTGTTCCGGGTCTTGGATTCCGAGCAGGCCATCACCGGCGCGGCGCCGCAATGAGATTCGCGTTCCGGTCACTTCCTGCGGCGAGTGGCGGCGCCCTGACACCCCGTCCTGTTGTGGATATTGCCTTGGAAGGGCTAGAGGCAGCCCCCATGACCTGCCTGCTCGACACGGGAGCGCTCCGCACCAGAATGAGCTCGGAAATTGCCTCGATCGCCGGCATCGAGCTACCCGGCGACCTGACCGAGGAGTTCTACATGGGGGGGGTGAAAACTGTCGGTGCCATGGCCCGCATCAATCTCACAGTGAGCGACGGTACGGATGATTTCTCTTGGGATGCGCCGGTCTGGTTCTGCGATCCATGGCCCCACGCCTTCGGCCTAGCCGGACTGGAGGGCTTCCTCCATCACTTCCTCGTGACGATCCACGCCTATGACGGATACCTCGAGATTGAGCCCGAGCCACGACTCCAAGATGCATAGCAAGTATTCGTGACGGCGATGCCAGCCGAGGTCATGAAGCTGGTAGCCGCTGCTCCCAGCCGAGATCCGGGCGACGGAAGGGACGCGATCCACCACGCAGTGTCACGCATCACGCCATAACCCAAGGCTAACCATCACCATGCGAGTGTTGCCTGTCTCGTTCAGGGTCGCCAGGTACCGGGATGTGTTGAACCGTGCCGTCTTGGCTCATAACCCAGAGGTCGTGGGTTCAAATCCCACCCCCGCTACCAGGGCAAACGTCCTTCCAGAGTCGATCTGGGAGGGCGTTTTTCCTTCCCCGGTAACCAGAACGGTAACCAGTGGCTCAGGTGACCGGCCGACCAAGCCGCGCCTCGGTGCGTGTCTTGCCCGGGCCGCGTTCTTCCAGGGTCTTGATGACCACCAGCTCCAGGATGCTACGGCCAGCGCCCGACTGCGGGCGGCTGCCGTCGCCCTGCTCGGCCACGGCCCGGCCAGCACCGAGCCAGTTGCTGCGGGCGCATTGCTGAGCGCCCTTATCCGCCCAGGTACGCCAGCCGCACCCGGTCGGTGGCCAACAGTTCCCCGGCCGGGCCCGCCAGGTCCACCGTTCCGTTCACCAGCACCAGCCCCTGTTGTGCGAATTTCAGCGCCATGGCCGCGTTCTGCTCCACCAGCAGAATCGTGGTGCCGAGGCGGTTTATTTCCGCCAGGCTGTCGTATACCTGCTTGGTGACCAGTGGCGCCAGCCCCAGGCTGGGCTCGTCCAGCAGCAGCAGCCTGGGCCGGATCATGATGGCACGCGCGATGGCCAGCATCTGCTGCTCGCCGCCGGACAGCAGGCCTCCCCGCCGGTCAAGCAGTGGGCGCAGCGGCGGAAAGGCCGCCAGCACCCGTTCCATGGCGTCGCCCAGCTCGCGCCGCCGGAGCCGGTGCCCGCCGAGCCGTAGATTCTCCCAGACCGTGAGGCTGGCGAAGATCCGCCTGCCTTCGGGGCAGTGGGTGATACCTAGGGCAACACGCAAGGGGGGCCGCAGCCTGGTGATGTCCTTGCCGTCGTAAACCACGCGCCCCCGGACCGGCCTGACCAGCCCGGAAACCGCCTTCAGCGTGGTCGACTTGCCCGCGCCGTTGAGGCCCAGGATGCAGACGACCGAGCCCTCTGCCACGTCGAAGGACACCCCGTGCACCGCGCGCACCTGGCCATAGTGGCAATGCAGGTCAGTCGCCCGAAGCAGCGTCATCCGAGGCCGTCCCTAGGTAGGCGGTCACAACCGCGGGGTTTTCGCGTACCTGCGCTGGCGCCCCGTCGGCGATCTTGCGGCCAAAGTCCATGACCACCACCCGGGTGGAGACACCAAGCACCAGGCGCATGTCGTGGTCGATGATCAGCAGGGTCGTGCCGAACTCCGCGGGGATGCGCCGGAGCAGGCCGGTCAGCCACGCCTTCTGGCTTTCGACCAGCCCCGTTGCCGGCTCGTCGAGGAGCAGCAGCTTGGGCTGTGGGACCAGGGCCCGCCCGAGGTCCACGAGCTTGCGCTCGCCAAAGGCCAGTTCCTCGGCCGGACGGTACGCGATGCCGCCGATGCCAAGGAACTCGAGCACCTCGGTGGCGCGCCGCCTGCCTGCGCGCTCGTGGCGCCACACCGCCGGCGGGCGAATCATGTCCAGCAGGGCGCCGGTCCGGCTCTGGTAGTCCGCTCCCAGCATGAGGTTCTCCAGCACGGTGAGGCCACCGAACAGCGCCACGTTCTGGAAACTGCGGGTGATCCCGTGCCGGATCACCTGCCTGGCCCGCAGCCTAAGGACATCTACCCCGTCGTAGATCACCCGGCCTTGCTCTGGCCGGTAGAAACGGCTGATGACGTTGAGCACCGAGGTCTTGCCGGCGCCGTTGGGCCCGATCAAGGCGGTGATCGACCCGTCCTCCACGCCGAAGCTCAGGTTGTCGATGGCCCGCACACCGCCGAACGACAGCGTCAACTCGTCAATGGTGAGCATCCCTACCCCTCGCTCGCGCCCATGGCCCGCTCCGCAGGGACGGGGTCCTGCGGTGGGGGGAGCGTCCGCCGGCGCAGAACCCGCTGAGCCATCCACCAAACCCATGCGGCCAGCCGGAGAACAAGCCTCGGCAGGGCGACCAGCCCTCCGGGCACCACGAGAAGGACCAGCACCACGGCGGCACCCAGGATCGTCTCGGAAAGGCCGCCCAGGGACGTCGTCTGCTGCTGCACGATCACCAGGGCTATGGCCCCTACGAGCGGCCCCCAGGTCGAGGCCAGGCCGCCGACGATCACGGCGGCGAAAAAGAACAGCGACAGGGAGAAATCGAACTGGCTGTACTCCACGATGCTGTTGTTCAGTGCGAACACGTACCCCGCCAGACCGGTGAAGAAAGCGCTGAGGCTGAACAGGGTGAGCTTGACCAGCGGAACGTTGACCCCCAAGGCCGGGGCGATTTCCTCGCTGTCGCGCACGGCCCTGAACCTGCGGCCGGTCGGGCTTGCCAGCAGGCTGATCACCGCCGCCATGCCAGTCGCGACCAGGGCCAGCGCCAGATAGTAGAGCGGCACCGGCGTGTTGAACTGGATGCTGCCGACCTGCTGAGGGGGCATGATGACCCCGGTGAAGCCGCCGGTCAGGCTCATGTTCAGGGCCAGTTCCGGCACGGCCACACCGAACCCCAGCGTCGCCACGGCCAGGTAATGGCTGCGCAGCCGCCCGGCTGGCAAGCCAAGCAGGAAGCCGACCAGCCCGGTGACCAGGCCCGCGAGCAGCAGCACGACGATGGGAGGGAAGTGGTAGTGGGTCGCCACGATGGCGGTGGTGAAGGCGCCGACGGCCAGGAACCCGCCATGCCCGATGGAGATCTGGCCACCGAAGCCCATGAGCAGGTTCAGGGCGATGGCAACAAGGCCGTAGGTCAGGGCGGTGGTGGCCAGGAACATGACAGGGATGTTGCCGCCCTCGAACTGCGGGAACAGCAGCGCGGCGATCACCACAACCGCCGACGTGCCGAGTCGTGCGATACGGCGGCCTGCCAGCCAAGACGCTGGCCGCGAGCCCGGCCCCGCGCGGTCGGCCGCACGCCGCAGCAGGCTCTTGGACAGCCGGTCCACTTCCCGCGTGCCCGGCCTCATACCCGCACCCGGGCCCTTCGGCCGAAGAGCCCTTCGGGGCGGATATAGAGCACGGCGACGATCAGGGCGAACACCAGCGTCAGTTGCAGGTTGTTCGACCAGTAGCCGGCCACCAGGTTCGTCACGATCCCGATGAGGAAGCCGCCGACGACCGCGCCGAGCAGCGACCCGAAGCCGCCCAGCACCGAGGCCGCGAACGCGTACACCGCGATGCTCTCCATGAATGTGGGGGTGAGCCCCCCCGAGGCCGGCACGGCGAGTGTCGCTGCGGCCCCGGCGATGGCCACCCCGGCGGCCCAGGAGGCGGTGACCACCCGCCGCCGGGAGATACCCATGAGCATGGCCACCTCCGGGTCTTCGGCGACCGCCCGGACTGCCAGGCCCGGCCGGGTGTGCTCGTAGAAGACATAGAGCACCAGTCCCAGGACCACGGTGAGCCCTGCGATGAAGAGGTTGTTGCGGCTGATCGCCAGTGAGCCGTAGGTGATGACGGGCCCGTTGAGCACCAGGGGCACCGCTTTGGGCTCGAATCCCCAGATCACGCCCGTCAGTCCCTCGAACAGCAGCAGCAGGCCCAAGGTCATCACGATGCTCACGATGATCGCGGCGGACCGGAGCCGGCGCATGAACATGACATCCGTCAGCGCGCCCAGCAGCGCACCGGCCGCCACCGCGAGCAGCCAGGACAATGCGATCGGCATGCCCACGCTGGTGTGGAGCGTCCACACCAGCATGGACACGACCGTTGCCAGGGCGCCGTTGGCGAAGTTCACCACGTTGGACGTCTTGTAGATGAGCGTCAGCCCAAGCGCTGCCAAGGCGTAGATTCCTCCCCAGCCCAGCCCGGAGAGCACCAACTGGAGGAAGAGCGTCATTGCCCGGCCGAGCCACTGAGACAGATCGGCCGCCCGGTCATCACGCCGGCGCTCAGCCTGTCATCCGGACGCGCTGGCCGTTCTTGGCCTCGACTATGAACATGTGCTTGATCCCGGTGTGGCTGGTACTGGAGTAGCTGATCGCCCCGCCGAGGGTCGCCAGGTTCGACAGCGAGTTCAGCGCCGCCTCATAGCTGTCCCTGGTGATGGTCCCCTTGATGGCCTTCAGGCCGGCGACGGCCACCTGGGCCTCGGTCCATCCCCAGGCGGCGAATACCGAGGGGGGCTTGCCGGGCTGGTAGGTCGACATACCAGACAGGAATGCCTTCACCTGCGGGTCGGAGGTCTCCTGCAGGGGCGGGATGAACGCGCCGGAGAAGCTGCCCGGGAAATCCTGGGGGGCGGTCTGGAACTGCTGCGGGATCGCGGAGACCTGGCTCATGATCCTGACCGGCTTGAAGTTAACGGCCGCGAGCGCGTTCAGGAAGTCGGTGGTCGGCACCGGTATGGCCAGGATGATCACGGCGTTCACCTTCGCCGACTTGAACTGCGCGGCCTGCGCGGAGAAGTCGGTCTGGGTGGGATCGTAGGGAATGGCCATCGCCGGCTTGAGCCCGGAATTCTTCACGCCCTGCAGCAAGCTCTTGCCGAAGTCGTCGTTCTGGTAGAGCACCCCGACCTTGGCGAGGTGCTGTTGCTGCGCGAAGGCGCCCAGCAGCCTGCCCTCGACCAAGTACGCGGGCCATACGTTGTAGAGGTTCTTGCGGAAAGTCCCGGCGAAGATCGTGGCACCCGTCTGCGGGCCGACCAGCGGCACATTATTGGGATCGAGCACGGTGATGTTCGCCTCGGTGGTTGCGGAGCCGTTGACCGCCACCTCCGCGAACACGTGATCGGTGAACACGAGAGTCTTGGTGTCCTGCAAGGCCACCGGCGGCTCGTATTGGTCGTTGAGGCTGATCAGCTTCAGCTTCCGGCCTTTCACCCCGCCGTGCGCGTTGACGAAGTCGAAATAGGCCTGGACGCCAGCGGTGGACTCCCCGTACAAGGCTGCGGGACCGGTCTTCGGGACCGTCTGACCAAAGGTGATGGTGCTGGAGGTCACCCCGTTAGCGGTCGCCGATGATGAACCCGAAGAGGAAGAACCAGAAGACCCGCAGGCGGCCACCGACAGCACCGTGGCAAGCGCCATCCCAGCGGGCACCCAGGACCTGCGTAAACGCCAAACCCGGAACGCGTACATGGCCTTTCACCTCTCTCGGACGGAAGACTGACGCCGCTCACGCCGCATCAGGCTGGCTACTGCACCCGAATTGTCTACGGTCGACGATATACAACACTCTTTGTCAGCGGCAGGTTACCGAACCCTTCCGGCCGGTGATGGCAACCCAATCGTTACCCTGACGCTACGTGCCCCGTACCGGGCGGCCGGACGCTGACGGCAGCCCACTGCAGCCTCGGCCAGACAGCACAAGATCGCGAAACATCGACGCTGACGGGTTCGGGCGATGGCGGCTTTGCGGCCATGGTGGCCCGGCGAATCACACCCGAGCGTCGGCCCGGCGTGCAGCCAGGCGCCGAAGGGTTCCGCGGTCCGTTGGGGCAGCACCCCGGGCGGCCGGTGCCGCCATCTCAAGACCCAGGTCAGGCTACATTGATGCATTATCAAGGCTTACAACCGCATCGCATCTGGCAGCACGTAGTAGTAGAACACGCCGATCAGGATGAGGTAGCCGAGGATGACCAGCGTCCAGCCGAAGTTGTGCCTGATCACTTCGCCTTCCCGGCGTACGTAGCTGCTTGTCGACACCCCCACGCTGGTGGTTTGCGGCGCCACCGGTTTGCCGACCTCAGCACCTGCTGAGTTGAGCGACGGCAGCAGCAGCAGGGGGATGCGCAGTAGGCCGCCAACGGCGTACTGGAACCCGCCGAATAGCGCGTTGGTGGAGGTGTTGCTGCCCGACAGGGCGACGCCGATCCAGCCCAGAAGCGGTGCAAGCAGGATGAACCAGGTGCCGACCCGGGAGAAGCCATAGGCCAGCGTGCTTGCCATCCCGGAGTAGTTGAACACGGTTGCGAGCCCGAACACGATCGGCGCGACCAGCAGCGCGCCCCACGTCTGCGTGAAGCTGCGCTTCAGCGCAGCCATGAATTGCGCCGCCCCCACCTTGAGCGCGAGCAGGATTATGAGCAAGGAGACCAGGATCCAGGTGCCGGCGATTGCGGGCGCGAACTTCCATACGACCGCGACCGTGTCATGCGACGGCAGCGAGCTGGTCGCGTCCACCTCTGGCTTGATGAACGTATAGTCGCCGAGGTGGGACCACGGCCCGGTGGCCGCGACCACGACCACGATGAGGACTCCGAACGCCAGGAAGGCGGGAACTGCCTCGCGCAACCCCGAGCGTGCCGGTGCGTCAGGCGCTGCCACCCTGGCGGCGGCGCCCGTGGTACCTGTGCCCGCTGGAACGGGCTCGGCCGGCGCGGGCCCCGCCGAAGCAGGCTCCGCAGGGACCGGCACTCCCCCGAAGCCAAGGGTTTCCGCGGGCCGCCAGAACCGCAGCAACAGCAGCAGCGCACCGAATGAGACGAGGGCGCCGATGATGTCGGGCAGGTAGGGCCCGAGGAATTGCGAGGTGGGGAACTGGCCGAGGATGTAGGACAGGGATCCCACGATGGGCAGCGGCCAGATGCCTCGCAGACCCCGGCGGCCGGTGACCAGGTAGATGAGGATCCACGGGGGAAGCAGGGCGAGGATGGCCACGATCCTGCCCACCGAGGCGGACAGGCTGAGCAGCGGCACGTTGGTGACGGCGGCCAGGGCGATG
>Ga0126370_10001607_pt1 | contig 10393 bp, 10 predicted proteins | sample PanSoiMetaPlot_3_FD_92586 | JGI IMG/M metagenome (GOLD analysis project Ga0126370, IMG submission 92586) | Tropical forest soil microbial communities from Panama - MetaG Plot_3 | ecosystem: Environmental > Terrestrial > Soil > Tropical forest > Bulk soil | place: Panama | collected 2016-02-17 | reverse complement strand
TGCGGCTACGGATATTGCGCTCGCAACCTTCGAAGGTGCAGGGCATGCAAGGCAGAGGATTCTGCACGATCCAGACATTGCCACGATTTTGGATCGTGCCGCTCGCCTCCCACGCCGATTTAAGTCCGCCGATCGGCCAAGGTCCCCAGACGCGCGGGTCAGTTGGCCCAAACAAGGCAATCGTCTGACACCCGGCAGCGGTGGCGAGATGCGTCACCGATGTGTCGGGTCCGATATAGACTCGTGCCCGCGACAGCAAATTCGTCATCTCGGGCCATTCCACCTGATGGACAGTAGTGATGCCGCGCCACACGTCGTCGAGATAGCGACCTTCGACTTCGCCTGGGCCACCAACCGCGACAACAGAAAGACCGCGCGCGGCGAGGCCGGCGGCGATCGCACGCCATCCATCCCGTGTCCATTCCTTATAGGCAAACATCGGCGCTGCATGGATCAACGCAAAATTGCTGCCTACGGCAATATTTGAAGTCGGCGCGGGAGCAGGACAGACCAATTCTCCAACACGCGGGATTTCAAGAGCGTCGGCAAGCCGCAGCATCTGCTCGACACGATGAAGCCGGTCCGCGGCCTGGACACTTCGATGCAATGCAGCGCGCTTAACCACGCGCCCGAACCACGGGTCATCGTCGGTCACGACCCCGGCGCGAAATGGGGCCGCTGCAAAAGAAAAAACGGTGGGGCGATCGCCGCTCTGGGTCGAAATCGAGATGTCGTAGCGCCGCCAGAGCTTTGCGAAGAGGCGTGCGCTTTCTGCCGCCGTCGGTCGCTGCGGCATGGCAATGACGCGGTTGATATCCGGATTGCCGGCCAGGATTCCTGCGGTATTGGCAAACACAAGCACATCGATGTCCGCATCGGGCCAGGCGCGGCGCAGGCTTCGGATCAACGGCGTCGTCAACAGCAGGTCGCCGATGCGACGCAGAGATATGACCAGGATTCGGGAAGGAGCGGCGACCATGATGATTTTTCGCAGACCGGCGACTAGCGGTCCATCCCGCCGAGTTCATTGCATTTGAGATGCTGACGCAACGATTCGAGCAGAGCGGTCCGCTCACCTTCCGCGTAGGCGAGAGGCGGCTTGACGCCCCAGACAGGCTTGGGCCAGGCAGCGTCAGTGCGCCGGCGGGCAATCACGTGTACGTGCAATTGCGGCACCTGATTTCCGAGCGCGGCGACGTTGAGCTTGTCGCATTCGGTTAGTGCCTTGAGCGCGCGCGCCGTCGCTGCGACCTCACCAAGTAGCTGGACCTGCGCGTTCTCTTCGAGATCGATGAGCTCAACGAGACCGGGCAGCCGCGGCACAAGGATCAGCCACGGATAGTTGGCATCATTTGCCAGCAGAACCCGGGTCAGTGGCATGTCTCCGACCGGAACGGTGTCCTGGGCGAGCTGCGGATGCAGCGACCAGTCCTTTGTAAGCCCTGAATCCATTGGACAAATCCGCGCGATTCTTTCGGAGGAAAGCTAGCAGAGACGTTGCCCCGCTGCTTGCTTTCCCGCCTTATTGGCCCGATATAAGTCGCGGGAGGTTGGCGGTGGACGAGCCACTCGCCAACCGGGTCAGGTCCGGAAGGAAGCAGCCCTAACGAGCGCGGTTCGGGTCGCTCGTCAGCCTCCCACCAATTCCTCGATTTGTTCGCAATGAACCCGTGTTTCGCGCGGGCGCGAAGCGGATGGCACAATGAATGAGCCTAAGAAATCTGGTGCTTCGGGCTCCGCTGCAGCTGAAATATCGGCCGATGGCTATCGCGTGCTCGCGCGCAAGTACCGGCCGGCAAGCTTCGATGATCTTATCGGCCAGGACGCAATGGTGCGAACGATCTCGAATGCTTTCGAGAGCGGCCGCATACCGCAGGCTTGGATCCTTACCGGAGTGCGCGGCGTCGGAAAGACAACAACGGCGCGCATCCTTGCGCGGGCGCTCAATTATGAATTGCCGGACGGCTCGATAAAGGAGCCGACGATCAAAATGCCCGTCCTGGGTGTGCACTGCCAGGCCATCATCGAAAGCCGGCACCCGGATGTCCTGGAAATGGATGCGGCCTCCCACAATAGCGTTGAGGACGTGCGACAGATCAACGATGCCATCCGATACGCGCCCATGAGCGCACGCTACAAAGTCTATATCCTCGACGAAGTGCACATGCTCTCCGGCGCGGCATTTAACGCGCTGCTCAAGACTCTGGAAGAGCCGCCGCCGCACGCCAAATTCATCTTCGCCACCACCGAAATCCGGAAAGTGCCGGTCACGGTGTTATCACGCTGTCAGCGCTTTGATCTGCGGCGCGTTGATGCCGCTGCCCTGGTTAAGCACCTGGAAAATATTTCCACAAAGGAAAAGGTCGAAATTGAACAGGCGGCGCTCGCTTTGATCGCCCGCGCGGCAGAGGGTTCAGTGCGTGATTCGCTCTCGCTGCTCGATCAGGCGATCGCGCACGCCGCGGGGCCGATACGCGCGGAAGATGTGCGCCAGATGCTGGGTTTGGCCGATCGCGTGCGTATCGTCGACCTGTTCGAAGTGCTGATGAAGGGTGACGTCGCGAATGCCCTCAAAGAGCTTCGCGAGCAATACGACATTGGCGCCGATCCAGCGGTTGTCCTGAGCGATCTTGCGGAATTTACGCATTTTGTTACGCGCGTCAAAGTCGTCCCCGCTGTTGCCGATGACGTGTCGCTGTCCGAGGCCGAGCGCACGCGCGGCCGTGCGTTTGCGGCCCAGCTGTCGATGCGCGTGCTATCGCGCGCCTGGCAGATGCTGCTCAAGGGTATTGCCGAGGTACAGGCATCCGGCAGGCCGGTTGCCGCCGCCGAGATGGTGCTTGTGCGCATCGCCTATGCCGCAGATCTGCCGACGCCGGACGAGGTGGTCCGCTCGCTGGGTGAAGGCGAGCCGAATTCTGTGCGTCCGCAAGGCAATGGTGGTGGGTCTGCGCAGCCGCAAAGTTATGCGCCGCGTTATGAGGCGCCGCGCGGCTCACCGCGCTCCTCTGCCGCCGCGGTATCGCCGCGACCGACCGACGATCCGGTGGCTCGGCTTGATCAACCGGCAGCTGCACCGACCCTTTCCGTTGGGTCATTCGAGGAGCTGATCGCGCTCGCCGCGGAAAAGCGCGATATCACGGTGAAGATGGCGCTTGAACGCGACGTGCGCCTGGTGCACTGCGAAGACGGTCAGCTTGAGATCGCTCTCGAGCCGAGCGCACCGAAAACGCTGGTCCACGATCTGCAGCGGAAATTGAGCGGGTGGACGGGCAAGCGTTGGATCGTGGTTGTTTCCAAGGAACAAGGCGCACCCACGATCCGTGCGCAGGCCGAGGCGCAGCAGGCCGAGATCGAGCGTGATGTGCAGGCGGATCCGTTGGTTCAGACCGTGCTCAGCCGTTTTCCGGGCGCCAAGATCGTCGGCGTGACGCAGAACGTACCGGACGGTGTAGAGAACACGGCATCCGGTGACAGCGAGCAAGAGGATTAGCGCGTGATCCAAAGGGGGAACCGGTTTTCGGAATAGATCATGTGCGGAAGGGAATAGACCATGGCTGACTTTCTCGGCTTGATGAAGCAGGCCGCGCAGTTGCAGTCCAAGATGCAGGCCATGCAAGCTGAACTCGATCAGATCGAGGTCGAGGGAACGGCCGGGGGTGGCATGGTTACGGTGACGATCACCGCCAAAGGTGACCTCAAGGGTGTCAAGATCGACGATTCACTTTTGAAGCCATCAGAAAAAGAAATCCTGGAAGATCTCATGGTGGCCGCACATGCCGAGGCGCGGCGCAAAGCCGAGGTCGTATTGCAGGAAAAGATGAAAGAGGTCACCGGCGGCTTGCCACTGCCGCCGGGATTGGGCTTGGGATGATTTTGTTTCGTGAAAACTTCCCAGTCAGCTTGACCTTGACGGATTGACATGCCCGCCGCCGTCGCCGGACCCGAAATCGAGCGGTTGATCCAGCTGCTGGCGCGGCTGCCCGGGCTGGGCCCGCGCTCCGCTCGGCGTGCGGCGTTGCATCTCATCAAAAAGCGGGAATTGTTGATGGCTCCGCTCGCCGCTGCGCTCGAAACGGCGATGGAGAAGATCGAAATTTGCAAAGTCTGCGGCAATATCGATACGCAGAATCCATGCACGGTTTGCATCGACGGCAAGCGCGATGGGTCAATCATCATCGTCGTCGCCGATGTTGCGGACCTCTGGGCCTTGGAGCGCGCACACGCGATTAACGGCCGGTATCACGTGCTGGGCGGCACGCTGTCACCGCTCGATGGAGTCGGCCCGCAGGATCTCTCCATTGATGCGTTGATCTCACGCGCGCATGATCCCGCGGTGAAAGAGGTCATCCTCGCGCTTAACGCAACCGTGGACGGACAAACCACCGCCCATTACATCACCGAATTGTTGCAGGATGCCAACGTCAGGGTGACGCGGCTTGCGCACGGCGTCCCCGTCGGCGGTGAGCTCGACTATCTTGACGAAGGCACGCTCACCGCCGCGATCAAACAACGGACGCTATTCTAATTTGGTCGCTTTGAGGCTTTTCACTCCTGGCCATAGATGATCCGGCCGCGAGGAACAACGGGCGCTCCATACCGAACAACTGGCGCTCCCGGACGAACAACCGGCGCTCCGTACATTGCCACCGGCACAGCCGCTCCATCCGGACCGATCGCGATACGCGAGCAGTCGCCGTATTTATTCAGGTTGGTCTGGCCGTCATAACTATTATGCGAGAAGTAGTAGCGGCAAATGCCGTCGTCGTACGTGACATTTGTCCAGCTGCCGTTGGTTTCCCGGTAAAAGTAAGGGCTGTGCCAGTCAGCCATGGCGGCTGTGGATGCCGAAATCGCGCCGGCAAGCGCGCAGCCCAATACCGAGAGCCTGAAATTCACACGCATGAGAGGCCTCCTTCGAGTACTTGAGGCCAAACGTCTGCCGCGGACCATCGTTCCGTTGCGACAGGTTGGAGGAACTCGGCGCGTTTATGGCTGCTTTGTGGTCAGCGTGGCAAAGTGTCCCCGACGCTGTAGCCACGCGAGCAGTAACAGGCTGGGGATGCCAGCCAACATACAGATTATGAAAAACCACATCCAGCCTGCTGATTGCGCGATGAAGCCGGCACCAGACGAAAGATAAGTCCGGCCGACCGCGGCCAGTGCCGTTAAGAGTGCGTATTGCGTCGCCGTGTGAAGAGGGTTTCGGCAGAGCGCAGACAGATACGCGACAAACATGACGGTTCCGATGGCGCTGGTGAAATTCTCCGCAATGATGGCGAGTGCGAGCATCGTTGTATTAGTGCCAACTACCGCCAAAGCACTGAACGCGAGGTTGGCAACGGACTGCAGAATACCGCCGATCCAGAGACTAGGGGCAAGGGGAAGGGCGCGTGCAATGAAGCCTCCGGCAAAGCCACCAAGCAAAAGCGCCGCCAGCCCGACGCCTTTGACGATCGCGGCATACTCATTGCGGGAAAATCCGAGGTCGATCACAAATGGTGCTGTCATCGCACCCGACAATGCGTCGGTGAACTTGAACAGCACGACGAAGGCGAGCATCACGAAAGCCAGCTTGTAGCCGAGAAAATCCTTGAATGCGCCTATCGCTGCTTCACTGACGCGCGCGAACGGTTTTTGTCGGACGTGCGCTGCTTCCGCCCTGCGCGAATTCTCGGGTTCAGTCGCAAGAAGCGCCGTAGCGGTGCCAATGAGCACCAGCGCGGCCATCGCCACGTAGCCCCAGCGCCAGGCGGCCTGCTTTTCGAAGCCAGAAGCTTCGATGGCGCTCACCAGAAAAAGCGCGCCGGCGGTGGAAACCAACATGCCGATCCGATAGGCGGCAACGTAGGAGGCCATCCCGGCCGCCTGTTCATTCTCCGGCAGACTTTCGACACGGAAAGCATCCACCACAATGTCCTGCGTAGCAGATGCGGTCGCGACGAGAAGCGCACCCAAGGCGACCAATCCCGGCGCGACGGCGGGATTACAGGAGCCGAGGAAAACGATCGCCGCTATCAAAAGAATTTGCGTGAATACCAGCCATCCGCGGCGGCGACCGAGAAGGCGTGACAGGACGGGCACATCAATCGCGTCGGTCAAAGGCGCCCAAAGGAATTTCACCGTATAAGGCGTGCCAACCAGGGCGAACAGGCCGATTGTCGCGAGATTGACGCCGGATTCGCGCATCCAAACCAACAGCGTTGCACCCGACAGCGCCAGCGGCAGCCCCGACGAAAAGCCGAGGAACATCACGATCAGGACGCGCGGCTTGAAGTAAACCGCCATGGCTTCAAACCACGACGGCCGACTCTGCACGTCGGGTGAAGCGGTCATCTGTTATTCGCCAGCTTCGAGCCTGCGCGCGCCGGGGCCGGGAAGGACCTCGGCGCTCGGAGGCTCGTCTCCGAATTCAACGTCCCGAATTCTTTCGCCGCGGCTTACGATCTTGTCGGCGGAAATCAGGATTTGTTTGATGTCGGTATTGGCCTGACCGAAATGCTTGTCCAGATTTTCGATCCGATCCCGCAGGCGGCCAACGTCTGCAACCAGCAATCCGACTTCGACCAGAATCTTGCCCGCGGCCTCGCGCATGCGCGCGTCCCTGCGGATCTGTTGGATTACCTGGATCGCCAGCATCAACAGGGATGGCGAAACAATGATGACCTTGGCGCGGTACGCCTTCTGAAAGACGTCGTCGAACCCGTCGTAGAGCTCGGCGTAAATCGATTCCGAGGGTACGAACATCAACGCCATATCCTGCGTTTCGCCGGGGATCAGATATTTGGCGGCGATGTCGCCGACATGCCTGGCGATATCCGAGCGTACACGCGCGGTGGCCATCTTGCGATCATCGTCGCTCTTCGCTTCGCGAAACGCGGTCACCGCCTCAAGCGGAAACTTGGCATCGATGACCAAGGAAGGACCGTCGGGCAGATGCACGATACAATCCGGACGCGCATTGTTGGTGAGCGTCGCCTGAAACTCGTAGCAGTCCTTCGGCAAGCCGTCTTGAATAATCATTTCCATCCGAGCTTGCCCAAAAGCGCCGCGCGACTGTTTGTTGCTGAGCACCTGCTGCAACGTCGTCACTTGAGAAGCGAGATCGGTGATGTTCCTCTGCGCGTTGTCGATCACTGCCAGCCGTGCGTGCAATTGCTGCAGATGTTCGGTCGTGTCCTTGGTCGACATCCGCATGGAATCACCCAGCCGCATAGACACCGCATCGAGCCGTTCATGCACGGTTTGCTGTAATTGCGACTGTGCTCTCGCGAGCAACTCACCCATCGCCTGAACCCGGGCATTGAGATCGGCCATCCGCTGTTCCGCGATCGGGTCGGGGATCGGCTTTTTCGGTCGCAGAAGGATCACAAGCACTGTGACCACGCCGATCGCGATCACGGTGCCGACGGCAAGCGTGAGGGCGGGTGCATGCGCCAGGAGCGAATTGGCCAGATCCTGCAGGTCGGACATGCACCGCTTCTACAGTGATTCGCGCGCCGCGCGAACGAACGGCGAACGGTAGGCCGATTATATCGGTGGCTCAAGGGGTAAAGCCGGATTGACCGCGTTCGCCCTTACCCTTACATCGGGCCATGGCGGTGCGCGAGATCCTCATTATCCCGGATAAACGGTTGCGGCTTAAGTCGGAGGCGGTAAAGGCCGTCGACAAGCCGCTGCGCGCGCTCATCGATGAAATGTTCGAAACGATGTACGCCGCCCCGGGTATCGGCCTCGCCGCGATTCAAGTCGGGGTGCCGCGCCGTGTGGTCACCATGGATCTCGCGAAGAAAGACGAGCCAAAGCAGCCACAGGTCTTCATCAATCCCGAAGTGGTTTGGGCCTCGGATGAAAAGGCGACTTACGAGGAGGGCTGTCTGTCGATCCCCGAATATTACGAGGAGGTCGAGCGACCGAAGTCCGTTAAGGTCAAATTTCTCGATCTCAACCTCAAGCCGCAGGAGATCGAAGCGGATGGACTGCTCGCCACCTGCCTCCAGCATGAAATCGATCACACCAATGGCGTGCTGTTCATCGATCACATCTCGAAGCTCAAACGCGATATGGTGATGAAGAAGTTCAAGAAGGCGGCGAAGAAGACCGAAGGCGGAAAGCCGTTGGCCGATGATCAAGAGCCTTCACATCATATCGGCTGATATTGTGCGCGGTGCTTGAATGCGCCTGATCTTCATGGGCACCCCGGATTTCGCGGTGCCAACGCTGATCGAGCTTGCCGCCCGCGGGCACGAGATCGCCGCAGTCTACACGCGTGCACCTAAGCCGGCAGGGCGCGGCATGGATTTGCAACACACGCCGGTTGAGCAAGAAGCGCGGCGGCTCACGCTTCCCGTGCATACGCCCAAAACGCTAAAAGATAATGGGGCGCAGGAAAGCTTTCGTGCGCATAACGCCGACGCGGCCGTCGTCGTGGCTTACGGACTCATTCTTCCCAAGCCGATCCTGGAAGCGCCACCTCTCGGCTGCTTCAACGTGCATGCCTCGCTCTTGCCGCGCTGGCGCGGTGCTGCACCTATCAATCGCGCCATCATGGCCGGTGACGCCGAAAGCGGAATCACCATCATGAAGATGGATGAGGGCCTCGATACCGGTGCCATGGCCATGGCCGAGCGGACGGCAATCGGTGCCGATATGACGGCGGGAGAATTGCATGACGCGTTGTCGCGCGTTGGCGCCGATCTGATGCTGCGCGTGCTGGCGGCCGCGGAACGCGGCTCGCTGTCGCTCACGCCGCAACCAGAAAATGGTGTTACTTATGCGGAGAAAATTTCAAAAAACGAAACGCGAATCGATTGGACCAAGCCGTGGCACAACGTCCACGACCACATCCGAGGCTTGTCACCGTTTCCCGGCGCCTGGTTTGAGCTCGACGGCGTCCGAGTGAAAGTGGTGCGCTCAACCGCGGGCGATAGCGCCGGTCCGCCGGGGCTGGCACTTGATAACAAACTCACCATTGCCTGTGGTGATGGTGCGGTCCGGCTCCTGCAGGTTCAGCGCGCCGGGAAGCAGCCAATGAGTGCGGAAGAATTCCTGCGTGGCACGCCGGTCAAGGCTGGAATGCGAGTCGCGTAACGATGCCGCGGTACAAACTCATCATTGAATATGACGGCAGGCCGTTCTGCGGTTGGCAGGTCCAAGCGGATCAGCTTTCCGTGCAGGGCGCGCTGGCTTCGGCAATTGAAGCGCTATCGGGCGAAAAGAGGCTTGTGCAGGGAGCAGGGCGCACCGATGCGGGCGTGCATGCGCGGGCGCAGGTCGCGCACGTCGATCTGACGAAAGAATGGAACACCGACACTGTGCGCGACGCCCTCAATGCGCATTTGCGTCCCTATCCCATAGCCGTGCTTACGACCGAGCGTGTGACGGATGACTTCAACGCGCGCACATCCGCGATCAGGCGTTACTATCTCTATCGGATCGTCAATCGTCGCGCCGATCTGACGCTTGAGGCCGGCCATGCTTGGCGCGTCCCGCGTCCGCTCGATAGTGACGCGATGCACAAGGCTGCTCAGCGCCTGATCGGCAAACATGATTTCACGACCTTTCGTTCGACCGAATGCCAGGCAAAATCGCCGGTGAAGACTCTTGATGTACTCTCCGTCGAGCGTAACGGCGACGAAGTGACGGTAAATGCTGTCGCACGCTCCTTCCTGCACAATCAGGTCCGCTCGATGGTCGGCTCGCTTGTCGCAGTGGGTGAGGGCAAATGGAGCGGCGATGATCTCGGCAGGGCGCTTGAAGCACGGGATCGCACGGCCTGCGGACCCGTTGCGCCGCCGGACGGCCTGTATTTGATGAAAGTGGATTATTGATTTTCTCTTGTCGTCACCGGGACAATCCCGTCATAACAAAATCACGCAAAATATCGATCGATAATTTTTCGGTAAATCAAGGTCAGAGCACGCAGATCGGCGAGCGGTACGCGTTCATCTACCTGGTGCATGGTCTGGCCCACCAGTCCGAATTCAACGACCGGACAATAGGCGGTAATGAAGCGCGCGTCCGACGTTCCACCCGTGGTCGATAGTTCGGGCTTGCAGCCCGTCACGTCCGCGACGGCTTTCGCAACCAATTCGGTGAGAGGGCCCGGCTTGGTTATGAACACCCCCGCATTTGACCGCTCCCACTGAAATGCAAATTTGATCTTTCCGGCTGCCGCTTGCGCGGCGCGCTGTTCGATCAGTTTTTTCAACGACTCAAGCGTGTGGTTATCGTTGAAACGGATGTTGAAGCGGGCTCGTGCTTCTCCGGGGATCAGGTTAACGGTCTTGTTGCCGACATCGACCGAGGTGAACTCGAGATGCGACGGAGAGAATTGTGCGCTGCCTCGGTCCAGGGGTTCGGCTTGCAGGGCGGCAATAAGTGCCACCAGGCC
>Ga0126370_10001605_pt1 | contig 10401 bp, 10 predicted proteins | sample PanSoiMetaPlot_3_FD_92586 | JGI IMG/M metagenome (GOLD analysis project Ga0126370, IMG submission 92586) | Tropical forest soil microbial communities from Panama - MetaG Plot_3 | ecosystem: Environmental > Terrestrial > Soil > Tropical forest > Bulk soil | place: Panama | collected 2016-02-17 | reverse complement strand
GGACACTCTGGAGAGCCGCCAGGGAGTAGGCACGTTTGTTCCAGCCGCGAAGGACGTCATCTCCCTCGGCTGCTCTCCTGCTTCGTGCTGGCGCAATTTCTAAGGCGATTTGCCAACGCTTACATCGTTGAGCGCTACCGCAGCTTCCAACTCCGTTGCGCACGCTGCCACAGGATGCCACCACGCCTTGCACTCTCTCAACCTTCCTTAAACATTCTTAATAGTGCAGTGGAACCATTTGCGCGATGCTGCCGTCAGGACCTGTCATGAAACCCGCTGAACAAGGGGCGCGGTCCCCCCGCGCCCTGAGCGGGATTTGGCTGATGCGGTCAGAAGCAGGAGTTTGTGGCCAATACCCCAAACCTTGGTCACGCTTGGCTGCTGCGTGAGCGCTCACGCAGCGACCTTGTTCGCGTTAGGAAAGAGACGAAGTCGGGTGCTTTGGGCCCTTGGAGCTGGCCACGAGATCGGAGATCATCACGGAAGAGAAGCGATGGCTTGGTGTCAAGTCACGATCCGCCCAGGCGAAGGTTCCGCCGCCTACCACTGCCTACCGAAAGAGTTCTATACGATCTGACGAAGAATCGAACGAGGCACTTTTTTCGGGCCGCGAAATCCGCCGCGGCCGTGCGGCGAAGAAGTGCTTATCGGCCGCAGACATTACCGTCGATGTGGAGCTTCAGGAAGTTAGGGTAGCGACGGTCGCCATTCCGTTGACGACGCTCGAGTTTAGAATCCTGGAAGCTTTGATGCGGAATGCGGGCCGTGTGCTCACGCGCGATTTCCTGGCGAACATAGCTATGGGCCGAGGGCTCGGAGCGTTCGGCCGGTCGGTGGATGTACACATCAGCAACCTGCGGCGAAAACTCGGCCGTACGGGAGCACTCGAGCGGATCCAAACCGTCCGCGGTAACGGTTATATGCTGGCCCCGCGCCGCGCTGTTGGCGGCGCCGGCACATAAGAGGCCTACTCACCGCTTCCGCCGGCGCTCCTTGGCCTTAAAGGAGAAGGGCGGCGGAATTCTATGGTAGCCTTTTCCTGCCCGCCAGATTGCCCTGTCACGCGTGACCGAAACGTCCTCGTTGCTTTCTCGTGGAGCGCATCGGCAGGGTCCTCGTCTTGGCGCTTGAATCCGCGGAGGCGGCTGCCATGGCAGACACGAAAGGCCTGATTGTCGTTACCGGGGCGGGCGGCTTCATTGGCGGCGCACTCCTATCGTCGCTGCGCGGCCGCGGCTTCCCTCTTCGCGGCGTGGATGTGAAGCCGCTTGATGACTGGTACCAACGCTTCGACGACGTCGAAAATCTCTCCCTCGACCTAAACCTGAAGGAAAATTGCGAGCTGGCGGCCCGCGGCGCGAACGATATTTACAACCTGGCTGCCAACATGGGCGGCATGGGCTTTATCGAGCACAATAAAGCCCTGTGCATGCTGTCCGTGCTGATCAACACCCACATGCTGCAGGCCGCTCTCGAAGCCGGCGCAAAGCGGTTTTTCTATTCCTCGTCCGCATGCGTTTATAACGGCGATAAGCAAAAAACGTTTGAAGCGCCATCACTCAAAGAAGAAGATGCCTACCCGGCGCTTGCCGAGGACGGCTACGGTTGGGAAAAACTGTTCTCCGAGCGTATGTGTCGCCACTTTCGTGAGGATTTTGGCCTGTATACGCGTGTGGCTCGCTTCCACAACGTTTATGGTCCTTGGGGTACGTGGTACGGCGGCCGGGAAAAGGCGCCGGCGGCGATCTGCCGTAAAGCGATTGAAGCGAAGCTCTCGGGCCGGCACGAGATTGAAATCTGGGGAACCGGCAACCAGACGCGCAGCTTCATGTTTATCGATGACTGCATCCAGGGCATCCGGCGGATCATGGAGTCAGAAATCCTGGAGCCCATCAACCTCGGCTCGAGCGAAGCCGTCACCATCAATCAACTGGTGGACCTGGCGGAGAGCTTTGCCGGCATCAAACTCAAGCGCAACTACGACTTGAGCGCTCCCAAAGGGGTGAACGGACGCAACAGCGACAACACGCTCATCCAAAAATACCTCCAATGGGAGCCGGACACCTCGCTGCGCGCGGGGCTAGAAAAGACCTACCGTTGGATCTACGATCAGTACCAGGCTCGCGAGCGCGGCGAGCCTGGGGTGGTGCGGGAAGTCGCAAGCGCCCGCTAGGAAACAGAACACCGGCTGGGCTGCTCCGGGATCTGACACTTCTTCGTCGCCCGAACATCTTATGCGAGTCGTTTGGGAGTGTTCCCTATGAAACTCGGCTTGCTATCTCTTCTGCCGATCCTGCTTGCGGCTCGATTCGCTTTGTCTCCGCAAAGCGCCGATCCTCGGCCGCAGGTTGTCTCTTCGGTTCCCGTGGTGGTCGAGCTTTTTACTTCGGAAGGCTGCTCGAGCTGTCCGCCGGCCGACGCGCTGCTTGCGAAGATGGAAACAGCACAGCCCTTTGCGGGCGTAGAGATCATTGCCATCGAAGAACATGTGGACTATTGGAACCAGCAGGGTTGGGTCGATCCCTTTTCCTCCATCGACTGGACCTTCCGCCAGCAGGGCTACACGACGGCCTTTCACGAGGAGGGTCCGTACACCCCGCAGATGGTGGTGAATGGCCGCACGCCCTTGGTTGGCAGCCGCGCGGAACAAGCGGTGCAGGCGGTCAAGGAAGCGCAGCGCGCTCCCGCAACCGAGGTCAAGCTCGCCGCGGCGGCGGCCGGGAGCACGAGCGAGCCTCACTTCGCCGTCAGTGTCGGTAACATCCAAGGCCAGCTTTCGCCCGGCGACTCCGCCGAAGTGTGGCTCGCGATCACCGAAAGCGGACTTTCCTCCGCGGTTGCGCGCGGTGAAAACGCCGGCCGCAACCTGAGCCACGCATCCGTGCTCCGCTCCCTGCGGCATATCGGCAATGCGGACAGCCACGGCGAACGGGTGTCGTTCGAAGGTGACGCAGCGGCAAAGCTCAAATCCAATTGGAAGCGGGAAAATCTGACCGCCGTAGTCTTGGTGCAGGAGAAAAAGAGCCGCCGCATCCTCGGTGCGGCTTCGATCAAGGTTCGGGGCTGAGAACTTACGCCCGGGCGGGAGACCAAGGCTTCCTGTTAGACTAAGAATGCGATGGAATTCCGCTTCCAATCCGTTTGGTTGCCCATGGTGGCTGGCGTCGCCTTATTCGCCCTAGGTTGCGGCCGGACGCAGACAACCCATGCCGATAGCGCAGCCGCTAAGCAGGAGGGGCAGGATTCAGAACCGATTCGCTTCGTGAAAAATCCGGACGCGGCTCCGGGTTTTGCGCTCAAGGATCTTGCGGGCAAGCCGGTCTCTCTCGAGGAAGCCAAAGGCAAGGTTGTCCTGCTGAACTTCTGGGCCACCTGGTGCGGCCCGTGCCGGGCGGAGATTCCCGACCTGGTCGACCTGCAAAAGCGCTATGCGGATAAGCTCGAGATTATTGCGTTGGCGACCGAAGAAGACGACGCCGACGAGGTGAAGCGCTTCGTGCTGCACTCCGGAATCAACTACCGCGTGGCCATGGCATCCGACGATGTCGTGCACGCCTACGGCGGAATCGCCGCCCTGCCTACTTCGTTCATGATTGACGCTCAGGGCCGTGTGGTGCAAAAGCATATCGGCTTGAACGATCCCACTCTGTACGAGCGCGAGCTGAAGGCCATGCTCGGACTGCCGGTCAACGAAAAGGTTGAATACTTCGAGGACAACGGGCAAGTGTTTTTGAAAAACGCCCAGCGCGCTACCGAGCTTCCCGGCGTGGATTTTTCTAAGCTCAGCCCGCAGCAGAAAACCGCGGCGCTTCGCCAGTTGAACGCCAAATCCTGCGATTGCGGATGCGGTCTGACACTCGCGCAATGCCGCATCAACGACAGCGCTTGCCGCGTCAGCCTGGCCAAGGCGGTCGAGGTGGTCCGGGAGATTTCAGGCGGCGCAAAAGGCAAAACGAAAACCGCAGCGCCTTCGGACGGTTCAGAGAATCCGCAGAAATAGCCCGTTGCCGTTCCCTCAGAAGCTGCTTTTCGCGTTTGCGCCGCACACCCTTGCCAGCGCGCTTTCCTTTGCGTAGTGCAATCTTCCTGTAGTCTCTTCGCCGGGCGCATTGCGGCCGACCAGATAGCCTTTGGCGTTTCCGTCCGCAGCAAACGACATGGCCAGGCTTCCTTTATCGTCAAGCACCAGCTCTTCTCCCTGCCAGGAGCCGTGGAAATCGGCACGTAGCTTCGGCTGCGCGTCTTTTAAGGAGCGCAAGTACAGAGTGAGCGGCTTTTGATCGGCGTCGAGCCACGCATTGAGGTAACCGTCCACGGTCAGGGCATAGACCTGGCCCTGTGGCGTGCAAATCTTGCCCGTGCCTTCGACGTTCTGGCGCGAGGAAGGGCCCCGGCGGCTTTGCTCCAGATGGGGATAGAGTTCGAGGAAGAGCCCGTAGGAAGCGCCGGTCGTCGAGTGCAGCTGGCCCACGCCGTGCCAGGTGAGCGCCGGCGTCCATCGCCTGCCCATGTGCAGCGACCATGGGTTGAGCAGCACAAGGAGAGCTACCACCAGCAGGATCACAAAGCCCAAGGAACCTAGGCAGCCGCAGCCGGCTTTACGCGGCTTCTGAGGCCCTGCCGCCTGCGGACTTTCCGGTGCCGATCCCGGTCTCGCCAGAGTTCCGGACATCGCGCGCCTCCCCGTGTTTGCCGAGCACTCTACCATGTGCTCCGCTGTCGTACACTAGTGCGTCGCCCGTGAGTTCCTGGTCGGAATGAACACAAAAACAGTTTTCTTTTTGCTGCTCGTTTTGAGCGCCACCGGCTTCCTCTCGCCACCGATTGCGCTTTGTGCAGGAATCCTCTTTGGGCTGTCGCTCGAACACCCCTATACAGCGGATAGCCGCGCCTTTGCGAAATTCCTGTTGCAGGCGTCGGTGGTCGCCTTGGGTTTCGGCATGAATCTGCACGAAGTTCTGAAGGCCGGCCGCAGCGGCTTCCTTTACACGGCGATCGGAATCGGCTTCGCTCTGCTGGCAGGTTGGCTCGTCGGGAAGATGTTGAGGGTCCGCGGGACGACTTCTTTTCTGATTGCGACCGGCACGGCCATCTGCGGCGGCAGCGCGATTGCCGCGCTCGGTCCCATCGTTCAGGCCAGCGACGAAGAAATGGCCGTCTCCTTGGGCACGGTTTTTATCCTGAACTCCATCGCGTTGTTCATCTTTCCTGCGATTGGCGCCGGCCAGCATCTTTCGCAGTCGCAATTTGGCCTATGGTCGGCTCTAGCGATACACGACACGAGTTCTGTCGTGGGCGCGGCTTCGCGTTATGGAGCGGAGGCTCTGCTCGTGGCCACGACGGTGAAGCTTGCCCGAGCGCTCTGGATCGTGCCGCTGGCACTGGCCACCGCGGCCGTCAAGCGCAGCCGCTCCAAGATTCAGATTCCGTGGTTTATTTTCCTGTTCTGCCTAGCCGCCGTCGTCAACACCTACGGGCCGCAGGAGCCGCGCCTTTCCGAGATGTTTTTCCGCCTCGGCCGCCTGGGTCTTACCGTCACGCTCTATCTGATCGGCACCGGAATTTCGCGCGGCACGCTCAAAGAGGTCGGCTGGCGGCCTCTCGCGCAGGGCGTTTTCCTGTGGATTCTGGTTGGGATCACTTCGCTGTATTTCATCCGAACCGGCTGGATCGCGCTGTAGCCGCTGCTCGGGGACTTCCTGCTTGCCGCCCTCCCGGGATCAAACTACACTGGCCCGACGCAATTTCTTGCCGCGCAGGACGCGGACGATGAAGGAGCATTCAATGAATCGCCGAGTGGGAATCACGTTTGCCGGAATCCTTGCTGCCGGAATTCTTACCGTGGCTGGCCTTCGTTCCGAACCTGCCCCGCAGGTTTCCCGCAAGTACATCGACTTGCCGGGGAAGACCGTTCAGGCGCCGTTCAGCGACGCCGTGCTCACCGGCGACACGTTGTACCTCGCCGGGCGCATCGGGCTCGACCCCAAGACCGGCAAAGCTCCGGACAAGGTCGAAGACGAGATCAAGCTGCTCTTGGACGGCGAAAAGGACGTTCTCTCTCAGGCCGGCATGACCATGGACGACCTGGTCTACGTGCAGATCTCCTGCTCGGACTTATCGCTCTATGACAAGTTCAACGCAATCTACAAGACCTATTTCACCAAGCAGTTTCCGGCGCGCGAATTTGTGGGCGCGAGTTCGCTCTTGCGCGGCGGCCACTTTGAATTGCAGGCCATTGCGGTCAAACGATAGCCGCGGCCCTCTGCGTTAGTTTCGCCTGAAAACCATCCGCTTCACATCGGGCCAAAATTCCGTCCAGGTGTTGCCGGCAACGTCGGCGAGCACGCCATACCCCGTGCGCACCAGCGCTTGATGGGTCGTCGATTCGCTGCCGACCCGCCAGGTGTTCGAGAGAAAGTTGTTGCCAGGGATGGCGATGTAGCGCGCATAGGCCGGCATCAGTTTCCCTTCGCGGTTGCGCGCAGCGAAAGAGAATAGGAACACGTTTCCGACGCGCTTCTTGAACGGCAAATTCTGGTTGCGCACGTAACGCGGATCCTCGCCCCAGATGGCACCAAGCCCGGCCTCGATGGTGTTGCTCGCCGCGATACCGCTAAACCGCATGCCATAGCGCTTTGCGAAGCCATCCCAGTGCGGTCCGTACTCTTCCGGTTTGTTGCGGGCGGTACCGATACCGGCCGTCCAGACCCCTACGAGCCAGCTCTCGAGGCCAAACGTTTCTGAAGTCGCCCATTCGACTCTCTGCTTCGCCGTGAGCGGTTGATAGGGCGCCTGCATCGCGATTACCTTGCGGTTGGGTGCCGGTGGACCTTGCGGTTTTGCCCGAGGAGCCTCCGGTTTCCCGGTCTCCTGCGCCTGGGTCGACAGGGCCAAGCCTAGAAGCAGGGCCAGAAGAGACCAGGCGACACGGTGGCTAAAAGATCGGCGCATGAGGTTCTCGCCTTAGATACAGGGAACTAAGTAAAGCACGCGAGCGCCCGATTCGAAAGCCCAGAAATGGGGGAGGCAAGGTTCTCGCCGGGACGTGCCCACATATAGTCAGTCAATTTTCGGCGATATTCTGTCTTATGCCTATATATGGTCTAATAAGAAAACCTCGATCCCACCCAAAATCCCATAGAAGTCACTCAAAATAAGCATGTTATTTTTGTTAACAAATTTTTGCACGCTTTGGCGGGCTCTGTGCATCTGTGTACCCCGTCCTATGCTTAGAGTAACCACCGATAAAAAGAAATCCAAGACAGTCATCAGCGTAGAGGGCCGTCTGGCGGGCCAGAACGTGCCGACCCTCGAGCAGTGCTGGCGCGAACTCCGCTCCGCGTCGCCGCAGGAAAAATTCTACGTGAATCTTTGCGGGGTCAGCTTCATCGACGGAGCAGGAAAGATGCTGCTGAAGACCATGTATCACGAAGGTGGCCAGCTGATCGCGGACGGTTGTTTGAACCAGGCCATCGTGAAAGAGATTGTCGGCGCGGAGCGAAACGGCCTGCGAAACCAGGGCGCGCACGACAAAAAGACGCCGATCATCTTCTACCTCCTGCTCGTCACCCTGCTGTTCCATGCTTCCGGTGCGCGCGCGCAACAGCCGGCAGCGCCAGTAAACCCCGACGAAAAGCTCAAACTGACGCTTGACCGGGCCGTGGCTCTGGCCCTCAAACAAAACCCTACCGCGCAGATCGCCGTCCTCCAAGCAGCCGAAGCGGTCGAGGATAAGAACATCGCGCGTGCGGGCCTGCTGCCTCAAGCCGATCTGCAGACCTACGACGCAGTGCGCCGTTCCAATATTGAAGCGCAACTGGGCATCGAGTTTCCCGGCTTCCCGCAGCATATCGGCCCCATCAATATCTTCAACGCCGGACCGACTTTCGGCATGCCGGTCTTTGACCTGAACTTGTGGCATCGCTACCGGTCGGCAAAAGCCGGAGCTAGCGCCAGCAGGGAAACCAGCCTTTCGACGCGCGAGCAGGTCATTCTTCTTGTGGTTTCGCAATATATCGGGACTTTGCGCGCTATGGCCACCGTCGAGGCCGCGCAATCCCGCGTCGAGCTCGCGCAGGCTCTTTATGATCAGGCGGCCGACCTGCAGAAAGAGGGAGTCGGCACTGGCATCGATACGCTGCGCGCCAACGTCGAACTGCAAAACGAAAAACAGGCTTTGCTCGTCGCCGAAACCGATCGCGACGCTTCGCTTTTTGGCCTCAGCAAGCTGCTCAATCTCGACCCGCGCCAGGAAATCGAGCTCGCGGACTCGCTGGGCTTTTTCGACACGCCGCAGCCCGACGTGGATTCAAGCATCGACCAGGCGCTCGGTACCAGACCCGAATGGAAGGCTCTCGACGACGAGACCAAGGCCGCGCAATACGACAAGAAAGCTTCCGAGGATTTGCGCCTTCCGACCCTGCGCGTCGACGGCAGCTGGGCCTACCAGGGCACGCGCCTGAACAACGGCATTCCGGTCTACAACTACCAGGCCACGCTCGATGTGCCGCTGTTTACAGGCGGCCGGACGCACGCGGAAATCGTGAAGTCCGATCTGCAGCTCAAGGTCATCAACGAACAGAAAGCGGACTTGCGCAACCAGATCGCGCTCGACGTCAAGACTTCCTTGCTGAATCTGAAGTCCGCGCGCAACCAGGTTGAGGTCGCCAACCTTGGCGTGCAGTTGTCCAAGGAAGAAGTAGATCAGGCGCGCGACCGCTTCAAAGCCGGCGTCGCCAACAACATCGAAGTGATTCAGGCGCAGGACGCGCTGGCGCGGGCCAACGACAACCAGATTGCCGCGCTCTACCGCTTCAACCAGGCGCGCGCGGATTATGCAAAGTCGGTCGGCCAGATGGAAAAGGTTTACGCGAAGTAAGGAGAGAGGACCAGAGGGATGAGCGTCGAAATCGAAGTCGGGCTGGAGAACGCGTCCAAAGTCAAGACGACGGTGGAAGAGCTGAAGCTCGAGCCGCCGCAAAAGGGCCTGGCGAACCCCAAGACCATCCGGCTCTTGATCGCGGGCGGCCTGGTGGTCCTGGCGGTGGTGGTGGGACTCGTTCTCTACTACCGCAACCGTGAAAGCACCGATGACGCGCAGGTAGACGGGCACATCACGCAAATCTCCTCCAAAGTTTACGGCCGCGTCGCGGAAGTTCTGGTCGATGACAACCAGGAAGTGAAAGCCGGGCAGATCCTGGTCAGACTCGATCCGCGCGACTATAAAGCCGCGCTCGACCAGGCCAAAGCGCAACTCGCGCTGGCAGAAAGCGATGCGAAATCGGCCGGGATCGACGTGCCGAGAACCCAGCTCAGCACGCAAAGCGGAACTTCGAGCGCCGAGGCACAGCTTGCCGGAGCGCAGGCCGACCTGGTGCGCGCGGAAACTTCCTACGATCAGGCGAAGACGGCCGATCTCGCTTGGGCGCAGGACAACGTGGACAAGAGCAAGGCCAATGCAGCCTTGGCCGAAGCCGATCTCGGGCGCTACACGCCGCTACTAGAGAAGGGCGAAATCTCAAAGCAGCAGTTTGACGCCGCCAAAGCCAACGCCGACGCGACCGCCAGTTCGCTCAAAGCCGACCAGGAAAAGCTGGCGCAGGCCCGGCGCAGCATCGATATCTCGAAAGCGCAACTCGACGCAGCGAAAGCGCGTGTGCTGCAAGCGCAAGCCGGTGTCGTGGCCGCCAAAGCCGATACCAAGCAGGTGCTGATTCGCCAGGCCGACGCGCAGGGAAAAATCGCCAAGGTCGAACAGGCGCGCGCGGCGGTTGAAGCCGCACAACTCAATCTCGAGTACGCGATTGTGGTCGCTCCGGTGGACGGTGTGGCCACGCACAAACAGGTCGAAGTCGGCCAGATCGTGCAGCAAGGGCAAGGGCTCATGGTGGTGGTGCCGCTGCACAACGTTTGGGTTACCGCCAACTTCAAAGAGACGCAGCTGCGCAATATGAAGCCCGGCCAAAAGGCCGAAGTGAAAGTGGATACCTACGGAAAGACCTTCAGCGGCCATGTGGATTCGATCGCCGGCGCCACGGGAGCGGTGTTGAGCCTGCTGCCGCCAGAAAACGCCACCGGCAACTACGTGAAAGTCGTGCAGCGCGTGCCGGTGAAGATCGTTCTCGATCCGATTCCGCAGGAAAAGGCGATCCTGCGGCCGGGCATGAATGTCGTGGCCACGGTGATCTCGAATTGAAATAAACCAGCTCGGGCGGCGTAGAAAACTAAAGAGGGGAGGCGGGCGCGCAGTGAAGCACAAGTTGCTATCGAAATTGCGGATGCCGGACGGCTGGATCAACCCCTGGGTGATCGCCGTTACCGTCACTCTCGCTACGTTCATGGAAGTACTCGACACTTCCATCGCCAACGTCGCGCTTCCGCACATTTCCGGAAACTTGTCGG
>Ga0126370_10001603_pt1 | contig 10411 bp, 4 predicted proteins | sample PanSoiMetaPlot_3_FD_92586 | JGI IMG/M metagenome (GOLD analysis project Ga0126370, IMG submission 92586) | Tropical forest soil microbial communities from Panama - MetaG Plot_3 | ecosystem: Environmental > Terrestrial > Soil > Tropical forest > Bulk soil | place: Panama | collected 2016-02-17 | reverse complement strand
CGCGGCGATTAGCCGGACGGGGAAGTACATCGCGTTCCAAAGCAACATGGCGTACGCACACAGCGGGTGTCCGGCGAACTTCCAAAGCAGCGCCGGTTGCACCGACGTCTACGTCATCAAAATTCAGTAATGTCAGGCTCAAAAAAAGGGCGACTGAAGACGACAAGTGTCTTCGGTCGCTCTTTTATTTGTAGAGGATTCACCCGATTGAAGAATCGTTTCTGCGGTTCTTTCATAGAGAAGAGAACTGCGGATGCGTAAATGAGCATGGGCAGAGGAGCGAATGAACGTTAGGACTGTTTCCACGGTTTCCGGAGCTGTCCTTGCCTTGCTTCTAGTGTGGGACATCGTGACAGGCCGCGGCAGAATCGACGCCAAAGATCGCGCTTTGGATCAAGCCCTTTCCGATAAGAATGTCACTCTGAAACAAGCTCCTCCATGCGGCAAGCCAGATGACCGGCAGGTGCACATCCCGCCGGACTGGACTTCCTTTGTGCCTCCGGCGAGAGGTGTCAGCTACGTGGATCCGGTCTTCGGCTGCAGCGTGGCGCGGTTGACGAATGCGGTTCATGAAGGAGTGGCCGCACACCACTACTACGCAACACTAACGCCTGTGAGCGCCGATGACTCGAAGGTGCTCATTGTGAATGAGCACGGGGTCTGGTTCGTGACCGACTTAGTTGGCAATATTGTCGTCCCGGCTGCCAATATACCCGCGAACAACGGAGGCACTTTACTTTGGGACGCTACTAAGGGGGACGCGTTTTATTACACCAGAAAGAACGCCCTCATGAAAGGCACGATTCATGGAAGGACTGTCAAGCCGTCGCTGATACACGCCTTTGGTGAGTATGAAGTGATCATGCTGCCCGACAAGACCGACGTGTCCTTGGACGGGAAAAGCATAGCCATGTGGGGCGGCACAGCAGACGGAACGCACTCCTTGAACATCTTTACCTACAATATCGAGACAAAAACAAAAAAAACGCCTTACGTGACCCAGTGCACACAAAGCGCGGCACTTATCCAAGGCGCGTGCGTGCATGCGATTATACAAACTGCGGACGATAATGTGATCATTGACTTTGCTAATGAAGGTGCGTGCGCGGAGTGCGGCAACCGGCTTTGGGATGGAAACAATTTGCGGCGTGTGCAGAACAAGACGAATCACCTCGACACGGGATACGATCTCAAAGGAGAAGCTGTCTATATCGCTGTGGGCAATTCGATGGTGATGGATGGATTGAAGAACCCCTGCCCGAGCGGGTGGGGGCTGGATGTAAGAAAGATCAATGATGTTTCATCAGCGGCCTGTCTGCTGGACCATCAGCCCGCCTGGCATGTGAGCTATCGAGGAGACACGTCGCAGCCTTGGGCTGCGCTCTCTTTTTTCGATGACCGCAAACCTGGCCCTGAACTGTTCAACAACAACAAGCGATTCGAGGTTCCGTCTTCGAGCAATTGGCAGCTCTACGAGGATGAGATCATTCTTGTGCGCATCGATGGTAGCGCGATTTATCGTTTGGCGCATGCTCGCTCAAGAAGCGCCGAGGGTTACTGGGCCCAGCCGCATGCGGCCATCAGCCGCGACGGCAAATACATCGTGTTTGATAGCAACATGGCCTTCGTGCAAAGCGGCTGCCCTTCAGGCATTGCAGACTGCTCTGACGTCTATCTGATTAAGGTTCAGTAGCCGGATACGCCTGTCTGGGATATAGGCGGACAAAATTAAACCCCCGCTAGCCCGTTACGTGGCGGGCAGCTTGTATGGGATTCTGACGTCGACTTGTCGCCCCATAAGGCGGAAAATTTGTGACCTCGGCACGAAAATCATTCGGGCAATCCCGAAGGTAGAGCATTGGCTGAAACGCCATGGTTAGCACATCTTTGGAGATCGTCAACATGAAGGCGGTAAACCTCAAAATCGGTATTGCTAAAGACCGGTTGTTTGGCAAGGTTCTCGCTCTCTAGGAATTGGCCGAAACCAGGATCATCCAGGGCTGGCTATCGACTCTCAGTCGCCTTGTCTAAGCGTGCGCCAGCCTCCGCTGCAGTGGAGCAGCAAAGGTTTCCGACTTACACTCGAAAAGAGGTCTGGCAGTAGTTGAGAATCCGCTTGACAAGATCGGAAAACTGCATATAGTTCGGCTATCAAATTAAAGTAAGAGTTGTTTGCGAGGAACGACTGCTTTTTGTGGACGGATTGAGAATATTGTTCGGATAGGCAATTAAATGCGCCGCCTCAACTTCACGAATACGCAAATCGCCTCCATCCAAACCGCGCGCCACATTAACCGGGGAGTTGTCCTGAATCTGATTCGTCGCCGCCAACCCATCTCGCGGGCGGACATCGCGCGTGTGTCCGGCCTGCAGCGCAGCACGGTTTCCCAGATCATTGAACAACTCGTCCGCGAGCGCTGGGTAGTGGACGGGCCTACGGGACGGCTGCCGCGCGGGCGTCGGCCTACGTTCCTTCAATTGAACGACCGCCGGGCCATCGTTGTGGTAGATCTTCGGCCTTCTACAACCACCATCGCCATTTCCGATGCCAATGGCCGCTTCTTGTCTCAACAGGCAATCCCTACTCCTGCGGATGCGGAGACGGCGGCGGCAAAACTGTCTGAAACAGTCCGGGAAATGATCTCCTCGCACGCTGGGTTGCTTTTTGAAGGAATCGGCATCAGCGTGCCGGGCCGATTCGATGACAAACAGCAACGGGTCGTATTTGCTCCCAATTTGAAGTGGCACGAATTCGATTTACGTGGTCCTCTGGAAAAGGCGACAGGTCTGAAAGTTGAACTGGAGAACGCGGCAAACGCCTGCGTGCTTGCCGAGGTGTGGTTCGGCCAAGCGGAAAGAACGCGCGATCTTGTAGTTGTGACGGTGTCCGAGGGCGTTGGCGTGGGCATCTTCAGCAATGGTCACCTACTGCGCGGGTTGAATGGCATGGCTGGCGAGTTTGGCCATGTGCCGCTCGACCCAGACGGCCCGCAGTGCGGCTGCGGCGCTCGCGGTTGCTGGGAAGTCTATGCCTCGAATTGGGCTGCGCTGCGCTATTTCCAGGAATCCGGCGGGGCGGACCGTCCAACATTCAAAGGCTTGCTCTCGCTGGCTAAGAGCGGTAACGCTCTTGCTTTGGGGGCGCTTGGCCGAATGGCCAAAGCGATTGGTCGCGGCTTGCGCATGATTGTGGCCGGACTCTCACCGGAAGAGATTGTGTTCGTTGGAGACTTTACCCGTCTCTGGGATCGCTTTGGGCCAGAGATTGAAGCTGACGTCGCGGCTGCGACGCTAGTGGGAAAACCTCCTCGTGTCAGGCCCGCCGAAGCTGAGCCTAGTATGGCGCGCTTGCGCGGAACCGTAGCCCTGGTCTTGCAAAAGCATTTCGGCCCCATGGTAGAACGGCAAGAGCTCGAAGGAGTACGTCGCACGGAGGCCAATCGGCAGGGACTGGCCCGAGTTGAACGGTAGATAGTCAGATTCAGCGCGAGCGAAGCATCGCTTCCTGCACGGTGCCCCCGTCTGCGCCAGGAAGAGAGGTAATTCTCATGTCGGAGTGTGTATCTCGTTTGGTGTGCTTCTATAGTTCGGTAACCAAACTAAATCGGCTGGCAAGCGTCATTCTCCTTTATCTGGCCTTGGCCTCTTTCGCACCGAAATGCTCAGCGCAAGTTCTCTATGGCTCGTTGACCGGCACGGTCACAGACCCCAGCGGAGGGGCGGTGGCTGGAGCTAGGGTAGAAGCGTTGGATGTGGCCAAGGGGGTCACGCAGACGAGCACAACGGATGAGAATGGAATCTATCGCTTCGGCACGCTTCTTCCAGGTACCTACAAAGTCACCATCTCGGCGCAAAGCTTCGAGACCCAGGTCACGCCGGGCGTCCGCGTGGCCGCGAATGAGGTTCAGCGCGTAGACGCGCGGCTCAAGATCGCCAGCGCCACGCAAAATGTTACCGTCACGGCCGAAGCGCCGCTGCTGCAGACCGACAAGGCCGATGTTCACACCGATCTGACTAGCCAGGTAGTCAATGACCTCCCCTCGGCTGGCAGCCAAGGGCGAAACTTTCAGTCGCTTTTGCAGTTGATCCCCGGCGCCGGACTGGTTTCTGAGACCAACTCGCTGGCGGGCAATCCCGAGCGAGCGATGAACACAAACGTAAACGGGCAATCCAATCAGGGCGTCAACACGCGCATTGATGGCGCTCAAGATGCCTACCCGTGGCTCCCCGCAAACGTAGCCTATGTTCCGCCGTCGGATGCCATTGAGGAAGTTAACGTCGTGACCAACTCGTTCGATGCGGAGCAGGGCATGGCTGGGGGCGCCGCCGTCAATGTCCACATCAAGTCGGGGACGAACCAGTTTCATGGAACCGCCGATTGGTTCCACACGGACCAGAATTTCGCCGCGCTCAACTATTTCCAGCCCTCTACCACGAAAAAGAACCGCAACAACCAGAATCAGCTTGGCGGCACATTCGGTGGTCCGATCAAAAAGGACAAGCTCTTTTTCTTCGTAGACTACGAACGCACCACCCAGCGAGGAAAGGCCGGACCGGATATCCGGACGTTGCCAACGCCAGCTATGCTAAGCGGCGACTTTTCCGCCTTTGTTCCTCCGGCCGGCAGTACAGCAACATTCGGTAAGGAGCCGTTCGTGGATTGCAACACCACCCCCGCCTCCGGGTGCATCTACGACCCCGCGACCGGCGATACGCATGGCGCTGGAAAGCAGCAGATCTCCTGCAACGGAGTGCTGAACGTGATCTGCCCCAACCGGATCGATCCCGCGACCTCGGCGCTGGTCCAACTGCTGCAGCCTTCGATCGCGCAAGAGTTTCCGTCCGCCGGGGATCTCAATAACTTCGCGGGGAGCGGAACGGCACTGTTCAACCGCGATAATGCCGACATCAAGGTCAACTACGTTCCCACGCAAAAGTCCATGGTGTTTGCGCGCTACAGTTTCTCGCGGATTCTCGTGTTCGATCCGCCCTTGCTGGGGGACGCTGGAGGTGACGCGACAAACGGTGGGCAACTTGGCAACGCTCCGGGCTTGATCCAAAGCGCCGGGCTCGGCGCTACGCACACCTTCACTCCGAGTCTGCTTTTTGACTGGAACTTCGGCTACACTCGGCAACGGCTGGGAGCGCAATTCGATCTCGGCTCACCAAAGGGGCTCGACCTGCTCAAGATCCCAGGAACGAACGGCGCCGGCAACCCCAATAACGGCCTCCTGTACAACGGCTTGCCGGCATTCCAGCTCCAATCCGCAGCGGCCAGTGTGAATTTTGGGAATCCGAATACCGGCAACCCCTACCTGTTCCGCGATAACCAATTTGTGAGTGGAGCAAACCTGACGTGGACGCATGGAAAGCATAACCTTCGCGGCGGCATGGAATGGAACCACACACAGATTAACCATTTCCAGCCGCAGGGTGGCGCCTTCCAGACGGCTCGTGGCAGCTTCCGGTTCAACGGAACCGTCTCGTCTCTGACAATAGACCCGACCACAGGAAAATCAATAACTCCGGCTTGGTACAACTCGGTTGCCGATTTCCTGCTGGGTCTGCCGAGCGAAACAGGCAAAGCCTACCAGCTCTTCAACCCGAATGCCATGCGTTGGAATCAGTGGGCTTGGTACGCGCGTGACCAGTGGCAGTTGACTTCGAGGCTGACCCTGAATCTTGGCGTGCGCTGGGAGTATTACCCGTTCGGCTACAGTGACAACGGCAAAGGCCTCCGCTGGTTCAATCCGGCGAATGGCAATGTGTATATAGGCGGATATGGCAACGTGCCGCAGAATGATGGCATTGATGTTGGGAAGGGTCAGCTCCTGCCGCGGCTTGGTGTTGCTTATCGGCTTACCAGCTCGACGGTCATCCGCGCCGGCTATGGCATGAGTTTCGATCCGAACAACTGGCGCTACTTCCGGAACACGTATCCCGGCTCGGTGGTTTCGGACAACTTGAACCCGACGGCCACCACGAAGGATTACACTCCCGCGGCCAGTCTCGCTGGTACGAACGGAACCGGGTTGGGTAGCGGAAGCTACTCCGTTCCGACGGGCATCGTGTTGGTGCCTGCCCCCGACCTCAGCACCGGTTCGGCACCTCTCCCCACGAATGTCCAAACAATCACCATCCCGAATCCCTTTCATCGCGGATTCATCAACTCGTTCAACCTTACGCTCGAGCAGGAATTCAAGGGGTTCGTTTTTCAAACCGGATATGTCGGCACACTCGACATCCGTCCTTTGGTCAATATGAACCTCAACGCTTCTGCGCCGGGAACCGGACAACCGGGAGGTCTGATTAGTCAGAGCCTCGGCAAGACCTATAACACCATCAACGGAGAGGTGCCCTTCAAGAGCAACTCGTATACCTCGCTGCAAACAAAGGTGACGCGGCGTTTCGCGCAAGGGTCTACGTTCGGAGCCGTCTGGACTTGGTCAAGGGCACTCGACTACTCGGACGACGAAGAACTGAACTCCCTGCTCTTCCCCTATCCTACGTATTGGCAAAAGAACTACGGACCCGCAAGCTTCGACCGTACTCATGACATCGAGATCTACGGTTTGCTGAACCCGCCGCTCGGCAAGGGACAGCACTGGGCCAACAAAGGGATCCCCAGCTGGATACTCGGTGGCTGGCAGATTAGCCCCACGGTCAGCCTCATGACTGGCTTACCCTTCACCGTGACCGCGAATGCGGGCCCTTTAGCTGCATTTGGATCCACGCAAACTGCGGACCTCGTTGGCCCATTTCACCTGACCGGCGGACAACCTCCGGCATCGTCGAATTGTGCGGCGGCCCAGCTCAGCAGTTGTCGCTACTTCGACCCGACGGCATTCGCTCAACCCGCCGCTGGCACTTACGGAAACACAGGTCGCAATGCGTTTCGCGGTCCGGGATACTTCAACATGAACCTGAGCGTTGCGCGTCAGTTCAAGGTGACCGAGCGGATCGGGCTTCAGTTCCGGGCTGACGCCATGGGCTTCACTAACACTCCGCATTTCAATAACCCGAACGCGACTTGTTGCCTGGCGACGAACGCGAATTTTGGCGCGATTACTGGCATTCTCTCACCGCCGGGGCAGGGCTTTTTCGGCAGGGATTCGGGCAGCCGCGTCCTCTGGCTTGGGACGCGCGTGACGTTCTGACTGGGAACCGTTTTCCATTTGTGTGAGCTCTTCGCAGCGGCTGTATCAACAAATGATTGCAAAAACGCTGGCTATCATCGTTTTGCTGACCGGATGCTTGTCTTTTCCCGGTAATGCTTCGCAGTCGGCTGCGACGCGGGGCAGCCCTGGTCGGACTGACCGTACAGTTCGCAAGGGAGTCGTTCTGGACCGCACGGTAACTCTATTGACGAATGCGGAGGTACGCGAACCCATTCAAAAAGCGGTCGAAGAGCTGGCAGCGGATTTCCAGGCGGTATTCGGGACCCGGCCAAAGATCATTCATCGTCAGGAAGATTCGGGGCCGGTCACGATATTCATTGGTGAGCAGTCGAGTCTTCCAAATGAAATTCGGCCGACGACGCTCAGCGCTCCCGAGTCCTTCTCCATCTCTTTGCGCGAAGCGAAGTGGGATCCAAGGCATCCCACCGAAGTCGTTGTGCTTTCCGGCGCGGACATGCGCGGCACGATTTATGCGGTCTATCAATTTTCAGAGAAATATCTCGGAATTGATCCTTTGTATTACTGGACCGATCATCAGCCACCCCATCGCACATCTATTCCTCTGCCCAAGTCGTTGAATGAAACTTACGCGCCGCCCGTCTTCACTTATCGCGGATTTTTCATCAATGACGAAGACCTCTTAACCGGATGGGCGCCCGGAGAAGCGCAAGACAAAACCGGGATTTCGCTGGAGGTGTGGAACCGCATCTTCGAAACGATTTTGCGGCTCAAGGGCAACATGGTCGCTCCCGGAACCTGGATTTTCCCGGATGATCCGCAAGTCAAACTGGCAGCGAAACGCGGGCTGATAATCGCCCAGCATCATGCGATTCCGCTTGGCTTGAACGTCGCGCGCTGGCCCAAGGATGTACCCTACAACTACTCCGAGCATCCCGAAATTCTTGAGCGTGCCTGGAAGAATGCGGTCCACTCTTATTTGCCGGAGCAGGAGGTGCTCTGGACCGTTGGTTTGCGCGGCCTTTCCGACGTCACTTATGCGTCCATGGACTCCCATGTTCGCGACAACAGCAAGGCGTTGGGCGCGCTCATCAGCAAAGCAATCGCCGACCAGATGGAGATCGTGCGCTCAGTCCGTCCGGATGCGAAGTTTGTCACCAATCTCTGGCAGGAGGGAGCAAAACTCGTCCAGCAAGGCGATCTGAAAACTCCGCCTGAAGTCTCCGCGGTTTGGGCCGATGATGGATACGGCTACCTGCAAGATCATGGCGAAGTCTCATCTGGGCAGGGCATTTACGATCACGTGGCAATGATGAATGGCCGTGCGAACCAACTTACGGAAATGGTTCCCGTGACACGCAGCTTCTCCGAAATTGGCCGCTATCAGAAAACGGGCGCGACCAGGTATTTTCTGGTGAACACCAGCGACATTCGCCCGGTGACCATGTCCATTCGGGCCGTCATGGACGCCGTTTGGAAAGGAGTTCCCTCTGGTGAGGACGCAGCGGGAGAATTCTATGGGCAGTGGTCCAGTGAGCAGTTCGGAGAAAAAGTTGCCGCAAGGCTTGCCGCACTCTACAAAGAATACTTCAACGCTCCTGCACATTTCGGTGACCCGCTTCACGAATACGGCGATCAGCTATACCACACCGAAGTTCGACGGATGCTGTTGGCCTACATGATTGATTCTTCGCTCTATGCCATTCCGAGTCAGGCGCCGAAGTGGTCGGTGTCTCGACTCCTCGATGGATTTGGTGTTGGCCCCGATCATTTGACCGCCAAGGAATGGCTGAGCCAGACCACGGCCAAAGAAATCAAGCAGTGCGGCGATGCCCAGCCGAGATGGGACGCGGTTTGGAAGGAGGCCCTGGCTCTCGAGCCAGTGGTGCCCATCGCGCGGCGCAATTTCTATCGTGAGCAAGTCCTGGCGATGATTGCCATCAATCGAGAAAGCAACCGCATTCTGCATTTAGTATCAGAAGCGATCCAAGATGGGGAAAAGGGAAACAAGGCGAAGGCCCAGCAAGAGATCGCTCAGGCATTGGCCGCATTCGACGAAATTCAGCGTGCCGAAGCCGGAGCCGAATACGGCAAGTGGAAACACTGGTATCGGGGGGACTGGCTAACGGGGATTTATCGCACGCGCCAGTTAGTTCAAACATTCTCGAAATTCCTCGATGACCCCGAGACTCATATCGCCCCGCCGGTCTTGTGGGATGGCTGGGAAGCGTACTACCACATCATGCATTACGAAGGAGATCGCTCTGCAGACGTAAACTAAAAAGGCGAGCTCAGGGCTTGGCTCGCCCGAATTGCGCTTACCGCTCCAAACTTACAAGCTCACCCTGCACTTGCAACATGCTTAAAGCGTCGCGTGCCGCGAGAATATTCCGCTACGATGTGTCCGTCTCCAACCAGCTTGTACTTGTACGTGGTCAATCCTTCCAGCCCCACCGGCCCCCGCGCATGGAGTTTGCTCGTGCTGATCCCGAGTTCCGCTCCCAGACCATAGCGGAAACCGTCAGCAAATCGCGTTGACACGTTGTGAAACACACCTGCCGCGTCGACTTGCTCCATAAACTTCCGAGCAGCCTCAGCATCTTCCGTGACGATTGCTTCCGTATGCCCCGAACCATATCGCTCAATATGTGCCACCGCTTCTTCAAAGCTGGAAACCACCTTGATCGACAGAATTAAGTCCGAATACTCGGTTGCCCAATCGGCTTCATTTGCTTGCGCGACGTCCTTTCTCCCCAATACGGCCAAGGTTTTTGTGCAGCCGCGTACTTCAACCTCTGCCGCTCTCAATTCGTCAACGGCGCGTGCCAGGAATCGGTCCACAACTTCCTGATGAACTAGTAGCGTCTCAGCAGCGTTGCACGCTGCAGGGTATTGAGTCTTCGAATCCAAAGTGATGCGAATTGCCTTCTCCACGTCCGCCGCGCGATCCACGTACACATGACAGATTCCTTCGCCATGCCCGAGTACAGGGACGCTGCTGTTTCGCGCCACAAATTCGACAAATTCACGCGAGCCCCGCGGAATAATCAAGTCCACGTCGCGGTCCAGCGTCAAAAGTTCCATCACGTCGGCCCGCGTGTGGAGAAGCTGCACGACATTCACAGCCTCGGATGAAAATCCCTCCAGGCACCCGCGCCAAAGTTCCACAAGCGTCTCGTTGGTGTGCGCGGCCTCCGCGCCTCCCTTCAGAATCAGCGCGTTTCCGGATTTCACCGCCAGCGACGCCACTTGCGGCACCACGTCCGGCCGCGATT
>Ga0126370_10001602_pt1 | contig 10416 bp, 3 predicted proteins | sample PanSoiMetaPlot_3_FD_92586 | JGI IMG/M metagenome (GOLD analysis project Ga0126370, IMG submission 92586) | Tropical forest soil microbial communities from Panama - MetaG Plot_3 | ecosystem: Environmental > Terrestrial > Soil > Tropical forest > Bulk soil | place: Panama | collected 2016-02-17 | reverse complement strand
TGACATTCTTCGAGAATCTGTTCCAGGATCTGCGCTTCAGCTTCCGTTTGCTCCGCAAGTCTCCAGGCTTCACTATTGTCACTGTCCTCACTCTCGCGCTGGGCATCGGGGCGAACACTGCGATCTTCGGATTGGTCGATTCGGCGTTCCTTCGCGGACTCCCTTTTCGCGAACCGGAGCGCTTGGTTCGTATCTGGACGGTCGAAAACGACGACACTCATACTCCCACGCCAGCGCAGTATCAGGCAGTCCGTGACGAGAGCAAGTCTTTTGAGCAAGTCGCGGCGGCCGGGTGGGCCGACTATTTTTACAGTGTAGATGGCTCGCTCACTGAGAATTTGTCTGGGTCTGTTGTCACTTCAAACTGGTTCTCTACCCTCGGTGTGCGGCCGCTGCTGGGCCGCAACTTCCGGGACGAAGAACAGCGGGCCGGTCAGGACGCGGTCGCAATGCTTTCGTATGAGTTTTGGCAAACTCAATTTCACGCTGACCCGCGCATGGTCGGGCAGCAAATTGTTCTGAATCGCCGACTGGTTACCGTGGTTGGGGTGCTGCCGAGGAGCCCTTCGAAATACGATTCCAAAATCTTTGCCCCTCTGGTCCTGAACTCTTATGCAAGCCAGGGACACGACGTGGCGGGAAAGATGAGAGCTCAAATCGTCGCTCGCTTAAGACCCGGCGTGACGCTAAATCAGGCACGTTCGGAATTGGAAGTCATTGGCGACCAATTCAAGAATTCCAGTGTTTTGGCCGATCGAAGTCAGCGGCTCATCGTCGAAGACTTTGCAGAGGCGTTCCGCCACCCCGGGCCAACCGTACAGAACGCCCAGCGCGGCCTATGGATGACAGCAGTGGCCGCGGGAGTTGTGCTCTTGATCGCGTGCGCCAATGTTGCCAGCTTGCTTCTGGCGCGAGGCGTAAAGCGCCACAGGGAAGTCGCCGTTCGCACGGCTCTGGGCTGTTCCCGCGGACGAATGATTCGCCAATTGTTGACCGAGAGCGTATTGCTTTCCATGTTCGGCGGAGTAGTTGCCCTACTCGCAACGCGCTGGTGCCAGGAAATCATCACCAAAGTGGCATCCGATATGGATACAGGCGCTTACCTGCAATTGGATGCGCGAGTCTTGATCGTCAGTTTGGCGGTGTCGCTTCTCAGCGCCTTGGCCTTTGGGATGATTCCAGCGCTGCACGCATCTCGGGTGAATCTCAATGAAACCTTGAAAGATGCGACGACGAACGCGGCGGGCGGGTCACGCTCGGGCCGTTTGCGAAATGGGCTTGTCGCTGGGCAGGTTGCGCTGGGCATGGTGCTGTTGGTGGGCTTTGGCTTGTTGCTGCGCAGTTACCTTCACGTGGAGAATTCCCGCTTAGGGTATGACCCGCGCAACGTCTTGACGGTCAGCACCCGTTTGCCGTTTACGCGCTACACGGCCCCAGCGGATCGAGCTCGCCTCATGCACGATGCAGCGGAGCGTATGCGCTTAATGCCGGGCGTCGCGTCCGTGGGCATCGCAGACTCGTTGCCCATGAACGGTGCAGACAGCGTGCAGCTTAGAGTCGAAACTCCTACGCCCAAGGCGCCTCCAGTTCAAGAAGAAATATGGTTTGTCCCTGTGGACCCGGAATATTTCTCCACTTTGAAGACACCGATGCTTTCCGGCCGTCCATTCGACGAGCGAGATGGTCAGGCGCGCAGCCCCGTCGCCATCGTTAATGAGACTTTTGCAAAACACTTTTTTCCCGGAACCAATCCCATCGGCCGCCACCTCGCTTTTGTGGATTCCCCTACGGTGGAGAGGGAGATTGTTGGCGTGGTCGCAGATTTCCGCCAACGCAATCCGGAAGAGGACTTGAGGCCCCTTGCATATTTCCCCATCGCACAAATCACACCTCCTCGATGGAGCATGGCAATCCGGGTTCAGTCGGCGAACGATCTTGCCAACGTCGCGACGCGCATCAGCAAATGGCTTCAGCCGGTCGATCCTCAGCTCTATTGGGAAGTGGGCAACATGCAGGCACAGATTCACGATTCGGAATCCATGACGCTGCGCCGGCCAGTGATCACGCTGCTGGCCTCTTTCGGGAGTTTGGCGCTGATCCTGGTTATTGTTGGTGTTTTTGGAGTGACTTCGTATTCCGTAGCCGAGCGCACGCGAGAGATCGGGATTCGTACGGCGCTTGGCGCAGCTCGACTGGAAATTGCTGGGCTGGTTTTCCGTGAATCCCTGGCGGTGGTGTTTACAGGCCTGGCGTTTGGCACGCTCTGTGCTTTTGCGGTGACGCGTTTTTTCCCAACAGAGGGTATCGGTTGGAGTGGGTCGGATATTTTCCTGTACGGAGTGTCGCGGACTGACTGCCTTACTTATGTATTGGCAGCGGTGTTGCTTACGAGCGTCGTGATCGCCGCGTCTTGGGCGCCGGCACGGCGGGCGATGCGCGTGGATCCAATGGTGGCGCTGCGCCATGAATGAAGAAGGCAAGAAATAGAGTAACAAGTAGAAGGGGAAGAGTAAGGCCGGGTGGCGAGATGGCAATGTTTAGCGATTTGTGGCATAGGACACGGGCACTCTTGCGGCGCGGAATAGCAGAGCGTGAACTTGATGACGAGTTGCGGTTTCACCTCGAGCGGCAGGTTGAGAAATATGAGCGGAGCGGAGTGACCCGCGACGAGGCAACGCGACAGGCGCGCGTGGAGTTTGGCGGAGTCGAACTCACGAGGGAAGAATGTCGCGACACGCGCGGAGTGAACTTCATCGAAGCTTTGCTTCAAGATCTTCGGTATGGCGTCCGGACGCTCAGTAAAAACCCTGGTTTCACAGCCGTTGCCGTTCTTACGCTTGCGCTCGGCATTGGCGCCAACACCGCGGTTTTCACCGTGGTCAACGGCGTGTTGTTGAGACCGATGCCATTTCCCGAGCCTGACCGCCTGGTCTTGGTCTCGCTTACGCCTCACGGAGGGCCTTTTGAATGGCAACCCAGCATATCGGACCGCGATTATCTTGCGTTTCGGGAACAGGACCAGGTTTTCGAACGCATCGCATCGTTTACTTACCGCGCTACCGCAAATCTGACGGGCACGGGCGATCCGGTGCAGATTCCGGTGGCTTATGTGACCACGGACTTCTTTCCGACGCTACGAGTGAATCCTGAGATAGGCCGAGGGTTTGTTGCGGAGGAAGAGGAGCCCGGACGGGACGATGTTGTTGTCCTCAGCAATGAATTGTGGAAAGAGCGATTTGGAGCAGACTCGCGAATTCTAGGAAGAACAGTGCGGCTCGACGGCATCAACCACACCGTCGTTGGCGTTATGCCTCCCGGTTTTGCCCTCCCCAACGCTAGAGTATGGATGCCACTAAAGATCAGCATTAACGAGCACAATTCCTTCAGCCGGCCCGTTGTTGGCCGGCTTAAGCCCGGCGTTACGGCGGAACAAGCGCAAGCAGAGCTGGAGACTTTCGCGGACCGCCGGCCGCTGGGGCCGGGAGAAAGCAAAGAAGACCGGCTTGCCCAGATTATTCCGCTGAAAGACTTGCTGGTTGCCAACATTCGTCCCTCGCTGTTGGTTTTCGCAGGGGCCGTCGCCTTTGTACTGCTCATCGCCTGCGCAAACGTGACCAATTTGTTTTTGGCCCGGGCAGCTGGGCGCGGCCATGAAATGGCGCTACGCAGTACCTTAGGCGCGGGACGGTGGAGGCTTGTTCGGCAGTTGCTTACGGAGAGCACGCTGCTTTCCCTCGCGGGCGGCGCTTGCGGAATCTTGATCGCATTTTGGAGCGTCCCCGCGCTGCTAGCTCTGGCGCCTGCAGGGAAGGTCCCACGCATGGAAATGGTCCGAATGGATGGATGGGTTCTTGCGTACACATTCGGGATCTCGGTGATTACAGGCATTGTATTCGGGCTGGCGCCGGCGTTTCACGCTACGAGGCGGGACGCGCGCGAATCGTTGAGCCAGGCCGGACGCAGCGTGACGGCAGGCCGTGAAGGAATGCGAAGCGCGCTGACCATTTCCGAGATTGCCCTTGCACTGGTCCTACTAACCGGCGCGGGTTTGTTGCTGAAGAGCTTCCTTCGCTTGCGGGCGGTAAATCCCGGCTTTTCAGCTCACAGCGTCCTGACCATAACTGTGGACCTGCCGGATTCCACCTATCGCACTGCGCCGCCGATGCGCGAGTTTCATGCGCGAACGCTCAGTGAGCTTTCGCGGCTGCCGGGAGTGTCGGCTGCAGGCGCGGTGAACCTGTTGCCGCTTGGCGGATTCCTAACCATGGGCACGTTTTCAGTGGAAGGCAGCGAGCGGCCGCCAGGCTTTATGGTGGACAAGCCTTGCATTAGTCCCGGCTATTTCAAGGCCATGGGAATGCCGTTGTTGCGTGGACGCGAGTTTACCGAAGCGGACAACGAAACTGCTCCCGGTGTCGTTGTTGTTAGCGAGTCCGTTGCGCGGACGCTGTGGCCCGGCCAGAATCCCGTGGGAAAGCGAATTTCGATGGAGGATGACCCCAAACCCGGAGATTGGCTTACGGTTGTCGGGGTTGTGGATGACGTCAAGCAACAGGGCTTGGCGAAAGGATCGGATCCGGCCATCTATCAGCCGTATCTCCAGATCACATCGGCATTCTTCCTAAGTCACATGACGTTCGTCGTGAAAACGGCATCTCGCCCGGAGAGCGTCGCAACCGGGATTCGCGCGATTTTGAGAGGCGTCGACAAGAATCAGCCCATATCCATCGCTTCCATGGATTCGCTCATAGCTGCGACAACGGCTGAGTCGCGATTTCAGGCGAGATTGTTGGCGGCGTTTGCATTTGTTTCTCTGGCTCTAACTATCGTGGGCATTTATGGCGTGCTGGCTTACTCGGTGGCGCAACGCACGCGGGAGATTGGGGTGCGCATGGCGCTGGGCGCTCAGGGCGGAGACGTGATTGGAATGCTCTTAAGGAAAGCGCTCGTACTTGTTTTCGCCGGAATCGTCATCGGAAGCGCCGGTGCGCTCGCACTGACACGCTTGCTGGAGAAATTCTTGTTTGAAGTGAAACCGGCGGACCTGCCAACTTTTGCCGCGGTAACGGTAATCCTTGCATTCTCTGCTTTGGCGGCTTGTTATGTGCCGGCGCGGCGCGCGATGCGCGTGGATCCCATGGTGGCGCTGCGATACGAATGAGTTCAACACTAAAAATCTCCTAAAACAAGAGCAACTAAAACAAGAGCAACGTTGACCGAACCCGAGCGCGGAGTTAGGATGCCGCCGTTTGAAGGTTGGTGCGCGAAACGGATTCTCGAGGCTTATCGTCTATCATTCTGCGATTGACGGACGGGTCGGTTGTGAATCTCTGAGCACTTCACACATTTTCTTCGTAGGAGAGAAGTCATGAGTGGTCAAAGAAGATTTGCGGTTTATTCCGCTCTTTTGCTGGTCGCGGCCTTAGCCGGGTTGGGGCAGGCTTCCCTTCACGGACAAACACTGGATGACAAAGCGCTGAAGGGAATGAAATGGCGGCAGATTGGGCCATTTCGCGGCGGGCGCGCGCTGGCTGCAACCGGCGTCGCAGGCGATCCGGAAACATATTATTTCGGAGCTGTCGCGGGAGGTGTTTGGAAAACGCAGAACGGCGGGCTGACGTGGACGCCGATGACAGACAAAACAGGAATCATGTCCATTGGCGCGATCGCGGTGGCGCCTTCCGATCCGAACGTGATTTACGTCGGCACGGGCGAATCGTGCATCCGTGGAAATGTTTCTTATGGCGACGGGATGTACAAGTCGGTGGACGGCGGCAGGACCTGGGTCCACATCGGCTTGGAAGATACGCAGCACATTGCGAAAATCGTGGTGCATCCGCAGAATCCGGACCTTGTTTATGTCGCGGCGCTTGGACATGCATACGGACCGAACGAGACGCGTGGAGTGTTCCGTTCCAATGACGGCGGAAAGACGTGGCAGAAAGTGTTGTTCAAGGACAACAAGACTGGCGCGATCGATTTGGTGTTCGATCCCAATAATCCGCACATTTTGTTTGCCGCGCTTTGGGAAGCGCAACGCACGCCGTGGACGATGATCGGTGGCGGACCTGGGAGTGGCCTGTATCGCTCCGGCGACGATGGCGCGACTTGGAAGCGGTTGGAAGGGCACGGGTTGCCGAGCGGAGTGTTGGGACGAATTGGAGTTTCGGTGTCGGGCGCGGATGGAAATCGCGTTTACGCCATTATCGAGGCGGAAAAGGGCGGAATCTACCGCAGCGAAGATGCAGGCGAAAGCTGGCATCTGATTAATCCGGATCACCGCTTCACACAGCGCGCCTGGTATTTTCATCACATTTTTGCGGACCCGAAGAGCGTAGACACAGTGTATGTGCTGAACACGGGGGTTTCGCGCTCCACCGATGGAGGCAAGAGCTTCGAGGCCATTCGCGCCCCGCATGGTGACAATCACGGATTGTGGATCGATCCTACGCACCCACAATGGATGATCGTTGCGAATGACGGGGGAGCCAGTGTCTCCCACGACACGGGAAAAAGCTGGACAACGGAGGCCAACCAGCCAACGGCGCAGTTTTATCACGTGGCTGCCGACAACTCTGTTCCTTACAAGGTGTACGGCGCGCAACAGGACAATTCGACGGTGGCGATCGCCACCCGCAGCGATAGTTTTGCGATTGACCGGCCGGACTGGTACGACGTGGGCGGGGGAGAATCGGGATATGTGGTTCCGGACCCACGCAATTCAAATATCGTATATGCCGGTTCGTATGACGGGTTGATTACGCGCTTCGACAAATCGAATGGGCAGGAGCAGGACATTTCTTCCTGGCCGCTGAATCCCATGGGCGCAGGTGCTGCAGATTTGAAGCATCGCTTCCAATGGACCGCACCGATCGCGATTTCGCCGAACGATCCCAACACCCTGTATCACGGAGGAGAAGCTGTCTTCAAAACGACAGATGGAGGAATGAGCTGGACGGCAATCAGCGGCGACCTGACCCGCAATGACAAAACCAAGCAGCAATCGTCGGGTGGGCCGATAACGCAGGACAACACCAGCGTCGAATACTACGACACGGTTTTTACAATTGCGGAGTCTCCCGTCGAAAAAGGCGTGATTTGGGCGGGCTCGGACGACGGGCTGGTTCACGTTACACGCGACGGGGGTCAACATTGGGCAAATGTTACGTCGAAGGAATTTGGTGAATGGAGCCTGGTGAGCCTCATTGATGCGTCCCCGCACTCAGCGGGAACAGCCTACGCTGCGATTGACCGGCACAAACTTGACGATTACAAGCCCTATGCATTCAAGACCACGGATTACGGGAAGACTTGGACCAAGATTACGACTGGATTACCGGACAATAGTTATGTCCATGCAGTGAAAGAAGACCCGAAGCGGAAAGGTTTGCTCTTCGCGGGCACGGAAAATGGCGTTTACGTTTCCTTTGACGAGGGAAGCCACTGGCAATCGCTGAAACTGAATCTGCCTACGACGCCGATTCACGATTTGACGGTAAAGAATGACGACCTGATTGTCGCGACCCACGGTCGGGCGTTCTGGATTCTGGATGACATCTCGCCGTTGCGGCAAATGAGTGTGACGACGGCGAATGAAGATGCGCATCTTTATCAGCCCGCCACCGCGATTCGTTATCGCGGACCCGGATTTGTGCTTCCCGCGACGGTTCCGGTTGGGGCCAACCCGCCCAGCGGCGTGATCATTGATTATTTTCTCAAGAGTACGCCTAAAGACGCGGTTGAGCTGGAGATTCTCGACGCGAAGGGCAAGCTTGTACGAAAAATTTCCAGCAAGAAGGCCGCGGAAGGCCCTTCGCCAGAGGAGGAAGAATTCGGCATCTCGCGGCCGGGAGAGAAACTGCCCACGGAAGAAGGCCTAAACCGCTTTGTGTGGGATATGCGTGGCGAAGCCCCTGCGCGCGTGCCCGGCGCAGTGAATTGGGGCGGGCGATCCAGCGGGGTGCTGGTTGTACCGGGAACCTACCAAGTCAAGCTGACGGTAGGCGGCAAATCGCTCACCACTCCGGCGGAGATTCAAAAAGATCCTCGCGTGAATGTTTCGCAATCGGATTTGGAAAAGCAATTCGAACTGGCTAACCGGATTCGTGACCGCGTCACGGCGGGCAACGAATCCGTGAACCAGATGCGCAGCGTGCGCGAACAGCTTGACGGGCTGAAAAAACGGCTGGGCGCGGACAGCGGCGCAAAGGCGGTGCTGGATGCAGGGGATACCCTGAAAAAGAAGATTGATGCTGTCGAAGAAAAAATCATCCAGCCGAAATCGAAAAGTGGGGAAGATCCCCTCAATTATCCGATCCAGGTTGTCAACCAACTGATGGACTTGGGGGACACTGTGGAAAGCGCGGATACCGCGCCAACGGCCCAGTCGTATGCCGTATTCGATGACCTAAATGCGCGATTGGAAACGCAACTCGCTGCCTGGCACGAAGTGCAATCCAAAGAACTGGCGGCTTTGAACGAATTGATGAAGAAGAATAATGTAGAGGCCATCGCGCCAGCCGCGGAGAAGGCCAAGGTCGCAGCGGAGTAGTCGAAGCAAGGCCGGGCGTGGTATAGCTGTTCATTCTTAGAGTACCCACAAACTTACTGCAGGAGTGTGCCATGAGCACAATGTCCAGACTCTTATCCGTCGCAATTGTTCTTTTCCTTGCGGCTACCGCCTCCGCTCAGAACACACCTTCGGCTCCGCAATCTTGCGAAAAGCTTTCGCAGCTTACCTTGTCGAAGGCGAAGATTGTCTCTGCGCAAGCCATTGACGTTGGGGCGTTCACGCCCCCCGCAAACATCGCTCCGTGGCTGATAGGTGATCCTGCTTTCTACAAATCGCTCGCAGCTTTTTGCCGCGTGGTGGTGCAGGCAAGGCCGAGCTCAGATTCAGATATCAAGATCGAAGTCTGGCTGCCGGCAAACGGCTGGAATGGAAAGTTCCAAGGCCACGGCAATGGCGGATTCGCTGGAGAGATTGATTATCACGGTTTGGGACTGTCAATTGAACAAAAGTATGCGACGGCGGGCACCGACACAGGTCATTCGGCGGGGGGAACGGACGCGAGTTGGGCGCTTGGGCATCCCGAAAAGGTTGCCGACTTTGGGTACCGCGCCATCCACGAGATGACGCAGATCGCCAAGACGGTAATCAACGCTTTCTACGGAAGCCGGGCGCAACGCTCCTATTTCGGAGCCTGTTCGAACGGCGGCCGGCAAGCCTTGATGGAAGCGCAGCGGTTTCCGGCGGATTACGACGGAATCCTCGCCGGGGCGCCGGCGAATTTCTGGACGCACTTGCTGACAAAAGCTCTGGCGGATGGCCAGGCAACCACGCTGGATCCGGCCAGTTATATTCCCGCAAGCAAACTGCCTGCGATTGGGCGCGCCGTAAATGCTGCGTGCGATGCGCAGGACGGTGTTAGCGATGGAGTCTTGAACGATCCCCGCCAATGCAAGTTTGATCCAGCAGCGCTTCTTTGCAAGGCCGAAGACTCGAACGAATGCTTGACTGCGCCCCAAATCACCGCTTTGAAGAAATTGTACGAAGGACCGCGGGACGCGAAAGGCGTTTTGATTTTCCCCGGATACCTTCCAGGCGCGGAAGAGGGATCGGGCGGTTGGGGAACATGGATTACCGGACCGGCGCCGGGCAAAAGCCTGCTATTCGCATTTGGCGGCGGCTTTTTTTCAGACATGGTTTTTGAAAAGGCGGACTGGGACTACAAGAACACAAAAGTGGACGATGGTTTGAAAGCGGCCGAAGAGAAAACCGCCAAAATCCTGAACGCGACAGATCCCAATCTCGCGGTGTTCAAGGCGCGTGGCGGAAAGTTGATTCTGTATCACGGTTGGAACGATGCGGCCATCTCCGCTCTCAACACGATCAATTACTACAACAGTGTGGAATCGAAAATGGGTCAGGCCGAAACCGACGCTTTCTCGCGCCTCTACATGGTCCCTGGTTTGCAGCACTGTGGAGGCGGTCCAGGTGCAAATTCATTCGGTCAGCTGGGGATGGGCGCGCGGGACCCGCAACACAATCTGGAGCTCGCGCTTGCGGAATGGGTGGAGAAAGGCGTTGCGCCTTCGGCGATTGTTGCAACGAAATTCGTGGATGACGATCCGTCAAAGGGCGTGAAGTTCACGCGGCCGCTTTGCCCCTATCCTCAGATGGCAAAGTACAAGGGCGCGGGAGATACGAACGACGCGGCGAATTTTGCTTGCGTGGCTCGAGAGAAGTAAGCTGCGCGTCCAAATTTGAGTTTCATTTTGCAAAACCTCAGGAGGAATGCTCATGTCCAAGAAAACTGCCGCAAGACTTACTGTCGTTGTTTTGCTATTCGCGGGTGCATTGGGAACTGTTCTCGCGCAGGCGCCCCCCTTACCCTACGGGATGCCAATCAGCTT
>Ga0126370_10001601_pt1 | contig 10417 bp, 10 predicted proteins | sample PanSoiMetaPlot_3_FD_92586 | JGI IMG/M metagenome (GOLD analysis project Ga0126370, IMG submission 92586) | Tropical forest soil microbial communities from Panama - MetaG Plot_3 | ecosystem: Environmental > Terrestrial > Soil > Tropical forest > Bulk soil | place: Panama | collected 2016-02-17 | reverse complement strand
GCACTCGAGGAGGCCTGTCTGGCACGGTTCGGCACGCTGCGCCCACCGGGGGCGACGCCGGTCGTCCGCTCCGACAACGGGCTCTCATCTATCAGAGCCGCTGCTTCCGGGCGGCGTGTCGCGATTACCGCCTGGCTCAGGAGTTCATGACCCCCTACACGCCCGAGCAGAATGGCATCATCGAGCGCTTCTTCCGAAGCCTGAAGGAGGAATGCATCTGGCAGCACCACTTCGTCAGCTTCGAGCACGCTCGCCGGGAGCTGATGGGCTGGATCCGCTGGTACAACGACGCGCGCCCGCATCAGGCGCTGGGTTATCGGAGCCCGCATGAATTCCGGGCGCACGAAGCGACTCAGGTGGCTTGATTCCGAGGGGGCACTACACTCGCACACAGGCCGCCACCGTCTGCTTGTGCACATCCAGCCCGCCCACCCCCTCGATCAGCCGTTCCATGGATGCCGCCTCCTCCGGCGCCCGGAGGGGCTTCGTTCGCGCGAGTCTGCCCGGCGTGCTCAAGGGCAACAATGCAGGGTGCCGACAGCTCCTACGTCAGATTATTCGCGGACTCGCGGTACCAAATTTAGCCGTTCCCGGGCCTCCGGCGCGCGGTAAGCCATACCCGATTTTCATCGTGGGTGCGCAGACAGCCCGTGGCGATTATTCTCGGATTTGCGGGTTGGGCGATAAGAGGGTCCGAGGGGTCAAGGAGGTTAAAAATGGAAGAAACGGCGCGAAATTATCCGCTTTGCGGACAGGACTATGGGAGGAATAAACTGCTTCAGGGCAGTCTTATATTTGCTGCTTCGGCTCATGGTGTCCAACAAGAAGCGAAGTTCGCGCTCCATTTGGGGATCTAACGCCATTCGTGGAACGCACCAAGGTTGAGACAGCTGAAAGTCGAGAGTAGGACGATCCTGTTGCGGACAGCGTTTGACGACCTCGACAAAACGTTGAACAAGGTCCGCCGGATGTTCTTCTGCTGATTCTATGATCCAATCCGTGGTTTTTGACGCAAATTCGATACGCTCTTTAGGAGTAAAGCTCCGCTGATCTTGCAGTTCATGGTAGCGGATGAAAACCTGCGGAAGAGGATTGTAAAGAATTGTTCCTTCTCTGGAGAGAAGCACGGGCAGCATTCGGTCAGTATCAAACGGGTTACCCGAGTTGCGAATGATTACACTGGCTTTCCTCAGGGAGGCGGTGCGTGCGACAATCGCCGACGCTCGGCCTGGTGTCCGCAATAGACATGACAAGATCACTTGAGGCCTACTTATGTCCCAAAGACATGTGAGCGGAGGATAGCCTGCCCCAAACCAGAAGCCCGAATTGGTATCACATCGCAGGAGAGCAGTTTCTCCCGTTACTTCAAAGACAGATGAGTAGTAGGCGGCGGCATGAATGCGATCTTCCAGTGCTTTGATACCGTGTTCCAAATGGTACGGAGCCCACCAGTCGTCGTCGTGCAGGAAGGCGGTGAGGTCGCATTGTGGAAGGGCGCCCAACAGGAGATTCCCGTGCTCCATTGCACTGGTGGTTGGAGTACGAAAGAGGTAGCGGATGGGAAGTCCCGCGAACTCGGCACAAATCGCGCGCGATGTTTCATTGCCGCCGTTCTCCGAAACGAGCACCTCAGCGATGCGGGTGACAGCAGTTTGCGTCGACACTGAGCGAAGCGCATTACGCAAGAACTCGGGACGGTTAGCCGTGGGGATGATGACGGCAACAGCTGGGTTCATGCGACGCCCTCCCTCGTCCACTGGCTTTTGACCAGATGCAGCCGCTGATCAGCGGAGAAATGAAGCTCGACGTACATCTAACTCGATAATTTCCACTCATGGGGGTTCCACGCTGCAACGTACTCGGTCCCTAGCATCAGCCCGTCACCGCCTTCCTCGCCATCATCCCAACGTGCAGCCTATCTCGGCCTCCTACTCCGCGAGTACAGCTCGGGCGAGACCCAGCGCCGCTGTCCCATCGCCAAGGTCGGCGACTCGCGCACTCGCTGGCTCCCGATTCAGGTGCGGTTCCTGATTCTCAGCAGAACGGCAGCCGAGTCGTGGATGGGCTTACGAGCAAGAGCATAGCCAACTGTAGACAGATCACATCGGTCATCTCGCCGCGCACGACCTCGCTGATCCGCTGCAGAGCAGAATGCTTGCGGCGTCGAGATGACGAATGCCAGCATCTTTTAACTAAGTCAATCCGGCACACGCGAACCCAGAAGACCTGGCGCATGACGAACTCGGAGCTGGGGGAGGTCGCCCATCTTACGCATGTCGATGTTGAGGTAAGCCGGCTGACGAAGGAGGTCCCCCCGAAGAGCAGACGGGTGGCGATCTGCCTGGCTTAGAGGTGCCTGAGCTGTCTGCGTCATTTGTGGTCAGCTCTGCTTCTTGGCAAAGGCGCAGATGGTTTCGATTACGTAGGCGAGCATCTCGCGGGTGAGGCCGGGGTACGTCCCGACAAACAGGGCCTCAGTCATGATTTTGTCGGCCCCTTCGAGGTTTCCTACGACACGAAAGGCCTGGGGCCGATCCTTTCTTAACTGCACCAATGCAGGCTGTCGGACCAGGTTGCCCCCGAACAACATGCGATTGCCAATCTTGTTCTGGTCCAAGTGCCGGGCCAGGTCAAATTTGGTGAAGGACGCGTCTGGCTTGACTCGCAGCATGAACCCAAACCAAGAACAAACCGTCCGGTGCCCGGAAGCGTCCCAGGAGAAACCTTGCGGCGACCATCCGGTGGCGTGCGTTGGCAACATGAAATCAAGGACGTTCTCGCAATCACGCAAGCCATTGCGGAGGTAATTCCAGTTGTCAATGCGGGCCTGAATAAACTGCGGCAGTTTCTTGAGCTGCATGTTTCCAATGGCGGCCTGGATGTCGAGCGGCTTCAGATTGTATCCAAAATGCGAGTAGATGAATTTATGGTCGTAGCCTTTGGGCAGCTCACCCAGTTGCCAGTTGAATCGTTTGCCGCACGTGTTGTCCATGCCGCTTGCGCACCAGCAGTCTCGCCCCCAGTCTCGAAAGCTTTCGAGGATCGCCTTAAACTTGCGATTGTGCACGATATTGACCGCCCCGCCTTCGCCCAGGGTCATATGATGGGGTGGGTAAAAGGATTGCGTGGAGAGATCGCCCCAGGCTCCGGTCAATTTGCCGTCATATGTGCAGCCCAAGGCGTCGCAATTGTCTTCGATCAGCCAGAGTTCGTGCTTCTTACAGAATTCGAGCACGGCAGACAAATCGAATGGGTTACCCAGCGTGTGGGCGAAGATCACAGCCTTGGTCTTTCCCGGCACGAATGCCTCAGGGAGCTGCTCCACTTTGGCATTCAGTGTGGCTGGATCGTTGTCGATGAAAACAGGGACGAACCCATTCTGGACAATTGGGGCGACGCTGGTGGGAAAGCCGGCCGCCACGGTGATTATCTCGTCGCCTGGCTTGAGCCGACGATTGCCGAGCTTTTGGCTGGAAAGGGCGGAGACGGCGAGCAGATTGGCCGAGGAACCTGAATTGCACAGGACGCTTTTCTTGACGCTCAAGAATTTAGCCAAACCGTCCTCGAACGTTGCCCCTTCCTTGCCCAAGGTCAGCCAGAAATCGAGTGTGCTGGAAACGGCGGCAACAACCTCTTCCTCATCAAAGACACGGCCGGCATAAGGAACGGTGGTCTGGCCAGCGACAAACTTGGGCCGCCGGGCAGCGCTAGCCGGACTTTCGTAGCCGGGGTGGTTGGGCCCGTGGGTCAGGCGCGAGAAAACCCGCGTCATCCGGAGAATTTCGGTTTTCAGATCGTCAGGGCTGTCTAACATTTCCAGTACAGTTCACCCCCCAGATATCCTGCATTCTTGAGGCTGTTCAACATTTCTAGCCGGATCAGGCGCGATGCACGGAAGTTGGCATCGGCAAAATTTATTGATTCCAAACCACTTTTCAACTCTCGGACAGTCGCGCCCAAATCGTGAATGGGCTGGTGTTGCGGGGCCAGTTTCCTGAAGAGCGAGAAATCGACTTTATAGGAGCGTTTGTCAGGCTGGGCGTTCTTATTGATGGAAACATCCACCCCCGGTATTTGTTCTTGCACGGCCAAAGCCAGCTCCTTGACCTGATAGTTCCAGTTGTCGCTTCCGACGTTGACGATCAAAAAGTCACCGCTCTGGGAAGGGTCACGTTCGATGGCCCACTCAATAGCCCGAGCCATGTCTTTGGTGTTGATGAGCGGACGCCAGGGCGAACCGTCGCTCAGAATATTGATTTTCTTGACGGCGATCGCACTGGCCACAAAATCGTTCAGGACCAGGTCCAGGCGCAGACGCGGGCTCATGCCGCAGGCGGTGGCAAAACGCAGGCAGGAAATTTTGAAATCACGGCTGGCCAGCCCTTTTAGATCCGATTCAGTAGCGACCTTGGACCGGGCATAAGCAGTCAGCGGATTTAGGCTGGAGTTTTCCGTGCGAGCACCATCCTCGGCAAAACCATAAACACTGCAACTCGAAGCGAAGACAAAGGAGCGCGCGCCGGCTTCTTTGGCCCTTCGGGCAATGGCCACACTGGCGGCGTGATTGACATCCAGGGTGACCTTCTCGAAGGCGTTACCCATAGGATCGTTGGAAATGGCGGCCAGGTGGATGACGGCATCGACCCCGGCGAAAGTGCTTGGTGGAATGGCGCGGACATCACCAAACAGCTGTGCATCCAACTGGCATTCTGGGAAAAGCAGCGGAGAGGTAAGGGCGTTGGCAAAATAGCCGGCATCAAAACCGATCAACTCGGCACGCGGATGGGTCTCGCGCAAGTGGCGCAAGACGTTGGGCCCGATGTAACCCATGTTGCCGTTAATAAGAACTTTCATGGCATTCGCTGGAATTAGACCACAGATCGAAGCAGTTGGACACTGACTCATGCGGCTATCAATGTCTTATGGTAGTTTGCGGTCCACCGACCCCCATGCGGTGGGGTGCGGAACCAAGCAAATCGCTTTGGCTCTTGCGGCCTGGCCGAGGCCCGCAGCCCCCTAGCGAACATGGTGGGAAAGGCCCTCCGGCAGCAAAAAATGGAAATATAATTAACTCATGAAAGTGGTCATTCTCGCCGGCGGCCTCGGTTCCCGCATCAGCGAGGAGACCGTGGTCCGCCCCAAGCCGATGGTGGAGATCGGCGGCAAACCGATCCTCTGGCACATCATGAAGGGCTACTCGGCGGCGGGCATACACGAATTCGTCGTCTGCTGCGGCTACAAGGGCTACATGATCAAAGAATACTTCGCCAACTACTTCCTGCACATGTCGGACGTTACATTTGACATGCAGAACAATGCGATGGAGGTGCATCAGAAGCATGTCGAGCCATGGCGTGTAACGCTGGTGGACACGGGCGAGCAGACGATGACCGGGGGCAGGCTCAAGCGGGTGCGAAGTTACGTTGAAGCTGATGATTTCTGCATGACCTATGGCGATGGCGTCAGCGACATCGATATCAAGGAACTCGTCCGTTTTCACGTTCGGTCGGGCAAGCTCGCTACTATCACCGCCGTTCAGCCGCCGGGACGCTTCGGCACGCTCGACGTGCAGGGAGACATGGTGCGCAGTTTCGTCGAGAAGCCGCATGGGGACGGCGCATGGATCAACGGCGGCTTCTTCGTCCTCTCGCCAAAAGTGTTGAACTACATCGAGGGCGACCACACGCTATGGGAACGCAATCCACTCGAGCGGCTTGCGGCTGACGGTGAACTCTCAGCCTTTACTCACCGCGGCTTCTGGCAGCCGATGGATACGCTTCGAGACAAGAACCTCCTCGAGGACCTGTGGCACTCGAGCAGGGCGCCCTGGAAGGTGTGGGATTGATTGGATGCGCGACTACATTACGGCCCAGATTGCTGAAGCGGGGCGGGTAATGTCTGCCATGCTTGCCGATGATTCGCTGGTTGCAACGGTGCAGAGCGCGGCGGAGGCTTGTGTCGCGTGCCTGAAAAATGGCGGCAAAGTGCTGCTGGCAGGAAACGGTGGCAGCGCGGCGGACGCGCAGCATATGGCGGCAGAATTTGTGAACCGTTTTGCCGTCGATCGACCGGGCTTGGCCGCGGTGGCGCTGACGACAGACACCTCCATCCTCACCTCCATAGGCAACGATTATGGTTACGAGAAGCTCTTCGCCAGACAGGTACAGGCGCTCGGCAACAGGGGAGATGTCTTCGTTGCCTACTCGACCTCAGGCAGGTCCCCGAACATTCTTCTCGCCTTGCAAGAGGCTCGCGCTCGCGGATTGACCTGCATCGGATTTACTGGAAACCGCGGTGGGCCCATGGCGGCTGACTGTGATTACTACCTTGCCGTGCCCTCTAGCGACACCCCAAAGATTCAAGAGGGGCATCTTGTACTCGGACACATTCTCTGCGGTCTCACCGAAAAAGCCCTTTTCAACGGCACGGCCTGATGGAGGCTTCGTGAAGCGCAGCGCGCTTTTTCTCGACCGGGATGGCGTGATCAACATCGATCGCGGCTATGTTTGCGCCCAGGATCAAGTCGAGTTTGTCGGGGGAATATTTGATCTTTGTCGGTCCGCGACCGAGCTGGGATACCTGGTCATCGTGGTGTCGAACCAGGCGGGAATCGGCCGTGGCTACTACAGCGAGCAAGATTTCCTGGCGCTCACCGAGTGGATGTGCAAGGTGTTCCACGAACGCGGAGCGTCGCTTACCAAAGTCTACTACTGTCCATTCCATCCGGATCATGGAGTTGGCAGCTACAAGCGTGAATCGTCTTTCCGCAAACCGGGTCCGGGCATGATTCTTCAGGCGGCTGCGGAGTTCGACATCGACGTGAGGCGGTCCGTTCTCGTGGGTGACAAGGAGACGGACATCCTGGCCGGTGTTGCCGCGGGCGTTGGCTGCAACCTGTTGTATCGCGGCCGAGCAGAAGCTGGCCCGTCCGACCGCCCTGCCGGCGCGACCTCCGTGATAGAGAAATTGATTGAGGCCGTGCCGTTCCTCAACATGCAGGTTGCAGAGGTGACAAGGTGAAGAGGTCGAAGGTATGCATGTCCTGAATCCTCAATTCAGGGAAATGTGCGTGCTGGACGACCAGCCGGTTCTCCAGGCGATCAAGCGGCTCGAGTCAGGTGGTGTCCAGATCGCCTTTGTTCTCGACAAGGCGGATCGCCTCTTGGGTGTCGTGACAAATGGTGACGTAAGGCGTTTTCTCTTGGAGGGCGGCGACACAAGCCAGAACGTTCAGTTGTGCATGAACCGCACCTTCCGTTCTGCACCGGACGACGCGTCCCGTGAGGAACTGCTGAAATTGCTCGATCTCGGCTTCAACGCGATTCCAAAAATCGATAGCGATGGCCGCCTCATCGATGTCCTCACTCCGGAGTATCTTCCGACCGTGCCAGAGGCGGCCGTGCTCACGCGGTCGCGTGCGCCGGTCCGGGTTAGCTTCGGGGGAGGGGGCTCTGATCTAACCTATTTCTTCGTCGATCACCCTGGCGCTGTGCTCAGCACCACGATCTCGTTGTTTTGCCACGTTACGCTTATTCCCCGGACCGATGGCGAATTGCATCTCCACTCTGAAGACCTCAATGTCTATCAGCGGTACGAATCGCTGGGGGACCTTCAAGCGCAATTGAAGCGGAACAGCCTTCTCGCGGCGACTGTTTCCGTCTTACGTCCGACTTCCGGATTTGATCTCTTCGTTCGTTCCGACTTTCCGGTGGGATCCGGCCTCGGCGGATCTTCTGCAGTGACCACGGCTATCGTGGCGGCTTTCAACGAGCTACGGCTCGATCGCTGGACAACGTACGAGCTTGCCGAGGTCTGCTTTCAGGCGGAGCGGCTTTGCTTCGGCGTCGCGGGCGGATGGCAGGATCAGTATGCGTCGGCATTTGGCGGATTCAACCTGATCGAGTTCGATGGGTCCCGAAATCTCGTGCACCCGATCCGCTTGGAGCCGTCGGTCGTCAATGAGCTCGAGGAATGCCTCATCTTGTGCGACACGCAGATCCCGCACGAATCCGGCGCGATCCACAAAGAGCAGCGCCGTGATTTCGACGCGGGCCAAAAGGCGAACGAGTTGAAGGAAGGCGTGAATCTGTGTCGAAAGATGCATCGACACCTGATACGCGCCGAATTGGTCGAATTCGGGCGGACTCTGCATGCGGCGTGGCAGCTGAAGCGGGGCTTCACAGCATCTGTCAGCAATACTCGGGTTGATGAAATCTACGGCTCCGCACTCAAAGCTGGCGCGCTAGGTGGAAAATTGCTTGGAGCAGGGGGAGGCGGCTTCTTCCTCTTTTTTGTGCAGCCGCATTTCCGGAAGGCGGTCACCGAGGCCCTGAAGAGCGCTGGCTGTCGGATTTCGGCGTTCCGCTTCGAGTCGCGGGGCGTCACTTCGTGGCGGACGAAACTGTCGTGAAATCCCGCACATTCGGCATAGGCGGCCATACCGTCGGTGGCGACCGCGTTTTCGTCGTTGCGGAGATCGGGAACAACCACAACGGCTCCGTCGAGCTGGCGAGGAAGCTGGTGGATGCTTCCATCCAAGCCGGGGCAGACTGTGTCAAGTTCCAGCTACGGAATCGTGAAGCGCTCTACCGCGTTCGCACCGACGGTTCCGTGACCGAAGACCTGGGCGTCGAATACATCCAGGACCTCCTCAACAAGGTCGAGCTTACCATAGCCGAGCACCGCGAGATGCGGGAGTACTGCCGCGAGAAGTCGGTGACCTACATGTGCACCCCCTGGGACGAGCCGAGCGTCGACGTGCTGGCCACATTCGACGTTCCGGCGCTCAAGATCGCCTCGGCGGACCTCTGCAACCCCTATCTGATCGGGAAGGCCGCGTCGCTGGGGAAGCCTCTGATACTATCCACGGGCATGTCCTACGAGCGCGAGATCGTTCGTACGATCGGGCAGCTCAAGGAGCTGAAGGTTCCGTTCGCCCTTCTCCATTGCAACAGCGCGTACCCCGCCCCGGAAACTGACATTCAGCTGCGCTACCTGACTCGGCTGGCAGAGTTGCACGACGTCATCGGCTATTCCGGGCATGAGCGCGGCACGGCTATCACGATCGCCGCCGTCGCGCTCGGCGCCAAGGTCGTGGAGCGTCACATCACGCTCGACCGGAACATGGAAGGACCCGATCACCTGGCGAGTCTTGAGCCTGGGGAATTCCGGAGCCTAGTCGAGGGGATTCGCCAGGTCGAGAAGGCCTTGCCATGGACGGGCCCTGCGCGGCACGTAAGCCAGGGCGAATTGTTGAATCGCGAAAACCTCGCAAAAAGCGTGATCGCCGCCAGCGATATCGCCGAAGGACAAACCTTCACCGAGGCGTCGCTCCGGGTGGCGAGCCCGGGCCAGGGGCTGCCGCCCTACAAACTCAGCGGGCTCATCGGCAGGAAGGCGGGGCGCGCCATCCGGCGCGGCGACTTTCTCTTTGAAAGCGACTTGAAGGACAAGGACAGCATTGACCGCAGCTATCGCTTCCCCGTGAAATGGGGCGTACCGGTCCGGTATCACGATTTCAGGCAGTATCAGAGCTGGATCAAGCCAGACCTGTTCGAATTTCACCTGTCCTATCGCGATCTCGGCATCGATCCCAGGCCCTATCTCGAGAAGACAGGTTGCTCGCGCCTGGTCGTGCATGCCCCCGAGCTGTTCGAGAACAGCGAGCTGCTGGACCTGGCCGCCGACGACGAAGCCTACCGCACGCGATCCATCGATAACCTGAAGCGCGTGGTCGAGGCTACGGAAGTAATCGGAGACTTCTTTCCCCGCGCCGATTCGCGCCTGATCGTCGCCAACGTTGGGGGGTTCTCTGCCGACGCACCCTTCCCGGTCGACAAGCGCCCGCTGCTCTACCAGCGCTTCCACGAGTCCTGCGCGCAGATCGATTTCGGGAAAACCGAGCTCATTCCGCAGAACATGGCCCCGTTCCCATGGCATTTCGGAGGGCAGCGGCACCAGAACATCTTCATGATGCCCGACGAGCTTGCGGCCGAGTCCCGGGAGCTGAGACTGCGGTTTTGCCTCGACCTCTCGCATCTGCAGATGATGTGTACCCATTTTAGCCTGAACTTCCAGGACGAGCTGACCCGGCTGTTGCCCTGTTCCGCCCATCTGCATGTGGCCGACGCCAAGGGCACGAATGGCGAGGGTGTCCTTATGGGCACCGGGGATATTGACTGGCCCGCGACTTGGGGAAAGATCTCGCAGTACCCCGACGTAAGCTTCATTCCTGAAGTCTGGCAGGGTCATAAAGATCACGGGGCGGGGTTCTGGTCGGCTCTATCCTTTCTGTCTGAATTGGGGAATCGATGAAGCTTTCTGACTACGTAATGCGTTTCGTGGCCGAACAAGGCGTCCAACACGTATTTATGCTGCCCGGTGGCGGGGCAATGCATCTTAACGATTCCCTGGGTCG
>Ga0126370_10001600_pt1 | contig 10418 bp, 2 predicted proteins | sample PanSoiMetaPlot_3_FD_92586 | JGI IMG/M metagenome (GOLD analysis project Ga0126370, IMG submission 92586) | Tropical forest soil microbial communities from Panama - MetaG Plot_3 | ecosystem: Environmental > Terrestrial > Soil > Tropical forest > Bulk soil | place: Panama | collected 2016-02-17 | reverse complement strand
TCGAGCAGCAGCGGCCCAGTCTGGATGATGCTTTCGAACTTTTCTTCTGAAGCTCGCGCCACAACGGAGCCTGTCGCGGCCGGACGTGGCGAGTCTCCGGACTTAGTGAGGACCGCTCCGGCCCTGTAGCGCGCTTCGCCGCGGAGCCGCGCCAACCCGTTGGGCAACGCCAGCCAGATATCGCCGACCGAATCTTCCAGGGCCGAATAAACGGATTTCCTGCCTTGTGGATCGGGCGGCACGAAGGTCCGCACAGCGCCTTCGCGCCAGCGCACCAAGCCGTTGCGCGAGGCTATAAGCAACTCGCCGTCCCGCGTCTCGTGAACCGTATAGACGCGGCCGGGGGGAATTCCCCGCACCTCCGCGAACTTCCAGGGCGGCTCGGGACCGGACCGAACCAGGTTTCCATCCAGAAACCCGACCCATATTCGCCCGCGGCGATCCTGGTAAACGGTATTGGGCTCGTCACTGGGCAGACCTTCAGGTTTGCCGTACACCGTGAAGGCTGGGTCACTGTACCTGATCAGCCCACTGGTCGTTCCCACCCACAGGTTGCCTTCCCGGTCCTCGAACAGACACCGGACGGATTCGCGCTTGACTCCCTCGGTCACGAACCGCCCGCGCTCTAGCCGCGCGAGTCCCGCGTTGGTTCCTGCCCACAAATTGCCGTCGCGATCCTGCCAGGCGCCGTTCAGGCCAAATGAGTCAGGAAGACCTTCACGGCCCGAATAGCGCCGCACACGCCCGTCAGGCGCGATTTCAATCATCCCACGGACACCCTCCACCCAAAGGTTGCCCGACCGGTCGGCCTGAATTCCCCCCGGAAAATCGGCGCGCAGCTCCGCGGGATCGATAAGATGCGTGAATTTTTCATGGTCCATTCGGACCACCGCGTTATTGCCTGCGAGGTAAAGTCGATTCCGGCTGTCTTCGGTAATTGCGCGAACAGACCGCATCGGAACGGTGTGTTCACGCTGCAGATTGGTGAAACTCGCGCCGTCGAAACGGCTCAAGTTCCCACCGGCGGCAATCCACAGCGTTCCCGCGTGATCGACGTATAACGATGACACGGAGTCGTCCGGGAGCCCATCGGCTCGCGTGTAGGTTCGAAATCCCCGGTTCGTATGTCTGCTGATTCCGGCGCGTGTGCCGATCCACAAAGATCCATCCCGCCCCGGGGCAAGCGCTGTAATCGAATTCGAGGGCATTCCATCCTTCCGGCTAAATGTACTGAATTCGTACCCATCAAAGCGAGCCAGGCCCTCGTCCGTTCCGAGCCATAGGTAGCCGTCAGTCGTCTGTGTGATAGCGCGAATAGTGTCCTGCGGAAGTCCGTTCTCCTGAGTCCACACTCTTCGCGAGTATTGGCTGAGGGCTTTGTGCGGATCGAGCCCCCAAGCGAGCTGAGCGATCACCATCACCGCCGCCAGCACGCACGCGCGAAACATTTGTTCCGTATTATAGACACAAAGTCACACACCAAATCGGAGAGCCGCCCTTTGATCCGTTTGGATCATTGCGCCAGACCGAAACCGCCATTAACATACTCCAAACGACTGTGCCGCTTGGAAGGGGTGAACGTATGAACTTGCGAACGCTCGGAATAGTGTTCGGTTGCTTGGCGGGGTTGATTTGGGGTCAAGCGTCCACATCTCAGATCAACGGTGAAGTACGCGATTCGAGCGGGCTGGCCGTACCGGGAGCCGCTCTCAAGCTGACTCAGACCGGCACTGGCGCGACCCGCCTTGCGACGACTGATGCAGACGGGAGCTATGTATTCACGAATCTTCCCATCGGTCCATATGAGCTGGAAGTCACGAAGGATGGTTTTAGCAAATACGTTCAATCGGGCATAGTGCTTCAGGTCGATTCGAACCCGTCCATTGACGTCACGCTCGCCGTGGGATCGGTAAACGAAAGCGTAACGGTCGAAGCGGGCGCGGCGATGGTCGAGACCCATTCCACGGGCATCGGAACCGTGGTCGATAATCAGCGCGTAGTCGAGCTGCCGCTGAATGGCCGCGACGCCACGCAACTGATCTTTCTGTCCGGTCTCGCGACCCCCGGCACCATCCCCCAGCTTCGCAACTATCCGGCGGCGAATATTTCCGTGGCGGGCGGCCAGGGTAACGGCACGGCGTACCTGCTCGATGGAGCGAATCACAACGACGTCAGCAGCAATTTGAACCTGCCGCTCCCATTCCCTGATGCGCTCCAGGAGTTCAAGGTCGAAACAAGCGCCTTACCGCCCCAGTACGGCTTGCACTCGGCGGCGACTGTTAACGCGGTCACCAAATCCGGCTCGAATCAATTCCACGGAGACGTGTTCGAATTTCTGCGGAATGGCGATTTTAATGCGCGGAACTCATTTGCTCTCGCGCGCGACACGCTGAAGCAGAACCAATGGGGTGGCACACTGGGCGGCCCCATTCTTCGCAATCAGCTCTTTTTCTTCGGCGGTTACCAAAGGACGTCCAAGCGCTCCGATCCACTCTCGACGCCTGCTTACATTCCAACCGCCGACGCGCTTCAGGGAAATTTCCAGACTCTCGCAAGCGCGGCCTGCAACGGAGCCGCGCTCACCCTGCCCGCTTCTCGCGGATTCACCAACAACCAGATCAGCCCCACATCCCTGAATCCTGTCGCGTTAAAAGTCGCGAGCCTGCTGCCAAAAACATCGGATCCCTGCGGCCGGACGACGTTTGGGCTAAAAGCGAACCAGGATGAGGAAGCGATTGTGGTCCGAGTGGACTATCAGTTGTCCTCGAAGCACACCATCTTCGGGCGGGCCACCTCGAACGATCTGGTCCAGCCCAGTACCTACGACGGCAAGAATCCTTTGACCTTGAGCACGAATGCGACTGACAGTACCGTTTACACACTCGTGCTGGGTCATACGTATCTGATCTCGCCGACCACGGTCAGTTCGTTGCGCGTGTCAGCGAACCGGACTAGCGTGACTCGGACGCCGGATAAGTTCTACTCCTGGGGCGATCTCGGGGCAAACATGACGGATGTAGGCGCGGGGAAGACGATCCGCCTGACGGTTTCGGGGAACGGCTTTGCTCTGGGAAGTGTGAACGGTACGCCCGGCGCCGCATTTTCTGGTCCCAATCCGCAAATAACAGAAGACCTCAGCCTGGTTCGAGGCAATCATCAGCTTGGCTTCGGCGTCAATTATATCTTCCAGCTCATGAATTACTGGTCGGGCTTGAACGCGCCAGGCATGTTCACCTTCAGCGGCCAGACGACCGGACTGGCCATGGCTGATTTCCTCGTAGGAATCCCTTCGGCGATGTCGCAAGGCAACATCTACGGATTCACCCTGCGGCAGAACTACGTTGGTCTGTATGCGCAGGACTCGTGGAAGATCACGCCGCGATTCACGATCACATACGGGGCTCGCTGGGAACCTTACCTGGCGGTGTACAGCAAGTACGGCCAGTTCATGCATTTCGATCCGGCAAGATTCGCACAGGGCCTCAAAAGCCAGGTTTACGTCAACGCGCCGGCCGGTATGACGTATCCCGGCGACCCCGCTTACACTCCGGGAAGGAGCGTCGAGAACAACGGGTATCTCAAGTTTGGTCCACGCATCGGGATCGTGTGGGACCCCAGGGGCGACGGCCGCATGACCATCCGCGCGGCCTACGGCATGTTCAATGACCGGCAGCACGCCTTCAGCCTGAACTTCATCGCGCAAAATCAACCCTTCGGCTATCAGATTCAGCCGACCAATCCGAATTTTACGAATCCGTGGGTGAATTACTCCGGCGGCAATCCCTTCCCCCTGAATGTTGGGAAAACCGCGCCGTTCTATACCTTCGGCAACGTGATCAACCATCCGCTGGACCTTCAACCGACATATCTCAATCAATGGAGTCTCAGCATCCAGCGCCAGATCAAACAAGATCTGCTGCTGACGGCCAACTACGTCGGCAACACGACCGTGCACCTCACCACTTCGAATCAGTTGAATCCGGCCGTATTCCTGGGAACTGGCCCGTGCACGCTTGACACCGTGAATGCGGCGGGACAAGTAGTGGCGAGTCCACAGACCACCTGCTCCACGGTTCAGAACCAGAATCTGCGACGCGTTTATTACTTACAGAATCCGCTTCAAGGCCAGTACTTCGCGGGAATTCCGATGGTCGACGATGGGGGAACGGCCAATTACGAGGCGTTGTTCCTTTCCGCACAGAAACGCCTGAGTCAAGGTTGGAGCGTGCTTGCGAATTACACCTGGTCGCATTGCATTAGCGATCAATTCGATACCCAGACGGGGGCGCAGGGAGCATCCGTAGCCGCAATTCCCGGCGACCGGTCGGCTTATCACGGCAATTGTGGAACCTCCGATACGCGCCAGTTGTTCAATCTCTCCGCTGTCGCGGAATCGCCGAAGTTCTCAAATCGGATGCTCCGGGCCGCAGTGAGCGGATGGCAGCTCTCCCCGATCTTGCGGCTCCAGTCGGCCAAAGAATTCACCGTGACGACGGGCACAGACGTGGCGCTAAGCACCATGCCGGGCCAAACCCCAAATCTTGTGAGCATGAATCCCTACGCACCATCGAGCGGCTGCGCCAGCGCCCCGTGTGTGGCCTGGCTCGTCAAGTCTGCATTCTCGCCGGCAACGCCAGGCACATATGGCAATCTCGGCTATAACAACATCAAGGGGCCGGGCGTTGTCACGCTGGACATGAGCCTGGTGCGTTCCTTCGCCATTCGCGAAGGCATGAATCTACAGGTCCGCGGGGAGGCCTTTAATCTCCCGAACAAGGTCAACCTCCTTCTTCCCGTCGCCACCCTGAACAGCGGCAGCTTCGGCCTGATCCAAACCGCGAGCGATCCGCGCATCGTTCAGATCGCGATGAAATTCCTTTTCTAACTGGTGCAGCGCATGAATCGATACCTTCTGTTGGTTATCACAGCCATGTCTATCGCCTGGGGCCAGGCATCAACTTCGCAAATCACGGGCGTCGTCCGCGATTCCAGCGGACTCCCTGTGCCCGGGGTGGAGGTGCGGGCCACGCAGACGGCGACGGACTTGGTCCGCACTGCGACAACCGGACCCGACGGCTCATACCTCCTTACGAACCTGCCAATAGGTCCCTACAAATTGGAGGCCTCGAAGGAAGGGTTCAGCACTTTCGTTCAGTCCGGAATCGTGCTTCAGGTGGATTCCAATCCGGCCATCGATATCGTACTGAAGGTTGGCTCCGTGACCGAGCAGGTGATCGTGCAAGCCGATGCGGCTCTGGTCGAGACGCACTCTACCGGCGTCGGGACGGTGGTCGATAACCAGCGCGTCGTAGAGCTGCCCTTAAATGGGCGCAATCCGGTGGAGCTGGTTGCGATTTCGGGCCTGGCGAATACCGGGTCTGGCGCCGGCGCCCTGAATTCGATCCGCAAGTATCCCACCATCGCGTTGTCTGTAGCGGGAGGGCAGGGCGACGGAAACACCTACCTCCTCGACGGCGCGAATCATAACGACGTAATGAATAATTTGAATCTTCCGCTCCCGTTTCCGGATGCGTTGCAGGAATTCAAGGTGGAGACCAGCGCCCTTCCTGCTCAGTACGGAATGCACTCCGGCGCAGCCATCAACGCCGTCACGAAATCCGGCACGAATCAGGTCCACGGGGATTTGTTCGAATTCGTGCGCAACGGCGACCTCAACGCCCGCAACTTTTTCGCTTCCGCCCGAGACACGCTGAAACGCAATCAGTGGGGCGGGACCGTCGGCGGACCGATTCGGCCAGAACATGGGAATAAAGACCGGCTATTCTTCTTTGCCGGATATCAGCGCACATCCTTGCGTTCCGACCCGCCGCAGTCCTTCGCATACGTGCCCACGCCGGATGTGCTCGGCGGCGACTTCACAGTCCGCGCAGGACCTGTCTGCAACGGCGGCCGGACGATCCCGCTGCCGGCCTCCCAAGGATTCGTCGGACAAAAGCTACCAGCGAACCTGATAAATCCGGTCTCGCTAAAGATCGCGGCGCTTCTGCCGACATCTTCCGATCCTTGCGGAAAAATCACCTACGGCCTGGTCCAGAACCAGGATGAGCACGTCGGCTTGACCAAGATCGACTTCCAAAAGAGCGATCGTCATTCGATGTTCGCTCGCGCCGGCGTGAACGACCTGGAGATTTCTTCCACGTATGATGGCAAAAACCCGATCACCATCAATACTGCCGGAACGCACTACAGGATCTACACGCTAGCCTTCGGCGACACGTTCCTGCAGGGCAGCGGCTTCGTCAACTCGTTCCGGGCGTCCGCGAACCGAAACGAGACCTTGAAATCAGCCGATCCATTTAAGTCCTGGGCCGATTTCGGCGCGAATGTCACACCTCTGATCAAGACGATCCGGCTCTCCGTCCTGGGCAATGGCTTTGGCGTGGGCTCGCCCAATACGCTCACTGCGCAACTCTTTACTGGTCCGAATCCCCAGCTTGCCGACGATGTCAGCGTCATCCGGGGATCGCATCAACTCGGCTTCGGCGTGAACTATATCAAGCACATCATGAATTTCTTCTCCGATCTGAACGCGGCGGGCTCGGCGACGTTCTCGGGGCAAATTACGGCCTCCCCAGGACAGACGACTGGACTCGGGATGGCGGATTACATTCTCGGGATCACCTCGGCCGGAGGCGGCACGCAAGCTTTCAACCAGGGGAACCGGTACGGGTACACGAACCGGCAGAACTATATCGGAATGTACGTGCAGGACGCGTGGAAGATGTCGTCGCGATTGACGTTGAACTACGGTGTCAGGTGGGAGCCGTTCCTGACTGTATACAGCAAGTACGGACAGTTCGACCATTTCGACCAGACCGCCTTCACTCAGAACGTTCACAGCAGCGTCTTCGCAAACGCTCCGGCCGGCCTTTTCTTTCCAGGCGATCCGCAGTATACAGCCGGCAACGGCATCGCCAGGAATCGCTGGGGAAAGTTCGCACCAAGATTGGGCTTGGTGTGGGACCCGGCGGGAGACGGACGCATGACCATCCGGGCATCCTACGGCTTGTTTTTCGATCGCTATCATATGTTTGGCCTCAACTTCATCGGGCAGGAGCCGCCGTGGGGCAACAACATTGTCCTGACCAGCGTGAACATTTCGAATCCCTGGGCCAGCTATCCGGGCGGCAATCCTTTTCCGATCGCGATTGACCGCAACTCGAAGTTCCCTACCGCCGGCGGCTTCGTGAGCTTCCCCTTGAACTGGCAGCCGATGTACCTCAACCAGTGGAATCTCAGTGTTCAGCGCCAGCTTGGAAGGGACTGGCTGGTGACTGCGAATTATTTGGGCAACACGACGGTTCACCTCTTCAGCTCCAATCAGGCGAATCCGGCGGTGTTTCTCGGCGTAGGCCCGTGCTCGATTAATGGCGTGAACTACGCGACCTGCTCCACAACGGCGAACATCAACCAACGTCGCATTCTAAATCTTCTGAATCCGGCTCAGGGCCAGTTCTACGCAGGCATCGCCTACGCGGACGATGGCGCAACCGGCAGCTATAACGCTCTGTTCTTGTCTGTGCAGAAGCGCCTTAGCCAGGGAGCCACCTTACTTGCAAACTACACGCTTTCGCACTGCATCAGCGATGTCATCGATTCGCAAATCGGCTCGGGCGGAACTTCGGTTGCGGCAGTTCCGGGAAACAGGCGGCAGTATCGGAGCAACTGCCAGGGCTCGGATCAACGGCAGGTCTTCAATCTGTCCGCGGTTGTGCAGTCGCCCCGATTCTCCGGGCGCACGATTAGAACAATCGCCAGCGACTGGCAGCTCTCGCCGATTCTGAAGCTGAAATCGGCCACATTCTTCACGGTGCTGTCGGGTATCGATACAGCGCTCGGCGGGCAGACAGGCGAAACGCCCAATCTCGCGCCGGCCGTCAGCCCCTATGTGAACGACAGATCATGCTCCAGTGCGCCCTGCGTAACCTGGATCACCTCGAAGGCTTTCTCCTCCGCGGTCTCCGGAGCTTACGGCAATCTCGGCTACAACAACCTCAAGGGCCCCGGACTCTTCAGCCTGGACCTCGCCTTGAGCCGCAGTTTCCCGATCGACGACAAGCGAAGCCTGCAGGTCCGCGCCGAAGCGTTCAATCTTCCGAACTGGGTGAATTTCAACCCTCCCGTCTCAACGCTCACCAGCGGCGCGTTCGGGCAGATCCAGAGCTCGGCTGATCCTCGAATCCTGCAATTGGCGATGAAGTTCTTATTTTGAGGGGTTCGCCCAAGGACCGCGAACACCGCGGCAATTGGACCGAGAACTGCCGGATTTCTAAAAAGCTTTCGCCCACCGAGCGTGGGGAGCTGCGAGCAGTCTTTAAAACCGCGACCGGAGGATACGGGTCTGATAATCCAGTTTGATCATTGTATTCACCGAATTACGCATATAAAGTAGGTGGGTACGGATGCGTGCGCGACTGGTTTGCGCGGCCGCCCGGTTCAGTTGAAACCGCCTATGCCGGTCTACGAATATTCGTGTCGTCGCTGTGGGAATGAATTCGAGCACCTTGTTCTGCGCTCCTCGCCTCCGGCGGAGTGTCCAGAGTGTCACAGCAGCGACCTGTTACAGATGATTTCTCTATACGCTGTGAGCTCAGAATCCATCCGGGACGCCAACCTGCTGGGTCAGCACAAGCGAGTGGCGGACCGCCGGAATGACAAGGCGCGGCAGGAGCATGACGCGCTGCATTCGCACTTTGAAGATGACATTAACGGCTGATAAAGGTATTCTCGTTGGCGCCATTGTTCTGGCCGCCGGCCTGTCCGCGGCGCCGCAGGGGACTGCCGAGTCGCAGGCAGCGCTCGTCAAGCAGTATTGCGTCGTCTGCCATAACGATCGCGCCAAGACCGGCAATCTATCGCTTCAGAACGAGGATTTGAGTTCGGCCGGCGATCACCCCGAAGTCTGGGAACCGGTCATCCGGAAGCTGCGCGCCGGCATGATGCCACCTCCAGGCATGGCCCGGCCGCCCCTGGAAAAGTACGAAGGACTCCGCAATTGGCTGGAAGCGGAGATCGACCGCAAGGCCACGGCACATTCGAATCCCGGCACGGTTGTGCTACATCGCCTGAATCGCACTGAATACGCCAACGCGATTCGCGATTTGCTCGACCTTCAGATTGACGTAAACACGCTTCTCCCGTCCGACGATTCGGCGCGAGGCTTTGACAACGTAGCGGGATCGTTGACCATCTCGCCCACTCTGCTGGAGGCTTACACAACGGCGGCGACACGCATCGCCCGCATGGCGGTGGGTTTCTGGAAGTCGCCGATTGCGGCTGCCTACATTGCGCCTTCCGACTCATCGCAAAATCAGCACATCGAAGGCCTGCCGTTTGGCACGCGCGGCGGAATGGCGGTGCGCCACACCTTCCCCTCCGATGGCGAATACAGGTTTTCCGTGAAGAATCTCGGCATCGGCAAGTTCATTCCCGGTGAAAAACTGGAACTTCTCATCGATAACGAACTGGTCGCGATGCGCGACTACGCGGGAGTGGGCCTGAGCGCCAACAATTCCTCGGACCGCGACGGCTCCATCGATATTTCCGTGCCCGTAAAATCCGGCTCCCACTTGGTTGGCGTCACCTTCCTAGCTGCAAATTATCGACCATCTCTCGATTTCATCCGGCAGTATGAGCGCAAATCGCTAGAAGACAATCCGATTCCGCAGATCGAATACTATCCGGCAATCGGGATAATGCATATCGAAGGGCCGTTCCATGCAACGCAACCCGAGGACTCGCCTTCTCTCCGCAAAGTCTTTACCTGCCACCCCGCGAACGCGACGCAGGAAGGCGCATGCGCGAAAGAAATCCTGAGTGCTCTGATGCGCCGCGCGTACCGGCGACCAGTGACGCCTGCCGACTGGGAATGGGTACAGGCTTCTTATCTGGAAGGCCACCGAGACGGCGCGTTTCGCGACGGTATCGAACTCGGTTTGCGCCGTATCTTGGCCAGCCCGCCATTCCTGGTGCGCGCGGAGCGGGAGCCTGCGAACATCCCCGCGGGGCAGCCCTATCGCATTACGGACCTGGAACTTGCCTCGCGCTTGTCTTTCCTAATCTGGAGCAGTATCCCGGACGACGAGCTCATTGAAGTTGCGAGCCAGGATAAATTGCATCTTGCGCCGATCCTCGAGCAGCAAGTGCGGCGCATGCTCGCCGATCCCAGGGCCGATGCCCTTGTCACGAACTTCGGGGACCAGTTGCTCTATTTGCGGAATCTGCCGGCGACGTCTCCCGATGGGGTCCTTTATCCGGATTGGGACGACGAGTTGCGCAAGGGCTTCCGTCGCGAGACTGAATTGTTGTTCCAAAGCATCGTCAAAGAGAATCGCAGTGTGGTCGATCTTCTGACCGCGGACTACACTTTCCTGAACGAAAGACTCGCAAAGCACTAC
>Ga0126370_10001599_pt1 | contig 10419 bp, 11 predicted proteins | sample PanSoiMetaPlot_3_FD_92586 | JGI IMG/M metagenome (GOLD analysis project Ga0126370, IMG submission 92586) | Tropical forest soil microbial communities from Panama - MetaG Plot_3 | ecosystem: Environmental > Terrestrial > Soil > Tropical forest > Bulk soil | place: Panama | collected 2016-02-17 | reverse complement strand
TTGAACTTCAAATGCGGGAAATGCCCTCTCCTTCTCAGGTCTCAGCTCTTATAGAAGGCCGACTGGATGTGGGAATTTTGCGCATGCCCGTCTCAAACCCAAGACTGACCAGCGTCCCACTGTTTTCTGAGTATCTGGTTTTGGCAACCCCAGCGGACGTACCATCCCGGCCCAAACAGGGCATCAGCTGTTTCCGTGACAGCGGTTTCATCTTCGTATCGCGCTCGGTCTCTGAAACATTTCACGATCGCGTGTTAAGCCTTTGTCTCCAGGCAGGATTCAATCCGCGGGTCGTTCAGGAGGCAAATGAACTTTTGACCATCCTCCATCTCGTTCGAGCTGGTGTAGGGGTTTCTTTGGTCCCCAGGTCGGCCCCATGGCCTGTGCGGCTCATGCTCTATCCCTAAAGGGAATGATCATTTTATTGCATGTATGCCGCGACGTTCATTTTCCCGGTAGCCATGCTCGCAGTCCCCACGGCCCATATCTGCCGCGCATTGACCCATGCATATTCTTTGTCAGCAGTGGAGAGGCGAATGTTTGCAAAGATATCTAGGATTGGCTCACCGTTTCGAGGCGCTGCCTGGCCATCGCCAGACAAAGCAATGCGACGGCCGTCTTCGGTGTCGATAGTCACGTGCAGATCAAGCTCCATGCGGCCGTCAGCGCGAACTCGCAGGTAGTCGATGCCGTGCGCACGCCCCGAAAGGCGGCCCGTGCCGCGTCCAGCAACCGCGAGGTCGAATCGGGCCCCTTGCGGTGGAATTGTCTCCTTGCCGGCCAGGATGGCATCCATGCTCACGCCGTAGTCCGTTATTCCAGTGATATCGAATTCATATTCGTAGATCTTCTCGCCCCTCATTCCGGGATTTTGTGTCATGAGTCGCTCTCCTCGTTTTCTTACCGACTGAATGTCCTTGCGCCCACTGCTCGCTCGACTAAATTCATTTTCTAGCTCTCGCCTCTTCCTCCTGTCTTCGGATGGCGGCTCCTTGCGGGTCGGTTAAGAGATCGACCCACTTCGGGTGAGCCGTGGGCTCGGCGCTGTAGTTGTCGTGCCAGTTCCACCACTTGTACGGTTCGGTCTGAGGATAACCCTCTGGCGAATCTTCCCAAGTCTCCTGGCGGCCAAGCGGCGTGAGGTCGAGGTAGCTCCAGGTCGTCCCGAGGGCCTCATCGCCCCGATTGTTGGTGAAGTATGTGCGGAACACCCGCTCGCCGTCGCGGATGAACACATTGTGACCGTGCCATTGATCGACGCCGAAGTCTTTGTCGAATCCGTCGGAGAAGGTGTACCACGGCATCTCCCAGCCCATTCGTGCCTTCACTCGTGCAATATCTGTCTGAGGCGCGCGTGAGGCCCAGGCCAGAGTAGTGTCGCGAGCGTTCAGATGCGCCAAGTGCGACACCTGATCGGCGCCCATGGAACAGCCGCGGCAGGCGTGCTCGGGCCAACCGAACACCCCAGGCTCGAAGAATGCTCGATAGACGATTAGTTGTCTGCGGCCCTCGAACAGGTCGAGAAGGCTGACCTTGCCATTCGGCCCCTCGAACTCGTACTTCTTCTCCACCGCCATCCAGGGCATTCGTCGACGCTCAGCCGCCAGCGCATCACGGGAGCGGGTCAATGCCTTCTCCTTTACCAGGAGCTTTTGCCACGCAGCCTCCCACTCCTGTTGCGATACGATCGGTGGTGTGCTCTTTGGAAGTTGCCCTTGCCGATTCTCCAGGTCTTTCTTCGCACTCGTTGCCATTTTATTTCTCCTTGATTTTTTGAAACATGCCGAGCCCACGTGCCTTGAAAAATCTTCTCAACTTGCCAATGCACACCGCCAGGATTCCCGTCGATCCTGCTCCAGCGGCCATCACTGCTGCGTTTGCGATGCATGCTGGACACATTTTTTCTGCTCTGAACATGTAACCAGGAGCAAGGAAGAACGCTATCCGGTAATCGCCGGATCCGCTCATCCCTCAGTGGCCCGACAGGCCTTTGGCTCCCTGTCGCGTTCTGTCAATCAAACTTTGGCGGTGGTATTGAACGAGAATAAGGATGAATGCCAGGCAGGGGGAGGCGATTGTCCGTTAGCGACGCAAAACCAAAACCGCCAAAACCCAAACTACCGCTCCAAGTGGCGACCGTCTATGGCCACTATTGTGTGATAGGCTAGGGCCACTTTGGATTGGTTGCCCTGATGAAACGCTCTGCATTCATTCCCCCCATCACCCTCGACCGCCGCGAAGACCGTCCGATCTACCGTCAACTCTACGATTGGTTTCGCACTGCCATCATTGAAGGCAAAGTGCGTCCTGGCCAACGTCTTCCCTCTACCCGAAGCATGGCGGCAGAATTGCGAATTTCTCGCATATCGGTCTTCAGTGCTTACGAACAGCTTCAGTCCGAGGGCTATTTAGAGACTCTTCGGGGATCCGGAACATGCGTAGCCAAAACGATTCCCGAAGAAGCCTTTGCTCCTACAGCCGGCGACAACCGTGCCCCGGCACAAGCCCTCGCCAAATCACGATCACGCAAACGCGGACCTTCGAAGCGCGCTCTGGCCTTGCTGCCCCCATTTCCCGAGCTATGGTGGCAGCTCCGCGGCGCGTTTCGAATTAACAACCCTTCTGTCGACGAATTTCCCTTCAACATCTGGACGAAAATCGTGGCGCGACATACTCGAACACTGTCTCGGGGCCTAATGGAGTACGGCGATCCCATGGGCTACATGCCCGTGCGCTCCGCCATCGCGCAGTATCTAGCAACATTTCGTGGGGTGCGCTGTGAACCGTCACAGGTTCTGATCACGACGGGGTCGCAGCAGGCCTTGCAGATTTCTGCGGAGGCTTTAACCGACGCGGGCGATCAAATACTGATGGAGGAACCAGGCTATCCCGGCGCCCGTGTGGCGTTCATGAGCTCTGGAGCCAAGCCAATGCCGGTACCGGTCGATGAGGAGGGGCTAGTAGTTTCCAAAATTTCGGACCGACATCGGCGAGCGAATGTACTGTACGTCACTCCTTCTCACCAGTACCCCTTGGGAATGACCATGAGCGCTGCGCGTCGGATGGCGTTGTTGAAGTGGGCGCGGAGCACCGATTCATGGATTATCGAGGACGACTACGACAGCGAGTATAGATTCGATGGCCGTCCTATTGCGTCACTGCAGGGCTTGGATACCCATGGCAGGGTCATTTATGTGGGTACGTTCAGTAAGGTACTTTTTCCCGCTCTACGCGTGGGTTATATGGTTGTGCCGAAGGATTTGGTGCCAATCTTCGTTGCTGTACGAGATGCCGCCGACATTTTTGCGTCACCCCTCTTGCAGACTGCCTTAGCTGATTTCATCCGCGAGGGACACTTCGCTCGCTATATTCGGCGCATGCGCATTGTTTATATGGAACGCCGCAAAGCACTCGTCAATGCCATTTATAGGGAGCTGGGAGGCACTCTCGAAGTGATTGGAGCGGAAGCTGGCATGCATTTAGTTGGACTGCTGCCGCGCGGCATCAAAGATAAATTAGTTTCCGATGAAGCTGCACGGAACGGCATTTCCATTATGCCTTTGTCGACATGCTGCCTGAGACCGCGGTCCAGAGGTGGCTTAATCCTGGGATATGGCACTGTAAACGGGAGGCAAATAAATGATGGAATGCAGAAGCTCAGGGCTTGCTTGAATCGCCTTGGACTGCAATGAAAACCTTACGAGCATTGAATTCGCCGACTTTAAGCGGCTCGCCAAATTAGTTTGGATTGCAGTTGTCGTCGTGAATGAACTCGTTTTTCCAATTAACTTCCCAACTCTTGCCCTCGTCTGCCGAGAATGCCTGTTCCCAATTTGCGACCACCTTCGAACCGTTTGGATTTATTGTCCACGTGAATCGCACTGTGATGGGCTTTCCATCGAATGTGTCCTTGCCCTCGAATACACCGACGTTCCCGTTAAATTTACCTGCAACTGGTGGCTGGATTTCTCCATGGGAGAACCGGTTGTCAACCCAGTAGAGCCGCCATAGCCCTGTCTGCGGATCATAAGTGCGGAACGTTAGGCCTACAAAGTCTTTCCAATAATTGGTACGCAGAATATCCATATTTCCTATGCTGCCCGCGAGCGCCATGCCTTCGTCGCAAGCGATGAAATCGTCCCATTCGTGGGAACCAGCGAGACGTTTCACCAGCCGATGATTAGGCATGCGCCATTTCCCGTAGATGAAATCGAAATCGTGTTGCCCATCGTGCTGATTGGTTGTGGCCTGTTGTGCCGATTTCGGGGTGCTTGAGTGCCCTTGGACAAGCGCGCTCCCTGAGTACGCGACTAAAACCAAGAAGCTCACCAGAAGGTACACTCGCACACGTTGCCCGACATCCATAGGTTGTTCTCCATTCAAACAAAAGTTGGCTCTAGCGTCAGATGTGTGGAACGAACGGCTTCCCTCAACCCTTTTCCCGTCAATCGCGTGCGTTCTGCCAGTATCCGCTGGCGCAAAATCCTGACCCGAAGGAAAGTAGGTATTTTAGTGGCTCTCAACAATAGCCACTACTGTCTCCTTTCATAAGTCCACTTTGCGGGGTCGTTCAAATTACACCCAGTTCAAGTAAGACATAGACGATGGAGCCGATGCCGGCGCGTCGATATCAATATATGAACTCCATCTCACCCTATAATTCAGAAATGAGTTCCGCCGCTCGGTTGAAGACAACGGCCAATGCAGGTTTTGGAGTGCTCCTGCGACAGTGGCGTGTTGTTCGCCGGCTTAGCCAGATGAATCTCGCGCTTGAGGCTGAGATCTCTATGCGCCATCTAAGTTGGTTGGAAACGGGGCGCTCGCAGCCAAGCAGAGAGATGGTTGCGCGTCTTACTGAGGCACTGCAAGTCTCTTTGCGCGAACGTAACGCAATGCTCCTTGCTGCGGGCTACGCGCCATTCTATCCGCGCGTCGTTCTCGACTCACCGGACATGGAAGCGGCGCGCCGGGCCGTGGACTTTTTCCTTTCGAAGCAAGACCCGTATCCAGGTCTCGTGGTCGACAGGTACTGGAACATACTGAAGGAGAACGCCGGCGCGAAACGTTTTCTGTCGTTTTTTCCAGTGAGCGAGGCCATCGTCCCCCGTAATGGAATGCGATTCCTCTTTCATCCAGAAGGCCTGCGACCCTTCATCACCAACTGGGAGAACGTGGCCGCCAGGCTGATTCAGAGAGTGCATCGCGAAGTCGCAGCTGATCCGTCGGATGTGAGAATGAAGGGCTTCCTTGACGAATTGCTCAGCTATCCTGGAGCGCCAAGCCGTTGGCGGATGCAAGATTTGGACGGAACTGCTCCGCCATTCCTGACCATTGACTATCGACGAGGCGCTTCCACTCTCCGGATGTTTTCCGCACTTACGAGTTTTGGAACCGCCCAAGACATCGGACTGCAGGAATTGAGAATCGAGAGCTTCTTTCCGGCGGACGAATCGACGCGTGCAGCACTGGCGACTTGACGAAGTCTATAGGGAAACCATCCCTTTAGGTGAGCATCTGCTCTGCACCCTCCCGTTGTCTATAACCTCCGAGGTTATGGACTATTTCTACCGACTGTGTGAAGAGTTGCGATGGAGGAACGCGAGAATGCTCAGAAGAAGCCTCTTTAAAGCCGTCGTAGCTCTCGTAGGCAGTACCGGAACAATCAGCGCGGATCGGCTGAACGAGATGGACCGACCGGGAGGCAAACAGACCGGTCGCAAGCAAGCGGCTCATAATTTTGTCGAAGCGGCGGACGGTACAAATCTGTCCTTCCGAGATGCCGGTTCCGGAAAGCCAATGCTCTTTGCCGCCCCGTGGGCCATGCATTCCGCTTGGTGGGAGTATCAGGTATATGGCCTGGCAAGCCAGGGAATTCGCTGCATTACGTACGACCGTCGAGGCCACGGCCGTTCCGGCGAATCGAACGGAAGCGGCGATTTCGATTTGCTCGCGGACGATATGGCGGCGGTCATCGAGCAACTTGACCTGCAAGAAGTCACTCTTGTGGGCCAGTCCATGGGTTGCGGCGAAGTTGTCCGCTATTTGACGCGGCATGGTTCTGCCCGCATCTCGCGAATCGTTTTGGTTTCAACCATCACTCCGTTTCGTTTAAAGACCGAAGACAACCCAGACGGCGTCGATCGAGCGACCTTGGAAAAAGTGCGCGAGACACTCAGAAAAGATCGTGCACATCCATTGGCGGCTTTCGCGCCCTCCTTCTTCGGGGTGCCGAAGAACACGGTATCGCAAGAGATTCTGGACTGGTGGGTCCGAATCATTGTGGACGGGTGTTCGCTCAAAACCATGAACGACTTACAAAAGATGTTTACTGAAACGGATTTTCGTCCCGAGCTGCGCAAGATTTCAGTGCCGACATTACTCATCCACGGTGACAATGATGCGTCGACCCCAATCGAAGTAACGGCGCGCAAGACCATGCCCTTAATCCAAGGCTGTCAATTGAAAGTTTATGAGGGAGCTTCACACGGGTTGCCGGTCACGCACGCGGACCAGCTCAATGCGGACCTCCTGGCCTTCGCGAAAACCTGACGAGAGTGTTACACATGGATGCGGATTTGAGTGCCTTTCATGAACGCGCGCCGAAAGCAAGAGTCGAGCGGCTCGATTAGCACGTTGGGAACAACGGCGCTCATCGTCTTCATACAGGCGGCTCCGCCGCCCACCTCGTCTCTGCTCGGTCCCTCAGTCCACGCTGTTGAGCAAGCTGTGCCTGAGCTCATGCAAGAGCACTCTGTGCCAGGCCTGTCAATGGCTTTGATCCGCGACGGCAAGATCTACTGGGTGAAAGGCTTTGCTGTGAAGGATGGCAATGTTCCGGTCACAAAAGACACGACCTTTGAAGCTGCCTCTCTAAGTAAGGTCGTCTTCGCCTATGCCGTGCTGAAATTGGCCGACAAAGGCAAGATTGACCTTGATGCGCCACTGCAGCGTTATCTTGATGCGCCTTACATCCCAGGCAATCCGCGCATCAACAAAATTACGGCCCGAATGGTGTTGAGTCACCGCACGGGCTTTCCCAACTGGCGCCCCAAGGAAGGACTCACCATCCACTTCGAGCTTGGTGACCATTTCAGCTACTCGGGGAAAGGCTTCGTCTTTCTGGCGAAGGCCGTCGAGCGAATTACTGGTCAGAGTTTCAACGACTTCATGCAGCGGATGGTATTTACGCCACTCGGCATGACCAGTAGCATCTATGTTTGGCGACAGGACTATGATGCGCGAACAGCCATTGGACACGATAAAGACGGTAAGGGTCAGGACAAATGGAAACCGAACGAAGCAAATCCAGCTTCGTCCTTGCAAACTACCGCACTGGACTATGCGCGCTTCATGGCCGCGCTGCTCGACGGAAAAGGATTGAAGCCAGACACCCTAACGCAGATGGAGACTCCGCAGACGCCGGTCGAGGAGAATTGCACCGCCAATTGTTTTGGCGTCGCCCCTCTATCGACGAGTGTCTTCTGGGGCCTCGGAATTGGGCTGGAGAAGACCTCCACCGGTCTAGCCTTCTGGCACTGGGGTGATAACGGGGGATTCAAAGCTTATATGGTCGGCTTCCCTCAGCAAAAATCTGGATTGGTGATGTTCATCAATTCCGATAACGGCCTTGCTATCGCAGATGCCGTGGTCAAAGCAGCTTTCGGCTCGGACCAGCCCAGTCTGCAATGGCTCAAGCACGACTGACCGATTTTCACGCCCTTCGAGCGAACCCCAGTCTCCGAGCTTGGTCATTTGAAGAAATCGATCGCTCAACTGGACATCCGTGAAGATAAAACGGTCGGAACTTTCAACTTCCTAGCATCGAAGCCACCGCAGCAAACAGGGGACGTCGTCACTCGGTTAGTCTGAGGAAGGATGCGAAATGAGCGTTTGCTGAATGCAAAGGCCAGAGCCGAGGCAATCTCTCGCAGTCGTTCGCGTCCATGCGTATTCTCGTACCATGGGTGTCTGGGTCGTCGCATTGGGAGGATTCATATGCCCCGCATCACTGGAGTAGAGTCGAAACAAGCGCCATGGCACGTGCGGCTGATTTACTGGTTTAGGAAACGAAAGTATGGGCAAGTTCCGCAAGGAACGAAAATTCTGGCCTATGACCCGCGGCTGCTGCGTCAATACGTGCGCATGTCGAACTATTCGGAAACGAAAGGAGCGTTGCCGGAGGGTTTGAAGCGCCTAGCGATGCTGAAGACCGCGATGCTCGTCGGCTGCCCTTTTTGAATTGACCTTCATTCTGCCGTGGGCAGAAAAAACGAGAGACTCAAGGAAGAGCAGCTGATGGACATGGCGCGGTTCGAATCTAGCCCGCATTTTACGGAAAGGGAAAAGAATGTGATGCGATTTGCCGCGGCGCTCACACAGACGCCAGCCGACGTTGCCGATGAACTGTTTGCGGCCCTGCATGCGGACTTTTCCGAGCGGCAACTCGTGGAATTGACAGCGGCAATTGCGTGAGAAAACTATCGCGCGCGATTCAACAGGGCCTTTGCTGTGGAGGCGGGAGGATTTTCGCACGGAAAGTTTTGTCCGCTGCCGGAACGAGCAGCGGCGACCGTTGCACAACAACCAGGATCGCGGTAGAACCGGCCCGATATTGCGAGCATGCATGAAGCGTTGCTGGGAAGTATTGCTCGTCGCACGCCAACGTTAATCATGTAATGAGTGCGACCATTACTCTGCCCAACACATGTGCGCGACCGTGACTGGATTGCACTCCAGAGGAGTGAAGCTATGACTGATCGCATCCACCGCGAGCCGGCTCGAGATCCCCAGGACCTGGAGCCGTTCTTCGTCTCACGGCAAAGAGCGGGCGACGTGGATGGGATGATGGCCCTGTATGAGCCGGATGCGGTGGTTGACCCGGGTGATGGCCGCTTGCTCCGCGGCAAAGAAGCGATCCGGGCGTTCTTCGAGGAAGTGGTGGCATCCGGCCAGAAATACAACCCCGGAGAGCAGCGGCCTGCCCTGATCAGCGGAGACCTCGCGCTGACTTCGATGCGTGCGCCTGGTGGCAGCGTGACCTGTGAAGTGGCGAGGCGGCAGGTCGACGGGACGTGGTTGTGGGTGATCGATCGCTTTTCGGTGCCAACCTGAGCCACCGATGGTCAAAGTGCTTTCTTCACGAACACGCGTCTGAAGCCTGAGTCCAGCCGACGAGCAGTCTTTTCATAACCTAGACGTTTGTATAACGCGAGGTTTGTTGCATCACGTCGTTTGTATACAGGTGGATCTCGTTGTAGATGCTGAGCTTTGCCACCGAAATTCCTCTGTAGTCTAAATACTGCGCGGCCGCAGACTTTTTCAGCCGATTTGAGGAATTTCTTAGGAAGAGTCTTGGCAAGGAGTCCAACCCACTGAAAACAAAGAACTGGCTGAGAGGGGAGTCAGGAGCGAACTATTCTCCGTGCCAATAACAGGGAAAAAAGCAGGGAAATACCCGGCAAGTGCAGGCAATTCCTCGATAAGAAGCTCGCAATAACGTGGCTCGAGAAGATGTGTGGGAAAAGCGTGACGGCTTCGTATCAGGGAATAAACGGGGAACTTCATCATAGATCGCCAAGGCGAGCAGGGCTGAGACCTCAGAACTAAGTCAGTTGCGGAATGAGCCTTTCCGCTAAGCCGCCGAAAATTGTTCTCGTTAGTCTTTGAGCAGATGTGAATCCCAATTCCCCGTTTGCCGACACCAGGCACTCTCGTGTGCTTCGATTCTATTTTTGTAGTTTGTTGATCGTGCCTACTTCTGTTCCCGCCACAATGCAGTAAATGTAATGCCTACCAGGATTCCTTCCGGCGAAATGAAACGGCTGACGATTTGTCCCCACGGTTCTTTCTTGTTCTTCACAAGCATTCGATAGCCACGTGATTTGAGAATCTCAGTTGCTTCTTCGACGCTCTCGACATCGAACTCAAGCCAAGCTTGAGGGGCAGGAATGTTCTTCGGCCAGGAGTCTTTGCCAAAGCAAGAGTGCGCCGCCTGAGAAAGCGGCCATAGGGCAAAGCTCTTCGCGCCTTGAACAGCCTCGGTGTGGAGATAGCCGTCAGGTTCCTCTTTGAAGGGAATGCCGAGGGCGTCGCGGTAGAGCTTGCGGCTCTTATCCGTGTCACGAACGATGGGACCAAAACCCGCGATAAAAAGAACCTTTAAGTTTGTGCTGTCCTGCATGGCGTCTCCTGTGCGTGGAACGAAGGCGGCAATGATGATGCCCCCATTCATGTGAATAACCCCTTCGGGTTCCGAAGCTCCCCTCCACGCCTTCGAGGCTAGTACGAGACAGAGCGAACGAGCGGACGTCAATCGCATAACCTTAGCTTCATCCAGACGGGTAAACGCAGTCTCTCCGATTCTGACCATTCAGCGAGCGAATGGACTAGAGGGCCGGTGGCGCTCAATTCGACCGTTCA